>ERZ1047985.98-NODE-98-length-75486-cov-27.025493_pt1 | contig 75486 bp, 57 predicted proteins | sample MGYA00383097_ERZ1047985 | MGnify/ENA primary metagenome ERZ1047985 (study PRJEB29581, sample SAMEA5548367) | metagenome | biome: marine; feature: coastal; material: water | depth 50 m | study: Short-term variability in the microbial, nano- and picoplankton dynamics...
ATCCCGGTGTTTATTGCGTGAATTGGTCTAACAGCCTGTTCTTCAGTAAGGATGCTGATCTGTTGGCAGGGAGACGGTTGCGTTGATGGCTGGGAAGGTTTTTAAGCCGAGCAGGGCGATTTTGACCAGTGAATTTGGGCGCGTTTTGTTTTGTTTCTTACGTTTTGTGGGAACGATGAGTTTCCCTACCAGCTGCCACCGAGCGCCAGATTCAAGCCGACTCTCTGCTGAAGCGACGCTCGTTCCATCGATGTCACACTGCTTTGCGCTGTTATCAGTCGTTGCTGAACCGTGAGTAAATCTAACAAACTGGACTCACCTTCCTTGTGTAAAATCTCCGCAATCGTATAGGCTTTTCTAGCTTGTGCTTCGGACTCCTTAAGTGCAGACAAGCGAATAGCCAAACCCTCGCCTTGCTCAAGTGAATTTTCGACATCTCCAAAAGCATTTAAAGCAGCATCTGCATACTGGGCAATAGCTGCCTGTTGATCTGCATTGGCACTATTCACAGCTTCAAGACGCCTGCCCCCGTCAATGAGTGGTGCTAACAAACTGGAGCCTAAACTCCATGCAACATTCGCCGGGTTGAGGAGGTTTGATAAATCACTTGAAGCACCACCTAGATTTCCTGTCAGACTGAGGCTTGGCAATCGAGCAGCCTTTGCAGTTTCCACTGCATTAAAGGCTGCTGCGATTCTCCTCTCCGCCGCAACAAGATCTGGGCGCCGTTCTAAAAGCTCGGCGGGTGCGCCAGCAGGTGGCGGGGCGGGTAATGCTGGCAAAGCTTGACGGATGACAAGATCAGCACTGGGATAACGCCCTAGCAGTAATTCTAAGGAACGCAGTCCGGTTGATTTGCTATTTATTAAAGCCTGATTGCGTTCTCTCGCGACTGCCATATCAGATCGTGTCAGCGCTAAATCTTGAGCCGAAGCCATACCTTCGTCATATTGAGCCTGTACAATTTTCAATGTTCGCTCAAGCAGGCGAATCGTTTCTTGCGAATTTTGCTCTTGTATATGCGCTTCAATAGCCGCGAAATAGGCCAGCGCGGTATTAGCCGCAATAGAGTATTGGGCAAATAGGAAGTCGGCCTCGGCTGCTTGAGCTGATAACGTGGCTTGAGCAGCGCCGGAACTGATGCGGCCCCATAGATCTGCTTCCCATGAAACCTGTAGACCAAGGTTTAATGCGGTAGCGTTATTAGCGCTACTCTCCACACCACCAGATCGGTTTGCATTGCTTGAGAGATCCACAGTGGGCGAAAGACTGGCACCTGCTTGGCGTGCAAGCGCTCGCGCTCGATCTAAGTTCGCCGAAGCAACTTGCAAGTTAAGGTTCTTTTCGACGGCTTCTTCAACAAGCGCCGTCAATTGCGGATCTTTAAAAGACGCAATCCAACTAACTTGTACTGCCCCTGCTTGCAGTGCGCTTTGCCACGCATCACGCTCTGGCAGTGAACCTTTCGCTGCTTCACTTGCCGATGCGCTAATCTCCGATTGTGGCGTCGCACAAGATTGGACCACCAACGCGGTCAGTATAAGTAAGAGCGCTTTTTTCATACTAAGCCTGCACCTCGTGAGATTTCACTTTGAAAAATACTGCGTAAAGAATGGGGATAATGATCAACGTCAGAATCGTTGCAAAAGTAAGACCAAACACAATTACGACAGCCATGGATTTGAAAAAGGCATCGAGCAACAATGGCAAGACGCCTAGTACAGTTGTTGATGTTCCCATCATGACCGGTCGAACACGACTCGCGGCCGCTTCGACAACGGCATCAAGCCTCGCTTTGCCCTCTGAGATTTCAAAATCAATTTGATCGACTAGAACAATCGCATTTTTTATCAATAGACCTGACAAAGAAAGTAATCCGAGAATCGCCATAAACTCTAAAGGTGTTTCGGTTGCAACTAAGCCCACCACTACGCCGATAAGCGCTAGAGGGACAACTAACCAAATAATAATGGGTTGCCTCAAGGTGCCAAACAAAACCACAACGATTAATACCATGGCTAGTAGTCCGAGCGGAATGGTCGACGCAAGATTATCGTTAGATTCCTTTGAGTCTCCGTACTCGCCTTTCCATTCAAAGTTGTAGCCAGCCGGTAGTTCTATTGCCTCTATATCGGCCTTTATTCTATCCCGCAGGTCCGAGGGCAGCGCGCCGGGCTCTGGGTCGCTTTGGGCTTTGATCGTCCATATTCTGTCTACCCTTTTTAGTGAACCGTCATCCCATGTCGTTTTGAACCCATCAACAATCTGACCAATAGGTACGGTCTTCCCAGTAACAGAACTTAAAACTTGAATGCTGTTAATGCTGTCGATGCCTACCCGCTCATCGATGGGCGCTCGAGTCACTATCGGAATGAGGTCATTGCCTTCTCGATAAACACCGACCTGACGTCCTCGAAAGTTTGTTGCGATAGCACCGGCTAGATCTTCGCGGGTGACCCCGGCTCGGCGACCTCGAACTTCAGAGTAAATCGGCTCGATGCTGCTGACTTTTTGCCGCCAATCATCCTTGATAGAGATGGCACCGCCGTCATCAGCCATGATGCCCTTAGCTTTCTCCGCCAGTAATCGCAAGACATTCGTATCCGGACCTGAAAAAGCAGCCTCTACTTTCGAACCGCCACCGGGTCCCAGAACAAACCGCCATACTTTGCCTTGAGCGTTGGGATAGTTTTCATCGATATGATTTTGGACCTTGAGTATCAGGTCATTGAGTTGCGAAGCATTTTCCGTTCTCACTAATATTTGGGCGTAAGCTTCGTTATTAGACTGAGGTCCGTAAACCAATAGGTACCGCATGCCTCCCGCACCGATTGAAGTCTCAGTATAAACGACGCCTTCTTGCGCTCTAACGAATTCATCAACTTTCGCGATATCTGCTTCGGATCGGCCAATTTTAGTGCCTTGAGGCAACCAATAGTCAACCACCATTTGTGGCGATGTGGAGGCCGGGAAGAAGCCGGATTTAACGAACTGAAAGCCCCAAATTGAAATTGCGAACAATCCAGCTGATATCGCTAAGAGAAGCGCCCGCTGCGATATCGCGACACGAAGAAAACGCTTATAGCGGAATAAAAATTGCCCTTCAGGTTTTTCTTCCTGACCATCGTTTGAGCCTTCGGTAAACAGCCAATAACAAAACAAAGGCGTTAACGTCACAGCGAATAACCAGCTGTACGACAATGAAATCAGAATGACCCAGAACAAGTGCCCTGTATATTCAGCTGTAGAACCTGGCGCGAATCCAATGGGTGCAAACGCAATAATGCCAACCAGAGTGCCGCCTAACAAAGGCCACTTGGTTTGGGTGACGATTTTCTTTGCTATCTCAAGCTTAGTTTCGCCTTTCGCTACGCCGACCAAGATACCTTCGGTGACGACAATGGCGTTATCTACCATCATACCCAAAGCAATAATCAGCGCACCAAGTGATATGCGGTGCATAGGGATGTCGACTATTTGCATCGTCGCTAACGTTGCAGCAATCGTTAAGAGCAAGATCGAGCCGATTACAATGGCAGACTTCAGCCCCATAAAAATAAGTAGCGTAATAATCACAATGACAAGAGCAGCAATAACATTTACAACGAAATCATCAACCGCCGCTTTCACTTCTTGGGCTTGATTGTAAAATTGGTTTAACTCCATGCCCAAGGGCATTCGTAACGCTGCGCGCTGGAGTTTATTGTCTATGTCTGTGCCAATTTTAACGATATTGCTGCCGCTTTCCGCAGAGAGGCCAATAGCAATTGCTGGTTCGCCATTGAACTTGTAAATTTTAGCTGGCGGCGTTTGGTAGCCACGCCAAACGTGAGCGAGATCATGTAAATAAATCAGCGTGCCGTCGTTAGTGGTATCGATGATCAAATTTTGAATGGCTGCGACAGAATCGATACCACCCGTGGGCCGTATCACCAACCGCAGATCCCCTACCTCCACATCGCCTGCAGACACCATGGCATTTTGAGTTTTCAAGGCCGAGTAGATCTGATTTAGCGAGACACCTAGTGACGCTAAGTTGTTTTGCGATATTTCAACAAATATCGCCTCGTTTAAAGCACCATCTATCTGTACTTTCGCCACGCCATCAACTGAAAGTAAATCACTCTGAAGTGTCTTTGCGTGGCGCAGCAGTTCAGCTGGCGTAAAACCAGTGCCGGTTAAGAAGAAGTAGAGACCATAGACATCGCCAAAGTCATCGTTGACGTACGGGATACTCGCGCCTGGTGGCAGCGACCTTGATGCGTCATTCACCTTGTTTCGGACTTTGGTCCAAATTAGCTGCAAGTCTGCTTTAGTCGGAGAAAACTCATACTTAATATTGACCATTATCTCCGACCTGCCAGCAACGGAGGTGGATTCAATATCATCAACCTCGCCCAATTGCTGAAGCGCCTTCTCTAACGGGTCAGTAATTTCTTCAGCTACCTGTAACGGGGTCGCACCTGGATAGTAGGTAATGATTACAGCTGTTCGAATCGTAAATTCTGGATCCTCAAATCGCGGCATATCTTGATAAGCAACCCAACCCCCCCAGAGTGACATGATAATCACGATGACGGACAACACCTGATTCTTGATGGAAAACTCGGCAAGATTCATAGCACACCTCTTGTTACTCGACCTACCACTAACGCGACTACTGCCATTCGCTGACCTTTGCTCCTTCAGTGATATAAGCACCGCCAGCGCCTACAATTCGATCGCCGGCCTTCAGCCCCGAGTTGACCGCGGCGTTTTCCCCAATACCGGGTTCGATTGCCACCTGCTGTCTTGATACAGTCATGTCGGCCTCGTTGAGTAACCAAACAAACTCACCGCTCGCATCACTTTGCACTGCGGCCAAGGGCACATTTACGGCGCCACGGCTGTCCCCATTTTTTGTTCTCTGGATAAAGACGGTCGCGTTCATGCCTGGCAAGACCAGCAATTGTTCAGGTGCACTGAATGCGAATGTCACGCGATAAGTCTGTGACGTAGCATCTCCTACGAGGTTGGCTTCTTTGAATACAGCTTGAATGGGCGCATCTGGCGCGGAGTCTAGGATCACAAGAGCGCCCTGATCTTCCCGTGACGGTACTTGCGCGACGATACTAGCGGGTAAATTAATTGTAGCCTCGAGGGATGAGACATCAATAATGGTTATCGCTGAAGCACCAGCAGAAACTGCTTCGGTTTTGCGAATCGAAATGCTGGCGACGACACCGGTAAAAGGTGCGGTCAATACAGAGTCGCTGAGCGCTTTCTTCGCTGAGTCTAACTGCGCTGTGGCAACATCTCTCTGTGCTTTTCGTTGCTCTACGACACTCTTGGCAATCGCATCTTGTTCTAGCAGTCTTAGTGCACGCTGATATTCTTCCTCGGCTATATCAAAAGAGGCCAATAGTGAACTTACCTGATTTTCATAATCTCGAGTCTCGAGTCGAGCCAGCACCTGACCCTCTTGGATGTCTTGGGCTTCCGTTACCAATACATCTTCAACGCGACCACTCACTAAAAAACTCAAATCTGAATTGTTAGCCGCGCCAATCACTGCAGGAAACCTTAGTCTCGACTCATCATTCGCCGCACCAACATCAATGAGTTTGACGGGTCTAGGGCTATTAGGCTCTGAAACGCGAGTCTCTGTTTCAGAACAACCGAGAAGCACTAGCCCAAGACAAAAGATACTCGTAAATCTCAGTAGGCGGATGTTGTTTATTTGAAACATAGTGATCTCCTATTCGCATAGATCGGTGGTACGCGCATCTGTCTAATTTTGGTAAAGATGTTTGTTAATGAGTAACTTCAGCAGCATTCACTAGCCTGTATTCAGTAAAATGCAATAATCGTGCCTGCACTAGCTGAGGGCTTGGCGAAGCAAGAGGAGGGCAGCGGCACATGCGACGTTTCTAATATTTATCTCTGGGCTGTTAGGCGTATTTTTGGTTGTTCGTTTGGTACAGGCAAGAAACGAACCAATCTTCTAACAGGTAGTCATCATGGGGCTGGCTATTGCCTAACTAACAATAGCTTCATGTTTTGTAAATTATTTCGACGCTTTTTAGGCGGGCACCTACGTCGCGTCTCAGCGCGAAGGTTTCTGGGAACCTCGCGCAGAAACGCCTGATGCAGGAGTCCCTTGTCCCTAAATGCGATGCAAAACGCGCGGTAAGAGCCAACAAACATCTTTGTAGTGACCAACCGGGACGCCTTTAAACGGCTTCCGGCGAATCGAGAGCATCAATGGTTGTTTTGTTTATATTGACGGCAAAGCGCCTCAATACAGAATGCTTCGAATTAAGTACTGCGTTACTTGAACAACTTTGCAGAGGCATACTGGAATATTAGAAATACTGCTATGCCGATCACCGCGAGCGTCTCGATTGAGGCAAAAAATCCGATAATTAACCGGAGCTTGAATAGCATCAGTACAATAAGAAAACTGAGTCCTATCAGAATCATTAATCCAAGCAAGCGATCAAAACCTGGCAGGCGATCGAAGCTCACTTTCCGGCCAATCACATAGTAAGAAAAACCCATAGACACAATGGGCAAGAAGTAGATCAAGAAATTGACCTCCAGTAGATTCTGCCGCACAAAGAACAACGAGTAACCAATAAGCACAGTGGAGATCATGCCAGGGATCCCAGCTAGGTATACCAGCGCAGAATAAACATAATCCCAGATCACCACGCGTCCCTGGCGGTTATAAGGTACAGCACCTACTGCCCACCCGAGTAGCGGCGGCAATACAAAGTACAGCGCAATGAAAGCGCTGTACTGACCTATAAAGTTGATGCCATCTTGTATCGTCATATGCTCGCCGTTTTCTTCCCCGTTCGAGTTTAACAGAACATCGGGAAGCTAATCTTAAACTGGATTTGCCTCGGCATCTTGTGTGCTTGAGGCGTTGATCTGGCGGCAGCCAAAAAAGGCCCCTAAGGGCCTTTTCTGATGTTATCTCAATTCATTGTCTGAGCAGTAATGTAACCAATTTGTTCCCCGACGCCTGTTTCACTTGCTCTTTTTTGCATTAATTTAGCCCAGTCACTACCCGGCCCTAATTTAGAAAAGCTAGCCTCCAATGCAGTCCAGCTATCGTACATGAGGACATAGTGGTACTCCCCTGGAGCGCCCCATCCTCCTGCATAAATCTCTACTCTTGCTCCCGCAGCTTCCAAAATGGGTTTTGCTTCCATAAATCTTGTAATTAACGCCATGTCTTTACCCGGATTAACTTTCCAAATTGCTGCGGAGTAAACATAAGATCCTTTGAAATCAGATGCTTTTTTAGAGGGATCTAGATTGTTTGCACTAAAACTAGCCATAAGCTCGCCAGCAGGATTCGTGTTTGATTCTGCCCAAAAGTCTGTCCAAGCCTTGGATGATCTTTGCAAGTCTTTGCTTTTTGCATAATCTTTTGAATTATCCCATCGAATAACATAGTTAATTAATTGCGTGGACCCTATATTGTGGGCATCGATCGACACTTGTCCGCCTTCGGAAGCATGAATTTTTGCAGCTTTCGACATGCTCTCGAGCATATCTTGTGCTTTTCCTGGAAAAGCTTTCCATTGAAAAACTTCCACGACATCTGCAAACGAGACTGTCGAGATGCTCAGGAATATTGATAAAACAATTAAGTGGATGGTTTTTATGTTTAATTTCATTATTTTGTCCCCGATGTAGAGTGAAGTTGATTAGAAACAATAGCACTCTGCGAAAGGTTTCCAAAAAGTATTTCGATTTTGGTTACCTGTGTGAGTGGGTGACTAAGTTGGTAAAAGAAGGTGGTAAAAGAAGATGATTAAACTGTTCGCTTAAGAGATGATGATCGAGTAATCAAGTAGTTGAGCGAGTACCAAATGAAGCAGCAACCCGTGAGAAGCCACCGGCTACAACGGCCGCGGGATTTTACCGGCGACCAGATTCAATCCTTCAGCGCTGTATTCATACGTCATGGGTTACCGTGTGCACTACTCGGGTTATTGTTCTTGACTGACGCGACGATATGGCCGTTATTAAAGAGTGCAACTACTGCGGCACGTGAAAATAATACGTTGTATTTGATTTCCGCAGGATTGATTTTTCTAGGCTTGATTGCTCATGCGGCGATTGGCAAATATCCTCTCGATTTGGGGCGGGTGGGTTGGATTGCTTACCTCGGGTGTCTTTCTCTTTGGGAAGAATGGGTTTTTAGAATCGGTATCCCTTATTATTTAGGTGCGCTCGGCATAGGGGTGCTGTTACCCATACTCATCAGCAATACAGTTTTTGGCATCTTGCATTATTTTACCTTGAGATGGCGTTGGCGGTGGTGCCTGATGGCCGGAATGGGTGGCATGTTTTTTAGTCATAACTTCGCCAATCACCATAATTTGCTATTGATTGCGAGTATTCATTGGGTCATGACCTACCTAAATACGCCAAGACTTCCTAATGGCGATCGTGACATCGCGCGTGAACCACCCTCGAAACCTTTGGGCTGAGTCGCTAAACAAACCAGTATTGCTTGGCGCTTTGATCGGGGCCGTCACTCGGACCCGATGTTGCCAGCAAAACTCACGTCGAAGCCTCACAAGGCACAAAGGTCGGTAGTTGTTGCATTTGTTCTTTTGAGTATTCGGTGCGACCGAACAGCATCGGGTAGTGGAACTCGCGTAGCTGCGCATGGAATTGTCTAACGCATTGGTTATAGCGTTGAAAAGATGCGATGTCAGTTTCAGCAAGACGAGACAGGACTCGTGATGTCCGAAGCGATGGTGAGGCAAGCGAAACGAGATTCATGGCTTCGTCGCGTTGACGGGTGCCTTGACTTAGCTCCTGGGACAGGGGAGCCACTGTCTGATCGCCCACTTGATGAAATGCGAAGTACCATTTCCACGCAAAGGGTTGATCGACTGTCGCCTCATTCGCCCATTCGGGATATTGCTTGATGAAAGGCGTCATGGTGTCTTCTTTGGGCAAGTCCCATGCAGCGTTGACTGTTTCACGCTGTGCTAAAAGGATTTCACCCCCTTTTGGTAGATCAATGTTGTCTTCAATCACGAGTTTCCCTAGCACCGGGATAGCCACAGCGGTGGTGAACCAGACACCAAGCAGTAAAGCCGCTGCAGTAGGACCTGACTCGGTCTTGTAGGTGACAAAGAGTGCTAATAAGAACCAGATAAAAACGTTCAACGCAACGGCACTCATAGCGACCTGAATACTTGTCAGGCTTACACCATTAAGCGATGCAGCAATCGCAAAAGGCAATATAATACCCAGATACAAGAGGACAGATCTCACCGCTGCTCGGGCCGTGAGCAGCCTCAACCCATTGCCACTTGTCGCCGACAAAAAATCCCATCGATTGTTGCGAATTTCAGCGGCCCTCAGATCATAAAGCAGCAGGATAGAAAGTAACGGAAGCAGAAAGGCAGCGACAAAATCAAAATCCAATTTTCCTATGCGTGAAAGCTCCGGATTGCCGGTGTCTGTCTCGTAGATTTGGCTCTCTAGAGCGAGCATGCGTATTCGATGCTTCCAGGGCAGGTCATCACGCACGCCGCGAGAAATAAATGAAAGAGCGTGAGGCGCTTGGTAGGTCAAGTGGTATGCGTTGTATGCAGCACTACCAGCATCGCCTTGTTTAGCCAACGTAAACTCACGATCCTCGGTAACCAATGCTTTTACACGTTCGATCAATGCTCGTTCACTGGCTGACTCTGTTAAGCCAGTTGAGATGGTATAGATAGCAAGTATTGCAGTAATGGCGAGCGCCATGACAACCACTTTATCGGTGATGGCAAACCGCAGTTCTCTGATTGCACTATGCACGGTTCACCTCCACGAGACGCCTTGCGCCTAGCCAGCCAATTGAACCAGCAATGAGAACCCACAGGCTAATCACTAGCAGGCTCGGTGCAAGTTGCGCGAGCCGTTGAGTTGCTGGTGCTGCGTGGAATTCAAAATCTTTGAGAATGCGCCAATTCTCCGGATCGATTCGCGTACGACGTTCCGCATCAGAATCGCTGCTACGATTAATGTCGTCACTATAAGCCATCTTCTCGGTGTGAACTTGGTTAAGATCTTGCACAAACTGAAATCTGATCGCTTCAGCCTCTCGCAGAAAACGATGATGAGTTTGGTTGTCGGTACCGGCCGTCATCATTGACGCTGATTGCAACACGGCGAACGGCGAGAGAATTTCGAGCGTGTTTACGAAGCTCGACTGTGCCATTTGACTCGCCATGCGTCGCTCTGCAAACTCATTGAGCACATCAGTTAGCTTGGCTTCAGCAGCCTGTGCAACAATGCCGCGAAAGTTAATCGGCAAGTCTTCCACGCGTTCAACGTCATATTGTTCAAGCAAATTGGCGCGTAGCTGATTAAACGCAGGGTCACTAGCATTGTGTCCGTCACCCACGTTACGCAGGGCGACAATCACCTCCATATCTGTCTCGATTTGACTGGCGGTTGGCAAGTTCGTCATTGCCGCGCTCGCAAGTAGTCTGGGTGTGACAATGCAAAGTGTCACCCAAATTGTGATCAGAGCCAGCAATGCAGAAGACGCGCGCGGTGACCAAGCAGACGCGGCGGTAATTATCAGTACCCATGATGCTAAGTACAAGGCGTAGAGAAGTAAAAAGCCTGAGGCTATTGCTCCTCCTGCGTTAGATAGCACGGTTCCGAGAATCAATGGCAATAGCATCAGTGCTGCTGCACCAAACAGGGCCACTGTTTTACCTAGCCAGATGGTCGTAGGTGATACGCCCGATGTGACGAGCTGGCGGTCGGTGCCGGCTTCACGTTCACGAGTCACTGTGCTGAAACCCATAATGATCAATAGCAAAGGCACCAAAAGCTGATAACTTAATGCTGGTGTTAGCAGCGCAAAGGGACCCGCCTGTGCGCCTGAATACGCGGGAGAGAAGGTCGCAGAATTTTGCCGATGACCTTCTAGAAATATGACGGTGCCCGTATAAGGATCAACACCCGGATCTAATACCGCGAGTGCGGTGGGTGGTCTAAAAACATAGTGCCCGTAATGTACCATCCGGTGAGGATGGCGCGCGGGCTGATCACGAAAGGTATGCTCTGCCTCGTGTTGCAATGCGACTCTAGTTTCTCTTTCAGAGCGCACTTGATTCATCGTTGCTAACAGGGAAGCGCAGGTTAAAATTAGCGCCAGCAAACCTGCAGCGGCGCCAAGTTTAGATCTGCGCCAATAACGCCATTCGTCACTAGCAATGAGAAGTACGGTATTCACTATTTAAACTCCTTCTGCGAAGGCACGATGTACCGCATCAGGAGATATTGCGCGGTCGCTCTCGGTTTCAAACATGCCAACAAGCATTCCTTGTCGTAGCAAGCCGATTCTGCTCGCAACCTGACAAGCACCGTAGACGTCGTGCGTAACCATCAGCACTGTCGTACCATTGCTGGCGAGTTTGGCGATAAGTCGATTAAATTCATCAATGGCAATCGGATCGAGACCAGAGGTTGGCTCATCCAAGAACAATACCGGTGCCTCGCGAAGAATAGCCAACGCAATCGCAACTTTTTGACGCATCCCTTTTGAATAAGATGACAACGGCCGATTGCGGGCCTCCGCAACGAGACTGACCTCATCTAAAGCCGTTTCAATCTCTGCCTCACTCTGTTTCACTTTTGCCAGTGCCAGAAAGTACTGGATGTTCTCTCTGGCATTGAGATGCGGATAAAGATTAGCCGCTTCTGGCAGATATGCCGATTTTTGCCGCACAAAAGACAAGTTGCTTCTGACATGCTTGCCCAAGACTTCAACATGACCCTTTTGGGGTGTTATAAAGCCGAGGAAGGTCAACAGGGTTGTTGACTTGCCTGCACCGTTACCGCCTAGCAGGGCAAACACCTCCCCTTTACTAACAGCAAAGCTGACATCGCTTAGCACCTCTTGGCCACCGCGCTCGATACATAGGTTCTGTGCTTCTAAAATTGTTGGCATCGTCATTACAAACTCAGAGAAACTGTCAGTCTAAAGTTGCGTGGCGTGCCAGGTTGAACCCAGATAGAGGCAAACGAATTAAGGTAGTATTCCTCGTCGAGTAAGTTTTGAACTTCGGCTTTAATATTTATCGATTCCGTGACTTGAAACGAGGTGAAAGCTTGTACCGTCGTGTAACTGGGTAAATTAAAGTCCTGGTTGTTGAATTGACCGTTACGATCGCTGACGTAGAGCAACCCCCCGCCAAGCACCAGTTCTTTTTCTTGAACCTGCATGTCTTTGACTAATTGCAAACTGAGCGTTTGATCCGGAACATTTAACAGAGCGCTGCCAGCAGGCAGAGCTGCACCAAAATTAGGATCAAAAAAATCGTTAGATGTTTCGGCATCAACATAGGCATAGGATGCCCATAGCGAAAAATCCCCGTCAAAATTTGCGGTGAGGTCTAACTCGAAACCGGCACTATCTGCCTCGCCTAACGCTGCATAGGTAAACAGGCTTGGATCGTCCACGACCAGTATGTTCTGCTGTTCAACCCTGAACAAGGTTGCTGTACCAAACACAGCGCCGTCGTTAAGAACGAACTTAATGCCTGCCTCAATTGACGTTGACTCATTGGGATTAAAAGAATTTCCGCTAGCATCCCGTCCAGATAATTGACGAAAATTCTCACCATAGGATGCATAAAGGGAAAGTTCATCAGACGCTTTAAAAACCATGCCAAGCTGCGGACTGACTCTGGAATCTTTAGCGTTTGCTTCTGCTTCTTCGAAGTCGTCGTAGCGGGCGCCAATGCGGATATCAAATCGATCGTTTAAGCTGATTTGGTCTTGAAAAAAGAACCCGGCAGACTTGAAGGTCTGATTGAATGGGGTCCCAGTGCCCAAGTCTGTAGGGAGAAATTGGCCGTAGACAGGATTAAATACGTTTATTAGCCGTTGTTCTTCTGCTGTAGGGTTGGTGCTAACCTTGGGCGGCCGTGCACGGAGAAACGTTTGTTGGTTCTCAAAATCGTCGATGTCAGCACCAACAATCAATCGATGGGTTATGTTGCCTGTTTCAAATTCGCCGGAAATCTCTGCTCGAAAAACGCGATAGTCGGCATCGTACTTTCGGTAACGTCTATTACGCGACAGGTTCTGCCCATCGACATTGAGTTGCTGGCGGCTGCCAAACGAGGCTTCAGTAGAGAAACCCTCTAGCGAGGTATTTCGTTGCGTATAACCAACGATGGCTCGCCATTCGTCGTTAAACTCGTGTTGAAACTCAAGCTGATGCCCAACAACCTCGGTTTCCATTGGGCCGTCCCCTGGCTCTCCCAGGAAGTTACTGTCACTTATCAGTCCTAACTCGCCATTGATAGCAACAACGCCCCTGTCAAATGGAATTTCTTGATCAGAGTATTCAAGCTCGTAGGTGATTTTGCTGTTATTGCTGATGTCATAAGCAAGCGACGGGAAAAATCCCATGCGTTTTGTCTCAATAGTGTCACGGAAACTTTCTGCGTCTTCGTAAAAACCCACGAGTCGTACAGCTAACTGGTCGGTCAATGGTGTGGTCCAGTCTGCATCGGTTCTCAGAGTGTTGAAACTTCCTGCAGAAACCTTTATCTCTCCTGCGGTCTGAAAGGTTGGGCGTTTGGTGACGAGATTAATGGTCCCGCCGGGTTCACCTCGGCCAAATAATGCGGCTCTAGGTCCCTTGAGAACTTCCACACTCTCTATGCCCGCTAAGTCTCTCGGGCCGCCAAAACCGCGTCCAGCATTAAAACCGTTGACGAGATAGTTGCTCGGTAAGTTTTCGTCCCCGACAAATCCTCGAATAGAAAACGAATTCCACAAGCCGCCGAAGTTATTTTGACGAGCCACTGATGCGGACAAATCGAGTGCTTGCACGAGATCCAACGCCCCAGCGTTGAGGAGTTTTTCAGCGTCGAGAATTGTTTCTGATTGGGGGATTTCAAGTGTTGCGAAGTCGCTAAGATAGGCGCGATGGCCCTCTACCACGATGGTTTCCTCAACCGCCGATTGTGCATTTACAGCACCAAAGCTAACAATTAAGCCAATGCTGGTAGCAGCTGCTAAGTTGTTTTTTTTCATCATTTTCTTTAGATCTCTTAATGTTTATCACGTCCAGCCAGCCATGGCTAAACAGCGCGCATGTAGTCCCAGAGTGAAATAGTGTGAAGCACCATGCGCGAGGCGCGGTGGACGGAAACTCAATGCAATGACATCGCACCGATGCAAGAACGCGGGCGGTACGATTGGTTAAAATCGAATGATTAACGCTGTGATTTGCTAGGCGGTGCTCGAGAGTGCCGACTGAGGACGATGCTAGTTTCTACAAGAGAGCCAGCAAGCGTGATGGTGTGAGTAAGAGTTCGATCGAAAAAATCTGGCGTGTCGTGCGCTGCAGCTGCTGGCGCGCCAGACATATTGTAAAGATCGCAAAGCTGCGACGGTTCATGCTCATGGTGCATGAAATCGTGCGCTTTGCTGAGCATGGGTGCCGTCACTAATAGCAAAGCTGCAAGCAACACGGGTAATGTGGCGATGCGCGTTTGACTGACTGGTGTACGGGTGACTAGCATGGCCGCTAGAATATATAGGCGGCAAAGAAGAGTAAAGTGAAAGCGTCGTTTTTAATCTAACTTCTCACAAGCCTGAAGTATTACGCGCCCCATCTCTGACAAAATACCATAATTTGTCAAATGTGTAGGTCGCACATATTTTTTAATGAGTGCGATCGGTGCAGATCTCGCGCTTAGTGCGCGCAAAGCGGTGCTCAAGCTGGTTTTTTCCGCTGGCACGAAGATGAGTAATTGCCTTAAACTGCGCATGGGTATTCACTTGTCCGAGATCGAGTACGATTGAACGCTCTTCGTTAGGGTTAGGGTTAGTGAACAGATAAGCACGGATGACATTTTCGACGTAATCTCAACGATGTTATCAATAGTGATCAAATCAGCGACGCCATCAATGTAAAGGACGAATCAATGTCATCAAACGCTTTTAAACCCTTCAGTGTCGGTTTAGCCGCCAGTGTCGCATTTTTTGTGGGCTATATTATATTCGGATTGCAGGGCTGGGGGACGCCTTCGGCGGTGGAACAGGCTGTAGGTGAAGTGTCTCGCTGGTGCGAAAGGGTTCAACCAGGGATCTTTCATGAGCCAGTGAACGCGTTGAGTAATCTAGGCTTTATGGTTGCCGGTCTTTGGATGCTTTGGCTGTTGGGAAAAGACGTAGTGGCAGGCCGAACCGGCATGATGTTTGGTCACAGCCCTGTTGCATTGTTGTACGCGGGCGCTGCCATTTGGCTAGGACCAGGATCGCTATTAATGCATGGCACTCACACAGCTTGGGGAGGGTGGGCTGACAATTTGAGTATGGTGATGTATATCCTCGTGCCATGGTTGATGAATGTGTCAGGTATGGGGCGTTGGCCAACGCCGCGCCTGCTAAGTATCTACGCAACCCTTGTCTTGGTTTATGCCGTGGGTCGAGCCGTGAATGGCTGGGGTTTGGGTATCAATCTCGATTTCTTTGGTTTATCAATCGCTTTTTGGATAATCAGCGAAGTCTTGTATCGCTTTTGGTCGCAGTGGTTGCGGGTGGCCTCAGGATTCATGGGTTTTGTTGTTGCTGGGATTTTTGGTATTACCCCGTTTGAAATGATGGCAGAACCTGAACGTTTTTGGTGGGTAATGCTGTTTTGGTTGCCTGGTATTCTGGCCACCGGACCCGCTCCCGGTCGACGCTCATACTTTCCATGGTTCGCATTGGGTGTCATCAGCTACTTGAGTGCGTTTGCAATTTGGCAAACGGGTAAGCCTGATCATGCGCTGTGTGACCCGGATTCTCTGCTGCAAGCACACGGTATCTGGCATTTGCTCTCTGCGTTTGCAACTCTTTGCTTTTTCTTGTTTCTGCGAACTGAACGAAAAGCACCTAGCGACTAGCCCAATCAACGGTGCTATCTAGCACGGGGAGACTTTACGTCGCATTGTCAAAGTTGTGATCTTTGAGACAAAAAAAACCCGCTTTAGACTTTGCCTAAAGCGGGTTTTTGTGTCGAAGCATGTTAGGCGAGCGTTTTTATCACATCACCAAACAGCTCATTATCAGCCGGAATCACCTTGGGCGTATCCAATGGCTTGGAGATCCAAGTGACATTGATCAAGTGCTTCCAGTTAATGTTTTCATTTGTGGAATTACCACCCCAGGTACCGCAGCCCAAAGAAAATGTCTGGCGCATACCGTTCCACAAGTTACCGCTATTAGAAGCGGCCTGTGGTTGATTCACCATGACGCGAGACGTCTTTGTACCCATGCCCATTTTAAGAATATTATCGTCGCTATTTGAGTAGATACCACAGGAGTGTCCTTTGCCTTGATAATCCTGAATTTGATTCGTGAGCGCAATAGCTTCATCGATGTCGGATACCTTGTAGAAAGCCATAATGACAGAGAGTTTTTCTCCAGAGTATGGATGGTCCGGACCCGTGCCTGTTTCAGGCATGATGATGAACTTGGCATCAGCAGGAATATCGACGCCGGCCATTTCACATAAAACCTGTGGCTTAAGGACAACAGCCTTTGTGTTCAAATGGCCATCTTCCCAGAGCACCGCGGCAATTTTTTCGTAGTCTCCTTCCTTTGCGAGATGACCGCCCTCGGCAATAAGTTTTTCTACGAGATCATCGTATATGGATGCTACCGCAATAACTGAATTGTCAGCAGAGCAGGATGCGGCGAGATCCAATGTTTTTGAAATGCGAATTTTTTCGGCAGCATCCACAATGTCTGCTGTTTCATCAACCGTGATAACGGCATTACCAGCGCCTACACCCAAAGCAGGCGTGCCGCTGGAGTAAGCTGCGCCAACCATCGCCGCGCCGCCGGTAGCAAGAATGAGGTCACACTGCTTCATCAGTTCGTTTGTTTTTTCTAGTGAAACAATGCCGACGTCTTGCACGAGATCTGCTGGTGCTCCCATTTTTTCGAGTGCAGCGCGCATGTTATCGATAATCATCTTGTTGGTAAGCTTTGCCCTTGGGTGCGGCGCAACGACGATTGCGTTGCGGCCTTTCACAGCGTTAATCGCCTTGATCACTGGCGTTGCTTCAGGATTGGTTGATGGCGAAAGCGCGCCAATAACGCCAACAGGTTTGGCAATTTTAACGATATTGCGTTCAACGTCTTCTTCAATAATCCCTACTGACTTGTCATCGATGATGTCCATCAGTGCTGCTCGAGTCTTAGTTGATATCTTCAGAAACTTGCCGTTGTAGTCACCAAGTTCTGTCTCATCCAGCGTGTGTTGCGCAATTTCTTCCGCCACACCTGGTTGAGCGCAGGACCATACCATGGCCCGAATCAGTTGATTTACCTGCTCTTGAGAATAGTTTTCTATTTGTGCCTGTGCAGCGCGTGCGCGGGCAATAATATCGGCTATTTCCTTTGTTTCTTCGTTTTGTTCAACCTCTGGTTGTGCGGACATGTGCCACCTCGTTTTTTAATTTCTGTTACTTGTTTAAAATTGTATCACCCTCAGCGAAAGCAACGAAGACAGGTGACACGCCAGTTATGTATTAATAAAGCTACTTTTCGACGAAGCTTTGTTGAATGCTTGAAAAATCCTTACGGCCGTTACCTAGCTTACGATGATTGATGTAAAGGTTTCTCGCCAGCGTACCCATTGGCGTCGCTGAGCCCGTATCAAGCGCCGCTTCAAGCGCCAAACCCAAATCTTTGATCATCAAATCAACCAAGAAGCCGCCTTCATAGTTGTTGGAAGAGGGTACACCCTCCATGACGCCAGGGTAGGGGTTGTAAACTTCCAGCGCCCAGTTACCGCCAGAACTCGTACGCATGATTTCGGATAACACAGATGGGTCCATACCGTTATCGACTCCCAACTGTAGCGCTTCTGCTGTGCCGGTCATCAAAACAGACAACAACATGTTGTTACAAATTTTGGCAACCTGGCCCGCTCCGGGTGCGCCTGCATGAAAGATATTCTTGCCCATATCTTCGAGCAGGGGCTTTGCTTGGTCAAATGCTTCGCTTTCACCACCCACGATAAAAGTTAGCGTGCCTCCCACTGCTCCGCCGACGCCGCCGGATACTGGCGCATCAATCATCGGAATGTTTTTTGCTGCAGCCGCTTCTGATACTTTGCGTGATGAGGCTGGTGCGATGGTACTGCAATCGATAACCAGCGTGCCTGCAGCAATGGCTGTTAATAGCCCCTTGTCACCTAGATACAGGTTCTCGACGTGTACTGAAGCCGGTAACATTGAAATCACGACGTCGACACCATCGACCGCGGTTAATGCGTTGTCACACGCCTCACCGCCTTCGTTTGCAATTGCTTGCAGTGCTGAGTCAACAAGATCGAACGCTCGAACGCTGTGCCCAGCCTTGAGTAGGTTCGATGCCATTGGGCCACCCATGTTGCCTAGGCCGATAAAGCCAATATTTGCCATTTGATACTCCGGTTAGTTTAAGTCGCTTAGCGGGTTAACGGGCCAAGGTTCGGCGAAATGCGCCGCAACCCATTCGTTAGGGACTGCACCCATTTTGTACTGCCAGTTGGGCGCGTTGTCTTTTTCAATGAGAAGCGCCCTGATACCTTCTCTGAAATCAGCGTGGCGACTGCACTGAATAGCAAGCGTGAGTTCCATTGCAAATATCTGTTCACGCGTCATGGATTTTGCACGCTGGATTTGCTCATAGATGATGGCAGCCGTTGTTGGTGTGCCAGATTTAAACGTTGCTGCCGCTCTTTCGAGCCATTTGTCTCCACCCAGCTTCTCGCATTGTTCTAGAAATATGCCAACTGGGTTATCCGAGGCTAGCGCGGTAGTGACAGTTTCGCTGATAATCTGATCGTGCATAGCCAGTTGACTCGGTGGGAAGTCGCTGCTGGCTTGAACGAATGTATCGAGTAGTTGGTCAAGCGCTGTGGCGGCATCACCCACCCACGCATGTGAGGTGATGGCATCAATCACCGCCTCTTGTTGGTCATTGTTTATTAGATAATCAATCAGGCCAACGCGTCTGGCATCTTCGCCGTTAACGTTGGCACCCGTCCATGCCAGAAAATAGGCATAGTGTTCTGGCATGCGTGAAAGTGCGTAAGTTGCACCAGCATCGGGAAAAAGCCCAATGGTAATTTCTGGCATTGCTATACGCGTTGTTTCAGTACCGATTTTGTGACTACATGCCGTGAGTACTCCCAGGCCACCACCCATTGCAATCCCTTGCCCCCAGACAACCGTTGGTTTGTCGTAGGTCTGTATCAAATAATCAAGCCGGTATTCGCGCTCGAAGAAGGCATCACTGTACGGACAGGGTCCCTCTGGGTGTTCTACCATATCGTGGTAGAGGTTCTGAATATCGCCACCTGCTGAAAATGCGCGATCACCAGCACTCAGGAACAGGACGAGGACAATTTGCGGGTCGTCCTGCCACTTGATTAGTTGAGGCAACATCAAGTCGATCATGTCTAGGCTGAGACTATTTAGGGTTTTCGGTGCGTTCAGGGTGACAACGCCAAGCTGTCTGCCGTCTTTCAGCGATTTTGTTTCGAATAGGACTACATCTGACATCAGGCGTTTTTCCACTCTGGCTTGCGTTTTTCCAAGAATGCATTCACGCCTTCTTTCTGGTCTGCAGTTGAAAACAAATCAACAAACTCATCTCTTTCAACTGGGAAGCTGTCATTCATGTTGCCTGAACGTGCGGCCATGATTAGCCGTTTGCAGGCCGAAACGCTCGTCGGACTCTGATTGCCCGCAGCCGCCGCAAGGTCGAGCGCTTTCTGCAGAGCTTCACCTTTGCCAACGACCTCTTCAACTAGACCGATCTCTTTCGCTGTTTCTGCACCAACGCGCTCGCCGCAAAGTATCATACGTTTTGCCCAGCCTTCGCCGACCAGCCAAGGAAGATGTTGCGTGCCGAGTCCACATGGTAACAAGCCAACAGTTGCCTCAGGCAACGCCATTTGAGCCTGTTCTTCGGCGATACGAATATCGCAGGCTAGCGCGCATTCTAGACCACCACCCATCGCATAACCGTTGATCGCTGCGACAGAGACACCACGAAATTGCGACAATGCCTGAAACGCGCCATGAAAGTTCTCAGCCATCTGTCGAGCAACATCGGTATCACCGGCAGCAAACAGGTTCAGGTCTGCGCCGGCTGAGAAGAATTTCTCTCCTTGGCCAGTGATGACCAGGCTATAGCAGTTAGCGTCGGAATTAAGTTCATCGATCAAAGATTTGAGCGCTTTGAGGCTTTCTTCATCCCAGGTATTTGCTGCCGGATTATTGATTGTGATTAGCGCGGTGTTGCCTCGCATCTCATGAAGTAGTTTGTCGGTCATAAATGCCTCACTGGTTTTCATTATTGAATGAGTTCGACGTCTGCCATCGTCAACAGGCGTCTTGAAACGATTAAGCGCATCACCTCATTGGTACCTTCCAAAATCTGGTGGACGCGCGTGTCGCGAATGTAACGTTCAAGGGGATACTCTCTCATGTAGCCATAACCGCCATGTAACTGTAGTGCCTCGTTACACACTTCAAAGCCAACATCTGTCGCAAAACGTTTGGCCATGGCGGAATACACTGCGGCTTCTGAATGTTGCGTGTCTACTTTGAATGCAGCAAGTCGGACCATCTGGCGCGCAGCAACTAATTCGGTCACCATGTCTGCGAGCTTGAACTGTAGCGCCTGGAAATTACTGATCGATTGGCCAAATTGCTCGCGTTCCAACATGTATGCTTGGGCTCGGTTAATTGCAGCCTGCGCGGTACCAAGTGAACAGGTGGCGATATTGATCCGCCCACCATCCAAGCCTTTCATGGCGATTTTGAAACCATCGCCCGCTTTACCCAACCGATTGGTCACGGGTACTTTGACGTTTTCGAAGCTAATTTCTCGTGTGGGCTGGCTATTCCAACCCATCTTCTCGAGGTTTGAACCGAATTTGATACCCGGAGAGTCAGCCGGAATTACCAACGTTGTGATGCCTCGGGGACCATCGTCCGACGTTCTTACCATGACAACAAGCACATCTGTGCCACCGGCGCCGGATATAAACATTTTGCTGCCGTTTACAATGTAGTGATCACCCGATAATTCTGCTCGGGTACGTAGCGACGCGGCGTCTGAACCGGCGCCGGGTTCTGTCAGGCAATAGCTGGCAAGCGTCTTGCCGGCTATCAGGTCGGGACAAAACTGTTCTACCGTCGAGTGGTTGCCAAAATCGGCTATCATCCAAGTTGCCATATTGTGGATGGAGATAAATGCCGTGGTCGATGTGCAACCGGTCGCCAGCTGCTCAAGGATAATGCTCGAGTCGAGTCGGCTGAGCCCAAGCCCGCCAACGTCTTCCGGACAATAGAGCCCACAGAATCCGAGTTCGCCAGCAGCGGCAATAACATCTTTGGGGAATATTTTTCCAGCGTCCCATTCAGCCGCAAAGGGTGCCAGCGCTTTGTCAGCGAAGGTGCGGGCGGCTTGCTGGAATGCGACTTGGTCGTCGTTTAAATCAAAATCCATGGATACTGTACCGATAGTGTCAGGCTAATATTGTTTTCGTTGGAGAACCACACGGCGAACCCAGCGTTTTTTGATACCCAGCTAACAGATCTGCCACGAATCTGGCGGTGACAGGTGTTGTTAGTGAAAGTGCAAAGTATCATATAGAATACATATGTGCAGTTAAATGGTGTAAATGCAGGCTTATGCTGCGAAAAAGCAATGTAAACTCTGAATCTATTCAAGACGCGGTCAATTGGGACGATCTACGGATTTTTCTGACGGTGGCACGGCGAAATAATCTCGATGCTGCTGCAGCCTACCTTCGTCTAGACCCGACAACTCTTGGTCGGCGTATTCGCAGACTGGAATCAGCCATCGGTGCAATATTGTTTGAGCGTTCCCGGAAGGGTCACGTGCTGACAACAACCGGTGACTGGCTGCTAAATCAGGTAGAGGGAATAGAGCAAGTGGTATCCGGTGTGGGTGAAGCGATTTCCGGCGAAGTTCAGCGGATTACCGGCACGGTCCGACTCAGCGTGACTGAAGCTTTTGGCAATGTTGTGATTGCCCCGGCGCTCGTAAATTTACTTGCGGCATTCCCAGCACTCAAGGTGGAGCTAGTGGCAACCAGTGGTTTTCTTAGTGTGAATAAACGTGAAGCTGACATCGCCGTGATGTTGTCGCGCCCCACCACGGGCCGACTGAAGGTGAGTAAGTTAACAGACTACAGTTTAAAACTTTACGCCACCAAGGAATATTTGAAGCACCACGCCGCAGTTAATAACATCTCTGATCTGCGCCAGCAGACTTTAATCGGCTACGTTGATGATCTTATTTATTCGCCAAGGCTTCGTTATTATGATGAAGTTGATGCCGGGTTAGCGCCGGGCTTGACCAGTTCCAGTCTGTTAGCGCAAAAACAACTAGCCTGTAGCGGTTGTGGCATCGCAATGCTGCCATGTTTTGTTGCCGATCAGGAACCGGATCTGCAGCTGGTGCTGGCGAATGAGGTAACCGTCACCCGTTCATTTTGGCTTGCTGTGCATGAAGATATTGCTGATCACGCGCGCATCAGAGCGGTGATCGATTTTCTGACCGAGCTTGTTGCTAGCCGTGATCTGCGCTGAATATTTTCTATGACAGATGTTTTGATTGAAGAAAGCGACTTGGCATCTTGTTCTTCCATTACGCTACTCGTTTTAATGTAAACAAAGTGTTGAGCACAAAATGCCGATATTGAAGTTAAAGGTCAGTTGGTTGTTGAACAGCACGAAGAGTGATAAGGAGAGGTAGCCCTCTGAAATATTTTCTGATTGTACTCTTGCCACTGATTTTGATGCAGAACGGCTGCACAACCACCTATCCCGATGCTGAGACGCCTCACGCAATTGAACTGGAATTTGAGCAAGTCGCGAACTCAGGCGTGCCAAAATTCACTGCGGTCACTCGCCTGCAGGCGCCAATGTCCAAAGTGATGTCGGTGCTGATGGATTTTTCACGCTGGCCTGAATGGGTTTACGGGTGCAAGCGTTCGGAAGTTTTGCAGATTATTGGTTATCAAGAGGCCTATGTTTACCAAGTAACGGGGTTACCGTTGGTACGTGATCGGGACGCGATCGTTCACGCTCGTTTGTCTTCAGACGATAGTGGAGACAAATTGACAATCGTCTTCGAGTCGGCGCCGGATTATTGTGTAAAAAATGAACGTGATGCCTGTCAAATAACGAATCAGGAAAACACCATTCGCATGAGAGAACTGGTTGGTCAGTTTGTACTGCAACGAATATCTAAAGATGAAACGATATTGACCTGGGAACAATATACGGAACCAGCCGGCATGATTCCCGATTGGGCCACAGCTTTGATGTTGCCGCGAGTCCCTGTGCGGTCGCTGACGCAGTTGCAAAACATGCTTCGCGATGATGCTATTGCGGCGAAGTAGCGAGTCCTCAGTGCATGCTATCAGTTTCAAGAGCGTCAAAGAGACGGCAATTTTATTTTAAGTTCATCTGACTACTTGTCGGCGGCGCTTTTTTAACTTGTGGTTTGAATGAGTTGAACAATTTCTCTAGATAATTGTTCTGCAGCATTCTCTTGCACAAAGTGTCCGCCGCCTTTGATACTCGTATGAGGCAAGCCTTTTGTGCCTGGTACACGATCTAAGAACTGCTTCTCACCGCCCTGAGTGACCGGGTCGTTATCGGCGAAGGCGCACAGGAAAGGTTTTTCAAATTTTTCAAAAAAATCCCACGCGTTTTTCTGTTCCTCCAGCGAAGGAGATGTGGGTAGGGTCGGCACATGGCTCGGCATGGCTCGTGGACCCATCTTATAACTTGGATCAGGAAAGGGTGCGTCATAAGCCTTGGCAAGAGAGGTCGGTAGTGGTGAATACATACCCAAACTATGCATTAAGAACTTAAGCGCTTGCAAAGGTTTGGCCGTTTTCTCCATCATCATCGACATCATAAAACCGATAGGCATGTTTTCGTTTTCCCAGCAGAACTTCTGCCAATAGGCGAATTTAACCGCTTGCTCACCTGGCATTTGCCCGATAGCTTTTTGCATTTGGGGCAAGCTGGGCGTTGGTGCATTGGCGCGAAAGTCTTCAATTTTTTTAATGATGCTTTCGGGTACATCCGGGTTGTAAGGCAAGCCAGTGTTTGAGATAACAACGCGATCAAATCGCTCCTCATGATTCACCACCAGTCTAAGCCCAATCAGTCCACCCCAGTCTTGGCCAAAAAACGTTATGTTGGTAAAGCCATTTTGAGTGAGCCACTGACCTAACCATTCCACTTGCGTCTCATAACTATAGTCGTCAAGAGATGCAGGTTTGTCGGACTTTCCATAGCCCGGCAAATCCGGCGCGATGACGCGGCAACCTGCAGCCGTTAGATGTGGAATCATTTTTCGATATAAATAGCTCCACACTGGCTGCCCGTGCATGCAAAGTACCAAAGGCCCATCTTTTGGACCCTCGTCCAAGTGGTGAATGCGAAGATCGCTGCCATCCGCTGTTTGAATCACGGTGTAATTAGGCAAGAAAGGGTAGTCCACTAAATTTTCAAAACGTTCATCGGGTGTGCGTAAGATTTTCATGATTATGCCCTTTAGATCTGCGGCTATTTTAAAGAGATAGTGATCGTCAACCGTCATTGGCGGTGGAAGAACCTTTCTCCTTGTGAGCGAGATTAGTGGAGCAAAACTTTAAATCCGGCTGTCTCGGGATGCAAGATTTGATTCCTGCTGAGTAAACGAGCACCCCCGAACGAAATAACGAACTTGCTTGCCGAATCAGATCGCCCTGTATTAGCCTTATGGAAGCGCGCAAACTCGTCGCGCCTTCGGTGGGCTGGGTTTCCCCGCAAGTTGTCGCTCGTCTCTTGCTTGTTAATGGCGCCACCAATAGTGCGCTCCAATCATCGATCTGATGGTGTAGAGTTGGTAGAAAAGGACAGGAACAATAAAGGTTATAGATGTCATGCGACCATTAATCGGGATTGATGAATCATGAAACTATCAGTTGTGTTTCCCAGCGTGATGTACCGTGAGGGGCGGGTGGGCGTTAAGAAGCTCATGTCGGGCATCGAAGAGATTGGCTATGACGAACTGGACGTGTTCGACCACGTAGTGATGGGGTTTCCAACTAAACATCGTCGAGCACCCGTTTATGACCCGAAGATGCCTATCATGGAAGCCGTCACCATGTTGTCTTTTGCGGCGGCCGTCACGGAACACATTAAGTTGGGCACTGGTGTGATGGTATTGCCTCAACGACAGATTGCGCTAGTAGCAAAGCAGGTGAGCTCCCTAGATACGCTATCGAATGGCAGAATTCGGCTTGGCGTTGGGATTGGTTGGCAGCGTTCAGAATATGAAGCGCTGAATGAAAACTTCCGTACCCGCGGTCGACGACTGGAGGAGGGTGTCGCCTTGTTGCGGCAGTATTGGGAAGACGAACATGTCAATTTCTCCGGTCAGTACTATCAGGTCGAGGAAATTGCGATGGAACCCAAGCCGCCGCAGCGAGGCGCTATTCCTATTTGGATTGGCGGAACCAAGGAGCGGGCATTGAAACGCATTGCACGTATCGGGGACGGCTGGATGGCGATGACGGCACCCGGTGATCCGCCAATACAAGAAGTGTTGCCACGCTTTAAAGATCTCCTCGAAGAAAATGGCAAAGACCCGGCTACCTACCCCATGCAAATGTCATTATCGCCAGGCGCGATCGACAAGGACAAGCGCAAACGTTTCTACAATGATATGGATTTGCTAGTAGCGCGAGCTTGCGAGCTCAGGGACCTGGGTTTCTCCGATACGTCGATTGATTGTGTTCCCTTGTTTCAGTTGGGCTTTCGCTCTTCGGATGCGTTGCTTGAGCAATTGGCGAAAATATACGAAGCGCTGGCGCCAGAATTGAGTGACTGACTGATCGCAACAAAAATGTTCGACTCAACTTTCAGGAGAAGAAAATGTCTACGAATACCCGCACCGGGCCACTGGAAGATTTGACCATCGTTGATTGCACAATGGCATATGCCGGGCCCTATGGAACAGCGTTGTTAGCTGACATGGGCGCCAATGTGATCAAGGTAGAACCACCTGCGGGTGATAACTTCAGGCAGCTGGCGCCGTTTCCGGAAGATGCCGATCGCGTAGGGGTTGAGACGCCCGGTGCAGACTACGGCGCCGCATTTGCCAGCGTGAATCGAAATAAGCGAAGTATCTCGCTGGACTTGAAAGATCCGAACGACCGTGAAATTTTGCTGCAGTTGTGCGAAAAAGCAGATGCGATTGTTGAGAATATGCGGGCAGGCGTAATGGACGAGCTGGGCGTAGGTTATGAAGTCATATCAGCGCGTAATCCTAAAATTGTATATGGCACTGTGCGCGGTTACGGTGACCCAAGAACGGGTGAAAGCCCCTATGCAGATTGGCCGTGCTTGGATGTTGTAGGCCAATCGGTGGGCGGGCTTGTTGAAGCAACCGGTGATTTGTTTGGCCTGGCAATTGCGGACATATTTCCGGGCACCTTGATGGCAACCGGTTTGCTAGCGGCAGTGATGCAATCCCGTCGAACCGGCAAAGGGGAGTTTTTTGATGTTGCCATGTACGACGCTGTGCAGGCCCTCATTAAGTCCAATATAGCTTCCTATGGTGTGACGGGTAAACAGGCTAAACCCGGAAGAAAAGGTCTTGTGCCTTTCGGTTTGTTTCCAACCAGTGATGGACGTATTGCGATTGCGGCGCCAGTCGAGCGGCACTGGGCTTTTTTATGCCAAGCGATGGGTCGACCAGAGCTGATCAGCGACGATCGCACGCGATCTAATCCTAGGCGTGCAAAAAATGTGGAGTTTACTGAGGCCGTCATCGCGGCCTGGACTCAAACAAAAACGAAACAGGAAGTAGTCAGTGCGATTGGTGGTAACGTGCCTTGCGGCCCTTCCAACACAATACCTGAGGTGCTAGCCGACCCGCATACTCAGGCGCGCGGCATGATTCAGGAATTCGACTTCCCGGGAGGCCAACATAAAGGTCTTTCAACGGGTAGTCCCATTAAGTTTATGAGCGGCGACACTGACCTCTATCAAAGGCCACCAAAACATGGTGAGCACGGCGAGGAGATTTTGGCTGAGTTCGGAATAAAGGCGAGGAAGTAGCTAGGGGTTAAATTTTGTGGCAAGCCACTGACTTGAACCGTGCCTGAACGGGTTGACATGTTGCCTAAACAAAAGTCTTATAAGTCCATTTCGAGATGCCCTGCGTTCGTCGCAAACTGATTTTTCCTTGTGATTGGCAGCGTTCGCTAGGTGCGCTGCTGCACCCGGTTACCAAGGCAAGGCAGGAGAAGCACTGAGTGCTGAACTGTAACGGCTTAGAACTCTTCAAAGGTAAAAAATCACGCTCAAAGAATCCCGGCACCGGTCTGGTTTCGCGCGCAACAATCGCGCATAGTTCTAGCTGCATAATTATTCAGGGAGTGAGTTTTGAGTCTTTTGGACAGTGGTTATCAGGATATTATCGACAAGCTGAGCGTCGAAGAGAAAGTGAAACTCGTCTCCGGTGCCAGCACTTGGCGTACGCTGGCGATTCCCGGCGCGGGCATACCCGAGATGAAAGTCTCGGATGGGCCAAATGGTGTGCGCGGGGATGGCGGTGTTTCGGCTGCCTCATTCCCTGTGGGTGTTTGTATGGCTTCTACTTGGAATCTCGATCTGATTGACCGATTAGCCGATGCCATCGCGGAAGAAGCAAAAAGCAAAGGTGTTCAAGTTGTGCTCGGCCCAACCATTAACATTCAGAGAACCCCCATTGGCGGTCGAAACTTTGAGTGTTACTCCGAAGACCCGTATCTGTCTGGCATGCTTGCGAGCGCTTTTACCGATGGTGTTCAAGCAGCCGGCATAGGTGCGTGCGTTAAACACTTTGTATGCAATGATTCAGAATTTGAGCGGCAAACCATCTCGGTTGAGCTTGACGAGCGCACACTTCGGGAAATTTATTTGCGGCCCTTTGAAATAGCCATAAAACGCAGTAACCCCTGGACGATTATGGCATCTTACAATCGTGTTGATGGCGTCTATGTTTGCTCTCATGATCGTTTGTTAAATAAGGTGTTAAAAGGCGAGTGGGCTTATGATGGACTCGTTATTTCAGATTGGTATGCGGCAAAGGAAACCGTACCCAACGCGCTTGGTGGCCTTGATCTGGAGATGCCGGGTCCTGCGATTGCCTGGGGTCAACACTTACAAACGGCGGTAGATTCAGGGGAAGTCCCTGAAGCAGTATTGGATGACAAAATTGCTCGTTTGCTGTTATGTATGGATCGCACGGGGTTAATGGATGACGTCAGTGTGACGCAAGAGCTGGCCTTGGATAAACCAGATCATCAGGCCATAGCCTATCAAGCAGCGGTTGAAGGTATGGTGTTGTGCAAGAACGATGGCTTGCTGCCGCTGGATCTGGCGAAGCACAAAAAGATAGCGGTCATCGGACCAAACGTTAAAGATTTTAGAATTATGGGCGGTGGCTCCTCGACGCTGCGCCCGCATTACGTCGCAACGCCGCTCGATTCTATTGCTAGCCAATATCCGGACGTGAAAGTTGAAACTGCCCGTGGCTGCTTTACCCATAAGTATATTCCCGAAGCAGAGCGCCATTTGCTGCGTCCAGAGGCAGGCGCGAACGAAAAAGGATTGCGATACGAATTCTTCTCGGGCGGTATTGATGGCGAAAAATTAAATGAACGGGTGATTCCGCGTGGCATGGTGATGTTGGCTGCCATGGCGGCTTCGCCTCAGGATGCCTTGCGGGCGCAGGGTTATTTCAAGGCTGACGAAAGTGGCACGCACACCTTTGGCATTCTCGCCACAGGTAAGTCTAGAATCTATGTCGACGATAAGTTGGTGGCTGACAACTGGACTAACCCTGTTGCCGGAGAAGCAATCTTTGGTATGGCCTCAACAGAGGCGCGCGGTGAAGTTGAGATGCAAGCCGGTGAAAACTATTCCGTCAAGATTGAATTCGAGTCCAACACTGAGGCGACCCTGAAGGCGATGCGATATGGCATTTTAGGCCCCGACGTTGAAGATGGAATGACCCGTGCATTAAATTTAGCTTCCGAAGCTGATGCGGTGATTTTAGTCGTTGGCACTAACGATGATTGGGAAACTGAAGGAAATGACCGTGAGGCGCTAACGCTTCCAGGTGAACAAAATGCGTTGATAGAAGCCGTTGTGGCGACCAACCCCAACACGGTTGTCGTTAACAACTCGGGATCACCGGTTGCGATGCCTTGGCTTAAGCGTGTGCCTGCAATGATTCAAACCTGGTTTGCCGGGCAAGAGTTCGGTAACGCTTTGATGGACCTAATCACAGGTAAAGCGAACCCATCCGGCAAGTTGCCGCTGACGTTCCCGCATCGATTGGAAGATACACCTGCTTATACAAGCTATCCGGGTGAGTTCGGTAAAGTGCACTATGGCGAAGGCGTGTTTGTAGGCTATCGCTGGTACGATACGCGTGACATCGAACCCTTATTACCATTTGGCTTTGGGCTGTCTTACACCACATTTGATATCAGTGATCTTGCGACAGATGATGCCGATGAGATTTTTACGGTGAGGTGCACAGTGACCAATACCGGGGAGAAAGCTGGGCAAGAAACTGTACAAGTTTATGTGCGCCCTATTGATAAATCTGTCGCAAGGCCAGAAAAAGAACTTAAGGGTTTTGCCAAGGTAAATCTCAAACCCGGTGCCAGCAAGACATTGAGTATCGATCTAGATTCTGAAGCGTTCTCTCATTGGGACATTGATGCAGCAGCATGGCAATCAGCAAAAGGTAGATACGAAATCATTGTAGGAAACTCAAGCAGAGATCACCGAATATCGACGGTTGTTGTTGTGTAGTCGAGCACTTGGCAAATTGTTGTCACAGCAGGTGCCGGCGACATATTGAAAAGCATAGGCATAAAGTTAAGGATAGAGAGAAGGAATGGGCGGTAAATTCCCCGCCTATTTAGGTGATCAATTTAAGTTTTAAACCAGTATTTTGTAGGGGCAATTATGTACGACTATCTCATCAAGGACGCCTGTATTGTCGATGGCACAGGCGGGTTAAGTTATAACGGAAATGTGGCGATTAAAGATGGTCTTATTGTCGGCGCGGGCAATGTCGACGGCCAGGCGCGGGAGACCATCAACGCTGAAGGTGCCTATGTGACGCCAGGGTGGGTCGATGTGCATACGCATTACGACGGTCAGGTGAGCTGGGACGACAAAATTGATCCCTCGTTCAGTCACGGTGTCACCAGCGTTGTCATGGGAAATTGCGGTGTTGGTTTTGCGCCCTGCCCACCGGGCGGCGAAAAACGCATGATAGAGCTGATGGAAGGGGTTGAGGATATTCCCGGTACCGCACTTTACGAAGGTATTGAGTGGGGTCGTTGGGAAACGTTTCCGGAGTACATCGATTACATTGGTAGCCGTGAGTATGCACTCGATATTGGCACGCAGATTCCCCACAGTGCCGTTAGAAATTATGTGATGGGAGAGCGAGCGCTGCACCACGAAGATGCAACAGCAGACGATCTCGCAGCCATGTGTAAGATAGTAGAAGAAGGCCTGACGGCAGGCGCTGTTGGCTTTTCAACCTCGCGCACCATTGGTCATCGCTCGGTGCTCGGCGAACCCATTCCCGGCACCTTTGCAGAGAAAGCAGAACTGATGGCTATCGGGCGTGCAATGAAAGCAGCCGGCAAAGGTGTCTTTCAAGCTGTGCCTGCTGGTGTGGTGGGAGATATCGCCGGCCCGGAGAGATGGACCACCGAGCAGGAAGTGGAGCTGTTTGCTGAGATAGCAAAGGAGAGCGGTCGTAGCTGCACCTTCACCCTCGTGCAGAACGGTAATCGGCCTGATCAGTGGAGAAACTGCCTGTCTATCGTGGCGCAAGCCAACCAGGACGGGCTCAATATTCGTCCGCAAATCGCGACGCGCCCGATTGGGTTTGTGACGAGCCTGAAGGCTTATCATATGTTTCAGCGCAGGGAGACATTTTTGAAACTAGCTGACCTGCCCTTTGAACAAAAATTAGCGGAGATGCGCAAGCCTGAAGTGAAGGCAAAAATTTTAAGTGACAACGATATCTCGCCAGATCAACCGGGTGTGATGGCGAATGTCTATGGTCTTTTAGCTGCTGCCGCGCCGGGCATGTTCCCGATCACGCTACCCATCAATTATGAGCCCGAGCCAGGCACTAACATCGGCGCACTTGCCGCGAAGGCTGGCTTGGATGTCCCTGAGTATATGTATGATTACCTTATCGAAGGCGACGGTAATAACTTTGCCATTTTGTTAGGCGCGAACTTCGTTGATGGCACTTTTAGTGTGATGGAAGAGATGATTGAACATCCTGAGACCATCATAGGTTTATCCGATGCGGGCGCACACGTTAATCTGATTTTCGATGCCGTCGGCCCAACCTACCAACTCACGCACTGGGTACGCGATCGTGTGCAAGGAAAACGCATGCCCATTGAGTTGATGGTGCACAAGCAGACGCTATCTAATGCATCTCTCTTTGGTATGCACGATCGGGGCAGTATTGAAGTTGGCAAACGCGCCGACCTTAATCTTTTCAATCTAGACCGACTTGCGCTGGGTCCTCTGCAGGTGCATCACGATCTACCTGCAGGCGGCAGTCGAATCCTGCAATCTGCGAGCGGCTACCTGAATACATTCGTAGCGGGTGTTAAGACCCGGGAAAATGATGAAGATACAGGTGCAAGGCCAGGGCGAGTTATCCGGGTTTGATAGTCTTCGGTCAGCCATCCCGGGTAACCACTATCGCAAATGAGGCGAAAGCCCGATTGTCTCTGATCGCGATTATTTTCGTGAATTGCGCTTTGCGGACCGAGTCCGTAGCATCGTTCTGATGTCCGCGTTGAAAAAACAGTTTTTCTGGTACATGGCCGGTGTCACTAGCTTTGTAATCCCGATGGGAATTCAGACGATATTATTTCCTTGGCTAGTTGCGGTGCAACTGCAGGAAAGCGCCGATAGGTTAGGTATCGCGCAGATGAGTACGCAGCTACCCGGGTTATTTCTAATCTTGTTTGGAGGGTTACTTGCCGATCGGTTTGATCAACGCAAGATACTTATTGGCTTTCATGTCATCGCAGCAATACCCGCCGCTGGACTAGCACTTCTGATGTATCTGGATTTGCTCAGTTACTGGGTGCTTATCGGCTACGCGTTGATGATGGGAACGGTAGGTGCTTTCATCCAACCCGCTCGAGATGGGATGTTGAACCGAGTTGCTGGAGATCAATTGCAACGGACAGTAACTGTTACCATGGGGCTGACCTTTGGTGCGCAAATATTCGGCTTTGCTGCTGCAAGTTTTGCCGATTCTATCGGTGCAATCCCATTATTAATGCTGCACTCTCTGATTGTCTTTTCAGGTGCGTTGATCTCTCTTAAGTTGAAGCCAGCGCCGCCTCAACCCCAAGATGTAAACGCGGGCTCCCGATTAAATCAAATTAAAAGCGGCCTAAAAGTGGTTATTCGATCGCCAAGAATGGGTCCTGCGCTTGTCATGATGATGGCCATGAGCACGTTTTATGGGGGCAGTTTTGTCGTGCTCAACCCAATCATCGTCAGAGACGTTTACCATGGCAGTGCAAGTGATATTTCAATGTCGTTTGCTGCCTTCATGATAGGCACCGTCTTCATAACGATTTTGTTGGTGAGTCTCGGCGGCGTGAAGAAGCAGGGCAGAGCATTAATGTTGGCGATTTTTATCGGTGGCATTTTTTTGCTGATCGCAGCGACCGGCCTACCTTTTTATGGTTACCTGGTCACACTGTTTTTCTGGGGAATGTGTGGAGGCGTTGCTATGAGCATGGGCAGGACGCTTATGCAGGAATCTGCGCCGCCGGAATATCGCGCACGGGTCATGTCTGTTTTCTCGCTGGGTAGTGTTGGAGGCATGCCTATGGGGGCTTTGTTGATGGGGTACTGTGCGGCAAGCATTGGTGGATTGATGACGTTGTGCGTCGCAGTGTTAGGTATCTGGTTAGTTTTGGCGCTGTTATGGTGGAAGTCAGATTTAGCTAAACTCGAGCCTTTGCCATTGAATCAGCATGAGCCCCTGTTGGCCAAATGAAAAATAATGGGTACAGCGCATCAAAACGGCTTATCGCCCGCAACGGTTACGCGATACCCGCTACGCACCCTAGGAAAGTAGTCCCACATGGCCAGATGCTGCACGGCTCGGTTGTCCCAGAATGCAATAGAATCTTTTTTCCACGTAAAGCGACAAACGAATTGCTCCTTTCGGTTGTGGGCGTAGAGAAAGTCGAGGATTGATCGACTCTCGTCTTCCGGTAAGTCGCAGATATACTGCGTAAAGACCGGACTGACATAGATACCTTTTTTACCCGTTACCGGATGAGTGCGAATGACGGGATGATCGGCGTAAGGATATTGTTTGTCGCCGGGCTTGCCGTTGATTTGAGCACGGCGGTTGTAGTTTGGGCCGCCATCGTGGCGAGCCTTTAAACCACCAAGAAATTTTTTCATCGGTGCGCTAAGGGCTTCATAAGCTGCATTGGAACTGGCAAAAAGCGTGTCGCCACCTATCGATGGAACAGTATGTATGTGAAGAATAGATCCCATGGGAGGTTCTGGATCGCAACTGACATCTGAATGCCACCGGTGGCCAGCAACTTGCTTCGAGTTTTCGTCAGCGTGAATGCGCAATATCTCTGGGTGACCCGCAGGCCCAGGTGCAGACGGATGGATATGTAGCGGACCAAAGCGTCGACCGAAATCCTTGTGCTGTTCAAGCGTAATGTCCTGATCCCGGAAAAAGATGACTTGATGGGCCATCAAGCCGTCATGGATTTCCTGAAATTGTTGATCGCTCAATGGTGCTGACAAGTCCACGCCACTGACCTCGGCGCCCAGTGTAGGGGTGAGTGGGCGTACCTCAATCGTTTGATAAGACATGAGTATTCCTCCTGAGCGAGCGATGCCAAAGTTCATTGGAACCGATTTTATCGCGCTCTGCAATTAGTGCTTAGCCTTGTATTCTCGCGTTTATGTTAAAAAGCCGAGCACCCTCTTCTGGTCGTGCCGGATAAGCAGGGACGGTATCAATATCGTCAATCAGAATTCGCGAGGGACACCCTAGTGAGTGAGTTTTAGCGAGACGGCAAGCGGGTGATACCTCTCTAGACTGCATTCACGGGCTCAGGTTGTTTTCTGCAGACGATCAGCACAATAGGTGGTACGACGCAGATAGACAAACCACAGCGCTGTCAGTTTGATTTCGTCAGGTTATCCGAACCGATATTGTCGACAAATCGACAACATCCACTTATCCTATCGCGTCAAATAATATTTTGAGAAAATTCTGATGAGCGAAGTACAAAAAACGGCCAAAAATGCAGAGGCACTCCCGCCAAGACCGGGTGCCGGTTTTTTTGATGACGGCTTAGAGCATAAGTCAGCTTATGACCTGCCACTAGAGAAATTGAATCCCATCAATCCTCGTTTATGGAGTGAGCACCAATGGCAAGAGTGTTTTGAGCGGTTACGCGCAGAGGACCCTGTTCACTTTAATGAAACTGAAATTGCGGGTCGTTACTGGTCGCTAACCCGATATGAAGACATAAAAAAGGTTGATGCAGATCATCATAACTTTAGTTCTGCGCATGGCATCACATTGGGCTTTCCGGTGGGAACTGAGCTACCTGAGGGTGCCCTAAAGACGACAACTTTTATCGCGCAAGACCCACCTGAGCATGATGTGCAGCGCAAGACAGTCACCGGAGTTGTCGCGCCAAGCAACCTTGCCACGATGGAATCATTGATTCGTCAACGTACCATCGACGTACTCGAATCGCTGCCTGAGGGTGAGACCTTCGACTGGGTAGACAAGGTATCAATTGAACTCACGACGTTAATGCTGGCGAGCCTCTTTGATTTTCCATTGGAAGATCGTCGTAAACTGACTTTTTGGTCAGACATCGTGTTCGCTATCCCTCAACCCGGCGGTATTATTGAATCGGAAGAAGAGAGGCGAGACGGATTGCTAGAGTGTCTGGAGTATTTTTCTGGCCTGTGGCAAGAGCGGTTGAAAAATCCGGGTAGTGACCTTGTGTCGATGTTAGCTCATGGCGAAGACACAAAAAATATGCAACCCATGCATTATTTGGGTAATTTGCTGCTGCTGATCGTGGGCGGTAATGACACAACCCGCAACAGTATGTCCGGCAGCGTCTACGGCATGAATAAATTTCCTGATCAGTACCAGAAGCTAAAAGCTAATCCTAGTTTGATACCAAAGATGGTTGCAGAGTTGATTCGTTGGCAAACGCCGCTCGCTTACATGCGCAGAACCGCAAACAACGATTGTGAAATCGGTGGTAAGCAAATTAAGAAAGATGACCAGATTCTGATGTGGTACGCATCCGGTAATCGCGATGACGCGGTATTCGATAATGCGAACGACATTGACATAGAGCGACCGAATTCACGCCAGCATCTTTCATTTGGTTTCGGCATTCACCGTTGCATGGGTAATCGTCTTGCAGAGCTACAGTTAAAGATCCTTTGGGAAGAGATTCTTGCTCGATTCGACAACATTGTTGTGCAGGCTGAACCTAAACGAACGCTTTCTTCATTTGTAAATGGTTACACGCATCTGCCTGTTCAGGTATTCCGCAAACAGTAAACTGAACAAAATGCCACCGGCTAGACGACTTGCGCAGGGTATGTGCAAGTCGTCTTATCTTGCCTGTCTGGCGACGACCGTCGCAGGTTTAGTTTAGTCTAGCCCAAGTGTTGAGCGATCAAGCGGGGTCAGTGTCTGATCAGGGTCAATGGAAGGAATAGCGGAAAGCAGTAGCTTTGTATAATCGTGAACCGGGTGTTCAAATAGCTTGTCGACTGGCCCAGATTCAACAATGCTGCCCTGGTACATTACCAGCGTTTCATCACAGAAATAACGCACCACATTCAGATCATGCGCGACAAACAGATAGGTTAGGTTCATGTCTTGTTGTAGGTCTTTGAGTAAATTCAGTACCTGCGCTTGCACAGAAACATCCAAAGCAGAAACTGCCTCGTCACAGACCACCAACGCAGGGTTCAGAATCAGCGCGCGAGCGATACCAATCCGTTGGCGTTGTCCGCCGGAGAACGCGTGGGGAAACCGGCTGACGGCGTCACGATCTAAGCCGACGCGTTCAAGCATATCAATCACCCGCTCTCTGTGACTTTCCGCAGATTCTGGTTCATGAATCACCAACGGTTCCGCGACAATCTCACCCACCTTCATTCTGGGGTTTAGCGATGCGAAGGGGTCCTGAAAGATCATTTGCATTTCTTTGCGGAGTGGCTTCAGTTGATCCTGATTCAGCTGGCAGAGATCGACCGCGCCATGTTGACTCTGAAAAATGGCAGCACCCTCACTCGGATCTAGCGCGCGAAGTATGGCGCGCACCAGGGTTGTTTTACCTGATCCGGATTCTCCGACAATCCCTAGGTTGCCACCTTGCGGCAGTGAGAAGGAGACTTTGTTGACGGCGGTCATTTCTGACACCTGACGACGAAAAATGCCTTGTTCCATGACAGGAAAGCGCACGCTAAGGTTAGAGACGTCGAGTAAGGCCGTCATCACCGCAGCGCCTCGGGTATCTGGTCAATCGGCAAGGCGACCTTTTGGTCATCCTTGATAGTGACGAGCGGATAGGGCAATAAATTTTCCTCGGTCAGTAGCTCGGCGACTGTGTCCAGCCGACCCGTTGTCGCGGGCGTTGGGATCGCTGCCAATAGTGCTTGGGTGTAAGGGTGAACTGGGCGCTTCAGAATCTGACGTACCGTACCCACTTCGAGTACCCGCCCCCTGTGCATAACCACCACGTCGTCTGCGAGTTGCGCGACGACCGCTAAATCGTGGGTGATAAACAGTACGCTAGTATCAAGCGCTGACTTCAATTCTCGAATGAGCGCAAGAATCTCCGCTTGGATAGTGACGTCAAGCGCAGTTGTAGGTTCGTCGCAGATCAGCAATTCGGGATCACAGACCAGTGCCATGGCGATGACCACCCGTTGACGCATACCACCCGAGAACTCAAACGGGTATTGGTTCATCCGCTGTTCAGCATCATTTATGCCTACCCGCTTTAACATCTCACAGGCACGAGCAAAAGCTTCTGCTTTTGTAACCTGGCGGTGGGTCAAGATCGCCTCCGTGACTTGATCGCCTATAGTATGCACCGGAGATAGTGCTGTCATCGGTTCCTGAAATATCATGGCCATTTTCCCACCACGTAAATCGAAAAGCTCGTCACTGTTATCGGGAATCTGCAAGACGTCGATCGTCTCTTTGCCGGCAGGTGTGAATAGTATTTGGCCGCTTGTGACTCGACCTGGCCGCTGGATGAGTCTCATCATCGCTAACGCTGTAATAGATTTTCCCGACCCAGACTCGCCAACAATCGCGGTCGTTCGGCCATGTTTGATGTCAAGATCAATGCCCTTGAGTGCTTCGGTGGTGCCGAGCTCGCTATCAAATGCTACGTGCAAATCATGAATGGAGACGAGATTACGGTTTGTCATCCTGCGTTCCCCCCATAGGGATCAGCCGCGTCGCGCATGCCATCGCCTAATAAATTGAAAGCGATCACCACAAGAATCACAAATACGCCAGGAATAAGTAACCAGGGGGTCAATACAATGACCTGATAGTTTTGCGCCTGCTGTAGCAGTACGCCCCAACTGACAACAGGAGAGCGTAATCCAACACCTAAAAATGACAAAGCAGTTTCCGCTAGGATCATGCCCGGTATAGCGAGCGTTGCCGTGGTGATAATGTGACTCATAAACGAGGGCAGCAGGTGTCGAGTGATGATTCTGAACTGACTAGCACCCATCAGTCTTGCGGCAACGACAAAGTCTTCTTCGCGTAATGCCAAAAACCGTCCCCTAACGACACGAGCGAGTCCTGTCCATTGAATAAGTGAGAGGATGACGATAATGCCAAAATACACGGTAAGGGGTGACCAATGTACGGGGAGGGCGGCAGAAAGAGCCATCCATAAAGGTAGCGTAGGAATGCTTTGAAGCACTTCGATTGATCGTTGAATCAAATTATCAACACGGCCGCCGAGATACCCTGCGAGCCCACCAATAAGAACGCCGAGTACAATCGTTAAAGCGACGCCAATTAATCCGAGGCTGAGGGATATACGAGCACCATAAATGACGCGGCTAAAAATATCTCGCCCTAGTTTATCTGTGCCGAAAAAGTGTAGGTAGTGATTTGCTTCGACGGTCACGAAATGACGATTGGCGCGAAATAAATTCCAGAACTCGTATTCAATTCCACCAGCGAAAAACCGCAATGGATAACGCTGTGATTTGTCTTCCTCGTATTCTCTCACCCAGGTGTCTGGATTGATGTGTAAATGATAGCCATAAACAAACGGACGAAGATGAAAGTCTCCTTTTTCATCGACAAAGTGAATTTCCTGAGGCGGTGCAAATATCGCCTTAGAGTTTCGCCAACTCGGGTCGTAAGGAGCAAAGAACTCACAGAAAGCGGCAACAAAATAGATGGCGATAAGAAACATACCAGAGGCAACGGCCAGCCTATGGCGTTTAAATCGTAACCAGGTGAGTTGTGCCGAAGATAATTCTGCCGTCGCCGCTTTATCGATGGTTGCTTGATTGCGTAGACTAGTCAAAGCGAATCCTCGGATCGAGAACAGCTAGAAGGATGTCCGAAAGCAGCATGCCAAGGACTGTCAGAATACTGAGAAGCATAATGAAACTGCCTGCCAGATACATGTCTTGGCTAAGTAGGGCCTGTAATAACAAGGGTCCCGTTGTTGGCAGATTGAGTACGATGGAAACAATGGCTTCGCCCGATATTAAGGTGGGAAGTAGCCAACCAATTGTGCTGATAAATGGATTAATCGCGATGCGCACCGGATATTTGAGAACAAGTTTGATGGGTCTTACACCTTTTGCACGGGCGGTAACGACATAGGGCTTGTTCAATTCGTCAAGCAAATTAGCACGCATGACCCTCATAATACTTGCGGTACCCGCAGTCCCTATGACGATCATGGGTATCCAGATATGTTTCAACAGGTCGACAAGTTTTTCGCTCGACCAAGGTGCTTCGGCAAATTCAGGTGAAAATAATCCGCCGACACTGACCCCAAACCATGTATAGCCAAGATACATCAAGATTAGTGCAAGCATGAAGTTCGGTGTCGCGAGACCTAGTAAGCCGATGAGCGTAAAAGCGTAATCTCCAAAACTGTACTGGCGAACTGCCGAGTAGATGCCGATAGGTATGGCGAGCGCCCAGGTGAACAGTAAACTGGCAAGTGCGATCAGGACCGTATAGCCCAACCTTTCCCAGATCAGAGAATTGACTGGTTGATTAAAACTAACCGAATAGCCCATGTCTCCCTGAACGAAATTGGTGATCCAATGGAAATACTGCATGGGCATGGATTTGTCGAGATTGTATTGTGCTCTTAGCGCTTGTATCTGCTCTTCACTGACTTCCATTCCCTGGGATTGCAACGACGCCAGGTTCGCAGTAACGATATCGCCCGGGGGCAGCTGAATCAGCACAAAAACGATCACCGATATGATGGCGAGGGTTGGAATCATGCCAAGTAGACGACGGAAGATGTATCCGCTCATTGACTCTCCTCCAAATACCAGCTGGACGAATGGTACGGCATGGTCCATCGGTTGTCCCAACCCCAAATGCCGTGAGGTGTGGCGTTTCTCAGCCTTGACCCAACCACAAATGCTTGCGGCGCAAGTCCAATCACGCCAATGGTCCATAGGTTATCCGCGGTGGACTTTAGAATCAGCTTACCTAGCTCAATCACTCTTGCATCATCTGTAGTCGCTACCATTTCCCGCCACCAATTTTGTAGCTGAAGTACCTTGGGGGGTGGTCGCTCTCCCTGCTGGCCGTCACTGAGATAATAACGGGACCAGTCATTCCAATGCGATTCCTCCCAGCCAAGGTGCATTGGCACATACCACTGTGGCTGAAACGGAAATAAAATGTCAGTTGTGCGGTCGGCGTGCCACACGGTCATTTCCATTAACCCAGCGGTAGCGCGAGAAGTTTGTAGGGCGTTATCCACCTGCTTTAATCTGATGTCCAGACCGACTTCTCGCCAATAGGATGTCACGAGTTCAAGGGTGATGTCTTTGGGTGATTCAAAATCTATATATTCGAGTGTGACCGTAAATTGTTCGCCGTCAGGGTAATCACGTAGGCCATCGTCATCGAGATCAATCAGTCCCATCTGATCTAACCATTTATTAGCCTGCGCAGGATTGTAATCAGTGTAGGCAGTGGCAAATTCAGGCTCATAAAACTTTGAGGTGGGTATTACTGTCGCCTGTCGTGGTGTGCCCTGGTTGAAATAAATGATGCTGTTCATTTCTTCACGGTTGATAGCAACGGAAAGCGCCTTGCGAAACGTCAAATTATTGAAAACAGCACGTAGTTTTGGTTTATCGATATTCAAATTTGGTTGAATGATAACGTCACTACCGTGAAGTCGGTTCCATACGTGTACCTTGATGCCCGCGGTTTTTTCGCCTAATTTGAAGATCGGAAAATCTTGTGGTTTCAGTGAGTAGGAAGCAAAGTCCACTTGTCCAGTGGCTGCCTTTGCCGCCATGACTTCCTGATTATTAATAATCTCAGCACGAATTCGATCAATGTAGGGCAGTTGGTTTCCTTGGGTGTCCACCTTCCAGAAGTAAGGATTGCGCTCATAGAAAGCGGTCGTTGGCGTTCTCCGGGTGTATTGGAAAGCGCGCATGGTTGGCGCCAATGGTGGCTTGTGTCGAGTCCATAATTGAATAGCACGAAAATATGCCATCCAACTGATGTAACCTTCCTCTTTAATGAGTGCCATCAGTTCCTCGCGCGGCACAAACGATGGGTGAAACTGCTTCATGTATTCAGAGGGGACCACAAAATAGTCTCCCAGTTGAGCCAAGAGGTTGATGATCAGAGGGAAGGGTTCAGAAAACTCGTATCGAAATTCCGTATCGCTAATTTTTACCGCGCGAGAATCCCCCCAACGCGGAAATGGTATGGGTGTGAGTTCAGTATTGAGCAAAACGTGTTGGTGGAAGAAGAGGTAGTCATCCGAGGTGTGCGGAGTGCCATCAGACCATTTCAAGCCAGCGCGTAGTTTAAAAGTAACGGTCCGGGCATCATCGCCGAAGGACCAGGACTCGATGGTGTTAGGAAAAATTTTAGACGCTGTGGGGTCAACCGTGAGTCCATTCTCAGCAGCGTTGATCTTGTCATAGTCCGTGAAGAAAACGCGTGCTGTTCCTCCGTAAGTCCCGATCTTTTCAAAGGGTACAGTGACAACGGGGTTCTCGGGCAAACGATCTCGTAGGGGTGGTAATTCTGCTTCTTTTTCCCGCTCAACGAGCATTGGTGCCTGATGAAATTTATTGATCCCTGCCTCTGAAGCTGTGATTGCCGGCTTGTGCCATGCATCTGGCCAGTTCGCAGGATCGATTTCAGCGGCTGAGAGTTGTGTGCACCATAGAACAGAAAAGTAAGTTAAGACGCGACAGACAGTCAACTTGGTGCTTATGCTCATAAAGGAAGATAACAAGGGTAAGTATCTATTTTGGGATAACCAACAGCATAGCAACCGTTGGGCTTTGTCGCCATCTTATTCACCCAGTGGCTGGCTAACGGCCTTGACTAGCAGGTTCTTTATCGAGTTGATCATGCGCCTATCGAGCTTCAGTCAATATTCGCCTTAGGCGCCTTTCGGGTTTGGTTTAGCAAATGTTGTTTGTTTCCCTTGTCCTCTAAATCTTCCGTTCGCCCGGAGAATAAGTCAATGGGCAGGAAGCGCCACCGAACTGGCGGTACTCATCCATATCAAAACCAAAATTTGCGGAAAAACCCGTGAGAAAAGTTTTGCGATACATCTCACACCTTTGTTTATGGTCGAGAAGCTCGTCGTCAAGCAGACGTTGTTTAAGTCGATCAATTGTCAGCCTGTCCTCTATCATTCGCACGCCGCCATCAGCGTTAGTATCTAATAACATTAAGTGATCACCTTCCTCGCGCCAAGAGTGCCACCGCGGTGCACGCTCGTCACGCCCGCGCCCGGGGTTTCCTGTATGCGCAAATTGCCCCCAGTAATTCATCATGGTGTCAGATAGTTCTACCCGCGCTTCTTTGTTTCGCATGATCCAGTTTGCAGGAAACTTGTCATTGGTGCCAAAGACAAAGAGCATATCTAAACCATGCGCAGCGCCCATCAAGTTAGGCAAGTCCACCGGCCACTCTATAAGATCGTCATAGTCAAAACGGTAATTGTAGACCGGCGCGCCGCCGTTGCGTGTGATAATTTCAGTGGGAAGGTCAACGGAGGTTAACCGCCAATAATCGGCATCGTAGGCGCCAGCGCGATTATATTGCTCTGTATTTTTTGCCTCAGGCAAAAACCCGAAACGTTTATCTACCCATTTGTCGCCAAACATCATAAACATTTTGAGTTCATCTCTATTAGTACCTGTAATAATAGGCACTGCGTTATAACGCGAAGGATCCTTGAATAACTCTAGTGGGCTATCGATCAACACGTAACCATCAAGGAATACTCTAGGACGGGAAATAAACCCTACATCCCCTTCGCTACCGGGCTCTTCTGCGGCCGCATACAAATCGTCCACCGAGACATTTCTAAGTTTCTTCGCGGTATCAAGCTCTGATCTCGAAGACGCGTCCTTAAGCAGTTTTGCGACCAGCTCTCCACTATTATTTTTATAGACAGGATAGTCTATCTCTGTTTTGTCATAGGCTTCTGACTTCAGCGGATCGGTTAATCTTAAGGAGCCACTTTCCACGATGGCGCCATGAAAAAGTCCTTTTGCCAAGGGGGATTGCACCAGCGTCCAAGTATTACGGCCGCCGGCGGATTCTCCAAAAATAGTGACGCGTGAGGGGTCGCCTCCAAAGTTCTCTATATTTGATTGCACCCACTGAAGGGCCGCGATCAAGTCAAGAGCTGCAAAGTTTCCCGATGCGTCTGCTTCGTTTTCTGCGGTCGCTCTGAGCGCGGCATGACGAAACCATCCCAATAAACCTAAACGATAATTGGCAGAGACGACGACAACATTTTGGCTTGAAGCAAGATAGGCGCCCTCTTCAGTTTGCGAGGAGCCTGTTAAGTTGGTTCCGCCGTGTATCCAAAACATAACAGGCAGAGGCTCAGCGGCGTTTAAGGCACTTTTCGGCGCGTAAACATTCAAGCTTAGGCAGTCCTCCGAACCCATCATGCGCTCCGTTCTTGGCGCAATGTCACCGGACGAGCCATTGGGCGGCTGAAAACACAATGAGCCATATTCAACAGCGTCAAAAGTGCCTTCCCAAGAGAGAGCTGGTCTTGGCGCTCTCCAGCGCAAATCACCGACAGGCGGTGCAGCATAGGGAATACCAAACCATGCAAAGGTATCCACGAGATGTTCTTTCCCTCTTAGCTCACCTGATGTGATGGTGACTCGGGTCGATTCAGTAGGTACAGGCGCGTCGCTACTGCATGCGCTTAAAATAAATATCACAGGGATAAAAATTAAGAAGCAGGCGGCCGATGAAGTGCGGAAACTCATAATAGTCAGATCTTAAACAAGAAGGGATTTAGTTTTATTTGCGTATTCATTGGCCAATTCAGGAGTCCGCTAGCATCAAGCTGAAAGCTGGAGTTCGACAAATCTCCGGTAGGCGCCTTCCGGATTTTTCATCAGTTCCTCATGGCTGCCTGATTCGACAATTTTGCCGTTGTCAACAACACAGATGCGATCGGCTGTCCGGATGGTGCTGAGGCGATGGGCGATCACAATCAGGACGCGCTTTTCGCGTTCGGCATGCAACGCCTGCACCAAAGCATTTTCGGTCTCTGGGTCCAGTGCCGCGGTAGGCTCGTCGAGCACCAACACAGGCGATCGACTAACCAGCCCACGGGCGATTGCCAGACGCTGTTTCTGCCCAACGGACAGGGTGTCTCCACTGCGCCCCAAGCGTGTGTTAAACCCCTCCGGGAGATCGCGAATAAACTGCAATGCGCCAGCGGTTGCCGCAGCAGATGCCACTTCTGAATCACTCGCCTCTGGGTTACCAAGCCGGATGTTGTTTGCCACAGTATCGTCAAAAACCGCCGGTTCCTGAAAGACAAAGCTAACGAGATTACGCAGGTTGTCGACTGCGAGCTTCCGAGTGTCGACACCATCGAGTAGCACGCGCCCTTTGGTTGGCTGGATAAATGCCGGAATCAGATAGGATAAGGTCGTCTTTCCTGAACCGGTTGCGCCAACGAGGGCGACCATCTCACCGCGTTGCGCATCTAGGGTTACATCGTCCAGCGCAGGTGTTCCATCTGGGTAGGTATAACTGACATGATCAATTCTGAGTCCCTTCCGTACCGTTTCCAATGTCTCCTGGCCGTGGCGTTCATGGTCTGCCTGCTGATCTATGATCTGGAACACGCGTCGCATGCCGATGAGGTTGTCTTGTAGATTGAACCACATTGCACCAAGGGCGATGGTGTTGAGTAACAACTGGCCAAAGTAAGCCCACAAAATGCCGGAATCGCCTGGCGTCATATTACCGGCGATTATGGCCTCGGCGATGTCGAAGAAAACGTAGATCAGAAGGCCGCAAGCGACAGTGGCCTGCAGGCCGACTAACATCACTTTCACCCAAACAAGCGATCGATACCGAGTAAACGACTCCTGGCTGTCTCGATCAAACTCGTCTCTCTGCCGCTCGTGCGCTCCCAGGCTTTGCACAGCAAGTATATTGCTCATACCTTCTTCGACGGTTGAGGTTGTATCGGTGCCGGCTTCGCGACTTGCGAGCGATCGGCGACGGGCAACACCGGTCATCAGGAAAGAGGATATCAGTACCATGGGGGCCGCAAGCCAAGCCAACATGACCAAAGAAGGCACTGCTGAGAAGCTATATTGCATGGTCCAGATGACGACTGCGATGAGAAAGAGGTTACAGACCGGTACAACGAGAATGTCGTAACAGATCTTTGAGATTGCCGGTGTGTCATACATCACTCGATACACGGCATCACCGACGCTTTTGTCACTGAAATGGGTCATCGGTAATGCCAACAGACGATGGAACACCAGACGCCGTAGCTGATGGTTAAAACGATGCGTGGTCTTCAGCTGGAAGCGATATTCTATGAGACCGAGCAGACCACTGACGCGGCTGCTGGACTCGTTCGCGAGGTTTTCGCTCTGAGTAGCGGTGTCGAGACCCTGCGCAAGGTTGCCATTGGCAGTGTCGCGAGAGATACCATTTCCGAATGAGCCAATCAGTGCAATGCCAACCAGGCATACGGCGGCAACCATCCAGACGATTTCGAGTGGAGTCATGCCATGCAGCAGTTCGACAAACGGCTGAATATAGGGGGGGATGGGGGTCGGTGAGGAAGTGACGGGCAGTCCGACCACCACGTAATCGATCAGAAACTTCAGCGGCCAGGGCAGGAACAGGATAACGGCAATTCCAATGAAGCTAAGGATCAACTTCACCAGAATCTGCGGCCAGTAGGGCCAGATAAAACGTAAGGAGCGGCCGATAAGGGCGAAGGTTTCGCCCGTGGTGATGCGGTCTGCACTCGTGTCTCGTGCTGCGCTCATGGCTGCGTCTCCATTGACACCCCTGTTTCGGCCTCGACAAATGACCGATAGTTGTCATTGTCTTGGATCAGCTGATCGTGCGGTCCAAACGCCGCAACCCGGCCGTCGCGCAGATAAAGCACATTGTTGGCCTGGCGAATAGTAGAAAGTCGATGCGTGATCAGGAATACGCATCGGGATTTACCCCATTGCCGCAGGTTATCCAGCACCCGCAGCTCGGTCTCGGTATCTAGGGCCGCGGTCGGTTCGTCGAGTATCAGGATTGGAGAGTCTTTGATCAGTGCGCGAGCGATGACAATGCGTTGGCGCTGTCCGGTAGACAGTTTGGTGGCGCGTTCACCGAGTGGTGTGTCATACCCTTCGGATAATCGATTAATGAACTCATCAGCGCACGCTACTCGGGCGGCGGCGATCACAGCGTCTCGACCGGCTTGTGGTACCGCGTAACGAATGTTCTCCAGAACAGAGGCGGAGAACAAGATGTTCTCCTGTGTGGCAATTGATATCCAGCGACGCAGTGACGCAACCGTGATATCACGGATGTCCTTTCCACCCACGGTAACGACGCCTGTTTGGGGATCGGCGAGTCGCAGCAGCAGGGACATCAGCGTCGACTTTCCTGTACCGGTGGGGCCAACAATTGCGGTGATGTTACCAGGAGAGGATGCTAGGTTGATGTTTGACAGAACGGGGCGCAGGTGGTCGTAGCTGAACGTTACGTTTTTAAAAACCACGCCTTCCCCGATGTTTTCAAGGTCGCTGGCGTCCGGGGCATCCTGTATTTCTGGTTCAAGATCAAGTATCTCGAATACCCTATTGAGTCCGACAGCCATGTCCTGGGCGCGGCCCCAGATGGTGATTAGCGATTCCAACGAGCCTACACTGTCGTTTATGCGGGTTGATGCGGCGGTAAATGATCCAAGATTCCAGGCGGCAAAACCAAAACCAAGGAGCAGGTTCCGTGCGTAAGTGTCAGCCTCCGCATTGGCATAGAGCGCGCTCACAGATTGGCTCGCGATAATCGTCAGACCTACAACCACGAACGCAAGAATCCCCATTAGCGTCAACATGACTCGAGCTTTGAATGCTGCTGCAAAGGCGTCCTGAGACAGGCGTTGAAATGCAGATTCACGCTGCATTTCGTTGCCGGTGGCTTTGATGACGCGGATGCCGACCATACTCTCCTGGATCCAGGAGGTTAGCTTGCTGTTGCGCTCTCGGGCGCGGCGGAAGGCAACTCGCAGCGGTGATGAGAAGTAACGTCCGAGGATCAATGCAGGGACAATTGTGATACCAAGAATAAACGCCAACCATGGACTGAATGCGGCGACGACGCCAAGTCCGAATATGTAGCGTCCCAGAAACATTAAAGGGTCGAGGAAAATCGAGCGGATGATTGATGTAACCATCGCGCTGTCCTGATATACCCGATAGATCGCATCGCCGGTTTGCGCCTGACTGTGGTATGCCAAGGATTGCATCTGCAGCTGATCTATAAGACGCACTCGCATTAGTTGATTAATGCTCTGGAAAATCCAGATGCTGTATTGGTACAAAAGCATACCGGTGATGATTACCACCCCGACCAGCGGAATGGTGGACCCCATCGCAAGCCAAGGCAGCTGGCGCCGTGCGTCTGCGGACAGTGCCTCTACGTGTACGAAGACCGCCGGGTCGAGGCCATAAATACCGGTATGGAGGAGCCCCAGTGGTTTACCAGCCAGGATACCGTTATTTACTAGGCCAATGATGATGAAACCAATAGTGGCGGTGAACAAAAAGACCAAGGCCGAACACACCACAAATACGATCAGATGTCGGGTCAGCGGTTTAATGAACGGCCAGGTGCGCAGGAAAATCTTCAGGACGCGGGCAAGATCAAGATCGTCTTCGACGAGTCTTTCAGGATACTCAGAAGTTGATAACTCCCTGCCAGTCGTGGCCATAAGTCGTTCCTGCGGCCGCTAATACGGCGAAGTTAAGGTGGTGTATTATGGACACAGCTGAATGCTTGCCAAGCACTAAAGTGAAGCCGGCTTATCAACGAAGTTACCGGTCGATTTCAGCATGGCTATTTAGCGCCGTGAAAACGACGCTAAAATAACTCAAGCGAATGACTGTTTTGCCCATGCTTTGACTCGGTTTGAATCAGCTATCTCCAACTGGTTGAGCTCAACTAGCTGTTTTAATGCCCATTAAATCTTCAAAGTTTTTGGCGTAGAAATTGTCTAACTCTTCGGGTGATGCTTGGACTAAGTCAAGGCTACGCTCGAAATCGCCAAAGGGGTCAGTACCGCCTTCGGGATGCGGGTAGTCGGTGTTGAACATCAACATTTCTTTGCCAACGCTGCGCATGACCCAGCCGGCATCTTCCACATGCAAAGGTGTGGCTTTCACTTGACGCTTCATGTACTCAGAAGGTTTGATCGACAATTTTTTTAAGCCTGTATCAAACCTACCAAGTTGTGAAACACCCAAATCCAGATTTGCGAGGCAAGCAGGCAACCAATTTGCGCCCAGTTCAATCAGCCCGATCTTAAGATTAGGGAAGCGCTCTAGGACGCCGTCATAGATCATACAGGTAAGCCAGCGCTCGATGGAGTGGTGTAAAACGGGAAGGTCCTTCGGCGAGGTTGTTTCAACATTCATTGAGAGTGGATGAAGTTCACGTTTGACGCCCGTATTTTTGTACTCTTGGGGCATATTAATGCCGCTACCGATGTGTAGCACTATCGGCACACCGGCTTCTTCTAACTGCGCCCAAATGGGGTCGTAAGCGATGTGTGAGGGCGCACGTCCATCAACGGCGTCTGAGTTTAGCCAAAGTGATTTTACGCCCATGTCGATCGCCTGCTTGGCACTTTCCAATGCCATTACCGGATCTTTCAGTGAGAGGTAGCCCACTGATAAAAGGCGCTCGGCGTCGGCCGCACAAAAATCGACCATGGCTCTATTCATCGCTTCGCTGCCGCCGTAGACGACCTCAAGATCTTTGGAGCGTGCAAAGCGCGAGGCAAACACCAAGCCGGGGAATACTAACTGTTTGCTAATGCCTGCAATATCTAGAGAGTCTCGACGTTCTTCTCCATCAACGGCACCGTATGCCGCCATGAGATTTCGTTTGCCTGGGCTGCCATATAAGTCAGCTTTTAATTGCTCGGTCAGTGCAGGGTCGTTGCCTGCTAAGCGTTTTTTAGCCTGTTCAAAGACAGGCTTTAACTGGGGAATGGCTTCAAGGTCTACAAAAGGCTTGTCGAGATTATCTGTAACGTACTTGCTTGCATATTTTTCCATCCACCCACCGGACTCCGTAATGTGGCTATCGGCATCGTGAACTGTTCGGTTGGCGCAGTGTGCTGTTGGTTGGTTCATTTGGTTTGTTTCCTAGATCAATGGATTGGTATGAGCAGTTCTTGGCCCTATTTCCGGGTCGTCTGGCCATGTCCACCCCTTGCAGCTTTGGCAAGGAAATGAACCATCTAAAATAGCTGGATATCGACATCTATCATTCGGCGCTACCGACGCTGGTTGTGAGAAGTTCAAGACAGTATCTTATTTGTGAGGCTCTAAAGTAATACTATTATTTATGAGAATCAACAATAACTTGTAACCTTTCTGTCAGTGTCCAGAATGAGGTATGCTAGGTAGATGGCAACTAAAACACGAACTCGACTCTCACCAGCAAACAGAATCGACCAGCTACTTGATGTTGCTAAGCAGATGATCGTGAGCGATGGTTTGCAATCTTTTACCATAGAATCGCTCGCACGCCATGCTGCTGTATCGAGCCCTTTGGTCTACAATTATTTCCCGAGTCGACAGGCGTTGCTTCAGGCTTTGCTAGAGCGAGAGTATAGGGTTTCCGGCAGTGCGCTCTTAGCCGAAGTTGTCAACGCAAACAGTTTCGAGGAAGTTATTAGAATCTTTATTGCTAACAACTTCGATCATCATGCACCCGGTAACATAGTGCCTGTTTTGATGAGTCAACCAGAATTAGCGGCACACATTAAGCAGCTACGCAAGCAACAGGGCAAGCAAACTGCGAACTATCTGGTTGAGAACACTGCCAAAAACTACAAGCTTACTGTTGAGCAAGCACAGTTGGCGATCACGATGTCCTCAGGCGCATCTGTCGCAGCCGCAGAATGGGTCGCGATGAATCAACTCGACCGGGAACTCGCGATCGATATGGCGCTGGCGTATATCAAATCAGGTATGGAAGCGCTAAGCGCAGAATAATTCCCAGCTCTCCCCGATAACCGCTCTGTGTCTCAATACCGAATACCCTGCCTGATTTCTTAAACCCCTCTGGCGGATTCTGCTGCCTTATTTTCGATCCAGATACCAGTCGCGCACATTATTTTGATTGATGTGCTCAGGCAGCGCTTTTCTTGAACCGACACAACACGAGATCCGTGCTGTTATTTTAGACCTGCTGTAATAACTTGTTATTATGGTAGTCATAAAGTAGCATGCGCAGGCTACAATAGAGAATCTATAGTAGCGGATCGGGCCAGTGCTGGCTCACAACATACAACTAACAGTTGGGAAGGCCGCCGTAACAGGTCTGAGATCAACTAAAATAATTCTATCCTTGGGGAGAAAGCAGCATGAGATTAATCAGCGTAGCGCGTATTAGCGTGCTCTCTGTAACCTTGGTGTTGGCGAACACCGGTTTTGCCGAAGAAGATCAATATGCCGGACTGGAAGAAGTAGTCGTGACCGCGCAAAAGCGGGAGGCCACTCTGCAAGACACGCCGGTAGCAGTATCAGTCGTGTCGGGAGTCGATCTCACGAACAAAGGTATTGCGGACATCCAAGAGCTTGAGATTGCCGCGCCGTCCCTAAACACCAGTCAAAACCAAAGCTCTTCGCAACAAACGTTTAGTATTCGTGGGCTGGGAACATCTGGGAATAACGCAGGTCTAGAGCCCTCGGTTGGGGTTTTCATAGATGGTGTCTACCGTAGCCGTGCAGCCTCTGCGATTGATGACTTCATATCCGTCGAACGTGTGGAAATACTGCGTGGACCGCAAAGCTCGGTCTATGGCAAGAATACGCCTGCCGGCGTGATCTCCATCATCACCAAGAAGCCTGAGCAAGAATTTGGTCTAAATTTTGAGCAATCGTTTGGCAACTATGGCAGCAACATAACCCGTGCCTCGGTGACGGGTCCGCTCAACGATACAATGTCTTATCGTATCTCCGGTAATTACAATAACCGGGATGGTTATATTGATAATGTGCAAGAAGACAGAGACGCTGTAAATGACAGAAACCGCTACGCATTGCGCGGACAACTGCTCATCGAGCCTAGCGATGATTTGACGATACGCCTTATTGCAGACACCTCGTCCATTGAGGAAGATTGTTGTGGTGCGCCCTTTTTCTTTAACCTGCCAGCTAACGCTGCGCGTACTACTGCGCTTGGCGCAACACTTTTGCCTGATGATATCTATAGACGCGAGATCAAATTTGACCGCGCCCTTGAAACTGATCAGGAACAAAGCGGGTTTTCGGCGCAGGTAGATTGGGAGCGTGACAATTTATCTTTTATGTCCTTGAGTGCTTATCGAGACTTTCAAGAAACGAACGACATTGATGCAGATTTTATCGACATTGAACTTAGTGGCGTATTACAAAATGGCGCTGACCGACAAGTGTTCACGCAAGAATTTAAACTACAGTCTATAGGCGATAATCGATTCGATTGGCTGGTAGGCTATTATTACTACGACGCTGATCAATCCTCCAGCGGCGATAACCAGTTGGGCTCTTTTGCTCGGCCGTTCTTTGATCTCGCGATCGGTGGTCTCGTGACAACAATCGAAGGTCTTAAAGGAGCGCCTGCTGGATCCTATATAGGCAAAGGTACTGGTAGGCGAAGCGAGTTTAGTCTGCTGACCACCAGTCATTCCTTGTTTGGTAAGCTAGACTGGCACATTAGTGATCGGCTGACAGCATCATTGGGTGCTCGCTGGACTACAGAAGACAAGGAAATCGATGCCAGGATAGTCACTAATGCACCCTATTCAGCCATTGATTTCAGCGATCCCGCTAGCGACCCTGTCGTTGCCTTACTACCTCCTGCTGCTCGAGGCGCGGCCGCTGCTGTCCAATTATTTAGACCAGTGCCAGATTTTTCAGAGGAACGTAGTGAACAAGAACCTACAGGTGAACTCACTATCTCTTATGAATATAGTGATGACGTGAGCTTATATGCCAGCGCTAAGCGTGGTTACAAAGCGGGCGGGTTTAATGTCAGTTCCGGCTCCGGCGGCGCAGATTTTGAAAAAGAAATTGCCGATGCGTGGGAACTGGGCGCTAAGGTCCGCACGTTTGATAACCGGATGCAGATAAACCTTGCTGCCTTTGCTCAGCGCTTACGTGATTTTCAAACTAATGCATTTAATGGCACCACATTTACTTTAACCAACGCGGGTGAAATTCAGGTTAACGGGCTCGAGTTTGAAACCTTTTATGCACCCACAGAGAACCTGTATGTTTCGTTTTCTGGATCTTACCTTGATGCCAAATATGATAGTTATGTTGGCGGACCTAAGATCATTGTCCCCACAGGTTCGCCGCCTACTCCCGGGCGTACCCAGGACTTAACTGGAAGGCGACTATCCTTTGTGCCGAAATGGACCATTAGTTCATCCGTTAGTTACACCAAGAGCTTTGATTCCTTTGAAGGCTTTGCCAACATCGCAGCAAGATATCGCGGGGAACGCAATGTGACTAGCGAGCAGAACCCAATTGCTGACCAGGATGGTTATGTTACTGCCAACGCCACGGTAGGTATTAGCGATCTAGATGGCCGTTGGACCGTGAGTCTATTTGCCAAAAATCTTTTTGATGAAGAGTTTACGGACGGTATTTTCAATTCAGTAATACAAGCAGGAAGCTTTAATGCTTACCCTGGAGACCCTCGTACTTACGGCGTCACGCTGCGCGTACAGTATTAACCTTTAATCAGAATTTCCCTGGGGAGGCTAGATCCATCTGGCCTCCCTTTTTTTTACCGTAAGTACATTCACGCGCTGTTCTCGTGATCCTCTGACAACCTAGTTATACGCGAATACTTCGGCCATCCGGCTATCGTTATTTCCTTACCAGATAGCAGACGACCGCTCCTGACTTTTGAATATTGAATCTAGAGAAATCTACGATGATTCTAAGAAGTAGGGAAAAACATCATGAAGCCCACCGACCAGATGAATTCAGAACGGGAATGCCCTTGTCGGGAAAGCGACTTCAATTTTGATTGGAAGTTCTCCCGTAGCTGCCCCAATGATGGTTAATCTCTAAGCATTGATGACCAGCTTTGGTTAGTTGTTCGTTTACCACAAGATTGCAGTGTAGAGGAGCCATATTCCCAAGAGAATGATGAGGCTGTTGTGGTACTTGCCCTTTGCGTGGTTGGGTTGAATCTCTCCAGAAATATTCAAAACAAACGACAGTCTGATCATGTTGTGACGTTTTGCGGGTAAGCAGTTTTAACGCTTTCCAGCTAAGACCTAATCAGACCTTGCGGGTGATTAACATGGCATCGCCGTAACTTAAGAAGCGGTAATCATTGTCGGTGTCTGTATGACCCGATTTCTTAACCTTTATCCAGCTTCAACTGCGCTACGCCGTTCAATTTCAGCAAGTATCTCCGCATGCTGATGACGATCAAGTTGGTACAGAGAGTAGATTGCAAGTGAAACCAATGCGGATGCACCCATGATGGGCCCTGCGGTGATGGCAAGCCGAGTTAACACACCTTGTTCAAGCTCACCAGGAATTGCAGCTTCCGGTAACCGCACATAAAAATCCAACATGACACCGGCGAAGAGTGTCGCCACTGAGTATGAACCCTTACCAAATATAGCGCGCGCTGAATAAAAGAGACCTTCTTCGCGCAATCCGGTGATCAATTCGTTCTCATCTATGATGTCACCTATCATCGACATGATGGATACCGAGCAAAGGCCAATGCTAAAGGCAAATCCCGCGGCGTTCGCTAACAAGCATGGCAACAACATTGGATCGCCGTTTTCAGGTAGGATGCCCAGCAGACGCAAATTGACAACTAACTGTGCAAAGAGCGCGATACCAAATAGCGAGCTGACCATTACCGGCTTTCGATCAAAGCGCTTCATCAAAATCGGTGCCAACGTGGCGCCAGTCAAACCTGCAACAACCCCGGCAAGAGGGAATAATCGAATCTGACTGGCTTCTAATTGCCAAAGGTAGGTTTGAACAAAGACATTCATTTTGTCGTAGACCCCACTAGCAATCATGAAAAAGAAATAGCCACCCAGTAGGATCAGGTTGTTGCGGTTTTTTAACGTGCGTAATAGTGCTTTTAAGAAAAATAAAACCGAGAACTTCGGCATGGAATCTGTTCGCTGTGACAATTTGCGGCCATAATCCTGTGTGCCGATGGCACAGATGAATATCGTTACCAACACGACAGCGCAAACCATGAATACAATTGGCACATATGCTTCGGGGTCTAACTGACCGGGCACCAGCGCACCATCGCTCGCGCGCACGCGCTCACCTTGGAACATTGTCCAAGCTGTGAAAGCAAATGCAGAACCGGCAAAGTAACCAAACATTGCATTGGCACTAAATAACTGACTCCGTTCATCGTGGCGTTTTGAGAGTTCCGCACCCAGGGCTAAGTGAGGCACATTAAATAGCGTCACAAAGGTGCGGGATAGAATCGTCCATGCCGCAAGCCACAGAAACAAACCTGTATCATTACCTATCAGGATATCAGGTGGTGTGAAAATTGCGTAGATAGAAACTGCCAGAGGTATGGGCGCTGCCCACAGGAAAGGATGGCGACGCCCCAAATTTGAGCGATGTCTATCTGACAACATACCAATAAATGGGTCTGTTACAGCATCTGTTGCGACCGCTAACATGGTAGCAATCCCAATCAGATAGTTTGGTAACCCAATCGCTTGATTGTAGAAAATCGTAATGAAGCCAATGAAGATAGCAAAGTAAATTGCTTCACCGATGGCCCCAATACCAAAACAGAGTTTTACTCTAAAAGGTAGGGGTATGTCGTTTGTCATGGACATCTCAAATAAACAGAGTAAGAGATCATACGCACAATCGACGTCACCCTATCCTTCATTTTTATTGTCTTTAAATCGCTCACCTCGTTCAGTTGCTAGCTTCAAGGCAGCCACCGTTTCTTTGCGCTCTTCTATTTTGTGCGCAGCTTTAAGCGCATCAAACTCTTTGGCCCACCAACGACGTCTGAGTTTAGGGTAGGTTCGCATAAGGTTAGCGGCCGAATTAGCACCACGATCTCGACCTGCGTTATAACCGACTTTGTCGTTGTCCGAGGCTTTAGATTTTCCAAAAGGCACCAGGTCGCCGTTCATGGTCGGAAGCAGAAAATACGGCATTGAGATACGAGTTTCGCCCATGGGAATCATAGTGGTGTTGACGCGATGAAGCGTTGCAGAGTAACGCCCTTCACTTAAATGCATTAACGCACCACCGGTATTGACGATGACGGATCCAGGGATTACCGGCACCTCGTAGTCACCTTCAGCGGTCCGGCACGTCACAGGTGCATTCATCCATTGGCCTTCGCCTGCGACAACTTGCAGGCCAGGACGATCATTAATCAGTAACGCGACAAACGGCGGACCGTCAATGTGAGCGCCGGTCACTGGGCTCATAAATTTTTTATATTCTTGTCGAATGGTTTCCTGCTTGTCGTCGGCGATCGAGTCAAGACTAAAGTTATGGTTCAAGCTGGCAAAAAGGTACGGCTCATCCAGATTAAAATACTCTCTGAATTCGCTTGGATCCTCACCAAGAGACTCAACGATGAGTTCGCCCAATTCGAGCGTGATGTTGTGATAAGCCTTGTTTAGGCTCTCGAGAAAGGGACGAAAGCCTGGCACTTTCTCTGCGTCCGGCCAGGTATTAGGCCCGCGAAAGAAGCGTTCGTGAAGCGGATAAGATTCGTCATCGTGTGCACATAACGGCGCCTCGTCAAAGCCATACTGAAAGCTCTCGATGACTTGGCCATAACCTGAGTCGCCTGGCGTTGTTGCAGAATAGCCTCTAACGTATGGGTCATTTTGTAGAGCGAATGCTTTTTTGAAGTCCGAAGGCGCATCAAAGAAATTTCGCGCTTCTTTGAAGGCTTGTTGTTGAAATTTATCATCAAGACCGGGTGCGTTGGTTAGAATGAGAAATCCACATTCCTCAAGTGCATAGCGGAGCTCTCTAAGAAACTTCTCGCGATCGTTCTCCAAGTCAAGCCAGTCAACCGTTGGAATCTCTGGGGCATTGGTAGAATTATTTTGGGATTCAGACATTTTGTTTGTTGTCCTGATTGCTGCTTGGTTTAAGGTGAGAGGGCATTAGCGTGATAAATGCTGCGACAAGGTTTGATGAAAGTGCACAATCGCTTTTTCGAAATGCCCGAATGTTAGGTGCTCGTTTGCTTGAGTGCTGACGGTGCCCTGAATAGCGCATGCAGCTTCCCGGTCCTCATCAAAACCAGCATCTTTGACGAAGCTCGCATCTCGTTTTGCTTCGTCTATCTCGGTGCTGGACCCATCGGACGTTAAGTTGGTCGCCCTAAAAATCAGCATTTGCGTGCGGGTTGGGCTGATGGGTTCGAAGATCGTTACTGTTGAGTGCTTGGACAGTACAGATATCGCAACGTTGGGGAACAGCTGATACACAGAGGTCATCATACCGCTCAGATGTTGATCTTTGGGTTCGAGGCCGCGAAGTTTTTCAATGCGCTTAAACGGAAATATTACCCGAGAGTGAGCGCCGAAGTTTTCTACTATCGTCGTATTATCGAGACCGTATGGGTAAAAGCTTTTTTTGTGAAGCGACTTAATATGGTAGCCCTCCATCGTGGTTTCGGCGAGCAACTTCCAATTCGCATCATCGAAATATTCGCTTTGGTCAAAGTAGATTTGTTGATCCGAAAATAGTTCAGGCACGTCTCTAACCGAGGCGGGGTCGATGGATTCACGCTGATTGACGTAGACGAGTCCACCGCTCTCCAGCGCAGAAACTTCAACCAGGCCGTTGCCCTCTAGTTCCACACCCGGAAATCCGGCGTGCCCCGGAATATGTCTGAGTTCGCCTTCAAGGCCATAGGTCCAGGCGTGGTAGGGACATACAAATGACCGCGCACAACCATTACCTGTGGCGACTTGCATACCTCGGTGCCTACATGCGTTGATAAAGGCACGAACTTTTCCATCATCCCCTCGCACCACGAGTAGGGGTGTCCCGGCCGCTTTTCTGGCGATATAGCTGCCTTTGTCCGGGAGCATTGCTGAAAGACAAAACACGACTGGCAAGCGTCGTAAAAGCGCAATCTCGGATTCAAATCGTTCTTGGGAACAATAGTTTTCAACAGGTTCCTTCCAAACCGTGTTGCCAAGGTCCGTTGTCTTGTTATCAATATGGTCGAAAATACGCTGAAGTATTTCCGGCTCACTATATAGCTGATTGTTGGCTGTCATCTTTGTAAATCTTTGTTTATCAATCTGTTTTTGTAAACCTGTGTGCATAAACCGAGGAAGTATTTGTGGTTTTTACGACAGAAGTTGTCTAGCTGATCAAGCTTTGTGCTGGCTGTATGCAGTTTTGATCGCAGTTAACGATTGTAGTTAGCGATTCTAGCTAACGATCGTAACTTTAGGCGTCACGCAAGACCTTGCTCTCGCAATGTGACATGTCGATTTCTTGTGTGGATACAGCGCCACTTGATCTTGCTTATTATAGACCTTGTAAATTAACAATCAACTATTTAACACTGTCTATAGTAAAATTATGTGTAGCTCTTTGCTTCAAGAATTTCCGCTGCAACACTTCTGCCAGTTGCTTTTAGTCGCTCCAGATACTTCGGTAACTGTCCGCGTACATGAAATGGACCGCCTTCAATCACAACATTTCTTAGAGGGTCGCGACCTCTAGCTGCTCGGGGGAGATTGTCAGCAAGCCAGTGACCGAGTAGTGCTTGCCCTTCATTCATAGTGGATTGATCTTCCTGTGCGATATTCCTTGTTTCGTGCGGATCATTCGCCAAGTCGAATAACATGACATCATCAAACAGGTGGTACCCATCGTGCATCGTGTCGATAAGCAAGTGGTCTCCCCAACGCACGCCTCGTTGGCAGGTCCAGGCTCCCTGCGAAACGATAAGGTGCGACCTGCCTTCGTCGTCACCTCTCTGTAGATGTTCAGCGAAACTCTTTCCATCCCACGAGGCCGGGACTTCTATGCCCAACATTTCAAGGATTGTCGCGGTGATATCGATTTGATAATGCATTGCTTCGAATTTTTTGCCTTGGTTTTTTTCTGTGCCAGGCCACTTTAAGATCATGGGTATATGACTGGTAAACTGGTCTGCTGTTTGGTGGTCACCATAAACATTGAGTTCTCCCAACGTTTCACCGTGGTCTGATGAAATCATGATTGCGACATCATCATCGATATCAAGTTCAGCTAACAAGTTCATGATCTGACCCACATATTTGTCTGCGTAAAGCACGCCGGTGTCGTAACCATCAAACATCTCCCGTACAGCATGCATATCGCCGATTTGCTGAGGTTGACGAGGGAAGTACTTCTTTGCTTTCTCGTTGGGTGAAAAGCCACTGCACTCCTGAGCAGAGTGTGGACCGCATTGTTGCCAATGTTGGTGTCGAACCTCCTCCGTCAGCCATTCAGGTAGCGGCTGATCTGCGAAAGGGTCACCGAAGCTCGCGGGTGCGCGATAGGGTGTGTGAGGATCCCAAAGGTGAACGTGAAGAAACCAGTTATCCTCTTGACCTTTTCGGGTCAGCCAATCGCTTGCAAGTGCATAGACCTGATCGGCTGTTTCAAGGCCAAAGCTGCCTGGTACACGCTGAGCTTCATCAAAACCTGCGTACCAGTGAAATGCAGAGTGTCGCTGAGCAAAGGATGAAATAGAAGCGGTGAGCAGCCCAGCTTTCTTCAACATAGAGGGGAAGCTGGTCAAGTGTAGCTGCGACCAAAACTTTCTATCGATACCTCCAAGTACCGGGTCTGCATCTGTGCCGCCGTGATTGACCACGCCGTTATGGATGCCAAATTGGCCCGTGAGTAGTGCAGAGCGACTCGGTAAGCAGGGCGTATCGGAAGCGTAAACATTGTTAAATTGCATTGCCTTGGCGGCGATGGCATCAATGTTGGGAGACGTATTGCGATGATATCCATAGCAACCTAGGTGATCTGCGCGTTGGGTGTCAATATCAATATAAAGGAATCTCATTTTGGTCAGCCTTTTGTGACTAAAAATGGTGAATAGAAGTACGTTTATTTTAGTTTGCTGTCGCGGGTCATCGCGTCACCGTCGCGCCATGGGGAGATTTGTCCTTCATAAACCTCGGGGCCATCCTGAAAATGCGCGGCTTCGGCAAAACTTTCTACGAACGGCATGTCAGCGGGGTACAAATTGTTTTTATTTGGCAGAGGACCCGCTTTAGAGACATGCCCCCATAGTGAGTGTCCTACAACTTCCTCGGCGATGCGCGCGGCAGTAATCACTTTGTCGAGATCAAAACCTGTTTCGATACCCATCTCATGACACAGGTTCACGAAGTCTTCTGTGGGGACGTGACCTGCAGCGCGCCCATTGCCGCAGTAAGGACAACCACCCATGCCACCAAGGGAAGTATCAAAATCAGTCGCGCCTAATAACAGTGCTTCGTAGAAGCTGGCGATTGTCACGCCCCGGGTATTATGCAAATGCATATGATAGGTTTCGATTTCTGGGTACTTGTCTCTGATCGATGAAATCATTGCCCGAACAGTGTGTGGCATATTCCAGCCCATAGCATCTAGGAAGGTCACACGGTTAACTTTAATGCCTACCGCGTGCCACTTTGAAACCATCAGGTCGAGCAGTTCCATGGCTTGTGCGAGCGTAAAAGCGCCCTCAAAATTCGATCCAAAAGGGTTGCCTAGCGCCACCGAAGCATGTTCCACGTTTGCCTTTGATGCATTAGCAACTGAGTCATCCAGCGCCTGAATCATTTCTGCCTGGGTGCGATTGTAGTTGCGCCGGGCAAAGGTGTCACACAGCTCGACGTGGGAACCAAAGGTCCTCTGGCGAACATCTATCTTAGGATAGTAAGCATCGGCGCGATCGTAGCCGCGTTTGTTGAACACCGCCGCGGTATAGGTAATACCCGGCTTCGGTTGAAAGGCTTCGACGATTTCATCAATATTCGCCATTGATGGCGTCCATTTGGGGTGCGCAAATGAGCCGACGGTGACGCGCTTGGCGCCCATCTCGCCGATAGCATCAAGCAGCCTTAATTTTTCGCTGACGGGGATGTCAGGGCTCTCAATTTGTAGTCCTTCTCGCATGGTGTCATCAAAAATATTGACTGATTTTGGAATAAGGTCTGACATATGGACTCCGGTTAAGCTGCTCGAGATTGCGAAATAGTTTATTCCTGAAGACTGAGTCTGGCATGCTGTTTGTCTGAACTGCAAGCACTGTGGGGCTTGTCTTCGTCGATTCATGGGCAGACAATCAAGGCTTGGCATTGCTTATTCTAACCAGAAGGGAGAGCTATATGAGTTGGGGATTTGATACAGACTTAGAATATCAGGGTGTACTCGATTGGGCTGATGACTTTGTGAAGAAGAAGGTTGAGCCTTTGGATCATGTGCTAGGGGCGACGAAAGAATATGATGATCCAGACTTTATCCGGTTGGTTCGTCCGTTGCAGGCAGAGGTGAAAGAGCGCGGGTTGTGGGCGTGTCATCTCGGCCCCGAATTGGGTGGTCTTGGATTCGGCCAGCTGAAATTGGCACTATTAAACGAAATTCTTGGTCGTTCACGTTTTGCCCCTGTGATTTTTGGATGTCAGGCGCCTGATACTGGAAATGCAGAGATTTTGGCTCACTATGGAACTGAAGAACTTAAAGATAAATACCTGAAACCTCTGCTCGAAGGTGAAATATCCTCAAGCTACTCCATGACCGAGCCGCAGGGGGGATCGGACCCAACGTCTTTTCGATGTACCGCAGTAGAAGATGGTGACGATTTTGTCATTAATGGCGAAAAGTGGTTTTCATCCAGCGCCCGCTACGCCAGTTTTCTGGTCGTCATGACAGTGACTGATCCTGATGCCCCAAAACACTCAAGTATGACGATGTTTGTTGTGCCGACTGACACGCCAGGTGTAGAGATTGTTCGCAACGTCGGTGTGGGTGACGAAGCACCTGGTGAGGGATCTCATGCCTATATTCGATACACCGATTGTCGCATACCAAGGTCAAATATGATTGGCATGCGCGGTCAGGCGTTTGCTGTCGCGCAAACCAGATTAGGCGGAGGTCGAATTCATCATGCAATGCGCACAATGGGTCAGATCAAAAAAGCCTTTGACATGATGTGTGAGCGAGCATTATCGCGTACGACCAAAGGTGAATTACTTGCAGATAAACAGATGGTGCAGGATAAGATTGCCGACTCCTGGATTGAAATGGAGCAGTTTCGTCTGCTGGTTTTGCGTACCGCGTGGCGTATTGATCAATACAATGATTATATGAAAGTAAGAAAGGATATCGCTGCGATCAAGGCGTTAATGCCTAAAGTCTATCACGATATTGTTTCTCGCAGTTTGCAGATACATGGATCTCTGGGTGTCTCTAACGAGCTACCCCTGACCGGCATGCTGATCGGCTCTTATGTCATGGGTATTGCTGACGGACCCACTGAGGTTCATAAAGTGACTGTGGCCCGGCAAGTATTGCGAGACTATGAAGGCTCGGAAGATTTGTTCCCTCACTATAGTTTGCCGAATCTGCAGGCTGATGCACTTGCGCAATTCGGTGATCAGATAGAAAGAGAAGTTGAAAGCTGGTAGTTCCTGAAGCCCCCTGGTGTGTCATCAGCTCAATCGTTCCCGCTTTTAACGGGGATGATTGAGATGGACACATTTTTCAACGATGAGCGTCAATTGCTCGGCTGTCACAACCGATAGCCAAACCTCCACTCCTTATTTGATATTTCAGCGAACGACCATGCGTGTGTGCCAATTTTCCGGGCACGCACTAACCCAGCGTCGTATTGTTATGCAGGTATCGCTAGGGCTTGTTAGGATAGGGCCACAATATTTCAAGTGTTTTTCGCAGGGGCAAAAATGTCAAAGAGAGTAGAGGGTAAAGTCGCGTTGGTTACCGGTGGTGCCTCAGGCATAGGTCGTGGATGTGCTGAACGTCTGGCTGAGGAGGGTGCCATTGTTGTGATCACAGATGTACAGGAAGATATGGGAGAAGAAACCGCCTCGGCGATCAACAGTGCCGGCGGGCAAGCTGAATTTTTGTTGCACGATGTTACCGATGAACTTCAGTGGCAACACGTGATTGAAGTGACAAAAGCGCGACATGGTCGACTGGATATTCTGTTGAACAATGCGGGTATCGCGATTGGTGGCAGTATTGTCGAGATGCCTTTGGCAGATTGGCAAAAACAACAGGCCATTAATCTTGATGGCGTTTTTCTTGGAGTGAAACATTCTATCCCTCTTATGCGAGACACGGGCGGCGGATCGATCATTAATATGTCATCGGTCGCGGGTCTTAAAGGTGCAGCAAGTCTCGCTGCCTATAACGCAACCAAAGGTGGCGTGCGGCTATTTACCAAAGGCGTCGCGCTCGAATGCGGTCAGAATCGTTGGAACATCCGGGTAAACTCGGTTCACCCTGGCATCATCAACACACCTATCTGGACAAAGGTGAATTCAGAATTCCTGCCTGAGGGAGAGAATGCAGTTGACGTTGATGGGATGGCGGAAACAAGCGTACCCACCGGTGTGCTTGGGCAACCACTGGACATTGCGAATGGCGTACTGTTTCTCGCGAGTGATGAGTCGCAATACATTACAGGCACAGAACTTGTCATCGATGCAGGGTTATCGGCTTAATTCATCAATCGCTGATGAAGCGTTACTCTAGTTTGGAAAACTCATAAGGATCTAGTGTTTCCTGAGCCTGTACGCGGAACTTGTGCCACCGGCCTCCGCCGTAGTAGGCGAGGCTGCCAGGTTCTGCCTCACCATCCCCATTGTAATATGACACGCAGTCACGAAGCGGTGCTGTGTTGATGTCTGCTATTTTACAGTGCTCCGTGTATGCCGCCTCTGGCGCCGGCTTTACATCAACGACATCGTAAGCGTTTTCGCGCATTGTGGTCAGCATCCAGGCGATATAGTCAGCGTGTTCCTCTATCGCATTGGTGAAGTTGAAACTGCCGCCACCGCCCTGAGGTCCGGAAACGATAAACAGGTTAGGAAAGCCATTGCTATGCAGCCCGAGGAACGTGCTTGTCCCGTCATTCTCCCATTTGTCTTTCAGTGATCTGCCGTTGACACCGCGAATCATGTTGAATGTAGATGTCGCCATCCAGCGAAACCCAGTTGCGTAGATCAGCACGTCGAGGGGATATTCTTTACCGTCATGAACGACGCCACGTTCGTTGATCTCCGACACACCTCTTGGGGCTGTGTCGACAAGGGTCACGTGGGGTTTGTTGAATGTGGTCAGGTATTCATCGTGAAAAGTGGGACGCTTGCAGCCATAAGGATAGAAGGGCTTCAACGCTTCAGCGGTTGCAGGATCTTCGACCATTGCATCAACCCTGTTGCGAATCTGCTCCATGATTCGGAAGTTGGAATTAAGCTGCTTCTGAACGGCTTCCTCGATACTGAGTTTCTTTTTGTGATGTTTGTTTTCCTTGAAAGAGTCTACCTTGCCAGCCAGATAGTCGTCGTTCGCTTTCATTGCCGTGCGGCCCGCCGAGATTTTGGCAAATCGCGCTCTTCTGGCTTTTGCCCAGCCTGGCTCATGCTTCCAGGTTTCGATTTCTTCTTGCGTCGTTGCCCGCTGATCACGGACGTCAATTGAGGAAGGTGTGCGTTGAAATACAAAGAGTTCGTTAACAATTTTTGACAGTTCCGGTACGGTTTGTACCGCTGTTGCGCCGGTGCCGATAATGCCAACTCTTTTTCCTTTCAGGTCTACTCTATAGTCCCAACGAGACGTATGGAACGCTTCTCCCTGGAAAGTCTCCATGCCCTTGATTCGAGCCAGTTTCGGGGTTGTGAGTATGCCGTTGGCAAGAATGACATAACGGGCTTTCATTTCGTCGCCGCGATCTGTTGTTACGGTCCATCGTCCAGTTGCTGCGTCCCAATCGGTTCGTTCAACCGTCGTATGAAATAGACAGTGATCGTAGAAACCAAATTTCTCTGCCACCTTTTGGCAGTACTCCATAATTTCGAAGCCGGAAGCAAATTTCATGGTGGGGATATATCCCATTTCCTCAAGCAGAGGCAAATAGCTGTAGGCCTCTACATCGCAGGCGATACCGGGGTATCGGTTCCAGTACCAGGTGCCGCCAACATCGCCGCCTTTTTCGCAGAAGCGCACATCTTTGAAGCCCGCTTTCTGAAGTTTGTGCCAAAGTAACAAGCCTGCAAACCCCGCGCCGACAACCAATATTTCGCATTCATCATTGAGAGACTCTCTCGCGACAGGCGCTTCGGAGTAAACATCCTCCAGATATTTGCTGAATTCTCCCTCCATGGACATGTAATCGGCTGCACCCATGCGTGCTTCTTTAAATTCTCGATATCTTGCCTGTTCTTCTGCATTGAAAATTGCACCGGCCGGGGCAGGTGGCAGCGTTTTGAGCGCTTCGTCTTCAATAATGGCGTAACCGGTGCCGGTGATCTTCTCACTTGCTTTTGCCGCGCGAGTATTAAAAATCTTCAGTCCGGTTTTTGTATCTACTGAAACTGCCATGTTTTTCTCAAAGTCCTTTGGTTTTGATTCATCAATAAATAAAACAGCAATTGACCCTCAGGTCAATTCAAGATCGTTAATAATTACCTGATCAAAAACATCTTTCGGCTGGGCTTGGAAGTGCGATAAAGAAGCTGTCGCTAGCGCTTGTGATTTACTCCGTTGAGTCAGTAGACTGTTGTCAAATCATGAGGGGGCAGAGATGAGCTATTTTAAATATGAAAATTCACCCTATGTTATACGGTCTGATATTGCCGAAGCCCATGCGAGGTTCTGGGAGAATCTTGCATCCCCGGGGAACTGGTGGACAGGGGCAGAACGTGTGGCCATCGCGCAGGAAGTAAGAAACGCGCTTTCATGCGAATTCTGCGCAAGCAGAAAGGAGGCATTGTCACCTTATAATTTTGCGGGTAAGCATCAGCATGATGAGGGACTAGACGAGGTTGCCATCGATGCCGTCCACCGAGTGATTACAGATCAGACACGAATTACAAAATCCTGGGTAGAAGACAATGCAGTGAAGGGTCTCTCGAAGGGCGCTTACGTGGAGTTAGCGGGTTTGGCGGTTGCCGTGTTGAGCGTTGATGAGTTTCATCGCGCAATAGGCGTTGCATTGGAGGTGTTACCTGATGCGCTGCCCGGAGCACCTGATGGATATATGCCGGCGCTTGCCTCGGAAGGAACAGGCTATGTCCCCATGCTGCCGAATGACGGCGCAATAGGTAAAGAAGCCGATTTGTGGGGCGATAGAGGTGCGAATGTATTGCGAGCCTTCTCTGCGGTACCTAATGCCGTGCGTGATTGGATGATGATTTCAAGCGCCCAGTACCTCTCCCTCGAGGGTATGGCTAACTTCGATTCCCCGGAAAACCGCAGTATTAATCGCATGCAAATTGAACTGGTTGCCGGTCGAGTTTCAGCGGTTAACGAGTGTTTCTACTGAACCAACGCACATGCAACGATGCTCCGTGTGAGCGCGCAGGTGACCGAGACAGAGATAGATTTGCAGGGTGTTAACGGTGATGCAAAGGCGGCAGAAACCGGCGTTCAATACGGGGCTGAGTTAATGCAGTTTGCCGAGACTTTTGCGCGCAGAGACGATGAGGCGCTGACGACAGCAAGGAATTCGCTTTTGTCTGTCGCCGGTGAGGCCGTATTGGTGGATGCAGCTGGCGTCGCCGCAAATTTTCAGCGAATGGTCCGAATTGCAGACTCGATGGGCATACCAGTCGACGATATGGCTTCAGAATTGAGTCAGTCGATACGCACTGAGTTGGAGCTGACACGATTTGAAGGAGCCAGAAACAGCCGCAGTGCTGGCTAGTGGAATATACGTTGTCATTTCCCTGATCAAAGTCATATCGCTTTTCTGAAGCACATCTGGCATCTCTTAAAAGTGTCCCTTTAAATATCACCTTCCTAGGTTGGTGCTATTTGAGAAGCCATAGAACCGATACTTGCCGGTGACCTGTCATTCAGTTGTATCCGACCAAAAGGTGATAGGCTTATATTTCGTCAGATTTATTGACGTTTTCAGTGTTATAGTCGTTGTTGCTGTTGGTTGGCTTTCGCGTCTTGAACGGATTGCCTAACAATAAAGAATAAGAAAAAATTAAAACAAAGGGCCGGAGAATGATGAAACCGATAAGTTATGTCGATGCGCTTAACAACCACTATGGGTCGATGGGGTTTCCACCTTACCAGTGGACCATCAACGACACCGCCCCCTTACACAGGGTGAGTAAGCCGCTGGCCGAGTGCCGAATTAGCATGCTGACTTCAGGTGGCGTTTCCCATTGCACCTTGCCGGGGTTTGATCCCGATGCACGCAATGACCACCGACTCGATACGGTGCCAGGTGACGTGAGCACGGTTGATTTCAATATTAACGATAGCTACTACAACCATGATGACGCAGATAGCGACCTCAATTGTATATTTCCAATTGACAGACTGCGTGAGCTTGCGGCGTCGGGTGAAATCGGCAGCACCGCGCCGCGATTTTGGAGTGGTTTTATGGGTAGAATTTATAACCGCACAAAAGTTATCGAAGAGTCTGCGCCTGCTTTTGTCGAGAAATTAAGAGAAGATGCTGTCGACATTCTTGTCGCGGCACCCGCTTGACCCCTTGATCACCAAACCGTGGGTTTGGTCTGTCGAGTTGTAGAAGAAGCCGGAATTGCGACTGTTTGCCTGTCCACTGGACGAGACCTCACGGCCCAAGTGAAACCCCCAAGAAGTCTTTTTGTTAACTTTCCGATGGGTAACAATTTTGGAAAGGCATCGGATGTTGAGACTCAAACCAGCATTCTGCGTAGAGGGTTGGCGATGATTCACGAAGTGACTGAACCAGGATTGTTGGAGGACTGGCCAGAGCAATGGCACGAGCCCGTCGAGTACTTTACCGGCAAGAAAAAATCCTCATGACGCCGCTTCCGCGCGCTTTAAATAATTCATAAAAAAACCGGCCGCACCGAAGTAGCCTGCGCTTATTGCGCAGGCGATGTCGTCTGAAGGTCGGTCTAACGTAGAGTATGGCTGAAATATGAGCGAAAAAATCACGGATCGCCAGAAGAACTACACGCTTTTTGTGCTAGTCCTTGTGTTCACTTCCAGTCATGTCGATCGACAGATTATGGGTATTCTGGGCCAACCTATCAAAGAATCGCTGCTGATCAGTGACACACAACTGGGTCTACTCACCGGCATCATGTTTGCTGTCTTCTACGCGACATTGGGTATGCCCATGGCGATGTGGGCCGACCGTCGAAATCGCCGGAATCTTATTTCGTTCTCTGTATTTCTCTGGAGTGGAATGACGGCACTTTGTGGTGCTGCAGCTAACTTTACTCAATTGTTGTTGCTTCGCATCGGGGTGGGCGTCGGCGAAGCAGGGTCCAACCCGCCGTCTCATTCAATCATTGCAGATTTGTATCCAAAAGAGCAGCGAGCGACAGCGATGGCGGTGTTCGGTACAGGTATTAACTGGGGCATACTGATCGGTTTTCTTGTCGGTGGCTGGATTAATGAATGGTACGGTTGGCGGACAGCTTTTGTTGTCGTGGGGCTTCCCGGAATACTGATAGCGGTGTTGGTCCGTTTCACCTTAACGGAACCTCCGCGGGGATATGCCGATGCCCAAGGGGAAAAGCCGCCAGTCGTAACGCCTCCTCCTTTTTGGACTGTGGTCAAATTTATGGCAGCTAACCGCGTGTTGCGAAACATCGTCGCGGCCGGCGCGCTAATCGCATTTACCGGTTATGCGTCGGTCATCTGGGTGCCTATTTACTTGGTCAGAATCCATGGCATGGGCACGGGCGAAGTGGGCAGCTATCTTGCCTTGTTTATTGGCGTGGGCGGCGCTATCGGTATTTATCTGGGCGGACGACTTGCAGACTTTTTGTCTGCGAAACATGGTGAACAATGGTTGCCATGGGTCGTGGCCATTGTCAGCATTGTCGGCCTGCCTTTTTTGTATCTGTGTTTCACCGCAGCCGCTCAAACCGGGGCTTTATGGGCATACGCGTTACCTGCTGCATTAGGAACTGTATACGTAGCACCGGGTTTTGCGCTCATTCAGAATCAAACACCGACAGAAATGCGATCAGTTGCTGCTGCGATCAATCTGTTTATCACCAACATCATCGGCCTGGGGCTTGGACCCTTCACCGTCGGATTTTTCAGCGATGTATTCACACCAGCGTATGGTATTGATGGGTTACGTTACGGACTGATGACCACACTGGTCGTCATAATTTGGGGTGCATTTCATTTCTATCGTGCGGGCAGCCTACTGAGACAAAGCAAGTAGGGGTGCAGAAAAATCAGGTCTAATTAAAGCTGAGGTCGTCTAGCGCTTCCTGGCTTCGCGAAAATCCGGATCACGTTTTTCTATAAAGGCATTGATTGCTTCCTTGTGTTCAACGCTTTTATAGCAAATCTCCAGCGCTGCAAGTTCCCGCTTTTGAACCTCGCGAAGATCTGACTCTGTCATATTTTCTGTGATTAATTGCTTCACAGTTTGTAGCGCGCCCTGAGGGTTTTCTCCCATCGCTTTTGCCACTTCACGTGCTGCAGTCATCAGTTGATCAGCTGGCACTGCTTTGTCTATAAGCCTTATCTCTGCCGCCTCGGTGCCGTTGATGGTTTTCCCTGTAAGCATCAACTCGCTGGCATGACCGAAGCCCATTCGTGCGACTAAAAATTTTGAGCTGGCGAGTTCGGGTACCACGCCCATCTTGATAAAACGCGCACTCAGTTTTGCGTCTTCCGCGGCGACCAGATAATCCATGGGCAAAACCTGAGTCAAGCCGACACCAATTGACGCGCCGTTAATTGCGGCGATGCAAGGCTTCGACGAACGGATCAAGCCAACCCAATCTCTTGGTTTGCGCGCTGAGTTGCTGCCTGTCTTACCGCTATCAACCTGGTCTTTGAACAGGTCTTCGATATCTGCGCCTGCGCAGAACCCGCGACCAGCGCCTGTCAAAATAATCGCGACTACCTCTTCGCTGTCGTTCCCTTTTGCAATCGCATCATCCAGTTCGTCACCCATCTGATAGGTCCAGGCATTGAGACGCTCAGGTCGATTCATTGTGATTGTGAGTATGCCTTCATCGACTGAAGTTAGAATTGTTTCGTAGCCCATGTAACGATCTCCTTAGGCAGTATTGACTGTTTTATGTTCGGCACGCAGTATCTCCAGCATCTCCTGACGCTTTGGCCCTCGCTGTAAACGTATGGCTGCGTTGTGTTTCCGCCCTTTAATCATGTAGCGTAGTATGGTCATGCGAGTGGGCCAGTCTTTGAGAAAATCTCCTGGCTTCTCCATGAGATTGAACGAGCGCATTGCGCCACGAAGCACGTGAATCTTTTCACGAGATGCGCGACCGATTGCATCGCCAAAGGCAGCCCCAAACCATTGTTTGAAGCCTCGAGTTTTATCCAATTCTTCTCCTTCCAGAATCGATTTAGCGCGTTTAATACCTCTTCGGTCTTCATTGAGACTTGCATTGAATATAGGCCGAAGCTCTTCTTCAGTTTTCGTTGCAAAGCTCAGTGCGCGTCTCAATGGATCTTTCTCTTCCTGAATAAGATCTGCTAACACGTGTGCGTGAATGACGCCGGTACTGCAACCTCGGCCGTATAACGGGTTTGTGCGCACAGCGGCATCTCCGACGGAGAAAAAATTGAGCGCCGCCGGTTTTTGATCATGAACGCTATGGTGCCAGATTGCGTGGATGTCACCGAAACCGAAAGAGGAGGTTGTTGATGTGCACTTTTCCGGTCCTATCCATCGTGCCAGTCCAGGTATGCCCTGACAGATTTGATCAAAGGTTTCGCCGTCTTTAATGGCTTCTCTCAGTTCATGTTCATGATTTGGCAGACAAATTATTACCGCAAAATGGCCTCCTTCACCTGGAAACACGCCAAATTTCAAGTAACCCAGATCACCTGCTGAAGGCATGTCGCTGCGTCTTTCAGGTTCCTCTACGCCATCGAGTAATTTGTAGTGACGGGTGTAGTAAACAATCTCTGCGTCGTCATCCTCGCTCGAAAATTTTGCCCCCTCGTCCGCTAACCACTCTTTGAATTTGCTATTTCTGCCTCCAGCGTCGATCACTATGTCAGCATGAATCTCAGTGTCTTCGCCATCCCGGTTTCTAACCTTGATGCCTTTCACGTCGATCATATCGTCAGCTTTTTCTATCAGTGTGCCAGTGACCTGCGTATCGCTCAGTATGGTCAGATTGGAGCGCTCAGCATAGCGGCGGAAAACAGTTTCCATGGTCGCCCGGCGACACATCAACAACCATAGTTTCTCGTCGCCGGGTTCAGCAACGTATTCTGATTCAAGTTCGGGAGGTAACATATCTTTGAAGGTTATTTTCCGGGCGCCGGCATGCCAGAATTCCTCGATTAAATCCGGGAAGCTGTTTTCAAGCAGATTGCTCATCGCCGCAAGAAAAGCGTGTGGATGTCGAAATTGCGCGGCACCGCGTCGATTCCATTGGAAAAAAGCTTCGTCGACATCTCCTGCCGGCGGCGGTGCATCTCTTTCAACTAGCGTGACCGGATGGCCATTTTTCGCGAGTGCCAGACCGGTGCACAAACCGGTGATTCCTGCGCCGACGATGACTACAGATTCGCTCATTAAACTTGCTCCAAAAATTTCAAAATTCCCTTATTGACGGCATCAGGTGCTTCCTGTTGGGTCCAATGACCGCAATCCGGAATGAGTTCATGCAGAACCTGGTTGGGTACGGTCTTGTCCATGGCTTTGAGTGCCTCTGCGGCCATCATAATGACACCGTCTTTTTGTCCCGCCATAAACATTGCTGGCTGAGTGATCTGACGAGGCGCACCTTCGGTAAGTTGCCATGTAAGGTTGTGATTACGGTAGTAGTTTAGCGGACCTCGAAACCCGCTGGCGGTAAATTCGGCGGTATAAAAGTCGAGATCTTCTTCAGAGCACCAGCTACCCAGTTTGCCCGGGTCTGGTGTATCTGAAAGCAGGTCTGCATCAGCAGGTCTTGGTGAAAATTCAGAAATATCTACATCGCCTGAAGCCATATGGTAGAACTTGCGCAGCGCTTGCTTAATATTTTGTTCTAATTCGGCTTCTGCGACGCCGGGTTCCTGAAAATAGAGTTGGTAAAAGAACATGTCTTTAAAAATCGCTTTCAGCGTATCCAGTGGGGGTGCTTCGGCGCGAGGACTAAAAGGCACAGATAGCGCGCCGACGGCTGAAACTTTATCCGGATGAAATAAGGCCGTGCTCCATGCGGTGGGCGCGCCCCAGTCGTGACCAATAACGACAGCCGTCTCGTGGCCTAACGCCGGTATCAGGCCAATGATGTCATTCACAACTTCAACTTGGTTGTAAGCGAGGATTTCGTCCGGTTTATCGCTTTTGCCATAACCGCGCATATCCGGTGCAACAACATGGTAACCCGCGTTGGCGATCGGCTCGAACTGATGTCTCCATGAATACCAGGATTCAGGAAAACCGTGAAGTAGAATGACAAGAGGACCATCCCCCTGTTCGGCAATGTTGAGCGTAATGCCATTAGTGTCGACGCGTCTCTGTTTTATTGCCCCGTGGTTAGTCATGCACGCCCTCCTATAATTTGTCCGTTGGCGGCGTCGGTATATCCCTCTGCATGCGTGTAGGCGATATCACCGCCAATGACCACGGTGTTGACGCCGATACTGTCGCGTACATATCGATAACCATCGCCTGGTACGTCCTGGACATAGTATTCCTCGCCACGATCTATCGTCTTCGCGTCAAAGATCGTGATGTCGGCTGCATAGCCAGGCTTCAGGAGCCCGCGATCCTGAATACCCCAAATTTCAGCCGGGTCGGCAGTCACTTTCTTAACCGCGGCTTCGAGTGACATGGTCGGAGTTTCTCGCACAAAGCGGCTGAACAGGTAGCCGGTATCGCCGTAGGTAGAGAAAGAAAGGATGTGCGCGCCGCCATCGCTTGCGCCAATCATGACATTGGGATGAGTAAGCAGCGAGCCAACTTTGGCATCATTGTTGTGGCCCATGTCAGCAGCCAGAAAATGCGCGTCCAGATCTTCTTCCAAGGAAAGGTCAATCATGACGTTTAAAGCATCAGTGCCGCGTGACTCTGCAATTTGCGTCAGCGTTTTTCCGACGTATTGTTGATTGGCCTCGGTTTTTACTTGCCTCAGAATCAACCCTTGCCATAACTTCATCATGGGTTGCGCTTCCGCGACCATTTTCGCTCGTTGGTCCTTATCTTTAAATGCTGCCACGATGCTTTCGACCGTACCGAAACGAATCACCGAGTACCAGGTGCGTAGTCGCATGAAAAGTAGGCTTGGTATCGCGAAACAAAAACTGATATCTATTGGGCGCGTTTGTACCTGAGGCCAGACTCTTGCGCCGGCATCCATTTGCTCGTCGATGCGAGACATTATCCGATCAACGCCATCAAAGTTGTCTGCATTTACAAATAAGGGTGAAAGCGTTGTCGTGATATCGTGTTTTCGACTGAGGTCTGCGAGTTGATCAATACGGGCAATGGTGAGGTCGGTATCAAAGAACTCGTGAACAACCTGCAAGATACGATCGTATTCTTTGAGCACCTCACACAGTGCGTCTAATTCATGAGGCGTCGCATATCGGCTTGGAACCGGTTGTAGTCGCTCATCCATGTCTACAAAACTGGTAGACAAGCCTATTGCGCCCGCATCTAGACATTCGCGCAGTAATTTCTGCATATCGGCGATCTCTGTTTCATCTGCTTGTCGATGCATCGATGCCTGGCCCATGACCCACAGACGCAAAACGCTATGACCGACGAGCGGGGCGACGTTGATCATCAGGTCTTGCTTAATGCGTTGGACAAATTCATCAAACGTTTCCCAATTCCATTCAACGCCTTCTTCAAACGCGATATGCGGCATTTCCTCGATTTGATTGAACATGCCGACGAGTTTCATTCGGTGCTCAGCTTTTAAGGGCGCGAGTGACAATGAGCAATTGCCGGGAACGATGGTTGTGACGCCATGTTCGATGGCCGGCTTGGCTGCGCCGTCCCAAAGCAGTTGAGCATCGAAGTGGGTATGAGGATCGATGAATCCCGGTGAGACAACCAGTCCGTTTGCATCCACCTCTCGTGCCGCAGGCTGGTCAATTTGACCCACTTCCACAATCTTGCCATCTTTGATCGCGACGTCAGCGTTGTATGCTGATGCGCCAGTTCCATCGATGATCTGACCGTTTTTGATAATCATGTCTAACATGGTATTTTTCTCCTAATATCTGTTGTACGCGGATGTGAGCGCATCTCGAACTTTTTCCCAGCTATGACCGATCAGGTCCTCAGCTGTTTCAGCGTCGCAATCCTTCATGAGCGCGAGACCACTGGCATGATCCAAACTGACCTCTGATGCGCTGCCGTTTTCAAATTCAATTTCTAAAACCATCTCCGCTATGCCTTCGTGTGCGGCGGCGAGTCGAACCGCTCTAATTTTCGGCTTGCTCATGCGGTTAGCGGGGCTTCAAGGAAAATGACATCACTGGGCAAGATAGGGTTACCTGCTCTGGGTGCATCGTCGTCCGGCGCCCTGCGCGCGAATACGTGCAGATTCCAGCTTTGAATTTTTGCAACCGCGTCTTCCTGACTAGTATCCGTCAATTCTCTTGCGGCTATCGAAGCCCAGGTGTCTTCGGCCTCGGGAAAAATAGATTTTCTAACGGTTTTCATGTTTGTTACCCCATGCGTTCGTGTCGTCTGAAATTGACTGAATCTCCGCGACTTTCTGGCAGAGACTCTTGTAGTTGTATGATCTGATCCAGAAGCGCTTCTCTAGCGGCCTCTGTTGCTGCGCCTGCGAGGGTCACGGCAAACGTGTAGTGTCCTCGCGTTTCTAGTTCTTTCAATGTGATCTGATCGTTAGCCCAGAGCTGTATCCAGCTATAAAATTGCATGCTAAGCGTGATCGATAATGAGTCCGCATTCATACGGGGTGATATGTACTCGTGTTGGATAGCTTGTTGAACAAGATGCTTCATGAGTGCTTGTCGAGGCAAACCAAAGTTGCTTTTAAGCGCCTTGTCGGTTTCACGGTTCAACGCGAGTGCCCCGGTCTTATAGTAATTAGGTTGTTCAGCGAAAAGCTGCGACGAGACGGAGACTAGATTAAAAATGCGATCAATCGGGTTGCTGTCGATAGATAGTAGGCGGTCTTTAAAATCATCGAGATCAGTGTCCATGACCGCTGAAATAATCCCTTGTTTCGAGCCGAAGAGATTGTAAGGGGTGGCCAGACTTACCCCGGAGGCATCAGCAAGTTGGCGCATTGAAAAGCCGGTCGAACTTCGGATCCTCATCAGCTCGCGCGCAGCCTTGATGATTTGACCGCGTTTGTCGTTTTTGTTCTGTTCTCGTTTACTCAAAGGTCAGAATACCTCGTTAAAGTAGAACAATATCAAAATATAAACGCGTTATAAAGTTTTTAGAACGCGTTTATAAATTTTGGAGAGGATGACACTTACGACAGACAGATAGGCATCCGACAGGTGTTTGGCATACATCGTGATACCCCTAGACGCTAAGCTGGGCTAAGGTGCTCGTGCTAATATTTGCTAGCTAATGTGAGGACCATGATGAACCAACTTGATCATATTGTAATTGCGCATCCGGACCTAGATCTGGCCATTGAAGCCTTTGCGGATTTGACCGGGTGTAGACCCGCCTATGGTGGTCCGCATCTAGGCGGTGGGACGCATAATGCGCTGGCTTCTCTGGGTGATTCCGTGTATCTCGAACTCATCAGTCCTGATCCGGCTCAAATCGATAAGCAGTCCCCGCAACAGGCGGGTAATTTGGGCCAAAGAATAGCAACGCTCAAAGAAAATCAAGTGCTGGCCTGGGCTATCAGGTCCGGTATTCTGGATCAGATGGCTGGAAACCTACATGGTTTTGAGACGGCGATGCCTTTTGATATGTCACGAAAACAGCCTGACGGATTAATGCTCAACTGGCAGCTTATGAATTTGCGCCACCATGACTTGAAGGGCTTTGCGCCATTTTTTATTGATTGGCTGGCTTGCCCGCACCCAGCGGGTGCTAATCCTGTTGCTGGAGAATTTGTCTCACTCACGATTACACATACCGATCCGAGGCTTGGAAAAGTGATTAGTGAGACCGAAGGTGTGGATTTTGTTCAGGGTGCGCCGGATTTCAGTCTGGAATTTGAGTCGCCAAAGGGTAGCGTTGTCTTGAGTCAGCAGACTCTGGAAGGTTTCTGGTCATAGCCGTCATACAGAAGCCGTCATACAGAAGCCGTTAAACAGAAGCAGCGAAAGAGAAGCCGCCAAACAGAAAAGCCGC
>ERZ1047985.101-NODE-101-length-73509-cov-7.964318_pt1 | contig 73509 bp, 59 predicted proteins | sample MGYA00383097_ERZ1047985 | MGnify/ENA primary metagenome ERZ1047985 (study PRJEB29581, sample SAMEA5548367) | metagenome | biome: marine; feature: coastal; material: water | depth 50 m | study: Short-term variability in the microbial, nano- and picoplankton...
CACTTCTAATAGGTTTAATTACTAAACTATTTGCTGTGGTATTGTTTGTTTCCACACCAGTTGCGCTTATTACAATCGAGTTTGCGGCTTGATCCTGGAGGCCAGCATCGTGTCCAATTGCTATTGCACTTTCACCTTGGGCAGCATATCCAGCAAGGTACCCAATCGCAACTGCTTTTATACCTTGATTGGCATGGCCTGTGTTATTGCCAATTGCTACTGCACCTTCACCTTGGCCAGACCATCCTGTATTGCTACCGATTGCTACTCCGCCTGAACTTTGCGATGTTTCGCCTGCGTTTATACCAATTGCTACAGAAAAATTGCCTTGACTTGTTTTACCAGCATCCCAACCAATTGCTACTGCGTTCGCACCTTGAGTAGTTAAGCCTGCATTCCGTCCTACGGCTACTGCATTACCACCTTGACTTGTTTGACCTGCATACTGACCTACGGCTACTGCTTTATCACCTTGGGAGGTTTCCCCTGATTGACTTCCTAATGCTACAGCGGCTACACCTTGTCCTGTGTTACCTGCGTTGTTACCTATTGCTTGTGAATAATCTCCACTGTCACCGGCATTTTTACCTATTGAGACAGCTTCCGCTCCTGCAGAAGATGATGTTCCTATTGCTATAGTATCTGGTCCGCTAGCATTGTTAATATCAGTAATATTTGCCCAAGTCGTTGAGCCACCACCGCTAACACCGGTTAATGCACTACCGTCTCCACTAAAAGAGGTTGCAGTAACTTGTCCAGTAACCTCTATACCTTGTTTAAATTTTGTTGACATATATCATCTCCTGTTATACATATTTATATAAAACGGTACTCATGAAAACAGGGCCCGTAGGCCCTGTTTATTATTATATATTTACTTGTATTACAAGAATGCAAGATCGCCAGTTGTAACAGCAATTTTTGCAAGATAGTCAGCAGCATTACCGAGCGATGATGCTTGGTTGCTTAGTTCTACATAACCATAACGTGTCATGAAGCTAACTACTGGCTCAAATGTACCTGGATCAAGTACTGTTCCTGAACTCATTAGTGGGATGTATGGGCAATAGAACGCCGCGGCGTCTGTTTCTGTTGCACCTTTGTATCCAACTAATACATCATCGTTAGCAGCATACTGGTTAACATAAATTCTCATAGTACCGTTTAATGTACCAACGAATTTTGTGTTTGTAGGTGCTTCAAAAGTACCTTCAGTTGTGCGAGCAAATGCTGATGTAGTTGCACTTTGCAGTACTGTAAGTACTGTTGGGCTAACTACTGCCCAGTTACCTGCGCCACGTCTTGTACGTGCTGCAATTGTGTTTGCATTTTTGTTGATAAGAACTGCAAGAGCTGCATGCTCGTCACCAACAAATGTTGCTGTACCTGATACGCCAGCTTGGCTGTATGTATCTGGACCAGTACCTGCAAGACTTGAAAGACTTGAAAGAACTTCTTGGTCGATTTCAGCAGTAATCTCTTGTGCAAGTGCTTGCATGATTTCTGCTTCAACGTCTAAACCATGCATAGACTGTGCGTCTTGTGCTGATTCAAAAGTCCAACGTGCTGATAGCTTACGTGTTTTAGCTTCAACAGTCTGTTTGAGTACTTGAATACTCATTTTCTTACCTGCTTCACCTTCAAGAGCTGAAGTTGCAGCACCGCGGTTAGTTGTTGCATTACCTGAGTAACCGTTTGCAATTGCAAATGGGCTCAATGCTTCGTCACCAGCTGTTGCTGTGTCGAATGTTTCTGCATAACGCACACGTAATGTGTGAATCTGGCCTACTGGACCAGTCATTGGCTGAACACCAACAATTTCGTTAGCAATAACAGTTGGCATAACACGACGAATCACTGGAAGAATCACTTTGTTAAGTGTTGCAATGTTACCTGATTGAGTTGCACCTGCTGTAACTGCCTCTGAGAGGTAGTTCTTAGTGTTCTCAAGTGTTGTTTCCATTACTTTTTTCTTGGTTCCAGTAAGACCATCGGTTAACGCTTCTTTAGTTGCGTTCCAATTTTCATTTAAATTAATAGTCATTTCGGTCTCCTTAACTAATACCGGCTAATTTACGAAGGTTGATTATTTCCGCACCGGCGGTTGCTTCTGCAACAGGTTGCTTGTCTCCAGTGATTTCATTTGTATTTGATTCACTTATTACCTTCTTTACTTTAGTTTCTACTTTAGCATCATCTTTTAATACTGATGGTAGATACTTGTTGAATGATTCTTGTAGTTTCGTAGTTTGTGTACTTTCAAGTAACGCATTCATTATTTCTCTTTGCTGTTTGTTTAATGGGGCCATCATTTCGCTCATTACGAGCTTACGATTTGCTTTATCAGAAACAATACGTGAATTACGTGCTGATTCTGCTAGCTGTACCTCTTTAGCAGCAAGAGTTTTCTTAGATTCATCAATCTGCGAATTCAATTCATTAACAATATTATTCAATTTAGCGACCTCTGTGCCTTCTGACAAGTGGCTACTCATGAATTCTGCTGCAAACGTTTCGAAAATCTTACGGCCAAAGTTATTTTCTTTAGCTGATTGAATATCTTCTTTTAGTGTAGTAAGTTCATTCTTAAGAGTTTTCTCAAGAATTGCATTTACTTTTGTAGCAGATTCGTTAATAAATCTTTGTTTTGTTTGATTGATAACTTCTTTACCTTCTTTAATCATTCTGACCTTCGCTTCAACTAGTGAGCGTTTGTCATCATGAAACTCATTAAGTTCTTTCGTAAGTTGCTCTAAAACAAATCCTTCTAATTTAGACATATTTGCTTCTTGCACAACTCTGTCTTCGCGAAGATCTTTAATTTCTTTGCGAAGTGTATCCATTACAAACGAATCAAGAACATTTGCATGCTCCTTCATGTGTTTGCGATAGGCTACACGATCTTCAGCTAGTTTATTGTGATCTGCTTGAAACTCTTCGAGTTCTTTTGCAATAACATCACTAATCATACTATCCATAGCTTCAACAATTTGCGCTTTATCAGCATCGTAACGCTGTGCAAATTCTTCTCTTAACTCAGCTGTGATATTCTCACGAGCTTCATTAATTTGGGTTTCCCAAGCTTCTGATATTGAAGATTTGACATTTTCTGAAAGTGCTTCAGAGTTTAATAGTTCATCCATTGCATGAGCCATATTTAATCTCTCCTATACTTCAGGTTTTTAATTAAGTTAGTCACCTCGTCCTGGAGATAACGTTGTGCGCCGTCGTCGTGTTTTACCGCAGATGCAACATCCATTAGTACATTCCCCCGTTTATGATTCATAATTCTTTCATAAATTGGATCAGGGTAAGCACTTGGTGCACTTGGATTCGCAACGATATCAACAGTAATAATCTCAAAATCTTTGACTATACCACTGTCATTAACATTGCCGCTGCCTCTACTAGACACGCCTAATTTTACTCCGCTTTCCATAAGGGTTTTACAAATATTTCCCATTGGAGTAGGTAGCAGTTTCAGCTTGCCGATACCGTTTGCACCATCAGTATCCATCTCAGTGATCATGTGTGATACACGATCTAAATTGATATTGAGGTCATCTGGGTGATCAGCTTCGCCTAATACACTGTATCCACTTTTAATTTTTTCATTAATTGCTTTAACAGCACTATGAATTTCTTCTTTTGTGTAGATACGGTTGTTCTGGTTGCGTACATCGCCTTCAATAAAGATACCCTTCATATACAGGCTTTTACCACCTTTACCGTCATCGACGGCTTCAGTGACAAGGTTTGCTTGATTATGTGATAAGTGTTCTTTTAGCGAAATACTCATATTACTTCATTCCTCTAATTGGACTGTCGCTTTTGTTATCTTCACTCTTTGCACTTGGCGCTGCGCTTAGTTTACCAGCTTCTTGAGGACCAGTTACGCCCATATCTTTTACAGCAGGGGCACTAGCTTTAGGGCCGTCTTTTGTATCAGTTGGGTGTGGTTTAGCATGTGCATTTCCAGCGCCTTTGGCTACTGGACTGCCTTTTTCAGATGAATCACTGTGTGATACACTAACTGCTGACATTGTTGCGCCTTCTTCAAGACCGTCAACTTCTTCGTCTGATGCTTCTTCAAAAGCCATTGCTTCTTCTTCCATTTCTGGTGCATCTTCAGCTTCGTCATCGTCACCCATCATATCAGCAAATGCTGCACGTAGTTCTGCAATTGCATCTTCTACGTTGTCCATGGCTTCTTCTGCGTCTGCTTCAGCATCGTCTGCTTCATCTTCTGCATCGTCATCTGATGGTTCCATGTCTAACGCTAGATCCATTTCTGCATCTTCATCTTCCATGTCATCTTCCATAGTTTCTTCTGCGTCAATTTCCTGTTCAGCTGATTCGATATCGCTGAGGAAATCTTCTTCTTCGTCTGAAACATCGATTGCTTCGTCGAGGTCATCTTCGTCTTGAATTTCGTCTTCAACTACTTCATCGCTCTCTGTAAGTGCTGCCCAATGATTTTTGGCTTTCTCTACAAATACATTATGAAGAAGATCAGCAGCTTTATCCTGCTCATCGTTGACTAGATACTCAAGGACCTTAACTAATGATTCCTTGTGTTCGCTCATTATAACTCTCCTTTGATAAGTTCTTTGGTTTACAAGTATTATTTATTACCAAGACGTTTTACTCATACAAAAACACCCAAAAATGGGTGTTTTATGAGTATTTTACCGATTATAAATAAAAAAATTAATTTTTAAAGCTACATTGGACCACTATCAGATGGGCGGGCATATATATTTTTTACACGTTTAGTACGGTTAGCATGCTCGATACTATGTACTTCTCGTTGTTTTCTTAGACGATTTAAATGTTTAAGTGTTAGTCGTACTTTGCGAGTATCGTCCTCTTTTCTGTTTGATAGATTATCATCTTCTGCATCATAGTATTCATTTAATATTTCATTACTGCGCATTATCATCATCTCCTATAGGCTGGGCTTCTGCTCCACTAATTGGGCTTTCGCCTTCGTTCCCATCATCTGGTATATCGTCAATGTCTATATCTGATTCCATACCAGTATCCATTTGTTCTGGTCTTATTCCTAAATTACCCAATCCTGGGTTAGAATCTCCATCAGGAACAGTTCCTGATTGATTTTCTTCTTCCCACATACGTTCATTTTTAAGTATCTCGTCTTCAGTTAGTCCTAGATATTTTTCTAGCATAAATCGTCTACTTAAATATGAAACACCTTCGAGTCCACTGAATACGCTAGCTCTTGCAGCATGTATTTCAATTTCTTTGTATTGACTAAAGCTCTGTGGCTCAACAAATTTTAAATCAAACAAACTACTATCAATAGTAATTCCTTTGTTTTTCATAAACAATTTAAACTCTTTGTCCATGGTAGGGGCTATAATATTTTGCAATCTCTGACAGTATTGATTGAATCTATACTCTTGAATAAATGCTGTACCTACTCTACCATCTACATAGCTAGCTGTTCCATCGTCTGGACCAGTTGGTAAGTAACTACTAGGCACACGTAATGCTCTTAGCATCTTGTTTGTAAAATAACGCAGATCGTCAATCTGTCCTAAGTTATCACCACCAGGCAACACTTCAACTTTACTACCTCTGCCCTCAGCAGTTTGTGCAAAGAAGTAGTCTTCCATAATACTAAGTGGATTGTAACTACTATCCATAATACTTGTGCCACCACCGGTTTTACTAGGGATGCGTTTTTGATGAATTTCATTTTTAACACGTTCAACAAAGCCCATAGCTTTGTTAGCTGGCATATTACCTACATCAACATAAAACACTCTGCGTTCTGGGGCACGTTGTACTCTGTATATAATAATTGAATCTTCAAGCAATTCTTTTTGCTTGTATGTTTTAAAGATAGGATCAAGTATACTGCTACCAAAAGGCCAACTATTATCCATGCCTTCTGTCATACCCATATGTACAACATGGGTAGCGTCTACTGTATACTCTTGTGTATTTCCTAAACTACCGCCATATTGACCACCTTGTGCGCCATATGCACTTTTATCAACAGCCTGTCCGCGTTGTAAACTATTAGATGTTCCATAAGTTTGTGAATGTTGAACTGGCTCACTAACTGTTTTAGTCTGCATGTTAAGATCTAAATTTTTCATAACATACTGCTCAGGTTTTTTACCTTTAGCTTCGTTAACAACTGCCTTAGTAACATCAATTGGATTTACATAATACAGCACCCATGTTTCCGGATCTCTAATAAAAAATTGATCACCATACTTAACAGCATTACGGAACATTCTGAATATACGCTGATCCCAGTTGTTTAAGTTACACCATTGATGTAATGCTTGCTCAAGTACTTTTACTTCACTCTCAGTTGCTTGTTCTTTATAGTTAACAGAAAATGGTAATTCAGTTTGTTCATCTTTTTGCGTACTAAACTCCGCAATAATGTCAAGTGCAGCATTAATCTCACTATCCATATCCATTTGATCATATTGAATATATCGCTCTACACGATTTGGTTGACCACTATATACTTCAGGTAGCCAGCTTTGAAAACGACTTGAGCCGCTTGTTTTATGTACACTTTGGTCTTGACCTTGGTATACTTGAAAATGCTTTTTCCAACCTGCCATTTGATAATCGTACCTTTTGTTTGTATTATATTATATTTATGCACAAGTGTCAAGCACTAGATCACTTATTAAGAAGTTACATGGTTAATTGGTGGTTGCTCTTAATGCAGTAATGAAGTCTCTGATTGCATTAGCGACATCACCAACAGGATTAAAATTAGTCAGTGCCGCTATTAACGGCTGTAGTACTTCTTCAAATCCATCCAATCCTATTCCCTCTCCCAACTTGTCAACTATTCCTGCCATATTTTCAGGTCCTAGTGCCGCGGCAAAAGCTACCATAGCTGCTCGATCACTTCCAGTTAATTGTCCAAGCAATCCTACTCCAACAAGAGCATCTTGTGCCATATTGTTATTACCACGTAATGATTCTAATAATGGAAGTAACCCAGACATAGTACCCATTATTCCACCAACACCTTCCATTAATGCTAGGAATTGCGGAGATCCAAGACCTTGGTTAAATGATCCAGCCAACTCTCTCATTGCGCCGCCCATGTCTCCTAACTCTTGAATACCTGCAGACGCCATTACTGCGGTAACAGCCGCATTTGCCAATAGTCTGCTTGTTTCTTCTAAATCAGCTTGTATACCAGCAGCACTAAAATTATTTTTTACAGCGTTGTTTAGTTTTTCTAAATTAGTATTGAAATCTGTAACTAGGTCAGAAGTTTTAATTGTTTGAGTTTCAATTGTTAGTAGTGATTTTGCTGTTTCATTACCAGTTGCCGCCATTATACGTAGTTGTTCTGCAGGTATTGAGCTTGTTAAATTATTTGCTAGCTCTTGAACACCAGTTGCAAAACTAGTTGAATCCATACCACCTGCTAGATTTTGTTTAACAAAATCAATCATTGATTGACCACCGTCTGATAACATAGCAAACATTTCATCTGCAAACTGTCTAGGATCAAGACCTGTTGATACACCTTTTAATAATGCTTTAGCTATTGCATCACCTCCAGGAATACTACTAAGTGATGACGCAAGTTGTTTAAATTTTTCACGAGTTTCGTCTGACTGTCCTCTGAGGAAACTCTGTGCAATTACATCTTTTCTTGCTTCGTTTTGAGCTTTTAATCTATCTCTAACATCCTGACCAGTTAGTGCGGCCATTGCAGTTTGTACTTTTAAATTATCTGATGTTGCAGCCGCTAATTCAGCTTCGTTCATTCTTCTAAGCTGATCTTGTCCCATTGTAGCACGTCTAATTTCAAGTTCATCAGCCATTAGCTGTGTCATCTCAAAACTATTCATACCAAAATATCCAACAGCACGTGAAGCATCTCTAAATTCACGAGTCAAATTAACCAATCTGCCAGCACCATCATCTGTACTATCACCAAAACCTCTAATGGCTTCACTGTTCTCGATTGATATTTTACCAAACTCTCCCATGCTTAACCCAATTGCAGAAACATTAGTTCTTAAATTAGTAAAATCAGTTGTAAATCCAATACCCACTTGCATTGCTTTACCAATGGCGTCACTGTACTCTTCCATAACGCCGACCATAGCACCAAAGTTCGCAGCTAATGCTCCTAGCCCAATCCGTGATAAACTTTTTTCTACTATAGTGCTTGCTTCAGGTGTTTTTTGCATTGCACTACCAGATATTACACTATTTTGTATACGTGATGCTACTGTTTGGCGTACACCTGCTTTTTCTTGTTCTCTTGTATTTGCATTTAAAGCACGTTCAAGATTATCAGAACCCCCACTTCCACTTCCACTTCCACCACTAACTCCAGCTATTTCAGCAAGCATTCTTCGTTGAATACTAAGTATATCTTGCATAGTACTTTCCATTGCAAAATCAGGAATACTGATTGTTGCACTTTGTCCGCCTACTGGTATTGTAATGTCTGCCAATTAACTGCTCGCTTAATGGTGATAAATAATATTATACACAGCTATTTATAGGAAAAAACATGAGTAATCCATTAGACGGGTTCTACAGAACCAAAGAAATTTATGTAAAGTTACCTACACAGGGAAAATGGTATACTGATCCTCCACATTTAACTAATGCCGGAGAGATTGGCGTATATCCAATGACAATGAGAGATGAAATGTTACTAAGTGTTCCTGATGCTTTGTACAACGGCGAAAGTTTATTTGAGCTTTTTGCTAGTATTTGTCCTGATATTAAAGATCCTTACGAACTTTGTAGTCCAGATGTTGATGTATTATTACTTGCAGCAAAAGCAGCAACATATGATAACAAACTAGCAGTAACATCTGCTTGTCCAAAATGCAATGAAGAAAACACATACGAAATTGATTTAGCTAGTGTATTAAGTAAAATCAAAGTTATTGAAGAAGGTGCTTCATTAGAAATTAATAAGTTATCTGTTGTATTTAAACCCAATACATTAGCAGTTGTTAACGCACAATCCATTAAAAATGCAGAAACTGCAAAAATGATACGTGACTTAGGATCAGCTGATATGGATGATGTTGTACGCACTGACCAATTTAGAGAAAGTTTATCTAGAACTACCGCTGCTAACATGGCGATATTAGCTGATAGTATACTTACGGTTACAACACCAGATGGCGTGGTGGTAGAAAACACAACTCATATTATTGAATGGCTTTCCAATAGTGAAAAGGCAGTAGTAGATAAATTGTTAAAGTTTGCAGGAGAGTTAAACCAAAATGGCATACAAAATGAGTTTACATTTCAGTGTGCTAATTTGGAATGTGAAGATACATTCACTGCACCTGTAGAATTTAATCCTAGTTTTTTTTTCAGAAAAGAATAGCACTCGCATCTAATACTGAAGTTCGAGAAATTATTGATGAGATGAATGAGCAAAGAAAATCATATAGAACGATGATTAATACAATTGCGTTGTATAGTGATGGATCTTATGAGGTTAGAGATATGTGGAATATGACATTACCGCATATAGAAGAAATACAAGATGTTATAGTAGATAAAAATAAGAAAGAATCTGACGCAGCAAAAGCAGCATCTGGCAGAACAACTAAGACATTTTAGTCATGGGTATAGTTATAATAATATGTATATAGTATCTCGATTAGCTAAAGCTAATCGTCTAATTTCACTGTCGTTCATTAGAACTTTTAATTCAACTACATTCGAATATATTATAAATGGTTAATAATATAAACATATTATGATTATAATGTTATATGATGGATTATTACCTTGTTTTCAGTCGCACTTAGCTCGATAAAGCCAAGTGCAAAAAAAACGAAACGGTCATTACCCCGCTTCCAGTTCGCTCTGTTATAGTGAAACCCAATTAGGCAGAGGCGGTCTTGCGCTACCCCTTTACTCACTGCTTGAGACGCAGAAACACCAGATGCTATAACATCAACATTACTGGTTATCCGTGGGTTACAATGGCACAGTAGAGCCCACTCTTTTGGTTTGATTGCCCTCAGCAAGATCTGTCGGTCCGCAGTAATTACGAACAAACTCAATGCGTTTAATAAGGAGGGTATATTATGACTGGTGTCTGTTAAGAGATTCGATTAAAGCCTTGGAACCGCCTACTCTAACATTAATGATACCATTGTAGTATTCATCAGTTTCAAGTACTTTGCGGTCAAATTGTTCTTTTGCCTCAAGATAGCTTAGTTCACTGCGACTTGTGCAGTAATAAAGTATCTCTCTTGTAAATTTTTCTGGGCCTAAGTTTTTAACATCTGCGTTTAACTTGTCACTAGATCCCCAATAGTCTCTCCAGTCACTTTCTTTAGTCGAACGCCGTTTGTTTTTTCTGCCTTTTAAGGGTTTTTTGGTTACTTTAAATTGTGCCAGTTTTTTGCCAATGTACTTTTTGCCATTCGTCAGATTTGTAATCAGGTATACGAATCCAATATATCCATCTTCAATTTCATTTACGATTTTACCTTCATAAGTCCATTGCATGTACTAATACTATATAGCATAGTTGGGTATGATGTCAACACTTATAGGCATATTTTAGCATTTTTTAAATAAGGTATATATTCTTTAGCAATAGTTTGGTGTATGCTGTATATGTAGTGTTCTTGATCACTTCTATATTTGTCAGTATCAATATCTATATTTTTATTTTGCAACATCCATTGTCTAAAATCTACCAAATTGTAAGTTTGACAATTTGTGAATTCTCCATAATAATATGGATTAGTTGGAACAAACACTCTATTATTCATTGACCATAAGTGCCACTTAATGTTCCGTTGCTCGCATAACCTATCAATAGTAAATAAGTCTTGACAGTAATCTCTATATTGTAAGTGTGTAAATAATTCATGCCATAGCTTAGTATAGTAATATTTTTCTTCAACAGGTGAGAAATCAATACCATATGGATCCCATGTTAAAGATTTACGATTAACATAATGTTCTTTATTTTGGCTTTGGTTTAATTCGCCATAGTCTTCTCCAGGTTTTACTTTTACATCAATCCATCTGTCAACATTTTTCTTAATATTATCGCCTGCTACTCCTACATTAGGACCAAGAGAAAAATAGTTAGGTTTGAAATCATTAATAAATTGTTCTTGACTAGTGTTGATTGCTGTAAGATATCGATTCCAATAAGTAGATTGTAAAAATATTGTATCAATGTCATCGTAATAATCTAATATTGTCTTAACCCAAGTTGGATACTTTCTGTTGCACCCGCCTGGTAGTCCGTACACTATAACTTCTGTGTCAAATAACTCTGCATATATTTCAGCATAGTTATTTTGACTCCAATATGTGGGTATACGATTTGTGTCAACTGTATACCCACATGCATGACTATCACCTATAAAAACTGTTTTGTTCATATTTGTCTTAAATGATCCCAAGTTTCTTGCCAGTTTGAAACGTTTATACTTGTTGCATTTTTAAACTTCTTATTCTTAAATGCTTCAGCTAGTGCCCAATCGTTTCCGCCTTCAAAAATTGCATCTCCAAAAAAATTAATGTAATCATGTTCATCAAAATCTTTTGTAATTTGTCCTTTATCCAATCCCTTAGGTGCAATATCAATGCCAGTCTCACCGCCAATTGTTGCTTCTAATTCTGGAAACATTGTATTAAATGCCTTTGCTATTGTATTACGCTCGTCATTTTGTTTATCAAAGTCTACATACTGTTTGCGTTCATACAAAGATGCATTGCGTCCTACTACACTAAAATTTACCATACCTGGGCGTTCTTCAATATGATTGCCTGTACGCAACCCAAACACACTTTCGTACTCACAGTTAACAAGAAATTTTCTTTCTAAGTCAGGTAACTTCCATTTGTTAAATCTCATACGAGCTTCTTTGATCCATAACTCATTACCACTACACTGATATACACCTTTACATCTATTATAAATTACTTGTCCAATTTGTTCAATTGTCTTAGGTCGGTCACTACCAGTAACCAAGTACACTTCTTTTTGTTCACAAAATTTACTAAACCAAATAGAAAACTTTTTATCTATTACTTGTCTACTTGGTGTTAATGTACCATCTACATCAAAAATAAATTTATCCATCTACTCTTTCACTAACTCTGGGTCTAATTTAGCTAAAATATCAATTGGCAATTTCTTCTTTATATGACGTTGGTGTTCCCTCTCATTATATGTCATGCCATCAATTGTGAGGCAGTCAGTGTTATCATGTTGCCATCGACTTCCTAAATCTCTTTCAAAAACTGTTTTCCCACCATCAGGGCTTTCATATATTTTCTTACCCATAAAATCCTCTAATTTTATTCAACTACTTCAATGTCATTATTAAATGTAGTGAATCCTCCTTCTTTAATAACTTGCAATGTAGTATTAACTCTCCCTACCAATTCGTCTCTGTGTGAAATAAGGAAGATATTTTTATTTCTTTCACGTTCTATTTTTTTAAGAATTCCAAGTGCGGCGTCAACACCATTTGTGTCCATCCCACTATCAATTAATTCGTCAACAGCAAGAAAATTCATTGGTGTGTTCATTGTTTCAAACACATCTCTAAACGCCCAACTGAGACCAAGTATAAGTCTATTACGCTCTCCACGTGATAAATTATCAAAATCTAATTCTCTTCCTAGTTCGGTAATTTCAACTGTGAGATCACTAATAAATTGCACCTCATGCGGTAACCCCAACTTAGTTAAGTAATACGCCAACCGACTATTTAAGTACTGGAGGTTTTGTTCAATAATACGTTTTCTGATAAAACTGTCTTTATTTGTAAGCAGTTTATATAAAAAGTCTTGATGCTCTTTCATAACAGTAAGATCGTTCATATTTTCCCAACCAACATCTTGCATTCCTTGATTAACTAGTGTATCAATTTGTTCTTGGTAAGTGTCATTTTCATTTTGTGTTCTAGTGATTTCTGCTTGTAGGTTACTAACTGTATTTTGATGCTCTAATGCTTCTTGTAATGTGTTGTAGTGTGTATTAGGCATTTGCCCAAGATCGCCTAGTTCAGATAGAACTTCCTGCCATTCTTGTTCTTGTGTTCCATTTGCAAGCATTTGCATTGCGGCATCTTTCTTTTGAGCTTCTTTAGATTTTAAAATTTCCTCTTGTTTTTCGTCATGCAAATCTTGTCCACAACTGTGACACTTGTGGTCTTCTAATAGCTCAATTTCACTTTCTAGCTTTGATATTAATCTTTGCTGTTTGATGTCGGATTGTGATATACTAGACAACCATTTATCAGCTTGGTCTTTTAAATTTTTCTTTTCGAGGTAATCACTTAGTAATGCATGATTACTAAGTTCAGATTGAATATCTATTTTTTCTAAAGTTGTTACTTGTTGTTTAATTTCTTCAATGCTTTGATGTCGTTTTGATCTCCAGGCTTTCTGTCGAAATTCCAAATCACTGATACTCTTTTTAATCCTTTGATTTGCTTCCTCAATTCCTTTAATTCTATATTCTTCTTCTTTAATAGCATCTTTAGTTAACCTTTGTTTTTCTTTAAGTGCTTCTGCTTTTTCACTCAGTATTGTGATACCAAGTAACTGTTCAATGATCGCTCTTTGGTCGTTAGCTCTCATACTTAAAAATGGTTCGGTATATGTATTTAATGCTACGATATGTTTAAACATATCATGCGTCATACCAAATAATTTTTCAACTACAATTTGGGTTTGACGCATCTCTCCTTGTGCTTCATTACTTTCTTCATTTTGTTCTTGATCGTTAACCAAAAATCGAAATATATTTGGTTTGCGACCTCGTTCAATTCTATAATTGACACCATCCTTTACAAAATCAAGTGTAACCATCATACCTTTACTATTGGTTTTATTAACCAAGTTATCCTTGCGTATGTTAGTAAGTGCATTGCCGTACATTGCATAGCTAAGTGCGTTAATGATAGTAGTCTTACCAGTACCATTACGACTACCATCTCCGCCAAGGTCCATGTTATTACCTAGTACCAGCGTCAGTCCATTTTCACTAAATTTTACCGCTTGTGTAACGTTTCCAACTGACATAAAATTTTTAATTGTAATATCTTTAAGAATAATCATAGGTTATTATATATGTCCACTAAAAGTTTTTTATCTATCATTTCACTGTCTACCGCAGTTAAGCTATTATACACTATCTGGTCAACATTTTCAACCTCAATATCGTCAACTGTTTTCCAGTCTTGTGCATGTTCCTCTTTTTTACTAGGTATAAGTGAAATTTCTCTTACTTTGTATTGCTCGCTAAACGTTTCTTTAATAAATGTAGCTTCTTCGTAACTGATGTTTACGTCTAATGTAGCTCTACAATATGTTTTGTTATTTAAAATTGTATCTGCATCGTCAATAAGTTTGCTAAGTGGTACAGTACGGTATCGAGGACCAGGATAATTTGTGTACACTGGTTCGCCATCCCATTGTAATTTCATCATTCCTCTTTCATCATCCCATGTGTCCGCATAATTTTGTGGGAATGGACTACCTAGATAATGTACATTTCCTTTGCTTTGACGTTTATGAAAGTGTCCACTGAATACGTATTCAGGTCCTGACAATTCGCTAGCTTTAAGTCCACCATGGTCTGGCATTTCTACCATTGCATTCATTTTAAAGAAAGGAAGTTCAAAATGACCAAACATATATCTGCATTTAACGTTACGTACTTGTTTCCATTCATCTTCAACTAGCCATGGAACAAATGCAACACCATCTTGAACTAGTGTTTTTTCATTTATCAGATGTACATTGTCAAACAGTTCTGCATATGGTAAACTGCTTAGATCACGTTTTTCTCTATAATAGAGATCATGATTACCAGTAATCATATAAACCTTATCAAAGTTTTTACTGAGTTTTTTTACGTTTTCAACACTATAATTAAGTGTACTTACATTAATCCCTGCACGATGGTGATGGAAATCTCCTAAAAAGATGCAAGTTTCGCAATCTTCACTTTGTTGGATAAACCAGTCAATGAACTCGTCACAGTCTTTATTGTGTTGCTTACTGTTATTTTTCATTCCAAAATGAATATCAGTAAAACACGCCGCTTTATTAAAAAATGCCATGGGTCTCCGGACTGTTGCTTACAGTTAAGTTAAAGTTACTATGAAATGCAATGAATGTCAACCTATATTAAAGCCTGCATCCTTTCGTGCTTGGTCAGCTTCTGCATCCCATTTAGCACGTTCTGCCATTTCATGATCAAGTTGTCTGCTAAAGCTAGGAGATTGTCCTGCTTGTTGAAGCAAATCATCCCTAATATTTTGATTACGTTTTTCTAAATTTAGTACTCTAGTGAAGCTATTGGTAACCGCAACTGTATAGTACGCAAATGGATTTTGGCTTTTATGTTCGTTAAACTGTAACCCAATTTGTGATAACTGCAAAAGTGCCAAGCTACGCATTTCGTCTACATATGTGTAGCCACGCCAGTTACTACGCATACTGTAACGTTCACAAAGTTTAATATACATTTTTGCTAAATTATTTGTAACCTTTCCGTGATCAACACTGAAATGACCATTATCCTTGCCACCTATCCAATGACTTCGTACAACCTCATCTAGCTTTCCATTTACATATGCATAATGTTGGAAAGGAGGAAAATTACATTTAGCATGTTTATCACCAATTGTTTTTGGCTTAGATTTTCTACCTGGCTCTTCTGGAATATGATTAAAAGTCATCAGACGATAAATCAATGTACTTTCGTCAATAGTATCTGGGTCTATTTTATAATTAATTTGTTTGGGTTTGTGTGCTTGTTTACCACCAGTTCTAAACCAATAATCATAAGCTTCTTCATATGCAATCTGACTTAACTGGCTTGCTCTACTTTCCTTAGCAGCTTGTATAACTGCTGGATCTTTTATATCTTTTAAATCATCTACTATTGCATCAAAACGGGTATACTCTTCATCTAATGAATAACAGTAGCTAATTTTACTTTTATGTATTTCTTTAAGCATGTCTTTGTTGTTTAAATAGTTTTGTTTTTTCATAATATGCCCTTGACTCCCTTGTTAACTTAAAGTATACAATAGTCTGACATGATGTCAATCAATTGTTAACTACCCAGTTTTTTCTACCATAAATACTATTAACAGGAGACTCTTATGCGATATTCGCAATTAACAGAAGCAATAGCATCAGACATCGCCGTTTTTTATGGCGGTAGATTTCAACCTATGCATAAAGCTCATCATAAGGTTTACATGAATCTTGTTGAACAGTTTGGCAGCAATAACGTATTTATTGCAACTATGCTAGCAAAAAACGCAGTACCTGAAGATAATCCATTTAGTTTTGATGAAAAACAAATGATAATGACTGGGATGTTTGATATTCCAGAAAGAAATATTGTGCAAACACAGCCATATAGACCTGATGTTAGCTTAGTAGGCAAAGATCCTGCAACTACTGCAACTGTATTAGTTTTTAGTGATAAAGACAAGAGTAGATTACAACCTGGTGGGTTCCTTAAAAAATATACATCTAGTAATTCATTGGTTCCGTCTACACAGGGTGCATATATTTTGGAAGTACCAGCAACTAATGATGATATGAGTGCTGGTGTGTTTCGTGATGCAATAAGGAATGATGCAATTAATGAAAAACAAAAACAATCAAAGTTTATGGAATTCTTTGGAGCATTTGATGATGACATCTATAATTTTGTAAAGAGTAAGATTAAATGACAGTAGCAGCAAGTAATAGAACCATACTTAGATGTAAACCAGGTGCTACACCATTATATACTCGAGGTCCTGCTGCGGTGTTACGCACACATGGCGGTATAATGTTTCCTTATCAGCCAGATATAAGTTATAGTCAACAAGTAAACTATAATAATTATGACTTAGTACATACTAATTACAGTGTTAATGCATATGCTAATACACCAAGTCCTAGTATTCAGTTAACTGCAAGTTTTGCAAGTGTAACAGAGGAAGAAGGACTATATACGCTAGGTGTTTTACATTTTTTAAGAAGTGTAACCAAAATGTGGAGTGGATTAGATAATGATGACGGGAGTGTGCCAATGGCTGGTACACCACCACCTGTTCTTTCCTTTAGTAGTTTTGGTACGCAACTATTTGAAAGAGTACCAGTTGTTATAACAAACTTTTCAACAACATTTGATAGTGGAGTTGATCTAAAATATGTCAATGGTCAACAAATACCAGTAATGCAAACTATTGCATTGGATCTAATGGTACAGCAAAGCCCAGACAGACAAAAAATGGTGTTTAATACTAGAAGTTTTGTTAATGGTAACAGTTATACAGATGGGTTTGTTTAATGTCAATAGGAACAAAATATAAAGATAGTAGTAACTATTCTCAAACTAAAATGAATAGTAAGTATTTGGAATTATATGATCCAAACATTACATTGGACACATTAAGTGATGATACTCGAGAAGTTATTATTAACAGTAAATATCATAAACGCCCTGATTTAATGGCACATGATATGTATGGAAATAGTAGAGTTTGGTGGTTATTTGCTCACTATAATAGAAAAGTATTAAAAGACCCCTTGCATGATTTTATTGCAGGCACAAAGATTGTTATACCTATTAAGTACAGACCTGGAGGTAGTTAATGGGTGGAAATCATAGCCAATATTTAGAAAATGTCCTTAACCGATATGAAAGCTACACCTATCAGTGGCAGTTAATGATGGTACATCCACGAGAGTCAACTGAGTTTGAGGACTTAATTGATAAAGGGCGGGTTGTTACACTTGCACATAGTGGTGTTGAGTCTGAAATTAACATACAAAGTGTACAACAAGAAATGACATTAGCGTTTGCTAAACAAAATAGAAATGCTGTTGGCAATATGTTTACTATACAATTAGTAGAACCATTAGGCACAACAATGTTTAATAGAATAAAATTGGGTGCCGCTCGTTTGGGGATAGAAAATCATTTACAAGCATGTTACCTATTAGAACTAAAATTTAATGGGTTTTTGCCAGATGGCAGTAGTACAGATACACCACCAGGTCCTTTTTACTATATGACAACAATGGCTAGCTTAGATTTTTCATATAGACAAGGTGCAAGTACATATACTGCGAATCTAATAGAAACACAACAAGAAGCATACTCACGTTTACAGTTAAATTTACCTTTTGAAGGAAGTATAAACGCCAACACCTATGGTGGGTTCCTTAAAGCACTGCAAAAAGAAATAAATGATCAAGAACTAGAGCGAACAAAATTAAATGAACATCAGCTATTTTCCCACCAATACACAATTGAGTTAGATGCAGAGGCATCTAGATGGAACGATTGGAAATTTTCAGCTGCAATTGAAGCTGACAAAAATGCAGCAATATCAATTACTGGTAGTGGAAATTTAATATTTGAATTTAACCCTGGTACAAGTATTGTAGCATTAATGAGTACAGCACTATTCCAAACAGAGGAATTTCAAAAGTTACCAGTACATACTAATTCTGGATCGCAGCAATTTGCAAAAGACAAACCTACTGCCGCTGAAGCCAAAGCAGAACTATTACAGCAATTATTAACTTGGTTTAAATTAGATACATCAGTTGAATATTTGCAATATGATAAGCTATCAAAACATTATCAAAAGAAAATTACGTATACCATTGGACAATTTGTAACACCTGAAATTGTACATGATCCAGTTAGTTATTACACATTAATGGCCAATCCGTCAATGCAACGTCAACGACTACAGAACATATTTGATAATGACTTATTAAGGAAACGATTTGATTTTACATTCACTGGACTTAATACTGAAGTCATTGACTTAGATATTACAATGAATAATATGTATTATCAAATACAAGCCCTTAATAATGGGGAAATAAGTGGGCGCACAGTTGCTGGAGAATCTGGTACTGAGAATGAGCTTAATATATTTCGTGGAGAATTGAGATCACTACAGGCTAAAATAAGTAAAAAGAAATCAGCAATTACTAAATTACAAAAAGAAAATGAAGGTCAGATTAATAGTGCTGATGATGCAATAGCAAATCAACAACGATCAACAGAAATATCTAACCTTGAATCTGAAATTAGACAGTTAGAAGCCCGTGCTAATTTAATTGATGAGCAAATGACTGATCTACAACGGAAAATTGATAGTCAACCAATTAATGGTAGAACTCCTAATAGGATATCTGGTACACGGTATATTACACAAAATGAATTATTAAACAACCCTAAAATTGTTCATGAAGTACCATTAACTTTTCAGAGTAATAATATTTCTTCGCAATCAACTTCAGGACCTGACCAAGGTAATCAATCTTCAGGATCTCTCATGTTAGGTGCAGTTGAGGTTGGTCTAAATGCACTTAGTGACTTAATAGAGCAAAATATAACTGTGAGAGGTGACCCGTATTGGCTTGGTAAACAAAAGCGAGCTAACAATAACAATATCGGTGCTGATTACGAACATGGTGGATTAAACTATTTTTTAAATGTAAAATTTCCAACGTACCCTGATGATAACACTGGGTTGCCATTACAAATGGATAATGACTTTAGTATCATGGGAATATATAGAGTGTATTCTGTCAGGGCTTCATACGATGCTGGATCATTTACTATGCAGTTGAGCTCATTCCGAGATATGAATGCAAATGTTGGTACACTTTGGGAAGACTTGGAAAGAGGATTTACCAATGCTCCGGGAAGTGTTAGTCAACAGGAAGCTAGAAAAGAAGACGGGCAAGGTGATGGTGATCAAATTAATGACTTACCAAATGATACTAATGCTGGGCCTAATAGTTCAGGACCATTAGCAGTAGGATCAGGAACTGGTCAAATTGATGATACAAGTTATCAAACTGAAGCAGGAAAAATTAGAAATCAACCATTAGCTGCCAAACTAAAAAGTCAGATACAACAGGCGGCACAAGCAAGCGGATTAGATGTAAAAGTATATAGCGGTGGACAGAACTCAAGTGGTCCTAATCGATTCGGATCACACAGACATGATAATGGCAATGCGGCTGATATTGCATTATTTGATGGTAATAGACAATTATCATTTAATGATCCTAACGACTTGCCACTAATACGTTCATTTATTAAAAATAGCAAAGCTGCTGGGTTAACTGGATTTGGTGCAGGTAATGGATATATGGGTAATCAACATATTCATGTTGACGCAGTTAACCCTAATTTGGGTTACTGGGGAGGACAATTGGATGATGGTACTTTTAGAGCAAGAAATGCACCAGATTGGTTGAGAACCGCAGTAATAGGATAAGGACAAAGATCAATGGTAAAAAAACGAGGCGGTGGAGTTAACGACAGTGCAACATACTTATCACAAAATATTGAAAGTACTGGTGTTCCAACAATCTATAGTAAAGATCATCGTCATGGCATTGCGACCCTACAGGGCGTATATATTGGAAAAGTTAGAGATATTAATGATGATACATATTCAGGATACATATATGTATCATTAATAGACGGTCAGTCACTTGTTGATATTAGTACAGCTGAAGGTAGACAACGTACCCATAGAGTTAGACCGTTAAGTCCATTTGGTGGAGTATTACAGGGTGATGATCATACTAATATATATGGTATGACATCTCCTCCACCTGCTCCTGGTACTGAAGTATTAGTATGTTTTACTGGATTTCAAAATGAAGGATATTTACTTGGAGTATTAAATGACACTGCACGTAATGCACAAATACCAGGACTGCCAGCAAGACAAGTTGAAGGCGAAACTGGTGGTGCAATTGGCCCTACGTTTGAGCCCAGTGTAATACAAAACGAACCAGGAAAACAAAACGCAGCTAAAGGTCCGCGGCATCCGATGGCAAATAACCTTGCTAAACAAGGTCTTGGATTAGATGCAGTAAGAGGAATCGGCAGTAGTGGTGCAAGGAGAGAATCTCCGTCAAATGTTACAGGATTTTTAACACCAGGTGGGCATGGGTTAACACTTGATGATGGAACAACTAGCAGTAATGGTGACAATCATGTACCTGATAAAGACAGAAAATCTGGTGACAGCAAATTAGTAAGACTTCGTAGTGCAGGCGGCGCTCAGTTACTATTAAATGACACTGATGGGTGTGTTTATATTATTAATCAAGACGGAACCAGTTGGGTACAAATGGACAAAACTGGAAAAATTGATGTCTATAGTGAAATGGACATTAGCATGCATGCCGCTAATGACTTTAACTTATACGTTGGTGGGGACTTTAATTTAGATGCAGATTGTATTAATGTTAAGTCAAGAGGAACTTGTGGTATCAATATGCAAACCGCATTGGGTAAATTTAATGTACACAGTGCTAAAGATATTAGATTGACAAGTGACATGAATGGACATATTAATTGTGCAAGTGGCAACGTAAGGGTCACTGGCAGACTAATTGACCTCAATGGACCAACAGCAGACCCAGCAAGTAAACCGGTTACTGCCAATTTAACTAGTAATCAATCTGTAAAAGAAAGTATTGCTGGAAGAGTACCTGAGCATGAGCCTTGGAATGGGCATGAAGAAACTAGTAGTGCAGTAGCAAGTCAAGCAAACTCTAGCTTAGAAACTAATAACAAAGATTATAATGTAAGCAATCTATCTGCACGTAAAGGACCAAGCAAAAAGGCTAAGCCAAAAACAAAGTCACAAGCTACGCAATCAGGAATTGGTTCTGAAACAAAAAGCAATATTGATCAAAATGAAATTAATCCTAGAACAGGTCTCCCTTGGAGTGATGCTGAATTAAATAGGTTACAACAAGATGATGACTTGTTTTATGATGACGCTATACTAAGAGAACAGCGACGAGCAGAGTCAGATTGGAATGCTGAAAATGGTATAAATCCAGAACCAGAAGTTAACACGTTAATGGGAAGAAGAGAAGACAGCTATGCTAATATGGCTAGACCAGTACAAACATACAGACGTGGATATAAAGGGCAACAACAATGAGCCTAGATACAATAGATGAAATTTACACTACAGTATGGGATGATTTTACTGTAAAAGATAGTATACTTTATGAAACAGAAATTGTAATAGAAAACATAGCAGTTAGCGCAGATGCTGAATTAACTGCATTAAATTTTGGTCGTTATAATCCTTATAATTTTATTGGTTATGGAGAAAGTAGATTTGTTCGTGGAGTAACTGAACAAGAAGCATTTAGTAGTTGGTTAGGCTACTTTAATCGTGCTGAAAATAATTTTAAAAAACAACTTATATCCATTGGTGTTGAACGAATTCCACAATCTGTATATGACGGTATTTTTATATACTACTGGATAACAATGAATTTTCTTACAATTAATGCAGTTGAAGGAACATACAATACTAGAAATATAATTTTAAATAAAGATTGGTCTAGTTTGGCAAGTATGATGATGAGAAGCACAACTAACAGAAAAAAATCACGGATTGCTGCTACTATTGTAAGATTGGCTGATTATGGATTTAATAAAGATAGAAGTTGGATGCGAGCAACTGGTATTTTTAATATGCGTACAGCCAATGAACAAGGAATACTAAGTGAAGAACAACTTAGAGCTGCTAGATTTGCATACTATGCAGAAACAGCAAAATTTTTACCATTCACACCAGAGGGCATAAAACGTGCAATTGTCAATCGATATCAAGATACACTTAGGGAGCAACAGTTTACATATGACGTTGCAATATCTCAAAACAATATAGAGTATTTAGATGGTGTACCAACTATTACATTATCAGTGACTCCAAGTATTGAACCTGTAGAAAAATTACTAGTTAAAATAAACGGTGATATCAAACAACACTATTATGACTATACTTTAGATGGTCCTAGACTAACTATAATTGCAGAACTGGTAACTGGTGATATTATCCAAACATCAGTTAAAATCTAAAAATACCCGGTTAATTCTGCACTAAATACTTGCATGGCAACGTATTACGGATATAGTACACTCAATAGTACATTCTCAAGTAGAACACTGACAGACTCAGAGCTGGCAAAACGTGATCTTATGAATCATTTTTATACACGAAAAGGCGAGCGAGTTATGAATCCTGAGTTTGGAAGCATAGTGTGGGATCTAGTTTTTGATCCACTTGATAGTATGACAGAAGAAGCAGTTCATGAAGATGTTGAGAGAATTGTTAATAGTGATCCACGATGGAAACCGCTAGAAACGTTAGTTACTAAACCTGATGATCATACGTTGAGAATACAGGTTAGATTAGAATACATTTCAACAGGTACAGCGGAAGAGCTATACTTAAATTTTGTAGGTGAGATAGAATAATGGCACAGGGCGCAAGACAGAGCAGTTTATTTGCTGCGGAAGATTTTAGTGTAGTATATGAAAGTTTTGCACAAGCAAACTTTCAAGCATACGATTTTGAAACAATTAGAAACGCAATGGTAGAATATATTACTACCAACTATCCAGAAAATTTTAATGATTGGATTAGTTCAAGTGAATTTGTAAGTTTAATTGAACTTATGGCATTTCTTGGACATAACTTAGCATTTAGAAGTGACTTGGCAAGTAGAGAGAATTATTTAAGTACAGCAGAACGCAGAGAAAGCGCCTTACGTATTGCTGAATTTTTAGGTTATACTCCTACTAGAAATGTTGTGGCAAGTGGACTATTAAAAATAAACAGTATAAGAACATCGCAGACAGTATATGATGTAGATGGTGGCAGCCTTGCTAACACAACATTACAATTTGATGATATTACTGATCCAGATGCTTATCAAAACTTTTTAACAGTATTAAACTCTATATTACAATCAAGCAATAAGTTTGGATCACCATTTGCCAGATTTACAAAAAATGGTATCATAAACGAAGTATATAGAACAAATAGTGTTAATACAACAGTTAGTAATTTATTTAGAGGAAATATTAACGGAGTTAGTGAAGCATTTGGTATACACAGTATTGCCTATAATCAAACAGAAAACGTATTGCAAGAAAAATCTCCTGACCCTTATGGTGTTTTTGATATGGTTTATAGAAATGATAACAGTGGATTTAGTAGTCCAAACACTGGATTTTTTGTAGGATTTAAACAGGGTACGTTAGAGAATAAAGATTTCTCAATACAAAATGGCTTACCTAATATGGTACTTGATATTAATGTAAACAATATTGCAAATGGCAATATTTGGGTACAAACAGTTGACGAAGTAGGCCAAGTTCAAGCTAATTGGACACGAATAGATAGACAATTTGGTAGTAGTAGTATTTTTAATGCGATCAGTAATGGTAACAAAAATATTTACACAGTTACTAGCAGAGAAGATGATCAAGTTAGTATTGTATTTGGTGATGGTGCGTTTGGTAATATTCCACGTGGCATTGTTAGAGTATGGTATAGAACTGGACTTAATCAAACATATACGTTAAACTCTAATAATTTTAGCGGTACAACATATAAATTTAGTTATGTTGGCGAAGATGGAAATACATATGAAGCATCATTGGGGTGCAGCTTAAAGTCAAATGTTACTAATGCAAGTGAGCGTGAAAGCCTCAATAGTATTAAAGTCAATGCAAGTAGATTTTTTGCTACACAAGATAGAATGGTTACAGCAGACGACTATAGTATTTTTCCATTAACAGTTAGCGAAAACATTCGTAAGATCAAAAGCATTAACCGTGTACACAGTGGGCATAGTAGATATCGTGATTTGTATGACCCAACAGCAACTTATACTGATGCCGTGCAGTTCATGGATGATGGATACTTGTATCAAGAGGATATAACTACTCGAAATATTGTTGCATTGCCTAGTAGATATAACAGTGAACAATTATATCAAAGATTTTTAAAACCTATACTTGACAATCCAGAAGTAAAGAACTTTTTCTATAATAAACATTATTATAGTGGATTACCAGCAGCAACCGCCGAATTACATTATACAGATACTACGGCTGGCATTACAAGTTTTACAATAGACGGATCAATAACAAATACATATCGTTGGAATCAGTCAACAAGCGCAAGCAATACAAGTACTGGATATATTACATTTAATACGCCAGTACAAAGAGTTGGCAAGCTAGCAGCTGACCCAATGAAAAAAATACAAAAAAACAGTTTAGTAGAATTTATTACTACTCCATTTAAAAGTGGTTATATTAATACAATTAGTGTAACAGCAGGTGGAAGTGGATATACAACCCCTCCTACAGTCGTAATTGGTGGTAGCGGTGCAGATGCATCTGCAATTGCAAACATCAATGCAGGTGTTGTTGTTAGTGTAACAATTAGTAATAGTGGTGTAAATTATACAGATGCTACTAGTATAAGTTTTACTGGCGGTGGTGGTACTGGTGCTATAGCAAAATGTACAATAGCAAGCGCAGATACTAAATGGGCAAGAGTAACCAATATCTATAAAGATGGACTTGGTATTGACGCATCTGACGGAACACCAACTGGTGATGATGCATCAGGCAAAGGCGCAATATCATTAGACGCTGTAATACCAACAGGTGCTAGAATTAATCGTATTGTTCCAAGTTGGGTAAATGACACAACTAAAACAGTAAAAAGTAATTTAATTAGTAAATTAGATGCAAACAATAGTTTTGGTTTGAGATATGATGCAACAAACCAAGAATGGGTTATTGTAGAAAGCGCAAATTTACCAACTAGTAGTACAACTAATAACTTAGCTAGTAATTGGAGCAGATCATACGAAGGTGATAATACTAGCACAGGTGCTGATCAAAGTTGGATATTACGAGTTAACTATAGTAGTTCACAATGGGAAATACTTACAAGAAAAACTCGATATATTTACGGAAGTGATCAAACTGTTAGATTTAATAACCTAAATTTTGAAGAATCATTTAGTAGTGATACCCTAAAGCCACTAAGAGATAGTCTTAGAGTATTAGACATAAATGCAGAGAGTACATCTAGTAGTGTGCCCTTAGGTAAAAATTATGACTTTAATGTAGTAGGTTACTTTACATATGCTGATGGATACACTGATCCTCATAAAATTAGAGTATCAATTAGTGATCCAAATAAAGATGGGTTCCCCAATGATCCAGAATCATTTAACAGAATTATTAATAACGGGACAATCAAACTAAAAACTATACGTGAAAATGGTTACAACTTTACTGTTTATGATAATGAAAACAGTGCAGGAAATACTGCGGTTATTGGCAGAAGTAATCTTAGATCAAAGTATAGTAGAATAGCTGATGTAAATCAAGTAATTGATCCAAGTACTACAAATATTATAGATACGTATGTACTGTTGTCAAGTTACGATAATTTATATAGAGCATGGGCATTATATGATGGATTGCCACAAACAAAGCCAAATAATCCAACTGTTACTGAACTAGGAGAAATGTTTCAGAGTTTAGAAAACAAAAAAAGTATAAGTGATCAGATTATATATCGGCCAGTAAAATATAAAATATTATTTGGTGATTTGGCTAGTAGTGAACTTCAAGCCAAATTTAATGTTAGTCGTACTAGTACCGCTACAATGAGCGATACTGAAGTTAAACAACAAGTAATTAAATTAATCACTGAATATTTTGCAATTGACAACTGGGACTTTGGTGAAACATTTTATTTTACAGAACTAGCTGCGTTTATTCATAATAATATGATAGGACAAATTAGTCAAGTTACAATTAGTCCAGTTTCAGCACAAGCTGAAACAACAGAACTGTTTGAAATAATATCAGATAGTGACGAGTTATTTTTACCAGTGCTAACCACTGGGAATATAACTATTAGTAATAGTGTTAGTAATAATGCTACTACAATTGCTGCAAATACTGGAGTTAGCATCACATGAATGACCGCACAACAAACCCGATAATTGCCCCTCTTATCACCCGTCCTGGTGAGAGTGTAGATTATATAGGAACACGTTCTGTAAAAGAGCTACTTCCAAATATCTTTCAAACAGCAATTAATGGTCGATTCTTAGATAGTACATTAGAACAATTAATGAGTAGTGGTAGTCTACAGGCAATTAATAATGTGGTAGGTGGGACGTATAATAAAAAAATTGCAAGTGACAGTTATTTTGAAAGTAACCGACCAGTTGACAGTCATCAATTTGTTCCAGGAATAGTAAACAGAGACAATAATAACAATATTACAAGTGCGCTATCATATGCTGATATGATTTCTGCATTAAAGTTTAACGAAGCGGAAACTAATCAACAAAACATAAGTTTAGGTGAAAATGGTTATACCTTGGACTTGCCTGTTAACTATGATATGTTTATCAATTATCATAGATATTTTTGGTTAGTTGATATACTACCACCATGTGATATTCCTGCAACTTTAGCGAACACAATTGATATAGATGATATTGCTAATAATGGTCCATACTATACTACACCAACACTAAATGGTGGAAAGACGTTAGCATTACAAAATGGTATGCGTATTCGATTCACACCATCTAGTACTGAAACATTTACACAAAGTGTTGTTGGTAACGTAACATTTAATTCAACATCAAATAATGCTACAGTAGTTAAAGTATATAAAAATGACACTCGTGTTCTTCCTGGAAGCTATGTATATGATCCAACTACTGGAATTTTAACTTTTAATACTGCGCCAAACATTAGTGATGAAATTATAATAAAAACTTATTATTCACACAGTACAAGTGGTGCATTTAATGTAGATGACATTTATATTGTTGACGGAGTTGGTGATAATATTAAACTAACTAAACAATATGCAATAGGGCCAGCTAATAATGTATATGATAAAAGAACTTGGCTTAATAGTACAATATTCGCAACACAATCACAAGAAGGATTTACTGAAACATCAACAACTTGGGATTTTGATTCAACACTAGATAGTGAAACTAGGAACTATTCTAGAGATTATATTATTGAGTCTAGAATCAGTCAAGATCAAAGTGCATGGTCAAGAAGTAACTTATGGATACATGAGAAAGCAGCGCAAGCGGTATTAACTTATCAAGGAAAAACTTATGAAGATTGGATAGTTGATACGTTCAGAGCAGTACGCCCTATTATTGAATTTAGAAAAAATATTGAAAAATACAATGCTGGGCTATCTAATTATGATGCAACAGATAATTCATCATTATATGTTACCCACTTAATTGAGGAAAGTGTTGATCCTGCAACTGCAATTATTGGACAGACCTCATGGAATCACTTTGATACCAGTACAGCAACCGCATGGGATGCATACAAAGGTTATAATGTTGGTGAAGTAGTAAAAATATCTATCCTTGGTGTTTCAAATTATTATGAATGTGTAAAGGCACATGGCATTGCCAAGGATCCATTGGATCCGAAAAATCTAAACACAGCACAGACCGCATATTGGGATAGAGTTGAAATATCACCATTGGTAGACGGCGACACTGTTCTATTCTTGAATAGTACAAACGCAACATTTAATAATAAAATTTACACAGTAAGTGGAGTTGGGTCTAGTATAAATTTAGCACTAGTACATACTCCAAGTACTGTTGGTACTAAGATTAGTGTAATACATGGGTATAATAATGCACAACTACAAACCAATGACATAATAGCGCCAAGAAGTGGGAGTGAATGGCATTGGAATGGAAGTTCATGGATTTACAGTCAGCAGAAAATGGGGTTAAGTTCTAATATACTGTTTAGTCTTTATGATATTAATCTTACTCCATTGGAAGATACATCAGTGTATCCTAATAGCACATTTGTTGGTGATAAGATTTTTGACTATGGAAGAAACAGTGCAAGTAAACTAGATACAGCATTACAATTTAGCCCAAGATATGTAGACTATGGTAACACACCAGGACTGAGTTTTGATTTTGGATTAGGTTCTATTAGATATAATTACAATAGTATTAATACACCACAAGATCAAACTAATTTACAAGAAATTCCAGGTTACTACTACTATAAAAATATAGAAAGTAGTGAATATCATAATGGATGGGTAGTTAGTAGAGATAAACAGCCAGTACGTAGACATATACAAAAAATAGTAACAGATAACACCACACCAGTAACATTTACATTAGGAACAACTGATGTTGGTATGGACAACACTTTTGACTTTAGTATTGTAAATAACAATTATTATGTAGAAGGTACAAACGGCGGAAATCCACATTTGTTTATGGATCAAGGTGTAGACTATACTGTACATTGTAAATTTAATCCCAATGCAATTGAGTTTGTTAATTTAGATGGAACGGCATTTAGTGGAATTACTCGAGGTGCAAACGGCACTAACGATAAATTTACAATAAATGTTGCTGCTGGCGCCGCCAATAAGGTTGCATTCAAATATAGAAATGTATCTAACCCTGACATTTATGGTATAGTGTACGTAACAGATAACACAAACAATACTAATATTCAAGTGTTAAAAAACAATGTTGAGTTTACAAATTATACATATGTCAATGGAGTTATTACTATCAATACATCAGCAATTGACGATGTTTTTGATGTAACTTATCATAGTAATAGTCAATTAAGTGCAGATGCTGAAGGTGATTTTTTACCAGCTGATTCTCATATACTTAATCCACAAAATGAGACTCTTAAAACTAGTAGCTATGCTGATCTCATGACACATATGCAGCACCAATTAGACAGCACACCAAAACACCAAACAACTTTATTTGGTGAAAATAATTATCATACTATGACACAAATGCATGAATTTGGTGGAACTATCAGACAACAGCCGTTTAGCACAGAAATTCTGGGACAATTATTGTCAGATCCAGACACTGACCCTTATAGTTCAATAAGATACAGTACACAAAGCTATAGAAGATTTAAAGCACAATTTTTACAAAAAGTTGTTCAAATATACAATAATAGCCCATTAGAAACTCCAGTACATGAAATTGTAGATGCTGCACTAGCGTCTATTAACTTAGGTAAGAATACAGACAGCGAATTTAATAATAGTAATATGGCTATGTATAAAGATTTTGAAAGCCAGGATTACAGTTGGACAGCATCAATGCCGCAACTATTTGATTTACCTAAAGTAGTTAACACCTATGGCGATACAAAAAACCATATACAAGTTTGGATTAACAGTTTAGACGCTAATAATGAACCAATTTGGCGACCATTACAATCACATGAATACACACTAACAATTAATACAATTAATATACATCCTGTAGTAACATTTGATTCAAGTGGACTTGCATACGCTCATATAAGATGGTACCCACAAGATAGTGTTAGCTATATTCCCCCTAGTGCAGTAAAATTAGGATTGGTAAAGCCATATGCTCCAGAGATAGCAAATAATTATGCATTTACTAGTACAGGTACAGCAACAGATGCAGTTATTACCGGACACGATGGTAGTGTACACTATCGTAAAGGTACTGAGATGTTTAATAAGTCCATTGCTGGATTTAGTATAGAGGATGCAGCATTATGGGATTTGGAAAATAGAATTAGTAATAACTTAAACGCCTCATTGAATACAGTTACATCATATACTGAAATTATGCCTACATCTCATAAAACACTTGCATATACATGGAATGATTTGAATAATAGTCTAGCAAGTGAATTTAATAGTTGGAAACTTCGCAACAATGTTACAACACTAAATCGTGTTCTGTATTATGACGGTACTGATAAATTTACATGGAATTACAGTAGTGTAGGACCAGGAATTGGCGGCTGGAGAGGGTTATATACATATTATTTTAATACTGATAGACCACATACTCATCCTTGGGAAATGTTAGGACATAACATAAAACCAACTTGGTGGGATACATATTATAGTTGGACTGATGTATTCAAACGTATAGCATTAAATACTGCATTAAGATGGGGCAAAGTGTCTGATCCGTCACTAACACCAGTATATGATGATAATTATACATATAGTGAATACCAGTGGATGGTTGATACTTTAGTAACAACAGGTGGAGTATTAAATGATCCAGTTACCGCAGGAATAGTAACAGCGCCTACACCAGTAAATGCAAGTAAAGATTTTGTATTTGGTGATTGGGGACCAGTAGAAGCTGATTGGCGTGCAAGTAGTGAATATAAATTTTCACTGATATTTGGTCTTATGAAACTAAGACCAAATTGGATCTTAAATACATACTTCAATAGTTTAACTAGAAAGAAAACTACAGGATACCAATACTATTCGTCAATTTATTATAATGATAATAAAAAACAGCTTGGTAATAACAGGCAGATAGAACTTAGTAACACAATATATCCAGGTCGTATAATTGAAAGTGTAACCGTAACTGATGGTGGAACTGGATACTCTACAGTACCTACACTTACAGTATATGATAATTTTGGTTTTGGTGGACAACTTTTAGGATCAGTTGGTTCCGGATCTGTTACTGGAGTATCAGTATTAACCCCTGGAGAAAATTATTATAGTAAACCAACAGTAACCATCTCTAGTGGAAATGCAACTCTTGAAGTAAATTTATCCAAAGATGCTAGAAAATATGTATCGGGGTTGAGTAACAGTATTGTTGATTATGTAACAAACAATAAATCCAATGCTACTGAATTAACAACCAGATTTAAAAACTTACAATACAATCCAATTGTTAGAGCAGGAGGATTTGTTAACACAAATAATCAAAACTTTATCTTGGAAAGTAGCCAAGATAAAGGAAAAGTTGCATTACCAGAAGAAAATTATAACACTATTTTTTATACTACTAAGCCCAATAAAGAACTTTTTATTGGTGGCGTTAAAGTTAAAAAAGTAAGTACTGGTTATAGTATATCTGGATTTGACAATAGTGACGGATCATTCAAGTATTACGCTACAAATGAAGGCGGTACAAGTACTACAGTAGTAAGTGATAAGTTCAGTGTTACAAAATATTTAAACTTTGGGCAAACTTTACACTCACTATCTTATAACACTGTTCTTTTAAGTGAGCAAGCGGTTTATGACGTAATACGTGGTTATGGCGAATATGCAAGGCAACAGGGGTGGCAGGAAACTTGGGATGCAATGGCAAGCAACTTCCTACAATGGGCTGATACCGCAATATTAAATGAATCAAGTGTGCTAATGCCTAGTACTAGCACAATCAGCATTGCTGATGGTCCAGTTGGATATTATGATAATATTGATCGCAAATATGATGGGGTTTATAATTTAATAGATCCATATGGTAAACAAATCAGCAGTAGTGAAATTTATATAGTTCGTGAATTTGATAAAGGTGAAGATGCAATAACAACAATATCAGTTAAAGATCCTGATAAAACATTTATTGCGGGTATTAGACTTTACAAAGTTGAACTTGAACATGCGATTGTATTTGATAATAGTACAAATTTTGATGATGTTATCTATAATCCAGCACTTGGGCAAAGACACACAAGAATTAAATGGCGTGGTAGTAAAACTAAGAACTGGAATGGTAAGCTATATGCACCAGGCTATATTATAACTGATAATACTATTGTGGATAACTTAGATACTAGTGCAAGAGAAATGGACCAGTATTATGGAAGAGGGAACACCATCAATAATCAACAAATTGTTGATGTTGCAAGATTTAATGTTGGATATAACAAACCAGAATGGAGTTCTAAACTTGACATAGATGATGACACATTGTATGAATTCATAAAAGGTACTCGAAAATATAGAGGTACACGACTTGCATTAGATGCGTTTATGAAAAATAAATCATTATTTGATGGTGATGCAACGGCAAATATACATGAAGAGTGGGCAATCAGAACAGCTGATTATGGTGATACACGTAGTAGAGATACTATAGAATTTCAAATAACACCAGACTTATTGACTACTAGCCCACAGGCAGTTAGATTTAGTGCAGAAGAAGTTAATGATGTTTTAACCGATGTTGTTATTGATGTTGATCATAATAGTCCGTTACTTGTTACTGGTACTCCAGGAGACAACTTTACAACTAGACTTCCAAGAATTTTAGAATCTGGTGATACTATTAGTTATGAAGAAACTTATGCTAATGACTTTATAACTGCAGGATTACCGCTAACAAGTGAAGTAGATTACAGAGTAATAAACAGAGATGATCTTGCAACGTTTCCTTTGGAAACAAAAACTGATTATAATTTTTCAGGAGAATGGCAAGACATTTATGCTTGGAATAATAGAACAAGCTACAAATTTAATGACAAAATTTTACACCAAGGCAAAACATGGCAAATGGTGGACATTGATGGCAGTAGTGGCTTAACTACACCAAATGATCCAATTGAAGTAATCGGAAGTATTACATTACCAACTGTAGCTAGTAATTTATCAAACACACTGATATTAGATAATATATCAATTCCACTGACACGTACTGCAACATCAACAGTACAAGGCGTAATACAACAAATCGGTGGAAATGATTTAGTTAGCTCAAACGTAGTTACTCATGGTAGTAGTTTAATTTTAGGCACAACATCTGCAACGGCACAAACAATTGTATTTTCTAACGTGGTGAATACAACAACGTTTAATGATATTGTAATAAACGGAACCACAACTAACCCAACTATTAATGGTAGTGCAGCTAAAACATTAATTATTGATGGTAACACAATACCATTCAATGAAACACAAAATAATACAGTAAACATTACTGCTGGTGTTGCATATAGTAATGCATTTAGTACTGCTGGTATTTCACATAGTAGTACCAATAGAATTGCTGCACTTGAAGCATTAAGAAGTGCATATGTAGCAGTTAATGGTGCCGCGGCTTGGGCTAGCTTTATGTCCACATACTGTACAAGTGCTGGACAATTAAATATTAGTCAACTTCTTGTAGAATATAATACTGCACCAGCTTATCAAAGTCAACTTGCTGCATTAATAACAGATGACGTTGCTATCATAAACTTATTAAATGGTAGTCCATATACTGCATCAGCAGTATTAGCTGGAACACAAATTATTACACCAGCACATATATCTGGATCACAGGCTGCGATTGCAAATGGTCAATACATGAGTGGGTTTAAAACATACTTAACAAACTCAGCTAATGCTAGCAGTGTTATCACGCCAAGCACAATTGTAACTACAGAAACAACAAGTGGATTTAAAGTATACACACTGAGTGATATTATTAATAGAATTACATCAATTGGTATAGCAAATATTACAGTACAAAATAGCAGTAATAGATTGCGTATAATTAAGACAACATCTACTCCTGGTGTTGCGTTTGATTTAATTATTGGTTCAGGAACAGCAAATGGTGATGTGGGTATACCAGCTGATACAACATCAGCAACTAGTAGTGTTGCATCAAGTACTCCAAATTTAACAATTGCACAAGTTGTTGATCAAATTAATGCAGCTAGCATTACAAGTATAACTGCTCAGGTTAATAGTTCAAACACAAACTTATTACAAATAAACTGTAATGCCGCTACCTTGTTTATTGGTGGTGGTACATCAAATAGTGTAATAGGGTTGACAACTGGTGTTATCCTTGCTGGTACAACAACAACTGAAACTGACGTTAATCTAGACATTACTTCAATAATTGGAAAAATTAACAGTAAAGGAATTACTGGTGTTACAGCAAGTAATAGTAATAACAGACTAAAAATAACCAGTACAAACCCTATCCTTATTATTGGTGCAGGTACTAGTAACAGTTCAGTTGGACTTACTGCACTAACATATAGTGCAACCCAAAGTACAGTATCAAATGTATTTGAAGCTATAGTAAATAATAATGTAGTATTTCAACAAATGACTTATGATCCAAACTTGTTTAGTATATGGGTTGCTGATAATAGTTTCCAAGGAAACTTTAATAGGGGCTATGCCGTTTACCAAACAATGGACTTTGGAATGTATGCACATAGAATTTGTGCTGGAATCACTGAAGCAGACGATGCAGAAATTATTTTGGCAAATTCACAAGCACACAATGTATTAGTTGGTGATTATGTATTAATACGTGGTAGTAATAGTAAACCAAATATTGATGGAATACATAAAGTAACCAAAGTTGATACGTCATCATCAAATAAATTTTATATAGATGAATATATTGAAACGGAAGCTACAGAAGGAAATGTATATCCACTAAAAAATGTTACATTTAAAGACAAAGCAACATTAGACACTGAGTATAATACTAAGGTACTAAAAGGTACACCAAATTCAGGTGGTGCGTATAAATTTAACTTTAGTGGCTATAGACAAAATAATCAACAAACTCCCATTTATGCATATGTTAATGATGACAACACAGGCACACCAACTGTATATAAGTGGACTGGCACGTTTAGTAATACAGTTGGACATACAAATGGTGAATGGTTAGCAATTAGATCTATGCCAAATCAGGCTAGAAATGATCTAATAGAAAATGTTAAAATCTATGATGCTAAATCGCAAACTACGATTACTACTATAGAAACATTTGATCCAGCAAAAGGTATTATTCCTGGGTTTATTAAAAACGAAATTGATTTCATAGTAAGTAGTGATATTGCAACATATAATCATACTACTATTGACGGTCAATTAGATGAAGCTAGATGTTGGGGAGCAACCAATGTTGGACAGCGTTGGTGGGATATTAACAGTGCAATTTATTTAAACTATGAACAAGGTAGTATTGATTATCAACAAAGTAATTGGGGTAGATTGTTTGATGGTGCAAGTATTGACATTTATGAATGGACACGCAGTCCAGTTTTACCTGAACAGTGGGAACAATTTGTTAGTTTTGGAAACTTAGTTGATGGTAAACCAGCAAGCGGAGAAGCATATTCAGTAATGCTAGATGGCGAACAGTTGTATTATTGGGCAGAACAAACCTATTATAATAATAAATCCAACGAGAGTGAAACGTTTTATTACTTTTGGGTTAAGAACAAAACTAGCTATAGTGGACAAAGAAACTACAACACTTATCAATTAGCAAGATTGATGGAGAACCCTAGTGGATTTGATCTAAGTTGGTGTGCAGCGAGTAGCAGTAATTTATTGTTTATAAACAATGTAGACAATTATGTTAATAAAAACTCAGTAATACAAGTTAACCAAATATATGATAGTAATGCACTTCCGTTAAACGAATGGACATTATTAAGTGATGGTGATATTGACAGTGTTATTCCTGAACAGCTTCATATAAAAATGCGTGACAGTTTGTCAGGGTTTAATAACTATCAAGAGCGAGTGGTTTACACAGCGTGGAATTCAAGTACAACATATAGAATAAATGATGTTGTAACTGACGGTGGTAAATATTATGTAAGTACTTTCCCTGCCAGGATGTTTGGACAGGCAGTTATACCTGATAACATAAATCAACAACCAAGTCTAGATTCAGCAATGACATACTGGGCAGAAATTCAAGAGTATACGTTACCAGCCGAAACTGAGACAGACGATATCAATGTGTGGCGTGGACAAATGGTTCCAGATCTTAATTTACATGAGTTCAACAGATATGGGCAAAGTATACGACCTGTACAATCTTTGTATAGGAACCTAGTTGATGCAAGACACAATTTTGTATATAGCTTAAACAAGTTACTTGCAGAAACACCAATTGTTTCTGATACAAGTAATTGGCAAAATACATTTGATCACACATTCACTAATGCAAACGTAACATATAGTGTAAACAAATATTGGAATTGGGTTGACTGGTCAAGAACGGATTATGATAGTAATGGAAACATAACATACCAATTTAATAAAAATACTACACCAACTTATACATATAATTCAATACAAGATTATTATGATAGTGTTGGTGTTGTAACACCATTAAATGGACAGTACATGCTAATTAAAAACGTACCTGGTCCTGATAGTAAAAATAGAAATGAAATGTATGTTTACAATAATGGCTGGACAATGTGTTGGAAAAAGTTAGGTACTATAGAGGTGAGCGAGGAATTATGGAACCAAAGTAAATTTGGTCATGGTTTTGACGCTGCTGGCTTTGATATTGTACCGTTTGATAGCGATAGTAGTGTTGTTATTAGTGAGCTGTTTGATTTAATAAGAACAAGATTGTTTATAGGAAAACATCAAGTAAAATATAATAAACTTTGGTTTGATATGTTAAACGAAGCAATCACACAAAATACAACAGATGACTTTGCCTTTAAAACAACATACGTTAAATTACAAGTCAACCGTCCGTTAAGTTTAACACAAACAAACTATGCAAATTATGATGTTAGCGTTGTGGAAGACTTTATAAATGATATTAAACCTTTCCATACTAAACTAAGAACTGGTATGGAGTCAACAACCCATGCTGAAGCAGTAGGAATACAAACAACAGAACAATCTAGAAATAGTGTTATTACAATGAAGTACGAAGACCATAGTGGAAGATCATGGGAAGGTGACACAACACTAAGTGGCGGAACGTTTACTAATTTGCTTGATAATGTTGACGCTATAACATTTACAACACTTGACGGAGATATAGAATATGTGTATAATGGGAATAACTTTGACCAAGCAGCATACGAAGGCTGGGGCGAAGAATTATATCCAACAGATTTCACAGAGAATATCTCAATAACAGTACAAACAAATAGTAGTGGTAGTACATATGATGGAAACAGTAGAGCATTTAGAATGAGCATATATCAACCTAACGATGTACAGATTAGCAATGTTATTGATGATGCGCAGAAAACATCATTAAGTAGCAGCGTAACAGCAACAGACACCACAATACCAGCGACAAGTCTAGCATTATTTGATAATCCAACTACAGATCCTGGAGTTGTATATATAAATGGCGAAAGAATTGAATATAGTGCAATAGACAATAATAATTTACTATATTGCATAAGAGGTACGTTGGGAACAAGTGCAAAAGCACACACTAACGGTTCAACTATAATACACAGTGGACCGTCGACACGTATTCCAACACTAGAAAAATTCTCACATTATGGTGATAATTTACGTATGGCATACAACGACAGCGGTACAAGCCTAAGTGCCATAGGAATTTCGCCAGAACATGCCTTCATTAGGAGTGCAGGGCCGGGATCAATATGATCATGGTATTTTAAAGTATAAATACTATAAATTGGAAGAAGAGATATGAGTTTATCACAGAGAGAAGACACAATGATTGGGATTGAAGGACATATTAAAATATGGGATCCTGTATCAGGTGAAGTATTAGTACGCAGACGCAATGCTGTTAATTTTGAAAATATGAGTATTGCTATAGCAAACTTGTTATCTAACAAAGCAGGATCTACAAGCACACATCAAATTGGGACTATGCGATTTGGTAATGGCGGTACAACTATAGATGGGCTTGGTACAGTAACATATAAAGTGCCAAATACTAGTTCATCATCAGGAACGTTATACAATTCTACACATACCGCTAATGTAGATGCAGCAGATGCATATAATAAAAGTGCAGTATCTCATACTGCCAATAATACATATAGTGACGTAGAAGTAACGTGTACATTAGACTATAATGTACCAGCAGGACAAGACGCCACTGATACCGCCACATCACAGACAGGAACATATATTTTCGATGAGCTAGGAATTTATAGTGCAAACGGTGACTTACTAACACATGTTGTTTTTCATCCAGTACAAAAGAGTGCTAATAGAAAAATTCAAGTAGTATACACTCTAAGAATAAGAACTAGTTTCCAGGATATATAATAGGAAAAAACATGCCATATACATTAGACTTTTCAGATAGTACAAAGACGCAAATAGTAGTAAACGATGGGACAGTTAACACTAGTACCAGTTTAAAACTTATTGGTAAAAATTATACAGCGTTTGGCGAAGCATTAAACGAAGATTTACTACAGTTATTAGAAAATTTTGCTAATGGATCCGCACCCAGTAATCCTACTGAAGGACAACTTTGGTATGATACAGCAAACAACACACTAATGATATACGAAAGTGGAAAATGGTATTCAATTGGTGCTCCGGCTGGAGATACAAGAATTGAATATAGAAATAGGCAAGATACCTTATTAAATTATCATAAGACAATCGAGACTGTTGTTGATGGACAAATTGTTAGTATTATAACTGATGATACGACTGCATGGACACCGCATGCAACTGAATATTTGGAAGATAATGTAACAGCACTTACCACACAGTATCCAGTAATACAAGCTGGTATACAACTTAATAATACAGTTAATTATAAATTTAGAGGCATTGCTACAAGTGCAGAATATGCTGACCTTGCAGAGCGTTATGCAGCAGATGCAGAATATGATGCTGGTACTATTGTAAGATTAGGCGGGGATGCAGAAGTAACCCAAACTATTTTTGATTTAGATAATGAAGTGTTTGGAATAGTAAGTACAGCACCAGGATTTGAAATGAATAGTTCAGCAGGAACAGATGCAACACATCCATTTATTGCATTGGCTGGCAGAGTACCATGTAAGGTAGTTGGGAAGATTAAAAAAGGTCAGAGATTAGTTAGCAGTGATATAATGGGGCATGCAAGAGGTGCAAGTCAATTAGAATTAGATGACTATAGAAGGATAATTGGTAGAGCTCTTGAAAGTAAAGATACTGACGAGGCAGGTACAATTGAAGTAGTAGTCGGAGTAAAGTAATATGGTGGCTAGCCCCAATACCGTTGTATTAGCATCGGAATACAACAGCGTTGCAGAAGTTGTTAACAAGATATTTGGTGACAAATATAGTACTGCATCTGTCACAGATGCTAATCGTGCATTAACACATAAGTTCGGTTGGGGTGCTGTAAATATAGAAGATGCATTAACTATTGGTACTGATATTACTGCTGAAAGATTGCAAGATTTAGTTGAACGCACAAATGTCAGTACAGATAGAACCATTTTACCTGATACTATATTAATTTTTAATGTACCTACAGGACGTACTGATGTTGTTAAGTATAGCTTAATACGTGCTGAAGATTTAAATTTAGTTGAATCAAAGTTTAATACCTTATTAATAAACAATAACCATTTAACAGTAGATGCAGCGAATGCTAGTAGTCTTATTATAACACCAACAGGTCCAGCATATAATAGGACCAGTGTTTGGCAACACCAATTAAATGGCGAGCATAAGTGGACATTCAATAGTTATAATCATGCTAGATATTTTTTCAACGGCGGCGGGCAACTTCGTGTTAGTATGAATATCACCGGTGGGTCAACTGCTGGTTATTATAACTGGAGTGATATTTTAAATGAAATGGGTCAGTTAAACTTTACATATGATAATGTTTTCGAAAGTGCTGCATTTACTGGTGGTACTAGTGAAGGCAAAGGATTTTATGACCTAACTGAAAATTATGGTGATGGATCAGATGCTGGGTATCATAATGAAGGTCTACTTTATACTAGTAGCGGAGTAACAATAAGTGGGTATGGTTATGGTTATGGTTATGGTTATGGTTATGGTTATGGGGGAGCTAGTGGCGATTACATATATGTAGACGGAGGCGGGTCTGCATACTCTGGTATTGGAATTGGTCCAACAGGATATAGTGGATATAGTGGATACGGTGGCGCATACCAAAGTATGAAATTTAAACTTTACGGAAAGTGGGCCAATGGTGGTAAGGAAGTTCACTTTAAACTAGTTCTTGATGATACTAGTTTAGCACAATATGTTGACGGCGTTACAACTGCCAATCTTAGTTTATTAATGCCAGATATTGTTACGTATAAAGATGCAGAATTTGATGTTAATCCAGTACCCACATGTCAAGTTACAAATAGTTTTAACACAAGTGATGATAATACTCCATAAAGTTCAGTTGACATTTGCTACTAAATAAGTTATAGTAGTAGTTAATTAACAGGAGAAAATCCGTATGGACGAACGTTTAGAGAAAGCGTTAGAATTTGCTAATTATAGAACAACCTTAGGCAATCAAAAAAGACAAATTAGAAGTAGAATGAATGTCATACAAACTGTGCATTATGAAAAGGGCACGTTTATGGCTGATTCACATACTATTGGATTTGTTAACGCATTAATACAACATGGAAAAAAATCAAGTGTTATACTAGATATTAAAGATACTCCAATTTTGATTGAGGACTTGGAAGATTTTTGTCGTGAATTGCTTGAAGCATATCAGGCAGCAACAAATGAATATAAAACACAAATAGAAAAAATTAACAGAGCTCGAAGTGTTAAAAAGTTAATGGATTGGTAGAAAATGAGTAGCAAGCAAGGTGTTGCAATAATTGCCTACAACAATAGTCAGCTTGATTATCTACAATTTGCATCTATTGCAGCTGGATATGCTAAACTCAATATGAAAAATATTGAAGTCGCATTAATTACTGATACTGGCACGGTGTCCTGGATGGAACAGAGCATGACTGAGGATATGCAATCTCTGTTTTTTGATTATGTAATCGCACATGAAATTGACCATGATCCCAATCCACGTAAACATTATGACAGTCCTTGGACTGAATTTGCTGCACAGTTTAGTAATAAAAATAAAAATGACATCTTTAATCTTACTCCTTTTGATAAAACACTATTAATTGATAGTGATTATATAATACAAAATAATTTTTACAATTATTTGTTTGAAAGTGACGTATCATTAGGTATGCATCGTACTGCAAGGTATTTGGATTTTACACCTCCATATCTAAATGAGCAACAACTAAATGAAGCTGGCATTCATCACTGGTGGAGTACCGCTGTTTACTTTGATAAATCTGATGAGAGTAAAATATTCTTTGATATGTGGGCTCATGTTAAAGAAAATTGGGAGTATTATCATTTGCTCTATCAATTTCCGCCTGCACTTTTTAGAACAGATTTTTGTGTAAGTATTGCTGCCCATATGCTAAATGGGTTTAATAGTAATAACCTGGTACATGATTTTAAAAATATTCCGCTTGTAAATATGGATCAGAAAGATGATTTAATCAGAGTTAAAAATATAAACGATTGGACCTTCTTGGCACATAATCGACAAGAACAATGGAAAAATTTATTAGTCAGAACTGAAAATGAAAATCTGCATATTATGAATAAACGTGCATTGGCTCGACATGCACCAGGTATTCTTAAAGAGTTAGCACACTCATTAAAAGTATTAAATGGAGATGAAGAGTATGAGTAGAGGATTCATAACACTGGGAATTAATACTGAAACTGACCAAATTCAATATAATTATGCATTAGCATGTAGTATTAAAAAGTGTGACCCTAATTCTGAAATATGCTTAGTAGTTGATCAAGGAAAACTTGACGATGTACCGGACGTATACCATGATGTTTTTGATTATATAACTGAATTAAAATTTGGTAATACAGCATATAAAGATGGATTTCATGGCACGAATTTATGGCAAATGTATCATTGTTCTCCCTTCAATGAAACAGTGTATATTGATAATGATATGTTATTTTTAAATGTTGATATAGAACTTTTTTGGCAACAATTTAAAAACAAAAGTATAGCTATGCCTATTGTTGCTAGAAATTTTAGAAATGGAATTGCACAGAAAACCAGTAAATTTGAATTTGAAAGTCATTACAAACTATCACAACATTATAGTCATTTGATATACTTTGATAAATCAACTGATGAGGCTATTGAATGGTTTAAAATGGCAGATCCAGTTTTTCAAAACTGGCGAGATATGTATGCAAAAATATTCAATGAGAAAAGACCAGAAACTTTTAATAAGAATATTTTAACAAATATCGTAACATACTTACTAAACCAAGAAGATAACATTGGTATTTGGATGGATGATTTTTATGATCTTGATAATCGTAGTCAGGGATTATGGCACTCTGATATTCCAAAAAACTGGACAGAAATGCTTAACAGTTGGTACACTGATGATGGTGATATAATTATAGAAAATCATAAATTGTCTTCTGGAATTATTCATTACGGTGACGAGCAATTTATAACGAAAGAAATAATAGATGACCTCAAACTTTCTGTCACTAAGTGAATTTATAGTGGATAAACCTCCAGCTGATTACTTTGTATACTATGAAGAATGGGATGGTCAGGTTGTTGAAATTTCAAATAAACCAAAACCTAGCAAGCATTCTTATCTTAAGACTAATGACGACAATGCTAGAAAAATAATGCTTGGGGAATTAGACCCACGCCGTTTTGTTGTGTCTGAGAGTAAAGATGGATTCATCTTGATGGCGAAAAGTAAAAAACTTACCATTAAAAAGGAAGAAGACCAACTTAGTATGATACCTAAGTATCATAACAAAAATTGTGATGTTAATGTTATCTTATATACAAATGATTGGAAAATGGAAGTAAATTTTAATCAAGACACAGTATATAGGATGACTGGTAATCGACACGTTAAAAAACAAAGTTCGCAAAGTCAGTATAGTAAAATTAAATTTTACCTGATTAGTAAAAAGAACCCAAGCTATCTGATGTCTACATATGAAATCGACCCTATTGATCTTATGAATGATGGGTTTCGTATTTTTGATATGAGTCATCTGAGAACGATATGTAGTTTAAGTGATATACAAATTTTAACAAGAAGAATTTTTAAAAGTTATTCTATTAGAACTAAGGAATATTTTGTTGGTGCTGAGTATTCAAGTAATAAAAGTCATAAACGATATCATGCTAAAATTTATGAACCTGGACAAATTCAAGTACCGACATTTGTAATAAGTAATACAACTAATGGATGGGTTATGCGTAGTAATTTTAGTGATCCACAGGAACATAAAATTTTTGGAGACTTGACTTTTTATATTACTAAAAAAGATCCAAATAGCTTATTATCAACAATAAAAATACCATTTGAAAAAATAGGTTGGAAACAAGAAATAAATTTAAACTTGACTGACAATGTAGATCAATGTAAAATATTAGTATCAGACAATATACGCAATATTACGTTTGCACAAGAGGAGATTACAATATGACAAATTTAGTACCAATTACTGAATTTGATATAATTTTTATTAGCTATGACGAGCCTAATGCTGATGAAAATTATTCAGACTTACTTGAAAAGGCGCCTTGGGCTAAACGAAGTCATGGAGTATGGGGAAGTGACGCCGCACATAAAGCCGCTGCTGCTATGAGTGACACTGAACGATTTATTACTATTGATGCTGATAATGTAGTAAGAGAAGATTTTTTCAATGTAGAAGTTAATATGGACCGAATCAAAAGCAATGACGTCATTAGTTGGGCAGGTAAAAATACAGTAAATGGTTTGGTATATGGTAACGGCGGTATTAAATGTTGGCCCGTTGATGTTGTTAACCGTATGCGTACACATGAAGCCGCCCCTGCAAGTGATAAAAGAGCACAGGTTGACTTTTGTTGGAATATTAACTATGTACAAATGAATAATATTTACTGTGATGTAATGAACAATGGTAGCCCACTACAGGCTTGGCGTGCAGGGTTTCGTGAAGGTGTTAAGATGGGACTAGAAGATGGCAATGTAGTTGATCCTGCAAAACTTAAACACATATATCGTGAAAATTATAAGAGACTGATGGTATGGATGAGTGTTGGCGAAGACGTTACTAATGGAATTTGGGCAATGTATGGTGCACGACTTGGATGCCAAATGACTAATATACAACGTAATGCATGGGATTGGAAAAATGTGCGTGACTTTGATTGGCTTAGTAATTACTTTACAACTGAGTTATTCCCAGAGTTTGAGGGCGGAAATGAATTGTGTGTAAACACTGGTGTATCATGGGATATTGACAAGGTAACAGCAAAAACTATAGAGATAGGCGAAAACCTTCGTTCAGTATTAGACTTAGAAATTGCAGATATGGGAAATGTTGGCAGTAGATTCTTTAAGACCGTATACAAGAATCCACATAGATTGGGTGCAATGGTACGTGAAGAACAAGTCAACGACAGTATTGAATAATATATAGAAACGTGTTAGATTAGTATATGAACGAAAAAACTGAAATAATAAATTACGAGCTTGATCCAGATCCTGAAACTGCGGCCAATTTAGTAAAGCCTAAACTAGATGAAATCTCGTCTAGTATGTGTATGGCTAAGTGGTTGTGGACTAGTGTTCACTTAACTAACGGAACAACTAACAGTTGTTTCTTGCCTCCTATTCACAAAATTGAAGTTGAAAACATTATAGATAACCCAAAAGGGTTACACAATACTCCACAGAAAAAAGAACAACGTGCTATGATGCTCAATGGCGAACAGCCTGATGGGTGTAGCTACTGCTGGAATATTGAAAAGATGGATAGATCATTTAGTAGTGATAGACACTATCGCAGTAGTGAACCTTGGGCACAAGCTGGTTGGGATGATGTACTAGAAAAGGGTGCTGATGGAGACATTGAGCCTCGCTTTATGGAAGTTAATTTTAATCATGCGTGTAACTTAGCATGTAGTTATTGTAGCCCACATCTAAGTTCAAAGTGGGCAGAAGATATTGAACAAAACGGACCTTATGATACTATCATTCCCCATAATAGTATTGACTACTTCAAGCAAATAGGACAATATCCTATTCCAAACAGAGAAGTAAATCCATACGTTGATGCGTTCTGGGAATGGTGGCCTGAACTATATCCAAAACTACAAAACTTCCGTATGACAGGTGGTGAGCCTCTTATGGATAAAAATACGTTCCGTGTATTAGACTATGTAATTGATAACGGTCGTCCAGATCTTGAAATGGCAGTTACTACAAATGCTAGTGTACCTGATAAACTATGGAATAAGTTTGTAGACAAAGTAAGTTTTATTAGCGAGTACAAAAAACTAAAAAGATTTAGAGCATTTGTTAGTGTAGATGGTTGGGGCGATCAAGCAGTGTATATGCGGCACGGACTAGATTTTGACAAGATGTGGAATAACGTAAATAACTATCTAACCAGAGTAGACGAAGGATTAGTTACGTTTATTGTTACATTTAACATGCTTAGTTTGCCAAGTATTAAGAAGTTACTTGAAGGCATACTAGAGCTACAGCGTATACACAATGTAACTAAAAGCAGACGTGACGAAGATGGAAATATTGTAGTATACGGACACCATAAAGTGTTTATTGATACACCAATGTTACGTTATCCAGAATGGCAAAGTTTACAACTAGTGCCAAAAGAACACTGGCATTACGCAGACGAAGCATTGGAATTTATGAAAGCTAATACTGATAAACATCGTAAAAGTCGTTGGGTAGGATTTAAGCCTCACCAAATTGAACGTTTTGATCGCAGTATTGAATTTATGAAACAGGGATTTGATACTGATGAAAAGCGACAAGAAGCTGAAGAAAACTTTGTAAGGTTTTTTGATGATCACGATAGACGAAGAAACACTGATATAGTAAAAACGTTTCCTGAGTTTGCAGAACTTTATAAAGAATGGAAAACCAAATACGATGTATAAGAATATTGAATACGCTGACGAACGAGAAAATATGAAAAAAGTATACGGGTGTGATACCATGTGTACTGCTAAATTTCTTACAAGTACTCTTTATTTACAGAGTGGGCATACACATAGTTGCTATCATCCACTGCCACATAAAATTCCATTAGAAGAGATCAAAGACAATCCAAGTGCGTTACATAATACTAAACACAAGATTGAACGCCGCAAACAAATGATCTTAGGAGAGCGTCCTAGTGAATGTAATTACTGCTGGCGTGTAGAAGATATTGACGACTCGCAACTTAGTGATCGTATTATCAAAAGCAAAAATGAACTGCTACTAACACCAGACGCACATGAACAAATTTTAAAAAACGGCTGGGATCATAACTATAGACCTACATACTTGGAAATTAGTTTTGGTAACGAATGTAATATGCGGTGTGCTTACTGCCATCCTAAAGCAAGCAGCGCATGGCAAAAAGAAATGGATCTTGAAGGACTCTTTCCAGATGCTCCGCACTTACAAGTGCAGGATGATAAAATTTATCCAGAAGATGACAATCCGTATGTAGAAGCATTTTGGAAATGGTGGCCATATTTACGTAAGACACTTAAAGTAATTCGTGTCACAGGAGGCGAGCCATTACTACAACAAAACGTTTGGAAGTTTTTAAGTAAGCTACAGCAAACTGGTGAATGTAGTGAAATGGTTCTACAAATTAATACTAACCTTAATATTAAAAATAAGTTAGTAGCTAGAATGTGTGACATAGTCAACACGTTGCTTAAAGAGAAAAAGATCGAACGTTTCCAAATCTTTAGTAGTATTGAAAGTTGGGGAGACCGTGCCACATATGCCAGGAATGGTTTAGATTTAGAGTTGTTTGAAAAAAACATTGGAACAATTATGGACAAAATGTGTCATCATCACGTAGATACTTTTAATGGTATTCAGATTATGAATACATATAACATTATGTGTGTAACAAGCTACAACCAGTTTCTTGAAAAGATCTTAGAATGGCGCCGTAAGTATCAACATGGATTAGAGTATCCTAAAATTATGTTTGACATACCACATTGTACTGAACCAAATCACTGGACATTAATTGGACTACCAGACGAATATAGTGAATATATATCACTAACTTCAGATTTTATACAGCGTTGGAAATGGAAAGCAAACTGGCACAAGTATCCGCCAGAAGAGCATAATTATCAATATCACAACTATTTTAGTGAAGAAGAAGTACGGGCTTGGAATAGAGTTGAAAGTATGTGGAAAAATATATGTGATAAACGATCACAAGTACAAACTGATGCATACCTTGAACCTAGAGAAATAGACGATGCTAGACGCAATTGGTACTTGTTTATTAAGTCTACTGATCAAAGACGGGGAACAGATTTTAAAAAAACGTTTCCTGAAATGGTCGATTATTACGATCTGTGCGCCACATTATATGACATTCGTGAAATGGAATACAACCGCAAATGTAAAGACGAATTGGTAAAAGATGAAGTAATTGACTTTCATTGGGATGACGACTTTGTTTGGCATCATCCAAGACTGGCAAAATCACTAATTAACTGGCGAAAGATCAGAAACCTGCCTACTAGAATGTTTTCAAATGACGATTTAGTTGGTGCATTTGGAATTACTGGAGGGGATGGAAATGAATAGTAGCAAACACCTACTAAAAGACAGTAAGTTTTTTTGTATGGCACCTTGGGTTACTATGCACTTTTGGCCAAATGGTCAAGCATTCCCATGTTGTGTAATACTTCCTGAAGGAGATGATCTTAAAGACGAATACATGGGTAACCTAAACACCAGTAGTATTGGTGAGCTTTGGAATACTGACCAAATGCGAGGACTACGACGCAATATGATTGACGACAAGCCTAGCAAAGAATGTAGACGTTGCTATCAACAAGAAAAAGATGCAAATGTACGTACACTACGTAAAAGTCTAAATGAAGACTTTGGTGATATGTTTAATCGTGTTACTGACACATACGCAGATGGATCACATGATGATCCACGCTTTTACTATTGGGACGTAAGATTTAATAACCTATGTAACTTACGTTGTTTAAGTTGTGGTCCAAATTTTAGTAGTAGTTGGTTTAATGATGCTAAAAAGATGTGGAAATATAATGACCCAGCATTGCTGGAATTACCCAAAACATTCTGGGACGATGCTCTACCCGCAATAAAAGAAGTGCGTCACGCATACTTTGCTGGTGGAGAACCACTAATAACAGCAGAGCATTACAAAATGCTAGATATTTGGTTAGCAGCAGGTAACACTGATATAAATATTAGTTATACTACTAACTTTACTAAAACACATTTAGGTAAAAAGAGAGTATTTGATTACTGGAATAAGTTTAACAATATAAATGTTGGTGCTAGTTTAGACGACAACTGGGAACGTGGCGAGTATCTACGTAAAGATACAGTATGGACTGACATTGTAAAAAATAGACGTGAGATGATAGCTGAGTGTCCTGATACTGACTTCTTTATTAGTAGTACTATTAGTGCTTATAATGTATGGCATTGGCCGGACTTTCATCGTGAATGGATAGAAGAAGGCCTAGTTAGCCCTCACGCTCTTAACTTAACTATCTTAACACATCCTGAACGGCTAAGTATACAGATGCTTCCAAAAGACTATAAACGACAAATCGCAGCAAAATGGGAAAAACATGTTGAATATTTAATAGAGCAAAAAAGAAAAATGCAACCAGAATGGGATGTTGATTGTGATAATTTGGAAGGTATTATTAAATTTATGTATGCTGATGACACTTTTAATGATAAATTCAACGAGTTTTTATGGATTACAACAAAAACGGATGACTTGAGAGAAAACGATGCTTTTGCGGTATATCCAGAGCTAGAACAACTTAAAAAATATGAGATAATGCCAGATGACCCAAGATACAAAGTCGCTTAGTAACCAATATCAATTGCATGACAGCAAAGTATTCTGCATGGCTCCATGGATACACATGCATGTGTGGCCCAATGGACGAGCATTTCCTTGTTGTTTAGCTGAACATAATGAAGGTAATGACTATGGCAATACTAACACACATACTATTGAAGAATTATGGAATAGTGACTTAGCTAAAACACTACGTACCAATATGCTAAACGACAAACCAACTAGTGCATGTACTCGTTGTTATGAACTAGAAGCAGATAGTAATGCATATACACTGCGTAAAAATATGAACAATCGTTTTGCCCATCACTTTTGGCGTACAAAACACACAAAAGAAGATGGTGTATATGATGACATCAATCTTACCTATATGGACTTCCGTTTTAGTAACTTATGTAATATGAGCTGTAGAAGCTGTAGTCCTACATTTAGTACACAATGGTATGATGATTTTGTTAAAGAATATGGCAATGTACCTAAAGATATTGCAGAGCAAAAGTTTATACAACTTAAAAATAAACCAGGATTTTTAGAAGAACTACAACCTTATTTGGATACAGTAGAAGAAGTATACTGGGCAGGCGGTGAACCTCTAGTCACAGACATGCACTGGGAAATTATGAATCACTGGGTAGAAACAGGACATGCGGAAAATGTTAGTGTGTTGTACACAACAAACTTTAGTCAGCTTACATATAAAAAACAACATGTATTTGATTTGTGGAAACAATTTAAAAACGTAAAAGTAAGTGCTAGCTTAGATGCTATGGGATCACATGCTGAATATATTCGCAAGGGTACTATTTGGAAAGACATTGAAGCAAACAGACAAGCAATGCTAGATGATCCTGAACTTGCACACGTTGAATTTGATATATGTCCAACACTTAGTCTTATGAATGTTTTACACTTTCCTGACTTCCATGAAGATTGGGCCAATAAAGGATTTATTCCACCAGGAGAAGTTCGGTTAAATAACTTGCTAGACCCAAAGTTTTTATGTGTGCAATCATTACCAAATGATTATAAGATAAGAGTTACTAAACGTTGGGAGGAACATCTTGAATGGTTAGTCAAACAGGAAGATTTCACTCCAGATCATTGGCCTGCTAATCAGTTTGTGGAAAGCGCAAACGGATTGTTAAACTTTATGAATACAACAGACCGTACTAGTGAGCTATCAAGTACAATTACAGAATTTGATAGATGGGATAAATGGAGAGATGAGAGTTGGTTACAAGCATTACCAGAATTAGCATGTATTGGAGAGTATCGTGAGTAGTAACACTTATTGTTTATTTCCTTTCACTAATTTAAACAGTAATACTGAAGGTAGTGTAAAGCTATGTTGCAGCATTAACGAAAACATTCATGCAACTGATGTAGATAACAATGAACTAAATTTTGGAACACACAGTGTTGAAGATATTTGGAATAGTCAGTATATGAAAGATGTACGTGAACAAATGCTTAATGGTGAAAGACCAAAAGCATGTGACGTATGTTGGAAACTGGAAGATAGTGGTATACAAAGTTCAAGACAAAGTGCATTTGCTGAGCTTAAAGCATGGGCAATGCCAAAAGAATACCAATCAATAAATCCTCCACTACCACAAAGTTTAGAATTAAGATTAGGAAACTTTTGTAACCTACGTTGTAATAGTTGCTGGTCATTGAGTAGTGATAGAGTCGCAGATGAACGTAGACGTATCCAGATTAACGACGATGATATGCCACTATGGCTTAGGAAAGAATGGGATCATGAACTACACCTGGAAGGTCAAGCAAATTGGCGATGGTGGGAAAGTGATGAGTTTGTAGATAGTATTAAAAAACTTGCACCCACACTAAAAAGATTATATCTCACTGGAGGAGAACCAACATTAATTAAGCGTAATATTGAAATTATGCAAATGATACTTGATTCTGGTAACACAAAATGTTATATTGCACTTACTACTAACTTAACACAATGGAACGAAATATTTTATAATACTATGTCACGATTTAACCATGGTGAGATTCAGATTAGTATAGACCATGTATATGACAAAAATGAGTATATAAGATATCCAACTAAGTGGGCTAGTATAGAAAAAAATATTATTAGACTTTATGATAAATTTCCACAGACTTGGAAAATTAAACACTATACAGTATTCCAAACTTATAACTATGATGCTATACCTGAAGTACTTGATTGGGCACATAATCATCGTAGCTGGTATGATAGTAAGGAAAAGAACAGGCTTTATATTTGGAGCCCAATTATGTTGGATAGCCCTTCGTACTTGGACGTTAGAATTATTCAGCCTGAAGTTAGACAACGTACAATTGAAAAGCTAAAAGCATATGAGCCTAGTCATCAAGTACCTAATATCTGGTATCAACATGGGATAGATCAAGCTATTAAACGATTAGAAGATAATTCACTAAGTGAAGAATATTGTACTGAAAAAAGACAACAGTTTAGAGAATTTAGTGACACAATGGACAGACAGCGAAACACTCAATGGTATAGTACCTTCCATAATATTGCGTTTGAGGTACTAACATAATGAGTGAAGAACAAGGTGTTGCATGGTACAGACTACAAAACAAAGAAAGAAAAGACCCTCCTACTAGAGAAGAAGGTACTTACTTAGAAGACCGTAGTACTGCTACACAAAAAATTATGGAAAAGTGGAGTAAAGGTCCGCAAAAAGGTCTAAAACCAGTTGAGATTGAATATAATACTAGTCGTAATACTCGGTTGTGTTTGCTTATGTGTCCAGAATGGGATCCAGGTTTCCCACATTATGGTATTGCTAAACTAGCAGGTGTAACAAACACTGCTGGCTTTGCTACTAAGTGTTTTGATTTAAATGTTGAAGCACATGCGGCATATACTGATGCACAGTATAACGGAGAGCCGTGGGATATACACTATAATCCGTGGGCCGGCCCAAGAGATTGGCACTGGATTGGTGAACAATATTGGAACGAACTACACACTTATGTAAAGCCAATTCTTGACAAAGCAGTTGACCAGATGGTAGAGTTTGCCCCAGACTTTTTAGGAGTAAGTCTTTATTACTGCAATGAAGAACCTAGCGACTATATTATCAAAGAAATAAAAAAACGTCTGCCTGACATTAAAATTATTGTAGGCGGACCTAGCACACATTATAGTTATTTTAAACCAAAAGACATATATGACTTTGTTGTTAATGGAGAGGGAGAACGTCCTTTATTAAATATCTTAATGCAACATGAGGGCAAACTTTTAATTGAAGGTGAGAAGGTTGGTAAAACAACTATCTTACGCCAAGCAGAAAATGAGCGAGTAAGTTTAAATGACTTGCCTTATCCTGATTATAGTAATATGCCAATGGACAAGTATGCTTTTCCAAATGGAGCATTACTTGCTATTAGTAGAGGGTGTATTGCTAAATGTACATTCTGCGAAGAGACACATTACTACAAATATAGACAGCGTACTAGTGTTAGTACACTAGACGAAGTAATATACATGCACAAAACATATGGTACAAATGTATTTTATTTTGTTGATAGTTTAGTAAACGGAAATCTAAATGAGCTACGTGCTTTTGCCGAAGGTGTAATTGCCAGTGGTATAAAAATACACTGGAGTGGATATGCTAGATGTGATGGACGTATGGACTTGGAGTATATGCAAGTATTACGTGATAGCGGGTGCGAAGCTCTTAACTATGGTACAGAGAGTGGCGCACAAGAAGTATTAGACGCTATGGATAAAAAAGTTACAATTCCTGAAATGGAAGCTAACTTTCGTGATGGTAAAAAAGTAGGCATTGGTGCTATGACTAACTGGATTGTAGGTTATCCTAACGAAAATGGACGTATGCTTGAAGATAGTATGACATTTTTGTGGCGGCAACGTAATCAAGGTTTGTTAAACATTGGCCAGGGTACTGGGTTTAATGTTGGTGTTGATACTATTGTAGGTCAAAACTTTGATAAATTTAATTTAAAACAATGGTATTATTATGATCATTGGATTACTAAAGATGATAAAATGAGTATTGCTCATAAGCTAATACGTATGAAAACTTTTAGTATTTTTACTGATTTTTTATTAAGTGAACAAGAAATTGGCAAACCCACACGGCACAATCTACGTGAACGTCATTATACTATTGAGTGGAATAATCCAGAAAAACAACAGGAAATTGAATATCCTGATAAAGATACTGACTACAGCATAATTAAACCAGGTATAAGTAATTTTGCAGATAGTTTAGTAAATGAGATTTGGCCGTTCCTGCATGTAGTTTGGAAAACTAGAGGCGGATATAAATTTAATCTAAAGTTCGATTATGAATGGGAATTAGAAGAATGGGGCGCACGTAACGCAGCACCGCTATATGCGGATTATAAATTTGAAATTGATGATGCAGGCAATTGGTCAGCGGACTTTGATTGGGACTATAGACAAACACATACTGATTATGAATACCAAGATCACGAATACCCTGACGAGAACGGAAACATTATAATGGATCCAGACACAGTTGGCCCAGTGTTTACTGTAATGAACTTTTTTAGTGATAATAGTAATGCAGCTACCCGTGCTAGAAAGTTAGCATGGAAAGGAGATGAAAACTTTAAAAATCATGATCCTTGGAACGCATTTGATCTGGATTGGTTTACAAAAGTTAAACAAGATTTTAAAGTTGGACGTGAGATAGACTATAGTTTTAAATATGACTGGCAAGGTCAAGGAAAATGGAATGAGTGAGTTAATAAGAATTGAACAGGGTGGAGATCCTTTTGTTAACATCACATGGCAAGTAAGTAACTTATGTAACTTCCGCTGTACATATTGTAATGAGGCAAACTGGAACGGAAGTAACCTTAACTTGGATATTGAAGCTATTAAGGAAGGACTAACTAAACTGATTGACTATGAACTTAGTAGGGGTTATACTAGACTTAAAGTGTTCTTTAGTGGTGGTGAGCCTTGCTATTGGAAGCCACTTGTTCCTGTAATGGAACACATACTAGCAAGCGGAATGACTGAAGTCAAGTTTGCTGTTAATACAAACCTTAGCAGTAAACGAGCATGGTGGGAAAAGAATGTACATTACTTTGATGATGTTGTTGCTAGTTACCATCCTGAGTTTGTTGATAGCGATCACTATATGGAAATCTACAAGTTTCTAAGTGATAGAGTAAACTACCTATGTGGGCGTATGATGATGCATGAACCTACTTGGGACGAAGTTATCGACTTTAGTAACAGACTAAAAACAGAGATGAGTGAACACAACTGGCGAGTAGAGTATGTGCCTATTTTTGAAGAGCTTAGTCATACAACACGCCCGTATAATTACAAAAACCCAGAGCATAAAGAGTTTTTAGAGAAAACTAACTTGGAACAGGACATTAAATACAACGTACCAGCAAAAGCAGATGGTATGGGTAGTATGGAAGTATATGCTGACGGGAGTGAGCAGCCTATTAATTGTAATAGATTAGTAGCAGAAAGTAAAAACTTCTTCAAAGGGTGGAAATGTTTAATACCCATGGAGAGTATCTTTATTAACTGTGAAGGACATATTGACATGGGCAGTTGTGGTGTTATGCCACGAGTAGGCAACTTGTATGATCCAGAACTAGAGTTAGACTTACCAACAAGTGTAATTTGTCCTAAAACACATTGTCATTGTGGCACAGACATTTATATTACAAAATACAAGGATAAAAATTATGAACCAACTGAATATTAAAACATACTGTGTATTACCGTATAATCATTTAAGTATAGACCCAGTTGGAAACATTCGTCCATGTTGTAATTATAACTTTCATGCAGACAACTTTCCTGGTAAACTAGGTGGATGGGAATTCAAGAACGTCACGGATTGCGAAGGCGGTCTACTTGACGCAGTACCACATCGTGAACTACGTAAAGATATCGAGACAAACAAAAAGCACGACTTTTGTAATCGTTGTTGGACAGTAGAGGATAACGGTGGGGTTAGTTATAGACAAAACTGGAATGAGAGATTCGATGTTCATGAACCATCTAAATTACACACAAATATAAACATAGAATATTTAGAGCTTACACTAGGAAACAAATGTAACATTCAGTGTAGAATGTGTAACCCTTGGTCAAGCAGTATGTGGGCTGATGATATGGTTAAAAATCCTGAACTTAATTTTTGGGATGCGGAAATGGCTAGTAATAATTTTGAATGGTATAACCATCCTAATTTTGATAGAGTATTTGAAGAAATTATACCCACACTAAAGCACCTAAACATGCTAGGCGGAGAGCCATTGTTTGTCCCCAAATATTACGAATTATTACAACGTATAATTGACAGCGGTCGAGCACCGGAGGTTTCCATACAGTTTAATACTAATATGTTAGCAGTACAAGATAAGGTATACGACTTATGGAAACATTTTAAACAAGTTGGTATTAACATGAGTTGTGACGGTGTTAATGGAGTTAATGAGTATGTGCGTTGGCCAGGCAAATGGAGTAAATGGGAGCGCAATTTACAAAAAGTAATTGATTGGTCAAAAAGACTGGAACCAGGGCAGTTTGTACTACAAATACATAGTACAATGAGTAGTTTAACCTGGTTAGATTTAGCTAATTTATATGAGTATACAGAAACATTAGATATTTGGCCTAATCTGCCGTTTCTTATTGCTGTAAATCAACCTGCGTATATGGATGCTGTACACCTACCTGATGCTATCAAACAAAAAGGTTACGATGCGGCAACCGCAGCATTAAACAATAGTAATGCTCTAGATTGGGAAATAACAAACAACCAAGCACTGTTAGATCATGTCATGAATACTCCGCGTGATCCAGAGCAATGGAACACATTTATAGACTACACTAATAGACTTGACAAAGTAAGAAATCAATCTATTCTTGATGTTATACCAGAATACAAGGACTATTGGAAAACTTAATGGCAGTATTACATCCTGATTCAACCGCAACACATGCGTTGGATATTGATTTCACATTAAATTTATTAAAAGATAGCAGTAAAGAAGAGATACTAGTAGTTGGAACTCCGTATGGGTTACATCCTGATAAAGAAATGGACGATGTTATTGTGCCATATAATCAAGTAGAATATTTTGAAAACTTTCCTACACATTATGCACACGTATTGCCTGACATAAAAAGCGGAAAAACTAAACTAGTTTTTTTATTTTGTGATGCTTGGAATACATGCAATGAACATGAAACACATTTGCAACCTAACGGTAATTTTTTAACAATAGACATATACAATATACTATATAAGGTTGTTACAGATCTCGACATTAAACAGTATAGTGTGTTTAGTACACCTAGCAGTATAAAAAATTTAAAACAGCACGACGATTGGCCTGCGATTTATTATACCGAATCATTCAATCGTTACTTTGGCTTTAAAGATGTATTTGGATTGTCTTCTCCAAAATCTAACCCATTAACAAACAAATACTTTTGGCTAAATCGACGTAGTAGATCACATCGTGTATACGCATTACACCAAGCATTTCGTTCAGGAATGATGAAAGATGCGCTTTATACGTTTCATAATTTTGATGAAGGTAATTTAAATAGAGAGTATTTTCATCATGTGCTAAAACAATACTTACCAGATGATCAAATTGACTTAGACTTTTTAAATTATACTCGTAATGATCTAGATCCAGAATATAATGTTAGTACTGATCAACAGCATGAACTTCAACTAATGAAACTTAAAAAAATAAGTGAATCTTGTTCGTTAGAAATAGTAAGTGAATTTAATTGTAGTAACAACAAACCGTTCTTAACTGAAAAAATAGGACGTAGTATTGTAATGCAGAATCCATTTGTTATACTTGGTGATGCAGGCACACTAGAAGAGATTCGCAAACTTGGATTTCGTACATTCAATAAATGGATTGACGAATCATACGATACAGTTACAGATGTAAAAACACGAATTGATATGGCACTACATGCCGCTAGGAATTGTGATATTATGTCATACGATACTGAATTAAAAGAAACTTTAGAATATAATTATAACTTTTACTTCTCAGAATTCTGTGAACAACAAACAGACATATTGAGGAACATATTTAAATGAAACCTGAACATGTTATACAACAAGTATCTGATATGAATATTTGGCGTGATGCTGTGTGGGTAAACCGTCAACAACAAACATTTTTTGTGCCTATATGGCGTAATGGTAACACAGAGTTTATGCACTTAGCAGAACAGTTTGGATACACACTCGAAAAGTATTTTGATCTTACTGGTTACACAGGATACGCATTTGTTAGACACCCTAGTAAAAGACTAGCAGGACAAATATGGAGAGCAATGCAGAATCAACAGTTTAGTTTTGAACAGTGTGTTGATTATATTATGGAAGGTGATCTGTCTAGAGATCCTCATTTTAAAACACAGCAAAGTTTCCTTGAAGAATATGATATTAAATATCTAATAGACTTAGATGATATGAAACTAGTAGGTCATGAACATATTGATAGTGTAATTAATCATATGAAACAGCCCAAAGAGACTATACTTAGTGCGATTAATCAACAACACCGCCAAGAGATACAACAACAATTAGATAACACTCAGGTACTCAGTAAGTATCAACAAGACTGTGAGCTAGTAATGCCAACAGTTGGCATAGTGGGTGTAGGCAAAATTGGATCTATACTATATCAAGCACTAACAGAAAAAGGTGTTAAAGTCAAGAGATATGATGTAAAAAAAGAATACGACAGTCTTGACAGTATTAAAAAATGTGACATAATATGGTTGTGTGTTGATACACCAACAGTTGACGGTGAGAAAGATTTTGATTACACTAATTTAAAATCAGCACTAGATAACTTTTCCGATAAGAGTGTTATTGTTGGCTGTACTGTAGCACCTGGTACATGCGCAAAACTACAAACACAGTGTAACTTTGTTTACATGCCATTCCTTATTAGTCAAGGTGACGTAATGACAGGATTAACGGATCCTGACTGTTGGTTTATTGGTGGCGATTACAATCCACAGGTAAGTAATCTAGTTAGTATTTTAAGTCCAAGTGTACAACATTGGGGAACATATGAAGAAGCAGAACTTGCTAAGGCTATGTACAATGCTTGGATAATTCAAAAAATAAACTTTGCTAATTGGGTAGGCGACTTGGGTACAGTCTACAATGCTGACGCACACCAAGTAATGGACTGGCTTAAATGCTGTGATAAACTTATTACTGGTCCAGCATATATGACCCCAGGATGGGGAGACGGTGGTCCATGTCACCCTAGAGACAATTTAATGATGAGTTGGGCTAGTAGAGACTTACCATATGACTTAGCATGGAATAATCATACAGTTAGAATAAAGCAAGCAGAACACCTAGCACAACGTGCGATAAGTAATAAGTTACCAGTAATAATACTTGGTAAAAGTTATAAACCTGGTATTGCTGATACAACTGGCAGTTATGGATTACTAGTAGCAGAACAAATAGAAAAACTTGGCGGAGAGGTTTACTTTGAAGATCACTTGACACCAGGTGATTATTGTTATATACTAGCACATGATGATTGGTATGGACATATTCCTAGCGACCAAAGCCATACTATCAAGATTTGGAAAAACGGTGATTATTAACGAAGCAACAACATGTCGTGTTTGCGATGGAACAATAAGCGAAGTCGCTGACTTCGGCAGTATATGTATTAATGACTTTCCTACTGCTCCTAAAAACAACAAAGGCAGTGCGCCAATGATCTTAGATCAGTGTACACAGTGTGATTTAGTACAGCTAAGACATACAGTAGATCCTGATGTATTATATGGAGATCATTATTGGTACGAAAGCGCATTAAATCCAAAATTAAGAAATAATCTACTAGACATTGCTGGCTATATAAATGAAAACACTGTGCCTGGCGACAGTGTATTAGATATTGGCGCAAACGACGGCACATTACTTAGTGGTGTTGATCCAGATCGCATACGTATAGGTTGTGAACCTGCAAGTAACTTATGGAGTAAACTTTGCGAACATGCTGATGTGGTGTTGCCTGGTATGTGGGACAGCTCAAAACTAGTAAACAAGGTTAAAGTTGTAACGGCTATTGGTATGTTCTATGATATGGATGATCCTAATGACTTTATACGTGGTGTAGCAGAAGTACTAGCTGATGATGGAATATTCATTGCTCAACTTATGACACTCAAGCCTATGTTAGATCAAAATGACTTAGGTAATGTGTGTCATGAACATCTAGAATACTACAGCTATCGTAGTCTTGTTAAATTGTATGAACAAAACGGACTACAGATTAATGATATCCAATTTAATGATATTCAAGGCGGCAGTTACCAAATATGGGCTAGCGCATATCATAGTGGCAGTATTGATCATTATGAAGACACAAGCGAGCAGTTATCTAAGTTTGTTGATAACATAAAAAATAATGGAAAACTATTAAAAGCAATATTAAATGATAGAGTAAAGCAAGGCAAAAAAGTATACGTGTATGGAGCAAGTACCAAAGGCAATACTATTTTACAAATTTGGAAATTAGGCACAGATGTTTTTACTGGTGCGGCGGAAATACATCCAGACAAGATTGGAAGATATACAGTCGGCACAGACATTCCTATTGTAAATGAACAATCAGCACTACTTGATGCTGATATACTATTTGTACCAAACTTTGGATTTCGAGATTTGTTTGTGAAAAAACTTGACACATGGATACGTGCTGGAGGACAACTAGTGTTTGCTATGCCTAATGTGGAAATTGTGACGAAAGAAAACATATGAAAATTATTGTAGCAGCCTCGCCTAGATCTGGCAGTCATGCCTTTTGCAGTACATTAGATATTCAAAACAATTTATATGAATGCATGAACATTGAAGATATGTTGTTGCCCAGACTTGCTGATAATACAATTGATTTCTCAATATGTAGTGAAGTATTTTTAACGGCACTCGAAAACATAAATTGGGTTACTGCTTGGTGTAATAGACCAACAATTGACGCACAACATATTATGTATTCGTTTGATGATCAAATGAACAAAATAGCAATTACTGAACCACCAACACTAGACCAATTTATAAATGAACACAGACGTAGATGGAATAATATACAAAAGCTCAGTGATTGGTGTATAAAGCCTATAAAATATCAGGGAATACCAACAGATATTATAGCAGAAATGACAATAATTGCTGATCGTATTTTTGTGCTTAATCGCCGTGATAAACTCGCTCAAGTAATTAGTATGATAAAAAGTACAATGACACAAATGTGGCATGGTAAAAATTTATCTGGAGATGCTGGTGATATAGATTATACAATATTCGCCAATACATATAAAATATTATTAGAGCAGTCACCATGGTTAGATAATAATTTTACTACGCCAAAAACAGAATACATATACTACGAAGATTTAGATTTAAGTAGAAGTAAATATAACAAAAATAATATACTAATGAATTACGATTTAGAAAGATGTCAAAATATTATGAACACAACTATAAACACCATCAATCAACCAAAAGATTTCAAGTCTTGGTTTAAGAATTTTATAAACACTACTGATTTCACTACAGCGTATCAAAACAACAGCAGTGGATACTTGAAAGATATAACTACACCAGGAACAGACTATTGGGACGTACACATTGATGGACTAGAACTTGCAGCTGACATGAATCTATTAGATGGAAATGCCAAAATATTAGACATTGGTATATGGTTTGGAGTAATGCCTTATGTGTTACAGAAGTACAGGTTTAAGAACGTCAGTACTACTGAGTGCGCACAACACAGTGTTGGACAAGGGCTTCAGGATTTGTGGACCGATTTTAATGTTGATCCGTTCGAGTTACATATACTTCCAAAGAAACGATTTGAGTTACCAGATACATATGATCTAATTACTATGTTTAGAAGTAATGTTTTTTGGAAAACACAAGAAGTACTACACCACACACCAGGCAACACAGTAGCAAATGATACTTGGCAAATACAAGATCAAGACGGTGTTAATCATACATTCTTTACAGTATATAATCGAGAAGAATGGGAATTTTTTATTGAAAACATTAAAGAGTTTCTTAATCCTGGCGGCGTAGCAGTATTGCAACCTAGTCCATACGTGTATGATAAAATTGAAAGTTTTAAAGAGGAACTTGATTTCTTAGCACCGTATTGTCACCCTGGCCCAATATACGATGCTGCTAGTGACCACCGAGCATTTTATATTGTGATAAGAAAATGAAATATTATATAGCTGGAAATCGTGGACTAGTTGGACGTAACTATTGTGATTACGTTAACACACAAATCGGCGGCAACACTGACACCGTCGACTATACCAACCGTGGAGACACTATAGCAGATATCAAACGTGAGCTTCCTAGTCATGTAGTAATTAATGCCGCAACAGTTGGTGGCTTACAAGAAGATTTAGATCGAAGTTTTGAATTAATGTTACGCAACCTAAACATACAAAACAATTTGTTTGAAGCTTGTGCTGAAGCTGGTGTTGAACGTGTATTACTGCAAGGAAGCACATGCAGTTATCCAGAGCATGGTCCACAACCGTTTCGGGAACAACAACTACTGGATGGCAAGCCTTTTGATGGATACTTGACAACAGCATTACCAAAACTAGTAGGAATGTATCAGTGTCGTGCTAGTAATGACAAACGTGGCACAGCATGGCGTACTGCCGTATGTACAAACATGTTTGGTCCGGGTGACCGTACTGGAGAACATGCACATGTAGTTGGTGCACTTATGCAAAAGTTTGTTAATGCGGTAAAGCTCGATCATACTGAAATAGAAATATGGGGCAGTGGCAATCAAAGCAGAGACATACTATACATAAAAGATGCGGTACGTGCTATGGATTTAACATTAAACAACGACAAATACGATACAGTTAACATTGCTAGTGGTGTAGAAACAACTATACGTGACATAGCGGAAACACTAAAACAGATCAGCGGCTTTACCGGTAGATTGTGGTACAACACAGATAGACCTGAAGGCATAAAAAATAGAGCGATTAGTAATGACAGGTTACGGGCCTTGGGTTGGAAACCCGAGTACACATTAATTGACGCATTAACAGAAACATACGGATGGTATTACAAACAATGACACAATTTATATATTGCGGCGCAAGCACAGCAGTCAAATCATATCAAGATCATTCTGGTACTGACGAACTTTCCAAGAGTATTAATTTAGGAAAGCTATTCAGCCAGTATACTGGGTACACATGTTTAGATGAATCTGGATTTGGATATCCAAATACTATGTTAATGGATCGTATAGCAAAGCATTACAATAAGAATATACCTATATTCTGGGTATATACTGATCCAATTGGTGGATTACTATATGAAAATAGTAGGCGAACATTCCCACATTTGCCAAAAGATCAAGATAAACGAGATTTATTATATAAACTAATAACTGCCGATGACTGGAAGAAAGTCTATTACGAGATTGCTGATGCTGAACTTGCGTATCTTAATAGTACAGGATTTCGTATTGGCTTTGTTGGTAGCAGCGGAGACATTCATCCTTGGCAAGTTGAAAAATATGAAAACTTGACTGTTGTTGATAGTAGTTGGAAAAGAGTACTAGCTGAGGACGCTGGTGTTGAATATCCAGATCCATACCTACTGCCAGAGATAATTCATCCACTTATTAATATGTTCTTTCCACAAAAAATAGATGATTGGCGGACAATATGGAAAAATGAGCGAAGTGATTTAGATAACCATCCACATGTTAATCAGAAGTTAGTAGATAAAATATATGAGATATATGAATTTAGACGTAAGCTAGAAGAGCATGGAACTATAGTTGGAGTACACCCAAATGTACGTGGCAACATTCTGTATCATAACCATGTTAAAAAAGGTATGAAAGAATTTATTGACAGTGGTGTAGAAACTAAAGATAATAACATACTTAATACTCATATGAGTCCAGTATACGGTGATAGAGAACGTCAAGCAGTCGCCACTTATTTGGGCAGTGGCGGACGTATTATGGAACACACTGCTACTAGACATATGGAAGAATTAATTTGTGATTATACTGATTCCAAACACGCACACATGGTTCCTAGTGCCACAATGGGATTATTATTGTGTAGTATGCTAAGTGAAATTAAAGCCGGTGAGCAATTTGACTGTCCAGCATATACTCAGGCCGCCACAGCAAATGGTGCGATACTTATGGGCGCCACTCCAAATATTATTGATGTTGACGATCAGACTTATACTCTTGATTTTGATAAAGTTAAAAATAGAGTAGTATTTGTTTCTAGTATAAACGGACGAACACCGAGCCAGTATGAACAAAAAATAAAGCAACTTCGAGAACGTGGTCACTTTGTTATTGAAGACGCAGCACAAGCACTTGGCAGTCGTACAGCTCAAAGAAATCAAGTCGGCACACTTGGCGATGTTGGTGTGTTTAGTTTTGGCGCACCAAAAATTATCACAACAGGCCAAGGCGGATGTATTATTACAGACAATGACGAACTTAGTGAGCGCATTCATGCCATTAAAAACTTTGGTAGAACAGTGGGTGTTGGCGAAGTATATAATGTAATGGGGTTAAACTTTAAGTTTACTGACCTACAAGCTAGTTTTGGTGTAGAACAAATGCTAGAGCTTGGTACTATTGTTGATCATAAAAAATATATATTTGAGCAATACTTTAATAACTTAAAAGACTCTATTGAATTTGTCAACACTGATTTATTATTTTCAACCCCAACATATCCAGAGATTTTAGTTGACCGCCGTGATGAACTCAGTGTACATTTAACGAGTCTGGGCATTGGTAATAGAGCTGTATATAGTAGTTTAAGTCGCCAACCATTTCACAGTCAATGGGCAACCGATACGCCAGTAACTGACTATATAGGCGACCGTGGACTACAACTGCCAGGACAGGCAGATTTAACAAAGGCGGACATTGACATTGTTTGTGCGGCTATTCGAGATTTTTATAAACAATGATATGGTTTTTTGGGACAAGTCATACTGATGGTTTTGCAGACGGACAACAACATTCTGATCAGTTGACTTACGCAGAAATTGTAGGTAAAAAAAGTCATATAAACTTTGCAACCAGCGGAATAAACAATTTACATATGTATAAGTTTATGAAAATTATGCTAGAATCTAAAAAATATAAGAAACCAGATATCATTATAATAGAGCCAAGATCATATTATGATTATATAAGTTTTCCACGACTGTTCAATGATGGAAAAATGACATACGACGAAGTTACTTGGAGAAACAAACAAGATGCATACTATAGTGGATATCATAATGATTATGTTAAAATGCACACTGCTTGGCAACTAACAACAGCAAATAGTCGACGAGCAAGAAACAAAAGAATGCAGGAGAATCTACTAAGATTATGCCAAACTAAACCAGTCAACCAACTTCCTAAGAATCTTAAAGATTATGTGCAAGTTTTAAAAGATAATGAACCAGTCTGGATTAAGAGACAACCAATGGATTATAGTACATGGACAGGAAGATGGTATGATAGTTATATGGAAATATTAAGCAGATCATTGGAAAAACATTCTGATTACCCAACACTAAGACTAGAGCAAGAAATAAATTCAATGATCTATTTGGCAAAACAATATACTGATAAAGTTGGATATATATTTTGGGACATAGTAAAAGAACCAAAACACTATAATACACAAGTGAAAAATTCATTGAATCATCTTAAACAATACGATATACTTGGTCAAACTGTACATGAACTACTAGAAGAAAAACATCCTAAGGAATATGAAATAAGTAAACAAACTTACCTAGATGATCATCTAGGACCAGAAGCACATATTGCTCTTGCTCCTTATGTAGCAAAATGGATTAAAAATGATAAACTTTAATTAAGTTTTGTATTCCTTGATCTAAACTTTCAGTAGCAGTATATCCTAGTTCACGTATCTTGGTATAGTCAACAAAGTAGTTGCGTCCATCCTGATCGTGTGATAGTGTAGTATTGTTTTCATATGTCCAGTCTGGTAAGTGACGTTTAATTGTTTCGCATATTTCTAACTTAGTGTGATTTAATGTTTCATCACCTACATTCCAAATCTCGCCCTTCATTTCGTCAAAGCGTTCGATGCCCCAAGCAAAGCTGCGTACTAGGTCGTTAATACTGATAAATGTTCGTTTAAAATGTCCTTCAAACAATGTCATATGTTCGCCCTGGCACGCCTTGTTTACAAAGTCATTAATTAATAAGTCGTTGCGCAATCGGTTACTAACACCAAATGCTGTAGCAGGACGTAGTATAACAGCATCAGTACCATCTAAATATTCCTCACCTACAAGTTTGTAAACGCTATATGTGCTAATAGGATTAGGCTCTACTAGCTCGGTACACACACTATCTAGTGCTCCGTATACACTACCAGTACTTGCGTACACAAACGGTCGGTTAGCACTAGCGTCAATAACTCTTTTAGTACCATCTACATTAATACGATATGCTTCACTAGGATCTGCGTTACATGCTGGAAAGCCAATAATACCTGCTAAGTGTACTACAGCATCAGCTTGTTTGAGTATAGGTTCAACTTCTGGTGTACAAATATCCATACGATGAAGGTTGAATTGTGGATGGTCTATAATGTTTAGTACGGGTTCTATACCCCATTTAAGCCAGTCAATACAATCAACTGTATGTCCTTGTCTTAAAAAATATTCACTCAGTCTACATCCTATGTATCCTGCTCCGCCTGTTATTGCTATTCTCATAGTTTTCTCCAATTTAAATTAACAAGTTCGTCGTAGTTTGATACAATTTCACTTGATTGAAATCTGCTTTTTTGATAGTAGTTCGGTCTAATTTTTTTCAATCCTAACTCAGCCAACACCCCGTCTTGTTTTGATGAAATCACATCTTCATAATACACAATTTTGTATTCTATATTGTTTTTGCGATATGTATTTGTGGCAACATTTTCAAATTCTATAATCATTTCTATCTGTTGTAATAGAAATGCAGGGTCGACAAATAACGGTTCAATAGCGATAGGATCTTGATATGCGGGACTGGGGTTAATAACAAGCCCTAATTTAGGTCGTATATCATCACTGATAAACTGGTCTACGTGGGTTAAAATAATTTTACTAAGTGCTTGTGCTAACTTATCATAACGACTTGATAAAACTACATTAGTCGGTGTGGGAGGCAACCACTGTGGTACATGATTATGAAATACTATTTTATCATCTACAATTGGAGTGTTGTTGTAAACATAATGGTCATTGTGAAAACTAACATTATTAGCTTGCCAAACTATTTTGTAATCGTTCTGTTCATAAAAATCAGTTAAAAAACTCGAAGCAGTTCTGCTTGCTGTTGTGATAGTTACTACTTGATGCATTATACTTCTACTCTTGTTAATGGTTCCTTACATTTGTCCCAGCGTTTAGTTAGCAATGCTATCATTTTACAGTCGGCTGTAGGATAGAAAGTGTGCGGAACATTCATAGGCAAATACAAACAATCGCCTGCACTAACTGGAGTTACTAATTCTTCGCCATCTGTTAATTCAGTATATACACCTTCACCATCAACAAACATAATGTATTCATCAAATTCTTTATGAAGATGATGACCACGCACCGCACCTTTAAGTGTTACAATGTAATTCCATTCTACTACTGTGTATTGCTCTGGATAATATGTTTGTATAATACCTCTACCATCTTTAAATGTAATAGGATTTATTTCTGGATCTAATTTTTTTATTCGTTTCATAATTAAGTACCTATATAACTGTATAAATATATTTATGAACGAAATAACTCATATTGAAATTTTAAAACAAACAGTTGATAATATTGTTATTGTACTCACTGGACAACCTAGAGCAACTAGCTTACCACAGTGGAAAAGTATAGTGTCTGATTATTATCGTTCGGCTGTGGAGACTTACGACGAGGTTACTGGAGAATGGACTAGGAATACAGGACACACTCCTAATGTTGATGTTATTCTTGTGTTAAATGAAAAAGATACACCAGATAAGTATTTTCTAGGAGAAGATCCACAATTAGCAGGGTTGGATTCTGATTATTCAATCCCCGCAGGACAATCTCTTACTAAGGCAAATTATAAGTATAGACTATTCCAAGAACGTTTTAATTTTAAAATAAAAAAAGATAAATGGGAAAAATATCAATTAGAGTGTTGGAGTTGGGCTGATAGTATTAATTTTGTATATTGGGATCCATCCGAAGCGATTCGTCGTGTTGAAGATGTAATGGGAGCAGGGCATGGCTATATCTCTACCTATGAAACACAGTATTGGCATTATAATATAGCATATAATCAACACACTGATATTTTTAACAAACTCACTAAAAACAGTGTAGCAGTAAGACAACGCTATGATTTAGCTCCTGCCAAAGAACTACCAATCTGGGGTAAAATTGCCAGAATGTTTAATAATTTTTGGAGTGAGCCCAGTGAAAATAATCCAACTGGATCATATCATCTCCATAATTCTGGAGTGTTAAAGAGCCCGCTAGTATTACTATCTGGTCAACTTCGTGTATTAAGAGGAAAATTGTTTAGTTCCGACTTCGCTAATATGTTTGACGGACCTGGAGCAGTTTTATTTGGAAAACATTTTATGGACTGGTGTATAGATCCAGTAACTGGAATATTTGCTGACAAACATGGTGTTACATTTAAAAATTGTTCTAACGGATTAAAAAATGATGTGGACTGTAGTGATCCTGAATGTGATGTTTCAGATTGGTTTTTGCCTGAAACATTAATACCTAAATTCTGCCAAGAGTATCAATATTCAATGATGGATATTAAAAATATAATGGTAGATAATTTGTTTAGACGACAAGGTATGGTGGATCAGTGGCGGTATTACTGGTACGAAGATTGGACCCCTGAATTAGTAGAAGAAATACAGAAGTATTTTTCAAAAGAGAATCAAAATAAGGAGTTAAGAAAAATTGCAACTTAGTTTAAGTTATATATGTGATAGTTGGCCCACAATAAAAGAAACGTATAAACGTTTAGAGTCACATTGTAACATGGGGTTACACATGGACTTTATGGATGGAAGTTTTGTTCCTAGGTTGGGATGTCATCCTGAAGCTATAGACGAAGCTAGAAAACATTTTGCAAAACACATAGATGTGCATGCCATGATAACGTGTAACAATCCTGCATGGGATGTAATACTGACGAGTAGTGCGGATGTAATATATGCTCACTATGAAAGTTTCCACAGTGAACAACAATGTGTTGATTTTCTAAGTAGAGACACCCGTCTCAAATTGGCATTTAAACCATACCATACGTTACAGCAAATGGATCAAATATGTGATAGATTAGATGTAGATTCTTTTTTGCTTATGGCATATAATCCAGGAATTAAAGTACAAAATAGCTTCTTTGACTTGGATACATTGACAGATACGCAAAGACATGTTACAATAGACGGTGGGGTAACATATGAAACATACAAGCGTTTTAAAAATCAAGACAACATTCGGTTAATAGCAGGAAGTAAAATAATATTCAATGAAGACTATACACAAAACATGCAAAAACTTACTGATTCCATGTAGTGGGCCTGGTACTAGGAGTGCTGGCTACACTAAATTTCATAAAACATTAAACCGAGTGGGTGCTTGTGCAGTAATAGATCATATTATTGCTAGCTATACTGATATAGATACAATCTATGTAACTCTGGGCTATCAAGGAGACCGGGTGCGTGAGTACTTAACACATGCTGGTTACACGAACATAGAATTTATTGAAATAGAAAACTGGAGCGAAAGTCAAATTTCCAGCTTTAAACAAATACCAGAGTACGTATTTGATAATCCGTTATATTATAATGCATGTGACAATTGGAGCGATCATGTTCCAGTTGTACACGAAAATACATTTTTTACATGCAATCCACCTAACAGCTCATATTATGATACAGATGGTGATTTAGTATACAGTGGCATAAGTTTTATGAAAGACAGTACTGATTATTATCGCCTACTACAAGCTAGCACACACAGTCGAAATGATCTATTAATAATGAAAGAGCTTGATACACTAGAACACCAAGTACTAGATACTTGGTATGATATAGGCAATCGAGAAAGCAGATCTGGGACATTTACACAATTTGAAGATGAGTTTTTAGTTCTTGACAAAAACCATCAAGAAGTATACAAAGTGAACAATCGAATAATTAAATTATTCACTGATCCTACCATCATTAATGTAGATAACACTGCATTTCCACATCCCTGCCCTGTAATGAGCACAGACACATCGTTAAGTTATATGTTTGTGGAAGGTGATGTAAATACATATGGTGACAACTTTACAAAAGTTTGGGAGAATTTAGAGAAACTATGGCAGTATTGTTTAACCAACAATGCTACCATTTTTAATAAAAAACTGTGGCAGGACAAAACCTGGCGGCGGTTTGAGATGATGTGTAAGTCAGATGAGAAATATGCTGGCGTGTTAAAAGTTAATGGAGTCGATATAGACTGTACTCGAATAGTAGAAAATATTGATTGGGATATTCTTAATAATGGTATACTAGGACCATGTCATGGCGACTTAACACTGGATAATATTATTGTTAATAATGATAATATATACTATATAGACCATCGTGCTGGCGTAGTCAATGATATATTTTATGATATCTGTAAATTTTATCACAGCCTTTTCCTACACAGTGTTAACTTAAACAACATGATAACAGATGGTGTGACAGTCACTGAAAAAGACTTAATACGTTTAAATAAATTCAGAGATTCAGATATTTACAAAAATAACTGGCAAAAAATTGAAATCGGAGTTGGGTGTCTGTGGTTATGTATGGCACCATTAAATGTCGATCCTCAGTTAAATCATCAATTATTTTTGTGGGCAATGCAGCATTTACACAAATATAGTACGTAATCTTGCCTTTTTATATTGACTCTGGTGTTATAATACTGTACAAGTAAGACATCTAAACTTTAAACAACAATTTTTTAATTGAAGAAGAAGAAGAGAATACAAATGATGACACTAATGACAACCAATAAAGCTAATACTATTAAAACAAGTCCATATGCGGATATTATTAATAGTTCATATCATACAGATGAAGATCATTTTGTAACTATTGGCGAACGTTTACAGGAAATGTATGCTAAAGACAGTGATTTAGAAATGATGTTCCGTGCGCTTGCTGAAGGTATGGTAGGAGCTATGGGGTATGAATCATATCATGACATGGTTAAAGACGTAGTAGGCATGGGCAGCATACAATATGTACCAGCTAGTGAAATTGATATTAATGACACTATGCAGCGTTGGCCAGATCGTGAAAACTTAATTAATATTGTTGCAGAATTTAATCCAGATTTTATTAATCGGATACGCACTTATTTAGACACAAAGCGAGCAGATGGTAAGATTGATAGGCACGTAGCATGGGATGGGCAACATACTGGAATTGCTCTTTGGGTTATTGCAGTATATGGATTTGGTATTGATCCCGCACAAGCAATGGTTCCAGTGGATCAATACCCAGGTGATGATCGTGCAGCAATTCGCAGACGGTTTGTAGAATTTAATAGTGGACGTACAAGCAAAAAACTTGAAGCAATTGATTTATATAAGCAGTATGTTGCAGGGTTCCGTCATGATGGGTTAACAGACTTTTGGAATATACGATGTGTTAAACTACAAGAATACTTTGAGCAATACTCATACTTTGCTACTAGCGAAAAGTTTGGTGATGAGAAACGTGCAGGTGCTTGGTCACGTATGACAGAAGTTATGAACCGTAATTTTCCAGTGGAAGTGTTTGAGCGTGTAATGTATTATCATTCAGTTAGCAATACTAACAAACCGTTTGTAGCAATGGAGATTGATAACCTTAGCGTATTTTTTCGGCAATGTATGAATCAGGGAATCACTATTACAAATACATATATTGATGAAATGTCTGAAATACTGAGTAAGATTACACAGAACACATGGGCACCTAGTGGAACCATTAAAGGACGCAAGGTACAAGAAGCATATCAGAATCACTGTAATATTGAAAAGGCAGCAGGGCGTATGATGGAGGGTAAGACTTATCGTTGTAACCAAACAATTGTCGGACCTTATTGGATTACAACAGCATTAAAGGTAGCTGGATTTAGTAAAAAACTGCCAGTGTTTAGTGAGACATTTAACTTTACTGAAGAGGATGTAAAATAATGATACGTGAAGCTACAGAACGTGTAAGAAAGTCGACTGTTGAAATGAAGTCGGCGCTTCGTGGCAAGTGTAAAACACCTGGATGTAACAGTCATTTAACACTGTGGAAAGGTCCAGGTGAGAAAGACTATTGTGATCCTTGTCAGCGAAACTTTAGTGCATTTGGTGGTTTAGCAACACCAGCAAAAGCATACAGTCAGCTTCGTGAAAGTAAATGTAGTGAATGTCAGTTTGATCCAGCAGATTTGCCACGTGTTAAGAAATATAAAGAAAGTGATCCTAAAATGTATAACAGTTTATTACGTGCTTCCTTAACAGTTGATCATATTGATGGCAATCATGCAAATAATGATCCAGGAAACTTAGTTACACTGTGTAGTAATTGCCATAATATTAAAACAATTGAGCATGGTGATAACATTACGCCAGCTAATCAGAATCACTGATATGAGTGATTTTGACAAAGTATGGCGTGATTATACTAAATTGTATGATCCTGATAAACAGCAAGCAATACTAATTGAACTACAACGTGCAAGAAACATTGTGTTTGTTGCAAAAGGTAGAGTAGGACTAGCATGTAAGATGTTTATGCAGCGGTTAAGTCAACAAGGATTACAAGCGTACCACAGTGAAGATTTACAAGTGCCCAATTTAGATAGTAGAGATCTTGTTGTGTTTGTAACAGCTAGTGGAAATACTGCCAGCAGTTTTGCCTACATAGATATTGCACAGAAGACTAATGCAAAAACTATGAGTATCACATTTAATGCCAATGGCCGTATCAGTAGTTCAACTGATATTTGTATTGAATACAGTGAAAGCAAATTACCCATGCTCATGAAAAGCTATCATGAGCTAGGGTTCATTTACATATTTGAAAAACTAATTAGTCAGTTTCCAGCGGAGGTATTTGTTCATACAAATTTTGAGTAAACCAATGTTCACTATTCCAACTTTTATCGCAAATATATGCATCAAAATGTGGCTTGTTGCCTACGTGAAGTTCGTGATATTTGCATCCCCAATTATTAATTTGTTCTGTAGTGAGATCGGTCCAGTCAATACCGCTAGTGGTGCCTCTGGCAGTCCAGTAGTGTATCTCATGTCCTTCGTCATACAGTTTGTTAATTACTGCAATTCTATCCATGTGAGGTATTGCCCCCATGTAATCCTTGGCGCTCTTTCCCAGTACTTTTTTCTCGGTGCAGATCGTGCCATCAATATCAATATAAAGTATCATAAATATATTTATTATAGTAGCACTTAATGGAAATCACACCAATGAAAATATTAATATTTGGATTGCCAGGAAGTGGTAAATCTACACTGGCAAAACCATTTGCAGAATTAGTAGGTGGTGTGCATATTAATGCAGACGAAATTAGAAAGAGTTATGATGATTGGGACTTTAGTTTGTCTGGTCGTATTAGACAGTCTGTTCGCATGAAGCATCTAGCAGATGGCGTAGTTATGGCAGGTAAGATTGCAGTGTGTGATTTTATTTGTCCTACAGAAGAAGCAAGGAAAAACTTTAATCCAGACTTTACAGTGTGGATGGATACTATTTCTCGAGGCAGATACGAAGATACAAATGATTTGTTTGAACCTCCTGAGCAAGTACATTATCATATATCAGAATGGTTTGACAATACCCACGAAACACTAATGCAAGCAGTTGAAAGGTACCAATATTGGAGGTTGACAACACCAGCTACGTGTGCTATCAAGTACACGTAGCAACACACCACGT
>ERZ1047985.103-NODE-103-length-73341-cov-25.799034_pt1 | contig 73341 bp, 60 predicted proteins | sample MGYA00383097_ERZ1047985 | MGnify/ENA primary metagenome ERZ1047985 (study PRJEB29581, sample SAMEA5548367) | metagenome | biome: marine; feature: coastal; material: water | depth 50 m | study: Short-term variability in the microbial, nano- and picoplankton...
TCATCACAGCTGTTCACCAAAAGTGTTCTAATTTTAGACCTACGCTTGACGATATGAATATTACTGACGGCGATGCTACTTGAGGGACCAGAGCGCTGCAAGGCATGAGATGGAGGGATTTCTGTACTTGTCCCAAAAGCACAGGGTTTTTACCTGTTCTGGGGCCCATTGATTCTGGTCATGGATTAAGGTCATGAATTAAGGAAACGGATTAAATGTGTGGATAAAAGCCCACCGTGTGTCAAATATTGAGCGGCTCACCTATGCGCAAAACCACAATAGTTTCTTCGCGCGCGAATTTACAATACTGGCTGATCTCTGAAGTCAAAGTGATTGAATACCGGGACCCAAAACTTAAGCTGATATCGCTATAAAGTGTTTTACTTTTTTCATCATCAACCCAGCGCTTTGCTTCAACCACCTCTCGTGCAACGAAGGGCATCTAGTAGACGGCGGACTCATTAATGTAAGGAAATTGTAAAGAAGGATAGTCATTTAAAACTGCGCACCGGTGGGTATGTCAAACTCTCAAAATGCGACGCGTTTTGCTACGAGTCCGCGGAAGCAACAAGCGAAACAGAATTGTTTTCGGCATCGTAGACTACCCTTACTAAATCTTCCCGAAGTTGAAGCCGTATCTGATCGACTTTTACACTCAACTCTTGTTCGACAAGACCATACTCAGTCCCTTCCCGGGTAATGAATTCTTCGATAACACCGCGCAGTGCGTCTTCTGATAATGAAGTCCAGGGAATAATCATTTTATCCATCCTAGTATGGTATAACATCTTTAAGTTAAAATAATTTTTAAAACCGCAACCGCGTTAGGCAAGAGCTAAATAGCGCACCGTCAGCTAGACTGCGATCGAAATAAGTAGCGCCGATTTTTGAGTGCGCCACAAGGCTGATGGGAGTCAAGTAATACACGCGAGTTGTTCTGAGAAATCAAGCTAGTCGCGAAAAAGTAGCAGGGGTAAATGAATGAATGAAATTGATGCCATATTACTGGTAGTTGAGGATGAACCAATCACTAGAACTCAACTGGCTGGACACTTTCAACGTGAGGGATATACCGTTCTCACCAGAGAGAATGCCGATCACGTCGAAGAGACAATCAAAGAACAAAATGTCGATATCTGCTTGGTTGATATCAACCTACCGGGCAAAGACGGTCTTACCCTGACCCGAGAAATAAGATCGCGTTCCGACGTGGGCATCATTTTAGTGACCGGCAAAGATGAACAAATAGACCGCATTGTTGGCCTGGAGAGTGGTGCTGACGATTATGTTACCAAACCCTTCGATCCACGGGAGCTCCTTTCCCGGGTGAAAAATTTGTTATGGCGGCTCCGTGCCCAGCAAAAGCAGAAAGAACAGGGTACCCAGCGTCACTTTGCGAATTGGACCCTGAACTTGAACAAACGGGAGCTAACGACACCGGCAGAGGCTACCCAGCCACTTTCTGCAGGAGAGTTTCATTTACTGCTCGCATTAATCGACAATGCAGGGGAAGTGTTGAACAGAGACCAACTCATGAACAAGATTCGCAACAGAGAATGGTATCCTGACGACAGATACATCGACGTGCTGGTTGGTCAGGTCCGAAGAAAATTCCGCGCCCACGATCCGGATACAACCTTCATCAGCACTATCCACGGCACAGGCTACCTGTTCGCTCCGACGGTTAACTAGTCGGTTACACATCAACCATGATGACGATTGGTGGTTACGACAATCTCAGGCTGATTAAAAGAAACGCTGAGACAGAGATTTACGCCGGGACAAGCACCCTTGATCACGAGCACGTTGTTCTTCGACTCCATCGTAGAGAGAAACTTACCCGCGATCACCTCGCAAATTACCAAAGCGAGTACGCATTATTAAGCAATTTGAACTCCAGTCACGTATGCAAAGTGATAGAACTACTGGAGCACGATGGCGCACCCGTACTCGTCTTAAAAAACACATCGGGCCCGAACCTTGAGAACTATCTGCGAGACTACAGACCTGTCCACGCAGAGTGCATCAAAATTGCACTTAGCATCACCAAGGGGCTCGACTACATTCATGGCCAAAATATCAGCCACAGGAATCTTATCCTTTCCAATATTGTTATCGATCCCATTTCCTGCCATGCGACATTATATGGTTTCGATGTCGCGACAAGGTTAAACGGAACAATAGATTATGAAGCAGATTACTATTCTCTTGGTGTTCTTCTATACGAACTCATTACCGGAAAACCCGCGTTTCAGATAGAGGACCCGCTACATTCAGTCTACAACAAAATTGTAACAACACCTGCATCTCCTAGCAGCGTGAACTCGGAAGTACCCATTGAGCTCAGTAATGTCGTCATGAAGTTGCTGGAAAAAACACCCGAAAACCAGTTTCCAAGCATCTCCGCAATTCAAGAGGATCTTAGCGCCTGCCTCGACCGATTGGAAAACTCCAATCATGCCGTTTACCCATTCACCGTCGCGACTAACGACATCCCTTTGGTTATGACGGCTACACAAGTCCTTTCCGGAGAGGTCGTCCTAGAAGATTTATTAAAAAGACTGACGCAACTGGCGCTCGAAAATGCAGGCGCTAACAGTGCTCACCTGCTGTTAAATCAATCAGGTGCGATGCAACTAAAGATCAGCACTTCTTTCGAGGGCGAGAACATTGAGCATGACCTGACAGATCAGAACCTAGATGACCTAACAAGTTTACCATTGTCAATTGTGAGGTATGTTGCGAGAACTCAGAAGAATCTCGTGCTGAACGATGGTCACGCGGAAGGCGGCTTCACACAAGATGAATATATCCTCCGGAAGAAGCCGAAATCTATACTTTGCATGCCTATTCTTTCCAAAGCTAACCTCGCGGGCATTCTCTACCTCGAGAACTCGCAAACCGCTTACGCGTTCACGGAAAAAAGAGTGACGCTACTAAAATTACTGACATCACAATCGGCAATAGCAATCGATAACGCCAAGCTCTACCAGCAGTTAAATGCTTCCCAAAATAAATACCAGTCTTTGCACCAAAACGCATTCGAGGGGATTTTTGAACTGAACGCGGAAGGATGGATCACCGACATCAACCCGGCAGCCGCTGAACTACTAGGATATGAAAAGCCTGACGACATCCTCAGCCGAACAGAGCTCAATTTCAAAAGTGTGTTTTTTCAATCGAAAGAGGTTCCACTACTACAACGTACGCTGCTAAAGAACCAGCGCATACTCGGCTATGAAACGAGACTCCGCAAACTCAGTGGAGAACCGTTCTGGGTCGACTTGTCTGCACAACTGGTCTACGACAGTTTAGGAAAAATCAGCCATATAGAAGGCTTATTTATAAATGTGACAGAGAGAAAGTTACGTCAGGAAGCCGAACGCGCGAAACGGCTAGCCGAGGCCGCGACAAAAGCTAAAAGTGATTTCCTGGCTAATATGAGTCACGAAATAAGAACACCGATGAACGCGATCATGGGATACACGGACCTCGCACTTGTCACGTCACTTACAGAACAACAAGCTAGTTACATAGAGACAATCAAAAATTCCTCAACGCATTTGCTTCGCGTTATCAACGACATACTCGATATATCGAAAATCGAATCTGGAAAAATTGAGTTGCAGAACATCCCTTTCTCCCTATCAGAACTGTTAGATGACCTGAAACAGCTTTTCCAACTCTCGGCGAAAGAAAGTCGGCTCAGACTTGTGTTTACTGAATATCCCGATGAGACGCAGTTTGAAGGTGATCCAGTCAGACTTGGCCAAGTATTAATAAATCTAATCAACAATGCCATCAAGTTTACGGACGCCGGCACAATTCTCATCAATGTGTCCTGTGAGAATATCGTTGGGCTCCGTGCACAACTTAACTTCTCGGTAAAGGACACAGGCATAGGTATAGAAACACCCAGTCTTGATTCTATTTTCGAATCCTTCACTCAAGAAGGACCGACAGAGAAACAAAAGGCTGGAACAGGCCTCGGACTCGCTATTTCAAAACAGCTTGTCGATATGATGAATGGCGAAATCAAAGTTGAAAGCACACTAGGGCAAGGATCAACCTTCTCTTTTTCAATTCCCATCGGAATCACCGAGTCTTCGGCGACTGATGAAAACATTCAGCCCTTTCTTGTCACCTCGACAGCTAATTCCAGTTCACGCGCTGGTCTTATTGAAGGAATGTCGATTTTGATGGTGGAAGACAATGTCATCAATCAAAGGCTTGCTAGTGAGGTATTAAGGAATGCGGGTGCAAAAGTGATGCTCGCAAACAACGGCGAAGAAGCGTTGTCGTTCCTTGAACCCGGTAAGTTTGATCTCGTACTTATGGATATGATGATGCCAGTTATGGGCGGTCTCGAAGCAACAAAGAGGATTCGCGCTCAAGAGGATTACCAATATCTTCCGGTGATTGCTCTGTCAGCCGGTGTGTTGCAATCGCAACTGGACGAGGCACTGGAAAATGGATTTAACCACTATCTGACAAAACCAATTAACTTCGATGCGCTCATCAACCTGCTCGCTGATATCAACAGCAAGATACTTTTCGGAGAGAGCTCCATCACTATGCAGACTAGCATTGAGCCCAATGCCCCGTCATTACACCCAAGCACGACAGTCCGACCCATCGCGGACCAAAGAGACTGGGCTAATGAAGGTGACGAACCCAATCGTTTTGCTGTCGCGCTCGAGAATCACAACGACGATCCAGAATTCCTTAGCAGTCTACTAGGAGAATTTTTAAAGTTTTATAGCAATGCAGGGCAGGAGCTTGAAGCTTTCATCAACAGCACAGGTCAACAAGAACAGGCTGTAAGACTGGCCCACAATCTAGCAAGTGTCGCAGGTAGTTTTGGCGCTACAGATCTGCTTGGTTTCTCTCGGGAATTGGAAAAATGTCTGCTCGCAAACGATTCAAAAGCAATTGATCACTTGGCAGACCTGAAAGAAGCGTTGAAAATATTCATTGAGGAAATTCACCAGTTTCGCTCAAAACACTAGATCAATTCTGCAAATTTATAACGTCCAGATACTCTGTCGATTCTACTGTTTTCAAATTTTCAAAGTCGTGATGACGTGAGTCCAACATGTGTGAAGGCACAATATCCGTCATTGAACGGAAAATGCTTTCAGCCCGACCTGGATGACTTATTTGCCATTCAGCCAGCATTTCCTTAACCTTTTTTCGCTGCAAATTGTCCTGCGAACCACATAGGTTACATGGAATAATAGGCATCTTAGCCAACTCCGCGTAAGCAGCAATATCGGCTTCCTTACAATAAGCAAGCGGTCTTATTACTATATTGGCGCCATCATCACTCAACAGTTTAGGCGGCATGGTCTTCATTTTGCCGCCATGGAACATATTGAGGAACAATGTCTCAATCATGTCGTCTCGGTGGTGACCCAGGGCTATCTTGGTAAATCCCTTACGCTTTGCATAACTGTAAAATATCCCCCGACGAAACCTAGAGCACCAGCCACAATAGGTTTTTCCCTCAGGTACCATATCGGTTACCAATGAATAGGTATCTTCTTCTAATACTTCCCACTCAACTTTTAGCGTTTTAAAATAGTCTGGTAACACCTGAACCGGGAATCCTGGCTGCTTCTGGTCCAAATTGACAGCAACGAGTTCAAAATCGATTGGCGCTCGTCTTTGAAGGTCCATCAGAATATCCAACATGGTTAACGAATCTTTTCCTCCGGAAATACAGACCATGACCTTATCGCCGTCTTCAATCATGTTAAAGTCTGCGATTGCGCGACCGGTATCCCCTCGTAGGCGCTTGCGCAGTTTTTTTATGTCCTGCTGTTTCTTATGGTGTAAATCTGAAATCATCGTAATACTGGTATTTAACTGAGTTATGGAATTTTACCGCAAAAATGCAGTGCTGACAGCCCTGGCCTTGGAAGTACCCTTTCGGGATCGTTCAATTCGAATCAAAATTGCAAGCCTGCTATTTTGCTGCCTGCTGCAACTAGTACCCCCGGCGCTCAAGGGAGAGACCGGAACCGGAACCGGAACCGGGAACGGGGCCGTGATATTGCAATATCATCATGTTTCGGCAGAGACTCCGGCAGTCACCAGTATTTCGCCTGAAAAATTTAAAGCACATATCGAAACCATCATCACACAGGGATACCAGGTCATGCCATTGACGACGATCGTTGATGGACTTAAAAAAGGGGGAAACCTACCCGACAAAGCTGTGGCGATCACCTTTGACGACGCCTACAAGAACATATTCACCCATGCTTTTCCCATCCTGAAAAAATACCGACTGCCATTTACTGTGTTTGTTGCCACAAACTACATTGCCGAACCCTCCACTCAATTTTTGAGCTGGGATGAACTACGTGAAATGAGCATTAACGGTGCCTTTATCGCGAATCATACAGCCTCCCACTCTCATCTTCTGAGGCGGCAGCAGGGAGAGACTCAATCACAATGGCTGAACAGAGTTGAGCAGGAAATCCTTATTGCAGAAAAAGCGCTTCACAAAAACATCAATTCGGGTCCTGTACAGAAGCTGTTGGCATACCCCTATGGTGAATACGACACAAACATTCAGCGGATAATAAAAAAACTCGGTTACGTGGCCTTTGGTCAACAAAGTGGTGCTGCGGGATCAAACTCAGACTTTTCAGCGCTGCCGCGATTTCCTCTCTCCGGGATATACAGCGACCATGAATCGTTTGCTATCAAACTCAACACTTTACCATTGCCCATCGAAAATGAACCACGTGATCCACTATTGCGCACAGATAATCCTATGCCGCGATTAGTGATGTCATTCGAGGACGGTGATGTCAATCTAAGCAACTTGAGATGTTTTGGTCCTGAGGGCGCGCTGGAGATACAGACGCTTGATAAGCATCGCGTGTCCACACGCGCAAGCACGCCCTTGCCCATAGGGCGATCGAGGTATAACTGCACAATGCCTGTGCTCGGTGCAGATCCAGAACGATTTTACTGGTTCTCTCAGCTGTGGATTCGGACGAACATTGATGGCAGTTGGTATCCTGAACTCTAACGACTAAACCGACTCGCGCAGAACAATATTAGGCGGTGTATTCACCACTTTTCTCGTGGCGATTGTGCCGAGGCAACCAATTAGCACAAACCCTACCAAAGGGCCTAGTAGCCAAATTTCAGGATTGAGCTTGTACTCCAGTTCAAATATCTGAGTTTCAAGTCCGTAAACTATTAGCTCTGACCCAAAGGTAGCCAAAAGCCCAGCCATTGCGCCAAGCGCGCAAAACTCTATCAAGAGACTTCCCAGCACCAGCTTCCGGCTGGCTCCTAGCGTTCGGAGAATCGCATGCTGCTTGAAGCGCTCGTCCATACTCGCCTGAATGCTCGCTAACAAGACCATCGCGCCCGAGACCATAATAAGCACAAGAACCAGCTCCACCGCCAGCGTCACCTGACTAATGATAATCTGAATCTGCTCTATCACGGCATCGACTTCGATCACCGTCATTGTGGGAAACTCACGTATTAATTCATTGAGAAGCAGCTTTTGTTCTTTATCGAGATGAAAACTGGTCATGAATGTTGAGGGGAAATCAGCCAACGCACCGGGAGAAAATATAATGTAGAAATTAGGTTTCATATTGTCCCAACTCACGGTCCTAATGCTGGCGATGCGCGCGGGTAATTCCCGACCCTGAATATTAAAGACAAGTGCATCACCTACTTTGAGATCGTTGGTTTGAGCCAGATCTTCTTCGATAGAAACCAGAGGCTCACCACTGTAATCTTCGGTCCACCACTCACCGCTCACAAGTGTGTTATCAATGGGTAGCGTGCCTGACCAGGTTAAATTTCTCCCTGAATTAGAACCCGGACCACGACGCTCATCGTTACCCTGCTGGCGCCTACGTTGATCGTCCCTTTCAGACGCCGCATCACCATTTATGAGACTTATCCTGCCGCGGATCATCGGGTAAACGGGTTGAGGTACCAGATTCCTTGCCCGCATCAATGTTTCAATAGGTTCTACATCTTCGGGCGCAATATTGATGGCAAAATGGTTAGGCGCATCCTCAGGGATTTGCGCTTGCCAGTCATCAAGTAATGCTGTTCGCACCAAAAACAAAATAAGCAATAGCATAATGGCGAGACCAAACACCATTATCTGCAAGGTGTTTTCCTTCGCTCGGCGCTGCATACCACCAAGAGCCAAACGCCAGGCGCTGCCAGCCTGAATTCCAAGCACGCGACCGCTTTGAAGCAAGGTCATTGAGATCAGCGCTAAAACCGCCAAAGCACAGGTTGCACCTGCGAAAATCATTAATGTCAGTTCAATGTTTTTGCTATACCACCACATCAATCCTAAGGTGCCTATGATGGCAGCACTGTAACTCAGGAGGTTGGAGGTGGCGCCACCTTCAAGATCACGCCGAATCACTCTTATTGGCTCAATACCTCGTAATTTTACTAGCGGAGGCAATGCAAAACTCAACAGACAGACAAAACCTGTCACCATACCCAGAAGAATAGGTGCAAATGTCGGTTGTGGCAGTGTTACTGGAATATAAGGGCTGAGAATCGTAACTGCGGCCTCCTGAAAGACATACCCGAGCAACGTGCCAATCAAAGTCGCCACTGTACCTAGCACTAAAAAGATGATCGAAAACAAACTATCTACAGCGACGGGTGACGCCCCTAACGTTTTTAGTATTGCAACATGATCATAGTGACGAAGCGAATAGCGTTGCGCAGAGAGTGCAATCGCAACACCTGCCAAAATAACCCCCAACAGCCCCCCCAAAAGGAGAAACCGCTCCGCGCGATCAAGGGCATTACCAATCCCCTGAGTTCCCTGTTTAACGCCTATTAAGCGGGAATTTTCATCCAACTTGGGTTTCACCCATGCGCTAAAATCTTCAATGAGCTCGGGAGCACCCGCAAACAGATAACGATAGGTCAGTCGGCTGCCGGGCTGAACCACTCCGGTTCCCGCAACGTCCTCAAGGTTCATCAAAACCCGAGGCCCAGTCGCATCAAAACCACCTCCCCTGTCCGGCTCCTTAATCAGTACCCGGCTTGCGGTTAAACTGCTGACACCAACATCTAGCAGCTCGCCCTGTTTCAAATCAAGCGAGGGAAACAGCCGACTCTCAAGCCAAACCCGTCCGGGTTCCGGGCCTTTATCTGCGATGCCGCCTCCAACAAAAGGCTCATCGGAGACAATCAGTTTTCCACGCAGCGGGTAATTGTCATCCACGGCTTTCACCGAAGAAAACTGGGCCCGATCTGAGGAGAAAACCATCGACAAGAAACTTAATGTTTCTGCTTGCTCCAAGCCCAGCTTTGCAGCGTGTTCGAGTAGCTCAGGACGAATGGGATCAGAACTTGATATCACGACATCGGCTGCCAGAAAGCTTGACGATTCTAAAAGCAAAGCTTGTTGCAGTCGATCAACGAATAGCGTGATCGTCGTCACAGTACTGATAGCGATAATCAGAGATACTAGCAGGAGCGTGAGTTCGCCGGACCGCCAGTCTCTCCAGAGCAGTTTTAGCGCAAGACCAATTTGAATCACTCGATTTCTTCTCCAGTAACAATGACGCCAGAGGCGATATGGATAGCCCTATCGCAACGATCTGCGAGGCGGGAATCATGCGTAACCAGCACAAGCGTGGTGCCGAACTCCGCATTAAGCTCAAAGATCAAATCGATGATCTTGGCGCCAGTTTTTGAGTCAAGATTACCTGTCGGTTCGTCCGCAAATAAAATACTTGCCGAGGATGCGAATGCGCGCGCAATCGCGACCCTCTGCTGTTCACCTCCCGATAGCTGCCTCGGATAATGGTGACTGCGATGATCAAGTCCAACTCTCTGCAACAGTCTCAGTGCTTTTTGCTCCGCCTCCGAATCTTTTTTCAGCTCTGCTGGAAGCATGACGTTCTCGAGCGCAGTGAGACTACTCAACAGCTGAAAAGTCTGAAACACAAACCCTACCTTGTTACCCCTGGTATGCGCGCGTTGCTCCTCGTCCATCGCGGTGATTTCATCCCCACCGAGAAATATCTCGCCCTGAGTTGGATTATCGAGACCCGCCAACAGACTCAGCACTGTGGTTTTTCCTGATCCTGAGGCTCCCACTATCGCAACTGACTCGGACTTCTTGATTTCAAGGTTAATCCCTTTCAAGATGGTCAACTGGCCTTCAGATGTACTCACAACTTTACAGAGATCAACAGCCTTGACCATTACTTCATTTGCAGAATTTTCTATCACTGGTACTTCACTCACTCGATTCTTTTCCATATTGATTCAGAGAGGGGCAATTCTCTGGATGTTAATACTTTGGGGTTCATTTCAATTGACGACATTTGCTTCAGAGCTTGATCCAGCTGAACCTGTGGACCAAACGCCTCGACAGGATGGGGTGATTCTCGTGTTTGGAGACAGTATCAGTGCTGCTTATGGCATGGCTCAGGAACAGGGTTGGGTGCATCTACTATCCGAACAGTTTGAACAAAATAACATACCCTACCGACTCGTCAACGCTAGTGTCAGCGGTGAGACTACCGGGGGTGGTTTAGTAAGATTACCTAAAACGCTCGATATTCACCAACCCGATATTGTGATCATAGAACTCGGTGGAAATGACGGCCTCAGAGGCTACCCGATCAGCAAAATCCAAAAAAACCTACTTGAGTTAACAAGTATATCAAAGGCGGCGGGGGCACGTGTATTACTCGTGGGCATGGTACTCCCACCAAACTACGGCCGTCGCTACACCAATGCTTTCGAGAAGGTATTTACCGATATCGCCGACAGTCAGCACGTCCCAATCTTGCCATTCCTACTTGATGGCGTCTCAACCTCCCGTAATCTCCTACAAAAAGATGGCATTCACCCCACCGTAGAGGCACAACCACTGTTGAGGGATGAAATCTGGCCTCTACTCAAGCCGATGCTTTAGCTAAGCACTGAGCACTGATCATTGCGCCCGGGTACCTAATCAACTGAGCCCCCGTCGAGCATTTTTTCTCTTTCCTTCCAGTCTGGGAGCACATTGCCCAGCAGTTTGTAGAACGCCCTGTTATGGTTAAAGTGCCGCAAGTGGCACAACTCATGTACGATCACCAGATCAATCAGCGCTTCATCTTTTTGCATCAATAGACTGTTAAAGCAAAGCTCGCCCTGACTTGAGCAGCTTCCCCAGCGCGCTTTCATCTTTCTGATATGGAATTTCTCGGGCGCGCAGAAATCATCATTCAACCGGTTGATCATGTTGGCAGGCTTGTCAATCAAGCTATGGGCTATGCCGTTATCAATACCAACAAATTTTTGCCGACACTCACGTATACGATCGGGGAAATAACCATAGGCTTTTGACTTCAGAAAGCCTTGGAACAAGCGCTCTACTTCACCCCTTTTCTCTGGATTTTTGGCACGTACAACGATCTTTTCACCAAGCGGAAACACCAGCGCCGGCATCCCACGGCAAACTTCGAGCTGATAATCTTTACCAAGAAATTTGTGATGCTCCCCGTGGACAAAAACCGGTGAGGGTCTAACCGGCATTTCCTTCAATTTCGTAATCGACTCTCGTATCCAAGCCTCTTTCAGATAGACAAATTCATCAATCAAAGACCAAGCACACTTGAGTGGCGCTCTTATCTCAACTTCTTTTGGGGAAAGGATGTGCAATGCCAGAGATTTTCGTCGCTGCCTTTTAACAACAACTTCTAGGGTGCCACTTTCAAGTGGATAGATACGGGTTAACTGCTCGGCCACATTACAACCTTACCGCGGAAGCAGTCGGCAGCGCAATCTGCAAGCGAGTAGGTAATACGCTGGCGCTCTATCGCCCACCACCAAGGCAGGGCGGAGACATAGGTACATCTGCGTGACGTACCTGCCAATCTGACGATGTATACGTGTGCAGCGCAAGCGCGTGAATGAGCTTGAGTTCTTCAACAAGAATCTGATTGACTAGACGGTGGCGGGCAAGCAAACGCAACCCTTCAAATTCATCAGCCACGGCTGTTACCTTGAAGTGAGATTCAGACCCAGGGGGAACATTGTGATTGCTACTTTCATTCACAACTTCGAGGTGACTTAGGGTTAGCTCATCAGCCAATCGAGCCTCGATTGTCTCCATCATTGTCATCTAGGGTTTCCTTATTTCCGGTGCCGCCAATACAGCTTCGCTATCTAATTTGCAGCAATCAATTTGTTACCCCTTTTCGGTGAGCGTGAAGACGCCATCCCAATCTTGAGGCGGTGGAGTAGTGAGATAGGATTCGCATCGATTCAGAAAGACCCGACTGGGTCCATCATCGGGCACCAGCTCCAGACATTTTTTATACCCGTTGATCGCCTGTTCAAAATCAAGCGCTCTGTATCTTGAGTGTGCTTTCTCAAACTCGACCATCATATCTGCGAGGGCACCGGTGGTTTGGCCTTTGCGATCTATTAATTGATAAACGTGAACCACTTCCTGCTTACCGACGACGCGCAGGTAATCAAGCTCTCTAACCTCTACGTGGTCCTCACAGGCTCGATAGGTGGCATCTGTGATCATGATATCTGAGCCGTAAGCCTTATTTGCACCTTCAAGGCGGGCCGCAAGGTTTACTGCGTCGCCCATCATGGTGTAATCCATACGCTGCATTGAACCCATGTTGCCTACGACCATGGGCCCAGAATTAACGCCCATACGCACTGAAATTGCCGGCCGACCTTCCTTTACAAATCTTTCACTGATGACTTTTATCTCCCGCTGCATGTCGATGCTTCCAAAACACGACAGTTTTGCGTGTTCAGCTTGGACTGCCGGCGCACCCCAAAAAGCGATCACTGCGTCACCTTCAAACTTATCAATGGTTCCTTCAAGATCAACGATGATGCTACACATCGCTGTGAGATAATCATTCAGCGCGTTAACCAGTTCTGTTGGCGTCATTTTCTCTGAAAACGAAGAAAATCCGGCAATGTCAGAAAAGAAAGCGGTCATTTCACGCTCTTCTCCACCAAGCACTAATTTTTCGGGATCTTTCACCAGATCCGCGACAACCTTGGGTGAGAGGTACTGTCCAAATGCGTCGCGGATCAACGCTTTTTGCCCCATCTCATTCAGATAATACTTGCCGTTAATGACGATAATCGCTAGCAACGAGGCCAGAAGGGTATAACTGATAGAGAGAACCAGGCCGATATTGATGTAGACCAGACAGGCAACAGTAATGAATAACAATACTGCGACAAAACTAAGTGCATTCCGTGGCAAGGGATTGTCAATGCCTCGGGAAACAATCATCACCGACAGCATCAATAAGGCGACAAGCCCCTCAATCCAAAACGACGCTGCACGGAGGGGCGCGCTTCGCAGTATGGTCGAAATAGTATCCGCGATAATTTCTACTCCGTAGACATTTCCTACCGGTGTTTCAAACTCATCGTGTGCAACTTCGGCGACCTCCCCGATCAGCACAATTTTATCTTCCACGAGAAAACTAAGTTCTTCGAGTTCCTCCTCATCTTCAGCAAACAGCACGTCTGCTGCTGACAATCCGATAACATCGTGCAGTCTGACCGTGCCTCCTTCTCCATCTGATGGCAACAGTGGATAGTCAATATACAAGTCATTAAAAGGATCGAGCGGAACCTCGATATCACCAATGGCCAAATCCCGCCCGACCAGTTCGGGTTCGACGCCAAGATGTTGTGAAACCGCTTCTACAGCAAAAGGCCATTGACCTGATTTAGCAATTTCAGGATAAACTCTGAGACGGACAATACTCTGAGAAACAGCACTGTTCGAGGAAATATTTGAGTAACCGTTACTCGTATGTTTGCTGAATCTATCAATGGCGTAGTTGACGCCTACGAACTCTTCATTTTCAAACTTCGCCTGAGAAACGATTAGGGCGTTACCAACTTCAATAAACGCATCCTCAAGAGACGGATCTTCGCCATAGGCACTTTTGAAATCCAACAACATGTCGACTCCAATCACCGACGCGCCCATCTCTTTTAGTCGAACCAGAATTGTCGACAAATCTACACGCCGAAGCGGGTACTTATCATATTCTTCGTAGAACTCCTCGTCGGTATAAACAATGACAATATCGTCCGCCGGACTCGTCAGGTTTGCGTCGGCATTGTAGGTACGCAGTATCTGCCTATAAGAAAGGGTTTCATCTTCAATAAGTGAAAATGCCTCGCGATATTCAAAAAACAAGGCCACCAAGAAGATGACCACGATGACAAAAAGATCATTGTGTTTACCAATTTTACCCATGACTCCTCACTTTTTAATTATCATCTTTTCGAATTAGAGGTACTGCCAGTCAGCCAAAAAAAAGCCTGCAAACATCTTATAAGATACCTGCAGGCTTTAATAGTTAACCTGTTTAATAAAGCGTCTTCAACTCGCGTTGAGCAAAGGTGGTCAGAAATCCTCTTCCAAGGAGGCATTGTACAATCTCGCTTCGCTATCCTTCAGGTTGCTTAATTTTAGATCATTGTACGACCCGATCAGCAATGGCCGCATATCGTTATCATCTGGGTTCTCCCGAAAATACTCCCGGTAGGCGTCCATCGCGGCAACTGTCATATTGTTTGCTTCGAGCACATCGGCAGCGACAAAGACATCATCACCCGCTTTTTTCAACTCAGAAAGGATCGCCATTTCTTCTTTTTGCCCAACCCATGTGAAAGCCGAATCTCTTCGTGGGATATATACCGTACCATCTTTATCGAGCACTTCGACTCGATAGCTGTGCTCACCTTCCTCAACATCACTCACCTTGTAACGAATCATTTCAGAGGTAGACTCGGCCGCAATCTCTACGCTCTGGCCATCGATAATCAGTTTATACGAAAGTTCAGGGCAGGCATTTCTCCATACAAGATCCGGATGCGACGCTGACAGGGACAAAGACCGAATAGTTCGAACTTTGCTGTCGCATGAATCAGAGGGTCCTGAAACGACGCTACGACGCACCGTCGTGTAGCGCTGAACTTTGGCAAATTTGTTGGACAAACCCTCGAAAATAGTACCGGATTCTTGCTTCGGTTCTGAAAGATTCCCTGAAATAAGTTCAATGCCTGCTTCGCCAACTTTGATCAAACTATTTGCGTCCAAATCTTGAGACATGCCAGTAAGTTGATTGATCAGTTTACCTGTGCTGTTGTCACCTGTTCGGATTTGATAACCATCAAACAGATATTTTGTTCTTCTGATAAGGCGCCAAGTAGTCCCATTTCGACTGTACTCAACATTTCCATTCACTTGCACTAGTTTGGCAACCGGCGGCTCTTTCGCTAGGGCTGCGCTGCTAAATCCAAGCAGGACAGACATCGCTAATATGACGACACCTATTATATTCAGTCTCATTGCACTTTCTCCTTTGGGAAATTTCCAGACCAAGGTTAGCACCCTTAGTCCGGATCGTATTTCTGTCATCAATCTCTTGCGCTGGCGAACGACCTATAGTTTAGCGCCAGATAGCCAGAATCGGATAACCTTTCGTCGGTCGAACCTATCGTCCTATCTCTCTTAAATCGAACGTCTCTAAAAAGACATTACCTGTCGCTAAGCAGCAAAAAAAATCCTTACCATTATTTTCATCGCTCAAACCCAGCGTTCATCACCCGTCATTGGCACCTTACTCAGCGAAGCTGATATTCCATGATAATGCACGCAATATCAATTTTGTCACCATTTTCAATTTTCTGCTATTTAAAACCTATAGTTTTGCGGTTGACCAGTAGCACTCTGTACTTGTCCCTGCGCTATCTACATAAATGACAACTATAGCCCTGTGGACGTTTAGACACCAAGGCAACCTGTATTCCTGACTCTCCCGTGGATATTACACCCTCAAAAATCACCAGCACATCGGTCTTGCCTCCAAGAAGTTAGGCTTACCCGCTTCACTTTCGTCTACCGCAGGTCTTTTTTGACCATGCCATGCAAGCGGACACCCCGCCCGAAGAGAAGATGACCGGCCATCCCTACTGTTAAACATCGCTCATGCGTTCGAAGACTTGCTAGATTACCAACGACCGCCCTGCTTTCCGCGAGATTGGCATATCCGGATATCGCGGCTTTCCGCGGAACTTCACTAGCATAGAATATTGCAAAAGAAACCTGGGAGGTCAGGAACAGTGAATCTAAGCGAGTGAGATTACGTCAACAGTGTCAAAAGATTTTACTTGATCCAATCATTTAAGTCTTAGGCCTAAGCAAATGAAAGCCCCTGTTATTTATCCCAAAAAAAATCGACCACTTCTCGCTCTGATTCCGAGATATCAACTTCGGAACCTTTCTCTGCTTTCTTTCAAACCAAGAGCAAGATAATATCTCCTATCCCTATTAATAGAAAAAACAGACCCGATGCTCACCGTTATCTCTCCCGCGAAAACTCTGGATTTTGAATCTCCCGCAAAAACACGCGCCGCCACTGATCCCGCCTTCTTGGCAAGATCTTCGGAGCTTGTAAAAATCATGCGCGAGTTCAGTGCAAAAGATTTGTCGAAACTGATGCGCATCAGCCCAAAACTCGGGGAGCTAAACCAGCAGCGATTTGAAGCGTGGCAGCTGCCTTTTACTCAAGACAATGCTAAACAGGCACTGCTTGCCTTCAAAGGAGATGTCTATATCGGACTGGCGGCTGAGGAATATTCGTCCCGAGATTTCACCTTTGCTCAAAAAAACATTCGCATTCTCTCAGGTCTCTATGGACTATTGCGCCCACTTGATTTGATCCAGCCTTATCGCCTTGAAATGGGCACTAAGGTTAAGAACGCCAATGGTAAAGACCTGTACGATTATTGGGGGTCTTGCATCGCAGAGTCAATTGAACAGGAGATGTCGAGCCATCGGAGCAAGACGCTCATTAACCTCGCATCCAACGAATACTTTAAATCAGTACACCCAAAAAGTTTTCAGTTACCCGTAATTACGCCTGTATTCAAAGATTTTAGTGGCGGAACCTACAAGGTCCTCAGCTTCTTCGCTAAAAAAGCCAGGGGTTCAATGACCTCTTTTATCGTCAAAAACAGAATCAGCAAACCCGAAGATATTAAATCTTTTGACGTCGACGGCTATGTTTTTAACCCTGCATTCTCCACCGAAGACCAGTGGGTGTTCACTAGAAAAAGTTAGATATTTCTGCGGCATTCGCAACATTTGAGAAGGGCTCATGCACCCGTTAGGTATTATTGTAAATCCCATGTCCGGGCGTGACGTTCGCAGAGTCGCCGCCAGAGCTAGTATCAGCGCACACCACGATAAGCAGCAACAAGTTACCCGCCTCGTCCTTGGGGCGCTTCAGAACGGCGCACAGGAAGTGTATCTTGCGAGGGAGCCGTTTCGAATCAGCGAGCGGGCGGTAGAGAATATCGCTGAAAAAACTCGAATCAAGATGCTTGAATTCAAACTCAAACACAATGCTCATGACACTGTCACTGCGGCGGAACGCATGTGGGCAGCAGGTTGCCGTACGTTTATTGTGTTGGGCGGTGACGGGACTAATCGAATTGTTGCAAGAACCTGCCCCGATGCCGTATTGCTACCTCTATCAACGGGTACGAATAACGTTTTTCCACAGATGGTAGAAGCTTCGGTTGCTGGCGCGGCTGCAGGACTTATCTGCTCTGGTCAGGTACCGATAGAGGAAAACTGTTATCGGTGTAAACAGGTGCATGTCGAGTGTGATGATGGCACAACAGACCTCGCGCTAGTCGACGCTATACTGCTTAAAAATGATCAATTAGGCAGCTTATTACCTTTTTCTGCCTCAAACATCTCACAAATTTTTCTGGCAAGATCAGAAGCCGCTTCGGTCGGCATCTCACCCATCGGCGGTTTTATTTTGCCCTGCGGCACAGAAGACAAATTCGGCGTGAAACTGCAATGTAAAGAAGATGCTGACCTGCAAATCGAAGTCCCGATCTCGCCTGGGCTCTACAACACAATTGGCATTGAAAGCTGTAATCGCGTAAGTCTAGGGGAGCGAACGAAAGTGATGGGGCCCGGTATACTCGCATTCGATGGGGATAGGGAGATTCAGCTAGGAGAGAAACAATCCGTGACAGTATCGATTCGAGCAGATGGTCCCTGGATAATCGAACCAAAACGCGTGATGAAGGCAGCGGTTTCACTCAAGGTTTTTCAGCGCCGGATTCAATGAATCGTTTTAATTTCTCCCGAGTTGCCTCTGCTCGAGCGTTGTTTAGTTTTTGCGGCCACGAGGTGATACTATTTGCCGTCCCCGAACAACTCAACAATATCTGCGCAATGAGAAACGCTCGTCACCTAATATTTATCATTTTTATCCTCAGCGTCCCGGCCTTTGCTGAAGAGCAGCCGCTGACTGCTTCAGAACCCGCGACCAAAACACTCATGTGGCCAGATGGCACCCGCTACGTGGGCGGCGTAGTAGATGGCAAACGTACCGGGAAAGGAACAATTTTCTGGCAGGACGGCACACGTTTTGTCGGCAATTTCAAAAATGATGGGCGCAACGGTCCCGGCACGATGATTCTGCCCGACGGCACCGTCTACAATGGCATTTTCGAAAACGATGAGCTGGTAAGCACGACCACTGCCGCTGAGATCCAAACAATTGCCAGCACTGGTAACCTATCGGCAGAACTATCCGAGCCCGTCGCAGAAATCACTGCGGCATCTCTTGAAGCCGACCCGCCAAAAGTAGCGCGCGCAGAAAAAGAGCCTAAAGAAACAACGACCCCGCTACCCCAAAACGTATCGCTATCTGAACCGATCACTCTTATGAGTGAAGCAACAGAAGAATCGCTTAAATTGATGGTTGATCACTGGGCTGCAGACTGGTCAAACCAGGACGTCGATCGCTATCTCGCGCATTATTCGGATCAGTTCAGAGTCCCCGGGAAACAATCCCGTGATAAATGGCAAACCCTGCGGCGTTCGCGTCTGGCGCGACCAGCTTTTATTAACGTATCTATTTTATTCGAGAAATTGGAGATCGTAGGCACTGATCTTGCTGAAGTGACCTTCAGACAAACTTACGAATCAGACCGTTATGGAGATGTGACTAGGAAGCGACTGGATCTGGTCCGGGAAAGCGAAAAATGGCTTATAAAAAGAGAGCGGAGCATCTGATATGTCTAGTGAAAAAGCAAATAACCCACCCGCACCAGTTCCAGCATCAACGATTTTGCTGGTAAGAAAATCAGCTTCCGGCGGCCAACTGGAAGTCTTCATGGTTGTGCGTCATCATCAAATCGATTTCGCTTCCGGTGCACTCGTGTTTCCCGGCGGAAAAATTGATCCAGGAGACCGACGTGTACGCGACCGATGCCCTGATACAGATGACTTAGATGAGGAATTGCTTGCACTTCAGGTAGGCGCGATCAGGGAAGTATTTGAAGAATGCGGCGTTTTACTTGCACGTGCGCCCGGTGAAGCACAACTCATCACAGGAGAAAGACTCCAGAGTCTTGAGCCATACCGCGACCAGCTTAATTCAAATGAGATTTCGATAGCGGACTTCCTTGAAAAAGAAGACCTTTATCTCGCCTGCGATTTGTTAATCCCATTTGCACATTGGACTACCCCAACCATGATGCCCAAGCGATTTGATACATGGTTTTACATTGTGGAGGCACCTGAGGACCACACAGCAATTCACGACGGCCACGAATCTGTAGACTCCATATGGATAACTCCAGACGCTGCTTTGGAAGGCGGGGCTAGTGGCAAATACACTATTATATTTCCGACGCGACTGAACATCGAAATGCTGGCAAAGAGCAGTACAGTTGAAGAAGCAATCTCTGCGAGCAGGCATCGCGACATTATCGAGGTACTACCCTGGACCGAAAAGCGAGAAGATGGCACTTATCTTTGCATTCAGCCGGAGGCGGGCTATGACGTTAGTGAGGAAAAGATGCCGGATCGGAAGCCAGGCTGATGCGATGAGAATTTGAGCGACTTCGAGGGTAACGATCAAGCACTGCTTCTGACCATTCCCCTCGTGCCAAACCTTATTCGTCTAACCGCCGAAGTCATCTAGGAAGATATTAGATCTTTCGACCCCCAGATCTTCTAACATCTGAATTACAGCTGAATTCATCATAGGCGGCCCGCACATATAGAACTCACAGTCTTCTGGCGCCGGGTGATCCTTAAGATAGTTTTCAAACAACACATTGTGAATAAACCCTGTGTATCCGGTCCAACCCTCAATACCTTGGTCAGACAAAGCCACGTGCCAGTCAAAATTATCGTGGTCGGCTGCAAGCTTATCGTATTCATCTACGTAGAACAGTTCCCGTTCGTTTCGCCCGCCGTACCAGAAAGTCATCTTTCGATCTGTATTTAATCTCAGCAACTGATCGAAGATATGCGCTCGCATAGGCGCCATACCTGCACCACCACCAACGAAGACCATTTCAGCCTTTGTCTCTTTAGCAAAAAATTCGCCAAATGGTCCAAAGATCGTGACCTTGTCGCCTGGCTTCAGAGTAAAAAGGTAGGAAGACATTTTACCTGGCTCAAAGTCGGTGCCTGGCGGTGGAGAGGCGACGCGAATATTGAATTTCATGATCCCTTTTTCTTCGGGATAGTTTGCCATCGAATAAGCGCGAATGGTGGTCTCATCTACCTTGGACTTGTTCTCGAATACGCCGAACTTTTCCCAATCACCTCTATACTCTTCGTCAACATCGATGTCTTTATAATCGATATCATAAGGATCAATTTCGAATTGAACGAAACCGCCGGCTCGAAAATCAACCTCTTCTCCCTCCGGTAGTTTCAGCACAAGCTCTTTAATGAACGTGGCAACATTGTCATTAGAAACGACTTCACATTCCCAGCGTTTTACACCAAAGATTTCCGCAGGCACCTCGATTTTCATGTCCTGCTTCACTGCCGTTTGGCAACTGAGGCGCCACCCGTCGCGCGCTTCACCACGAGTGAAGTGGCTCGCCTCGGTAGATAACATTGAGCCACCACCATCAAGCACGCGGCATCGACACTGGCCACAGGTACCACCGCCGCCACAAGCGGACGAGAGGAAAATACCCGCATCAGACAGGGTTGTTAGCAGTTTACCGCCAGCAGCAGTCTCAAGTGACTGATCAGGATTCCCGTTTATCTCTATTGAGACGTCGCCGGTACTTACCAGTTGCTTTCTTGCTGCGAGAATTACGAACACCACCATCATAATGATGACGGTGAACATGGATACACCTAAAATTATTTCTGTACTCATATCAACTTCGAACTATAGTGAAATTCCACCAAATGACATGAAGCCTAACGACATCAAGCCAACCGTAATAAATGTGATACCTAAACCACGCAGCCCTTCCGGGACATCGCTGTACTTCATTTTCTCTCTGATAGAGGCCAGCACAACAATTGCTATCGCCCAGCCAACCCCTGCGCCAATACCGTAAACTACACTCTCAGAGAAGTTGTAATCACGATTTACCATAAATATTGATGCACCAAGAATGGCGCAGTTCACTGTTATCAAAGGAAGAAAAACACCCAGTGCGTTGTAGAGTGCTGGAACATATTTATCCAAAAACATCTCAAGAATTTGCACAATAGCGGCAATGACACCGATGTAACTCAGGTAGCCGAGAAAGCTTAAATCAACATCCGGCAAGCCCGCCCAAGCCAAAGCACCATCAGCAAGCAGGTAAGCATAAATCAGATTATTCACAGGCACCGTGATCGCCTGAACGACAACCACAGCGATTCCCAAACCTATTGCCGTTTCTATCTTTTTTGAGATAGCAATAAAAGTACACATCCCCAAAAAGAAAACCAACGCCATGTTTTCTATGAAAATCGCCTTTACAAAAAGACTTAAGTAGTACTCAAACATTTCCAATTCCTGCTTAATTTCAACGACGTAACCCGAGTCGTGTCACTCTGGCACGCTAGCCGCCACGTGGTCTTAATCACATTGCCCGTGTTAGTGCAGTGTGACCACCAATTTCATAATCTGCTTCCTCTACTTGCTCTGGGCGAGAAGCTCTTAGCGCCCAGATAAACAGACCGATAATAAAAAACGCGCTCGGTGGCAGCAGCATCATCCCCATGGGGTTATACCAACCACCATTAGTCACCAGCGGAAGGATTTCAAATCCGAACAAACTACCGGACCCAAAAAACTCCCTGATAACTGCAACAGCCATGAGCACCGCGCTGTAACCCAGGCCATTGCCCACACCATCTATGAAACTGATCCCGGGAGGATTCTGCATAGCGAAAGCTTCAGCGCGACCCATCACAATACAGTTGGTGATAATAAGACCGACAAACACCGTCAGTTGCTTACTGGTGTCATAAGCCACCGCACCAAGCACTTGGTCCACCACAATGACCAAAGAAGCAATAATGGTCATCTGAACGATAATTCGAATACTGCTGGGAATACTGTTTCGGATTAACGAAATGAAAAGATTAGAGAAAGCCGTGACAATCGTAAGAGCGATGCACATCACCAGCGCCACACTCATTTTGCTTGTCACCGCGAGCGCAGAACATATACCTAGTATCTGAAGCCCAATCGGATTGTTCTGCAATATAGGTGCTAACAACACCTCTTTAACACTTTGAGACACTTACTGACTCCCAATAATTTTTATTGTAAACGTTGCTTTATAAGACAATTGATCACTGACCAACTAACTCTTAAAGTCTGAAAGTAAAGGACCAAAACCTTCGTCGCCCATCCAGTAGGCAATCAAGTTTTCTACACCCTTACTGGTTAACGTAGCCCCGGCAAGACCATCAACTTGGTATTTCGCATCGGGCGCTGATTTGTCGACAGCGCCTTTAATTACCTTCAAGGCAACCGCACCGTCTTGGTAAATTTCTTTTCCGACCCAAAGATTCTTCCAACTCGGGTTATCTACTTCACCGCCTAGACCAGCAGTTTCTTTTTGCTCGTAAAACGTGATGCCAGCAACCGTATTACCGTCACCTTGCAAGGCAAGAAATCCGTAGAGGGTAGACCATAGCCCATATCCGTGAACAGGCAGCACTATTCGTTCAACCTCACCGTCCTTCTCAAGCAGATAGGCGACACTATAATTTGCTCGTCGACTAATCGAGGCGATATCTTGCTCGTTAGACAACTCCATCGACATTCCAGGTATCTTGGCAGCCTTGCGCTGATCGTATTTGCTAATATCAAGGTTTGCCTCAGCGATTTGATCTTCCGTCAAAAACGTTTTGTTTTGAAGATCAACAACCCGGACTGTGAATTGCTCAAACAACCCATCAATTTCCGACTCTTGCGTTTCGCCTTGTTTGAAAAGCCCGGCAGCTATCAAGATATTTTTGTTTCGATCGAGTTCTTTATTCGCCTTAATCGTGGGTTTCAAGGAGACTGCAGAGCCGGCAACAACCACCGCACAAACAAAGCACACGCCAAGTGCCACGGTGAGTATATTCGCCAGCGAATCCTTATTTTTGGTTGCGGGTTCTTTAGAATCCGAATTCTCTTGTGAATCAGACACTTCGCGCGAGCCTCCTCTTAACATTCGATTGGACAACAGACCAGTCAATCAGTGATGCGAACAGATTCGCAAAGAGTATTGCCAGCATCATCCCTTCAGGAAAAGCTGGATTGATCACCCGTATGAGCACGACCATGACACCGATTAGTCCACCGTAAAACCACCTTCCCGTGTTTGTCATCGCAGCCGATACGGGATCGGTCGCCATGTAAACCATGCCAAAAGCAAAGCCTCCGAGTACAAGATGCCAGTGCCAAGGCAAGCTGAACATAGGATTGCTAGAATCAACCTGATTAAGCAGTGTGGAGAGTGTGACCATCCCTATCATGACGCCTGCCATGATTCGCCACGACGCGATCCGGGTATACAACAATATTGCGCCGCCTATCAAAATCGCCAGTGTCGAAGTTTCTCCGACAGACCCTTGCATCTTGCCAAGGAAGGCATCCGTCCAGCTGAGTTCGGTCATCAAACCCTCAACCCCAGTGGCCGCCGCAATGCTTAATGCTGTCGCACCACTAAAGCCATCTACAGCCGTCCATACTGAATCGCCTGACAATTCTGCTGGATAAGCAAAGAAGATGAATGCACGTCCGGTGAGCGCTGGATTAAGAAAGTTTTTACCCACACCCCCAAAGATTTCCTTACCAATTACAACACCGAAACTGATTCCGATAGCAACCTGCCAAAGCGGAATGGTCGCAGGTAGGATGAGGGAAAACAAAATGCTGGTAACAAAGAACCCTTCATTAATTTCGTGTCCTCTCTTAACAGCGAACAGGACTTCCCAAAAACCGCCCACTATGAATGTCACCATATAAATGGGCACGTAAAACGAAGCACCATAGATCAAGCAATGCCACCAGTTGTCTGCGTCGTAGCCGGCGAGTAGCTCGATAATCCAACCACGCCAACCGGCCACGCCTTCAATGCCCATGTTGTCCATCGCAAGATTAGCTTGCAGCCCCACGTGATACATACCGGCGAGCATTGGAAAAAACGCACACCACCAAACGGTAGTCATCACACGTTTCATGTCGACCGCATCACGCACGTGCGAGGCACCGGCCGTAACCTTTCCGGGGGTGTATAAAATGGTGTCTATGGCTTCATACAGTGCATAAAAACTTTCGTATTTCCCGCCCTTGCTAAAATGAGGTTCAAGATCGTCTAAAGTAGTTCTAAGTGACATCTGTTTCTTATCCCTCCGCCTCAATCAGCGTTAACATTTGGCGCAAATATGGGCCATATTCATACTTACCCGGGCATGCAAAAGTACACAAAGCCAGGTCTTCTTCATCGAGTTCTAGGCAACCCAGTTGCATCGCCACCTCAACATCATTAACTAGCAACGCGCGTAACAACTGTGTCGGCAGAATATCCAGCGGCATCATTTTTTCGTAGGTACCTATCGGCACCATCGCCCTGTTGCTACCACCCGTACTAGTCGTGAAGTCGTGGTTTTTCAAACCGAACAAGGAGGACATAAACAAGCCAGTGACTGAAAACTTCTTGGTGCCCGGTGCTACAAATCCGAAAAGCTCTCGTTCAGTGCCCTCAGCCAGAACTGATACCTGATTATGAAAACGTCCAAGATAGGCGAGTGCGCCCTGAGCAGTACGGCCATCGAAGACAGAGCCAGATAAAACTCTCTGGTTTCCTGTCTTGTATTCACCAGCACCCAACTCGTCCAACGAGCCACCACGAACTGTGCGAATCAATCTCGGAGATTCAACACCCGGACCCGCCAGCGCAACCACGCGTTCAGCATAAATCTTACCGCTCGTAAATAAATGGCCGATGGCAATGACGTCCTGATAACCCAAGTGCCAGACTGTCTTGTCTGCAGAGACAGGAGAAAGGAAATGGATGTGTGTGCCCACCAAACCAGCCGGATGAGGACCTGAGAAAGTTTCGACTTTTACCTGAGGAACGCTGGAAGAAAAATCTGTTTCAGCGGCTTTACACACAAAAACAGCACCGTCAGTGAGTTTCGCGAGCACTGATAAACCATTCGTGAAAGCTTCTTTTTGCTCGGCTATGTATAGACCGGGGTCCGCCGCTAGTGGACGGGTATCTATTGCTGTAACGAAAATATCTGACGGCGTAGTACCAAGCGCAGGTACCTTGTTATATGGTCTTGTTCGCAACGCTGTCCATTCGCCGGACTCCAAAAGCAAATCGGTAACTTCCGCTCTTGTCCGATCGCTAATGTCACCCGCTTTATAACTCGCGAAGCTAACGGCCTCACCATCACCACCCTCTTCCATATCGATGACAATCGACTGAAACACCCGTTTGGCGCCGCGATGAATCGCTGAAACTGTACCACTGGCGGGTGCTGTGTAATTGATACCGTCAGATTTTTTATCGGTAAAGAGTAGTTGCCCTGCAACAACCTTGTCACCTTCAGCAACAGCCATCGTTGGCTTCAAACCGGGAAAATCATATCCAACCACTGCGCAACTTCGCGCGGGCCGTCCTTGGTCGATTTTTTGCTCGGGACTGCCCGATATAGGTAAATCCAAACCTCGCTTAGTCTTTATCATCCGTTACCTGGCTATGTGTCATTAGATAAGGCATTACATTCACGCAACCGAAAAACAAGGTTTCGTGAGTTAAACCCTCTCAGAATTGACAAAAGATCTAAAAAATAAGAAATAAAGTGTAATCCGTCATTCGGTCTTGTATCGCTGACTATCGTGCTTCCCCAATAAACCACGGATAATTTGCTTGATAGCGATTCGCAACAATGAACCCTGCTAAAATCGCGGCTCATTATAGTGGGCGGAATGACATTAATCTACAGAAAAGAGACCCACTTTAGTCCATAGGTCTCTCTATTTTGCGCGTTATGTCTAAAAGCGACGCGAAAGTAATTCTAGGACGCGGATTTGAGCCGCACAGGGGCATCCAGACTCTGAGCCGGATCAGTGGAGGGTTGACGCGGCACAACAGGATATTTTACCCCAGCCATTTTCTGGGCAACACGCAGCACCTGACATGTATAACCAAACTCATTGTCATACCACACGTAGAGGACAGCTTGCTTACCATCAACAATGGTCGCATCAGAATCGATGACGCCCGCATGTCTGTCGCTATTAAAGTCAGAAGATACCACCTCATTCGACATGGTGTACCCGATCTGACGCTGCATAGATGAGTTCAGCGATATGTCTCGCAGATATTCATTCACGGATTCTTTTGTCACCTCTTTGCTCAGGCTGAGGTTCAAAATCGCCATTGATACATTAGGTACAGGCACGCGTATTGAGTTACCTGTTAACTTTCCGTCCAGTTCCGGCAGGAGCTTACCGACTGAACTCGTCGCATTAGACTCGGTCAAGACCATGTTCAAAGCAGCGCTACGGCCCCTTCGCTCTTTCGAGTGAATGTTGTCGTGAAGATTTTGATCATCCGTGTATGCGTGCACGGTTTCCATATGCCCGTGAACGATACCAAAACCATCGTTCATCGACTTCAACACTGGAACTATCGCATTGGTTGTGCAGGAACCTGCGCCAATAATATTGTCTTCCGGTTCTATTAACGCGGAGTTGACCCCCGAAACGATGTTCTTAATTTGCCCCTTGCCCGATGTTGTAAGTAACACCTTAGAGACACCATTTGATTGAAGGTGCTGCGACAACCCGGCCTCGTCGCGCCAGACACCCGAGCTGTCAATAACCAGCGCCTTATTGATGCCATATTCAGTGTAGTCAATTGTCGCAGGGTCATTCGCATAAATGAAACGGATCACATTGCCGTTGCAGACCAGTACGTGGTTTTCTTCATCAACGCGAATCGTTCCTTTGAAGCCTCCGTGGATTGAATCGCGTCTCAGCAAACTCGCTCTACGGTTCAAATCTTTTATCGGGTCTTTCGGTGGCCGAAGTACCACAGCGCGCTGCACCAGATTGTGACCACCACCGGTTTTTTCAACCAACAATCTCGTCACGAGACGGCCAATTCTTCCAAAACCATAGACAACCACATCAACTGGTTCGTGCGTAATGGTGTCCTGCCGGCCTAAAATGTCACGGCATTGCATCTCAACATAAGCCTTGATGGATAGCCCTCTGGAATCATCCATGTATTGAGACGCCAGCTTACCGATGTCGACATGCGCGGGACCCAGATCAAGGCTACTCAGGATTTCGAGCATTGGATGCGTTTCAAACTCAGACATCTCGTTCATCTCCAACTGGCGAACGAAACGATGAGCCTTCATCAGGTCTATGACAGATTGGTTGTATAAAGGCACGCCATGAATATAAATGACCACATTTCTGCGATACAACCCACCAATCAGTGGAATCATTGCTTCCGCTAATGCTTCGCGCTCTTTCCAGTCTGCGAATACCCCTTCTAACCCTGGCTTTGCCACTAGCGACTCCTTTGAACGAATGTCCATTATCTGGTTGAAATTTGGGAGTTTTTCCAACTCGGCGAGCCCAAGTGTTCAAAGCTGCGCCGGATTTTCGCGTATTATCGAGTTTCCTCTTGATCAAATCAACACCCTAGCAGGGAATATAAACAGGCGGTTATATTGGGCGACGAAAAACCTCTTATTACTACAAAACAAATGCTTTAGTCTGCCCGCCGCTGGAGTTCGAGCTTTTGTGAATCCTGATTCAAATGAAATTTGAAGTGCCGAAGAAAATTCATCCCAAGCAAACCATCAATATTCTTTTGCGCGTCGAAGTTCAATGCGCCGATCGTTAGCCTGTTGACAGAGCTTTCACCAATCGAAAGTGCGCCGAGCGTCACGACTGGGGCTTGCACAACCCCATTTGCGGTTGCGAAATATTCCGATCTCTCATTGAGATTATACCCCAGCCCCGAGAGTACCGAAGCATCTATAGCCGTGATTGCGGCACCAGTATCGACCAATAACCTTATCGTAGCCTTCCTGCCATTTCTGTCCGGATCGACAATCGCTTCTACGGCATACTGCCCTCTCCTCACACTCAGGGGTATTTCTTCGACCCACGTTGCCGCGACGGTCTGGCTTTCTTCAAGCTGGATCAACAGTCGCCTCGCGTGAGCACCATATTGACTATGATTTTGAATCTGCGCCAATGGCTGGAAAGCGGCAGGCTCATTACCCATCCGAATCCTCAGCAGCCCGAGCTTTAGATAGTATTCAGCATATTCGGGTAACTCGAGGGTGAGACGCTCGTAGATTTGATCAAGTACCGCGTATCTTTCCTGTGAAATCAGCTCACGGGATGCACGGTCCATTGTTTCGGCAAGGGTGAACTCAAATTCAGCACCCTCAGGCAGATTGGAAATCTCCAGCGAAGCTTGCAACAGCGTTTCTATCGCCCCGCTATGATCACCCTCAGCCTGCAGTTGCGTAACCCTATTCAATAAACCGCGAAAGATCTTTACGTCAGCATTGTCCCTAAACAAGCTCGCGTCGGTGTTCCTCTGATTTAATGATGCCGATCGCTGAGCGTCCCGACGCAACGAAGGATCAGCGTTGCTCGTCTGTGTCGGAGCGTCCCGGTCGCTATCTGTCTGAGGCAACAAAACCTGAATCCACAACGAATGGAGCGCCCAACCAAGGAAAACACCAAGTATGGTAGAACATGCTATGGTTATTTTACCCTGCATTCATTTCACCATTTTGACCTTCTGTACTTTGAATTTACAGGTGCAGATAGTACTCTTCTCCACCCAAAATAATCCGCCGGAAGACAGTCAATCAGTATGAGCAACCTTCACCTTGGGCAGCACACAGTTCCGTCAAAAACGGGTGAACGACGCCACTGGAGCAATTTACCCGGCAGCGCTGCTTCCCTCGCGATTGCTCAGCAAATTATCGCTCAAAAAAACTTTTGCCTCGTCGTTACAACCGATGTGCTGGCTGCGGAAAGAACCGCCGACGAATTACGATTTTACCTGCCCGCCAGTGTCCCCGTCATGCTATTTCCGGATTGGGAAACACTTATTTACGATGGATTTTCTCCTCATCAAGACATCATTTCAGATCGATTATCAATTCTGAACACGTTGCCGGAGCAAAGTTCCGGCGCCCTGATAGTACCGGCTTCAAGCCTCATGCACCGAATCACACCGCGGCAATTCGCGCTTGGTAACAGCCTGATACTGAAAACGGGGCAGTCTTTTGACGTTTACTCGATGCGCAGAAAGCTCGAAGCTTCAGCCTATTATTGTGTCGATACGGTGGTGGAGCACGGCGAATTTGCAGTGCGTGGTGCGATCATGGACATATTCCCGATGGGTTCAGACCTGCCCTACAGAATCGACTTGTTTGATGACGAAATCGACACGCTCCGGACATTTGACCCGGAAACACAACTTTCCATAGAGAAAGTCGACAGTGTAAGTCTGTTACCGGCACGGGAGTTCCCACTCACAGAAGCCGCTATCAATCATTTTCAGGATCGATGGCACCAGCAGTTCACCAGCGATCCGCGCAACTGCCCTTTGTATCAAGATGTTTCGCAGGGTATGTCACCTGCCGGCATCGAATATTATTTATCACTATTTTTCACACAACTCGAATCACTTTTTGATTACCTGCCTCCCGATCCAATCGTCTTTACACAGGACATCGAAGCCGCACTGGACCACCAGTGGCATGAGGCCGAGGGCAGATATGAAAATTTGCGCTACGATGTACAACGTCCTGTTCTTGCCCCACCCGAAATTCTGATGCGTCCGAACGAAGTGCTCGAACTTTGTAACCGTGGTGTTCGCATCGAACTTAGAGAGGAGACGCAGTCAAGGGGAGACGTACTAAACTTTTCCAGTTTGCCAGATATTTCAATTAATGAACGAGCACAGGACCCTCTTGACCGATTCCGGAAATTCATCAATGGCGCGAGTAGGGTGCTATTAACCACCGAATCTAACGGCCGCAGAGAGGTTGTAGACGACCTACTGCATCGGCACGATATTGAAACACGCCACGCAGCGAGTTGGTCAACATTTTTAGAAGACAGTGCCAAATTACAAATCACGGTGGCACCACTGGAAAGAGAGCTGTGGCTAGAGACCCAAAATATCGCGGTTGTTTCCGAGCAGCAATTGTTTGGCAACAGAGTTCTTCAGCAAAGGCGAAGAGAAAAACAAAAAGACAACGCTTCTGAACTTGTCATCAAGAGTCTGACAGAACTGCACCTTGGGTCACCCGTTGTACATATTGATCACGGTGTAGGCCGATATCAGGGGCTGGAAACACTCAACATTAACGATCAGGAAACAGAATTCCTCTGTTTAGGTTATCAAGATGAAGCAAAGCTTTATGTGCCCGTATCATCTCTCAACCTGATCTCTCGATATTCTGGCAGCGAGGAAGGTCTTGCCCCACTCCATCGACTCGGCGGCGATGTGTGGGAGAAAGCCAAACGCAAAGCCGCAGAACAGATCAGAGATGTCGCTGCTGAGTTACTCAACATCTACGCACGCAGAGAAGCAAAAAAAGGCTTTGCCTATCCAGCCCCGGATGACGCATATCACAAATTCGCCGCGGCATTTCCCTTCGAGGAAACGCCCGATCAAGAGATTGCCATCGAGCGCGTGATCGGCGACATGATTAAAGAAAAAGCCATGGATCACCTTGTCTGCGGGGATGTGGGCTTTGGTAAAACCGAAGTCGCGATGCGCGCTGCATTTCTCGCGGTACACGCTGGAAGACAAGTCGCCGTACTTGTCCCCACTACCCTGCTAGCGCAACAGCATGCGGAAACATTTCAGGACAGATTCGCAGACTGGCCCGTCGTTGTGGATTCCATATCCCGGTTCAAGACGAAGAAAGAACAAGCGCTTGTCATGGACAGGCTCGCTGCGGGCACCATAGATATTGTCATTGGTACCCATGCGCTCATCCAAAATAGTATGAAGTTCAAGAACCTTGGACTGGCCATTATCGACGAGGAACATCGCTTCGGTGTGCGACAAAAAGAAACACTCAAGTCAATGCGTGCGGAGATAGATATCCTCACCATGACGGCAACACCGATCCCTCGTACGCTCAATATGGCAATGTCGGGTATGCGGGACCTGACCATTATCGCGACTCCGCCAGCAAAACGTCTTTCGATCAAAACCTTCGTCCAGCAAAGAAACGATGGATTCATCAAGGAGGCGATACAGCGGGAGTTGATGCGCGGTGGTCAAGTCTACTACCTTCACAACGAAGTGAAGACGATTGAAAATACCGCACAGAAAATTCAGGAGCTTGTGCCCGAGGCAAGAGTCGCAATTGGCCACGGTCAGATGCGAGAAAGGGAACTAGAGCAGGTAATGTCCGATTTCTATCACAAACGGGCAAATGTGCTCGTGTGCACAACGATTATCGAAACTGGAATCGACGTGCCAAGTGCCAATACGATTATCATGGACCGTGCTGATAAATTTGGCCTCGCACAAATACACCAGCTGAGAGGGCGAGTGGGACGGTCCCATCATCAGGCTTATGCCTACCTCCTGACACCCCATGAAAAAGTGATGACGCCCGATGCCGTCAAACGACTCGACGCAATATCAGAGGCAGAAGATCTTGGCGCCGGATTTATACTTGCCACCCACGACCTTGAAATCAGGGGCGCAGGAGAACTGCTTGGTGACGATCAGACAGGCAATATGCACTCGATAGGGTTTACGCTTTTTATGGAAATGCTTGACCAGGCAGTTAAAGCAATCAAGGAAGGGAAAACACCTAATCTTGACAAGCCGCTGGACAGTGGCACCGAGGTCAATCTCAGATTGCCCGCGCTAATACCGGAACCCTATCTACCAGATGTCCATCACAGACTCGTGCTCTACAAACGCATAAGCAATGCCGAGACACAAGACAAACTAAGAGAATTGCAGGTAGAAATGATCGATCGATTTGGTTTGTTACCTGAGCCCACAAAAACATTGTTTCGTATCACGACCCTGAAACTACGCGCAGAAAAACTGGGGATAAAAAAAGTAGACGCGGGACCGAATGGTGGGAAGCTCGAGTTTGTGCAGGATACCCCTATTGATCCCTTCAGTATCGTTCAATTGGTACAATCAGAGCCACACAGGTATCGCCTTCCCTCGGCAAATCAATTATCGTTTGATGAGAAAATGGAAAAGCCTGAAACCAGATTTCAAAAAGTTGAGAGATTACTTGAACGACTTGAAGAAAAACATGCTCGCGCGACTGAATAGATTATTTTGGGTCTGCCTAGTCTTTTGCCTGCCAAACGCTGTCGCAGGAGAAGAAAGACTCCCCATAGATTACTCTGATTGGTATCAGGTAGAGGTGATTGTCTTCTCTCCGCTCAAAGGCGCTGATTTCGGCGAAACTTCAAAGCTGCTCGAGAAAAACTATCCTGCAGACCTTATCACCATCTCTGCCGCTTCGCCGGATGACATTAAACCTCAAAATCTCTCACAACTGACTCAATTGCAGGCGCTGACTTTTTTGAACCAAAGCCTTGAGTCGGAGAGCGACGAAGCAACTACAAGCCAACGACAAGAGGAGTTCATATTCGGGAACCGCAGCCTGCACAATCAACCCGAGGTTGTGGCAAAAGCAGATATCGAGCAACTACAGATTATCTCAGCGACTGACTTGGAAGATTTAGATCCCGCTGGAAGCGATAGTGATCTCAGTCAACTTAGCAATCTGGATCATATTGAAGATCTGCTTTATCCAGCAGATCCTGCCGCCTTTCAGCAGCTAGCGCAAAATGAGCTTTTCCTCGGCGGTCTGTCAAGGAGTCTCAGACGATCGAGCCAATATCGGTTTCTGAAGCATATGGCGTGGCGCCAGCCGATCAGGTCATCCGAAGCGCCAACCCCGATCCTCATTCAGACGGGAGACCACTTTGATGATCACTTCATGATAGATGGCACCTTATCAATCAGTCGATCCCGGTACCTGCATGTAAGCACAGATCTTTGGTTTACAGAGTTCACACCTAAATACGGAGCTGGTCCCTTAAACAACACGCCAGTGAATATGGACAAAGAAACCAGAGACAGCTATCCAGAGGTTGCAAAATGGGAACAGCTGCGGGACCAGCAATTGCCGCTACAATCTTACCCGTTACAACAGGCAAGACGCATGCGCAGCGCGACCCTACACTATATCGATCACCCTTTATTTGGGATCCTGATACAGATCGACCGGTACCGGGGTGAGCAGGGATCAACGTAAATCAGTTAACATTTTTTTCTTTAGAACTTTCGCGATACTGTCAACAAAACACGTCAACTACCCCATCGACATCAGCAAGCAGGTGTTGCCGCTGATATCGATCTCGTTGTTCATTCGGCCTTGCTTCGCATAAAGACCAAAATCATGTTTTGGTGTTTCCAGCTTCATCGGCCATCGCGCCCACAGGGGGTAAAGACTGCCCACCAGCATCCAAATGCACCGTTGAAGTTGGAAACGCACATTCCGCACCATGGGATTCGATAATACCAAACACATCAAGCAGCACTCGCTGTTTGACTTGATGGAATTCAACCCAGTTTGTAGTCCTCGTGAAGGTGTAAATAAAGAAGTTAAGAGAAGAATCTGCAAACTCGTTGAAATTCACCATCAAGGTTTGGTCCTCATCGATATCGGCGTCGGCTCTCAGCATGGTCTCGACGTCTTCAACGATTTTCGCGAGCAGAGCAGCATCCTCATACCGAACACCGATGGTTTCGTAGATTCTGCGGTTCTTCATCCGGGAGGGATTCTCCACAGCAATATTCGCAAAGACAGAGTTTGGAATATAAAGCGGTCGCATATCAAAGGTGCGAATAACTGTCAGGCGCCAGCCGATACTTTCAACGGTTCCCTCGATCTCCCGATCAGGGCTGCGAATCCAATCGCCTAACGCAAACGGGCGATCGAGATAAATCATAAGCCCGCCAAAAAAGTTTGCTAACAAGTCTTTTGCCGCGAACCCAACAGCAATTCCGCCAAACCCACCGAAGGCCAGAATACCCGAAATACTGATGCCCAGTGTCTGCAGTATCGACAGAACCGCCGTTACAATGACCGATACGCGCAGGAGTTTGCCAACCGCATGGGTGGTGGTTGCATCAGACCCGTTGTGAACAAGACCCTTTTCCACCTCGCGAATGAAACGCACAAGAAAATAAACCAGAATTCCAAGTACGAGCACATAACGAAGCGGGTTGATTATCTCCTCAAAACCGCTCGCCGATTGTTTGGCAATCATCTCGGCTGCCCAACCCACACCCACCACCCAGATCATTAGCCGGAGCGGCTTGCGAACCGACGCCAGCAAGGCATCGTCCCAAATGGTAGTCGTGCTCTCTGCCTTTGCGTAAAGCCGATCAAAGCCTCGTCGAACAACAAAATTCACCATCATCGTGCTCAACACGATGGCAAAGACCAGCAACACCCTTGGATCACTCAACCAGGTCATTAGGGCCTCAGGGATTTCAGAAACTTCCGATTTATTCATAACTTTTCTTCATCACTCTCGTTAACCGCTGCTGCTCACGCCTGTCGATCTTCTTTTTGTCATCGAATAACAACCTCACTCACCCGATGCGGACATGCGCAAACCAGTAATATACCCATTTTCGCCCAATTGTGCGTAACCTAGAAGTATCGCGTCAGTTCCAGCTTTAGAAAATCCTCATCTTGAAAGAATCCCAACTCACTTTTGGAATCCATCAGCACAAACAAATACCCCGGCGCACTGTCTGCAGGACGGTCTCCGTGACTAAAAATAGTCGCTTCAAGCACAAGTTTCCAGTGACTTCCTATTCTCGTGCTTGCTTCGAGAGTGGTCAGCATTTCATCCGTATCCCTATCCCAGACCCAAACGATAAGAGCACTTGAGTCAGCGACGTTATTTGCAGTCAAACGAACGCCCAGCGCAACATCATCATCACCGATTGCATTCGCCTCACCGTGCCGATCATCAAACAGGTATTCCGTCACTATCCCGAGATCAACTCTTGTGTCGAAAACGCCGACGAAACTTTTTTCAAAACCGAAAGTTGCGGCGGTATAACGATCGCCTTGTCCGCTACGAGAAATGGCTTCCAGCTTCCATAACCAATCGCCCACAAGATACTGGGCATCTAACCCTGTTTGATCAATGACGTCGTAGACGGGTATGAGAGTGCCATCAACAAACGTGCCGTTTGCGTCGAATATGGGCAGAAACTGAAACCTCGGTGCTCGGGAAGTACCTGAAAAATGAGAAAGCCCAAGTTCGAGCTCACCGATATAATGTGACCAACGCACGGCAAAATCCGTTCGCGCAGTTTTTGCGCCGGAAGCGAACACCGCCAGATCTTCATTTACCAGAAACGGGATCCTGAGCCGGCCTTCTCGGCCATGATACTCACGTTCACGAAAACCCGGCAAAACATAGAAATCAAGGACACCCCAATCCCTCGTCAGCGACAAGTTGATCATGGGCTGACCCAGCTTTTCCTCTCCGTCAGGATTTTCAACGTTGTCCGTCTGGTTGATAATATCAACCAGATGCTGGGATTCTGTGACACCCCAGAACACCTTGCGGATGCCGGATCGCAGCTCCCAACCATCACCGACGTGCACCCAAGTTAACTCACGTATGTCAAAGTGGCTCCGGTCATTGTCGTTGTCATCCCAACGGATAAATGGCACGAAAGCAAAAATGTCATTTCCATCATTCATCGAGCGGTAATATTCAGTTTGGAAACTGAAAGCAAGATGATGTTTGCCCTGGCCAGCCAATCCGTTTTTTTCAAAACCACGATATTCGCCTGAGAAATCGGAATTCCATCGACCAGCAGAGTCGGCGCGATCGTCGGGTGACTTAAACACAGCACTCGCACGACGCAACACAGCAAGATTGAACCCCGCGGCGCCACTTCCCGAAAGATTGCTTTCTCCGTCTGCACTTATTCGTTTCTTCGGCGGCGGGCCACGGACAGGAATTTCAATTTCTTCACGTTCGGGTATGGCTCCCCGACCACCGCTCGCATACCGACCAATGCTCGTATAGTCGTCAACGGTTTCTGGCGCAATAACGTCGCCAGGCTTTGCAAGCTGACGCCAGGAATCACTATAGTCAAGGTCGGCTAGCTGTTGGCGAGCCAAGTCCAGATCGCTTTCTGCTAGTGGTCCCACCCTCACCCTGTGAAAGACCTTACCTTTGGCAAGCACACTTTCACTCGACACCCTTGAGAAGTGACGATCCAGTCTTCTCTCGACATCTACAGCTTCGCTGACATCGAGAAAGCTACCAACAATAAGATAATACAAGCTCGCGGTCGCAGTCGGGATCGCACGCTCCGCGACACTGCGGTCAACACTAACCTCAAACTGCTGGTCACTTAACTGGATAAGCCAGACATTGCCGATGCCAAGATTGCCCAGCTGTCTTTTGAAGTCTTGTGAATCAACCCCCGACAGCACGGGTGCAACAAGTCTCAGTAATTGTCGCCCGCCGGTTTCGGCTGGAATAATTTTGATCTCTGTCTGCAAGGCGTGGTTAAGTCTGGCGGCCTCATCAACCGCACGCTCATATTCGCTGAAGCTTCCGAGAACCCACCCCTGAGCAGCTTCGAGTTCAATGGTGCTGCCCATTAGAAACGGTAACATGAGTATTGATAGTACTTTTGATCTCATGGAGATGAACTTATCGCATTCGCTGCAGACTGTTCTTTGTAAAGTCACCGTCCTTCAGTCCAGTATCAAACTCATAGTTCCGCCAAAGTAACTCAGTACTCTTACCTGTCTGGTGATTGACCATATACATTGAATCAGCTCGCCAGAACGCGCCATTGTACTTTTGGTAGCCGGTGGAAGTTAGGGTTTTCAGCAAGCTCCCCTTTCGGTCGTAATAATCGATCTTCTGATATCGATACTCTGCCTTGTCGACCCATGCAACTTGACGGGTGTAACCCGAATAACGGTCGACGGGCACTCTTTCAATGACAAAGCAGGCCTGCCCGTCAAAATCCTCTTCTCGGACAAAACGATAGGTATACTTTTCTACCTCTTGGCTGGCCAAATCTTCAAATGCAAATTCACTACCCACAAAAGGACCTGATTTATTTTTTGAGGCAATGCGCTTAACGCGCTTCAAAGCTGGCAAATTAAGCCATTGATCATCTGACGCAACTTTGTGTGAAAAAGTCAGCAGTCCTGTACCACGAATATCTGGGGGAGAATCAAATACGGTGAGGCTTTTGTCACCATCTTCTGGCACCTCGAGTATGCGAAGCCTCATCGATCTGGCGTTTTGATTACCAGACACATCGCGTAAAACCATTTCCAGTTCCACCTTAGTATCGACAAAGCCATTGTCTCTGGCGTCAACTTCATGCGCGATCGCGAGTCCCTTCTCTTCCGCCGACTCGGCCTGCACATAGGCACAACTGATCGACAAAAGCAGGAAGGCTGAAATAATTCTGATCATTTTCTTCGAAAACCTCCACTTTGGGTGCGCACAGAAGATCACAATTGACCAAAATTCGCAACTTGTCACGGTAGAGCAAAGCCCGGCCCTTCAAGGCAATGCCTGGAGAATGCCTGGACAATGCCTGATAGCTGCGCAATCTCCAAAAACAAATTCTGTAAAAAACAGTTGCCATACCACCGCTGCTGTATATACTTCCAGTAACTGTATATAAAAACAGTTGTTGGCAATGTTTTTCTAAAAAACACACTTTAAACAGCAGCGAGCACTACGATGAACAAGTTAACCAGCAGACAAACTGAAGTACTTGATTTTATTAAGGCCTATATTGATGACACGGGTTATCCACCTACCAGAGCTGACATCGCTCAGGAGCTGGGTTTCAAAAGCCCCAACGCATCAGAAGAACACTTAAAGGCATTAGCGAGAAAAGGTGCCATCGAAATGATTCCGGGCACTTCCCGGGGTATCAAGCTGCCCGACACAGACGGGCTACCTATTATAGGGCGAGTCGCAGCGGGCTCTCCAATCCTGGCGCAAGAACACATCGAAGACTACTGCGAGATACCGCCCAGCTTTTTCAGTCCTGCTGCGGACTACCTCCTCACCGTCCACGGCGACAGTATGATCGAGTGCGGCATACTCGACGGGGATTTACTGGCGGTACATAGAACACAGCAGGTCAATAATGGTGATATCGTCGTTGCGAGAATCGACGATGAAGTCACGGTGAAACGGCTTCAGAAAGGTCGCAGTAAGTACCAAATTTCACTCTTGCCGGAAAATAGGGATTACTCTCCGATTGAAGTAGACCTAAAAACAACCGATTTTGCATTTGAGGGACTTGCAGTCGGCGTGCTCCGGCACTAACGCCACGTCGAAGTCCCGTGCCACCAACTGTTTATTTTGGTGGCACTAAGACCCGTTTACTGATGAATTATCTATTTTTTTGACGCAGCTTTTGATTTAGCTTTGGGCTTTGCTTTCGCTTTGCGTGGCGCCTTAATCTTCTCGTCTACCAACCATTTACCATTCACATAATCTGCGCGCCAACCTGAGGGTTTGCCATCATCTTCTGAAATGACGTACTGCTCTTTTGTCTTACGGGCAAATTTCAATAATGTGCGTCGTCCCTGCGAATCTGTCACGGGCGCTTGCATCACATATCCATATTTGGGATCGATTTCATTTTGATGCGGAATCAGTTCGTCGATATAAGGTGCACGAGTTTCACGGTTTTTTGGAAACTGACTGGCCGCTAAAAATATCCCAGCGGCGCCGTCGCGCAATATATAAGTATCATCAACCTTGACACATGCCAACTCTGGCATGGGCACCGGGTCCATTTTTGGCGGCGCTGCTTCACCGTTCCGGAGCAGCTTGCGCGTATTTTTGCACTCCTCAGATGTGCATCCGAAGTATTTTCCGAATCTGCCGGTCTTTAATTGCATCTCAGCGCCGCACTTATCACATTCGAGCAGCGGACCGTCGTAGCCTTTAATTTTGAATTCACCGGCTTCGACTTCCATGCCATCACAGTCCGGATTGTTTCCGCAGATGTGGAGCTTTCGCTCTGTGTCGATCAGATAGCTGTCCATCGCCGTCTGACACTTCTTGCATCTGTGCTTGGTTCTGAGAATTCTGGATTCTTCTTCTTCATCGCCGTTGACGCTAACAACCTCATCACCGGAAATCAGGTTGATTGTACTCTTGCAGCGTTCCTTTGGAGGTAACGAATAACCAGAACATCCCAAGAACACACCAGTGCTTGCGGTTCTGATTTGCATGGGTCGACCACACTTGGGACAGTTAATGTCGGTCATTGTTGGCTCATTCGAACGCATATCCGAATTTGCCTTATCGAGCTTCGTTTCAAAGTCTGTGTAGAATCGGTTTAGCAGTTGCTTCCATTCGGACTTGCCGTCCGAGACCTCATCTAGCGATTCTTCTAGCCCTGCGGTGAATCCATAATCTAACAAATCGTCAAAGTTTTCACTTAAACGGTCGGTAACAACATCACCAATTTTCTCCGCGTATAAACGTTTGTTTTTTAGCGTGACGTAGCCTCGATCTTGAATTGTGGTAATAATCGAAGCGTAGGTTGAGGGTCGCCCGATACCTTTCTTCTCGAGTTCTCTGACAAGACTTGCCTCACCAAATCTGGCAGGCGGCTTTGTAAAATGCTGAGACGGCAGCAGTTCGACCAAATTAAGCACTTGACCCACTTCGTACTCAGGTAATGGGGCTTCCTCTTCCTTGCGCGATGCTGGCGCTTGTACCCGGGTATAACCGTCAAATCTCAGCACCCGGCCCCGAACACGCAATTCCAACTCATCGGCCTCAACGACCACAGCTGTACTCGTGTACTCTGCGTTGGGCATTTGACATGCAACAAACTGACGCCAAATCAGTTCATACAATCTTTCTGCATCGCGTTCCATCCCTGCAATCGCTGTAGTTTTGACGCTAACGTCAGAGGGTCTGATCGCCTCATGCGCTTCTTGCGCGCCCTCTTTGCTACTATATATCCGCGGCTCATCTGGTAGATATTTTTTACCAAAATCCGCGACAATCAGATCTCTACAGCCGTTAATCGCCTCACCACTCAGATTAGTCGAATCCGTTCGCATATAAGTGATGTAACCGGCTTCATACAGGCGTTGCGCCATCATCATTGTCTTTTTAACACCAAAGCCAAGCCTAGTACTGGCCGCTTGCTGTAGCGTGGAAGTAATAAAAGGTGCGGTCGGGCGGGTTTGTGTCGGCCGCCCCTCTCTGCTTTTTACAACGAAGGCGGCCTCATTGAGCAAATCAAGTGCGGCGTCAGTCTGCGCCTGGTTGACCGGCTTAAAATTCTCGCCTGCCTGTTTAACCACCTGAAATTTAACAGGGTTATCTGTTTTCTTTGCTTCTTCGCTCAGGTTGGCGAAAACGTCCCAATACTCCTCGGGGATAAATTTACGGATTTCCCGCTCACGCTCGACAATCAGTTTGACTGCGACAGACTGAACCCTACCGGCGGATAACCCTCGCGCAATTTTTGCCCACAGCAGCGGAGAGACCATAAAGCCAACGACCCGGTCGAGAAAACGCCTGGCCTGTTGCGCATTGACCATGGCCATATTGAGCTCACCCGGTTTTTCGAACGCTTCCTGAATTGCGCGCTTGGTTATCTCATTAAAGACGACCCGACGGTAACGGGAATCGTCACCACCAATGGCTTCTCGCAAATGCCACGCAATCGCCTCACCCTCACGGTCAAGGTCAGTCGCAAGATAAATTTTATCCGCGTCTTTTGCTAGCTTACGTAGTTCCGTGACAACTTTTTCTTTACCCGGAAGAATCTGATAGTTCGCCGCCCACCCATTCTCAGGATCGACACCCATTCTTGAGACCAGCTGTTTTTTGGCTTTCTGCTTTTTATAAGCAGCTTTTTTCGCCTCAGGCATTTTCCGCGTCTTCGCCGCCTCGGCTGCCCTCGCCTTTGGATCAGATTTCGAGGTGCCACTGGTGGGCAGATCCCGAATGTGGCCAACGCTCGACTTAACGATGAAATCGCTGCCCAGATATTTATTGATGGTCTTCGCTTTTGCGGGAGACTCAACGATGACTAATGATTTGCCCATAGGTTCACTGTACTTAAGTTTTTGGCCGGAAAAAATCGGACATATATAAAGTGTTGACTACTCAAGGTCAACCCAAATTCGCAAGACCTGCTCAATATGTCGTCGTGAAATTTAGCTAGAACGACAAAAATCATGCGCCTTCAGAATCATCTTCAGAGGACGAATCCTTTTGAAGACAAGGGCTTAGCGTCACGACCTCGTTAAGAAAACCAAGCAGTTTTGCCAGACCTTGTTCATCGGACCTTTCGTGCCAGTATACAGATACCAGTCCTGCAGTCTCATCTAAACGAATCACGTCCGCGGATAAATCAGCTAGGTGCGATTCAACGAACTGCCGGAATATTGGGTCAAGGTCCCCAGAATCACTTTCCACCCATGTTAACTGATTGCCGGAAGACTTATCTCTCGACAGCCTCCAGCCAGGCATGGGTATTCCAATCTGACTATTCGCTTTTTTCCTAGGACGGCGATAAGCCACACAAGCGAGGTCCCGAGGGAGCGGACGACCCGTTGCGGACAAATACTTATCACGGTCTGAATCCGGGTCTTCAATCTTTACTAGTGCGACACTCACCCCGGCTGCTCGCGCTGACTGGCGAAACGCCATCTGCTGCTTTTGCCGTTTCGAGGGCAATATAGCGATAATAGGTGCCACCACAAAAAAAAGGATCAGGATAACGATCAAATAACTCATATGGATTGGTCTCTCTGAGGGTTGAAAGCTTGGCGCCAAGGGACCTATGGCTTGCCCAAAGGAAAAATATGAGGCGAAAATCAAAATTTCAGGTTAACAAGTATTGTTGTCCACACCCATACTGTGTAAATTTGCCAAAAATGACTCAGCAATAATAACAAAAAGTTCAGGAGATACTGCCCATGGGTGAATATAACCATATTCTAGTAGCTGTTGACCTCACAGAGGAAGCACGCCACGTTTCCAAACGCGCCTGCGCGCTAGGGAAGGCTTTCTCGGCAACCATGAGTTGCATGCACGTCATTGAACCACTGAGCCTCGCTTACGGTGGTGATATACCGATGGATCTCTCGACAATTCAGGAACAGATTCAAGAGACCGCGAAAAAGCAACTGGCGGATTTTGCGCACTCGCTCTCCATACCCGACGAAAACCAACATCTTATATTTGGGCGTCCCGAAACAGAGATTCATAACCTGGCAGAGCAAATTGGTGCAGATTTGATTGTCGTTGGCAGCCACGGGCGCCACGGCTTAGCACTACTACTCGGGTCTACGGCAAATGGTGTGTTGCACGGGGCGTCTTGCGACGTACTCGCCGTAAGGGTTGGGAACTAACACCGCATTATATGACAGGGATGTTGAGCAAAAATCTTAAGATCCCCCTTGCCGCGTTTCTGGCGCTCCTTGTCCCGATTGTATTTATGCCTGCTGCTCAAGGTGCCAATGTGGCGCCCGCGAATTCAGTCACCTCAAAATTCGAGCAGAGAAAATCGTACAAGCGGGCGATCAGCGCCGTAAAATCTGGCCAACGCAGCAAGTTTCAGCGAATGAAACCGGCTCTTGCCAACTATACGCTGTACCCTTACCTCGAATACTTCGAGCGAATCTATCAAATTTCTAGGCAAAACAATGCATCGATTGACGCCTTTCTTGCGCAGTATGCGGATACCCCTCTAGCCAAAAGGCTACGTCAAAACTGGCTATACCATCAGGCAAAAAAAGGGCGCTGGGACAATTTTCTTGCCTATTACGAACCCAGCAGTGCAACAAAGGTAAACGCTTGTTACCAAGCCTACGCGCTTGCTAAAACAGGCAAAACCGATGCTGCCTTCCAACAGGCTGAACAACTCTGGTCGGTCGGGTTTTCACAACCCGACGAATGCGATTCTATCTTTAAAGTCTGGCGCGATGCTGGCGAGTTAATCCCGGATCTAGCCTGGCAGCGATTTACATTGAGCATGCAGGCAGGAGAAATCACGCTTGCAAATTACCTCGTGAGATTTCTAAGTAAACAAGATACACAGCATGCTGCGCGTTTTCTTGCCGTTCATCGAAAACCAGCACTGATTGAGAAAACCAAGAGATACTCAAAACCGAACCAACGGAACGCAGAGATTGTCTTGCATGGGTTGAAGAGACTCGCGCGGCGAAATGCTCAGGCCGCTTATAAAACGCTGCAAACCTACCAAGAAGATCTCACCTTTACCCAGCAGGAATTGGAGGAGCTTCTACTATATATCGGGTATCGATTAGCGTCTCAGGGAGACCCGCAAGACAGCCTCGAGCGCTTCCCGATCGCCTTAAGTACTAACACAAAGCTGGTTGAAGCACGTATTAGACTTGCCCTTAAACGGAATGACTCAAGCAAGGTACTGGTCTTGATGCACCAGTTGCCAGCGCGAGTGAGAGACATTCCCCGGTGGCGATACTGGCGTGCCCGTATTCTGCTGGACTCAGCACAACTGGCTGAGCAGAGCCAGGCGAGAAAAACACTGACTGAACTGGCGGAGACACGAAACTATTATGGTTTTTTGGCCGCGGACCATCTTGGCTCCCCGTATCAGTTCCAGAATTCAGCTTCGAGCATCACTGAAGAGGAAATACTCAGTCTTGAATCCTCACCTGGTATTGCGCGCGCACTTGAGTTGTATGCCATCGGGGAACTGACCATGGCACGGCGAGAGTGGCTGAACAGCGTTAATCAATTTTCAAACAGGGAACAGCAAATAGCTGGATACGTCGCTCAACGCTGGGGGTGGCACAAGCGTGCCATTCAATCGATGATCGACGCGGAAGCCTGGGATGACCTTGATGTTCGCTTTCCGTTAGCGTATCGGGACAGTTTTATTGCAAACACCGTGAAAGCTGACATTCCAGTGACCTTCGGGTTTGCGATCGCAAGGCAGGAAAGTGCTTTTATGCCCGATGCAAAGTCTAGCGCAGGTGCACTGGGACTCATGCAGATGATTCCAAGCACGGCAAAAATAACCGCTAAACGCCACAATCTCAGGTTTGCCAACACCAACGTATTAATTAATCCACATACAAACATCACTTTTGGTACCGCTCATCTTGGCACCCTCATGCGGCGTTTCAACAACAATCGGATTCTTGCATCAGTGGCATACAACGCAGGCCCGGGTCGAGTTCAGTCTTGGCTCGACCCGACGCTTCCGGTTGATGCTTGGATCGAGACAATACCCTTCACTGAAACTCGTAACTACGTACAAAACGTATTGATGTTTGCTGCAATTTACGGGAATAGGCTAAAAACCAGCCAGCCACTTATTATGGCGCACGAGCGTGCAGCATTCGCCGCCAACTAATTTGCCTACGTAACACCTCAAAAACGAACAACTGCCACCAATTTATCCGACACTCGGCTTTTAAGACAATCTCCACTCGGCACGCTCGGGTGTCTTTGCAGTAAACTTTCAGCAAGCGGAATTAATATGCTCATTTGAAGCCGGAACCGGACAAACGACGCATCAAAAAACACCCCATGTCAGCAACAGACATCAACTGAAAGAATCTTGGTATCATTAGTTCTCCGCAACCTAGGACAAAAAATGCATGTTTGTAGATATCGGCGCAAATCTCACCCACACTGACTTTAATCAGGATTTTGACCTTGTGCTTGATCGTGCCTTTAACGCCGGGGTAGGCAAAATTATGGTCACCGGATCTTCACAACAAAGCAGCGCGGAAGCATTGGCTTTAGCGCAACGCTATCCTGGTCAGCTATTTGCAACAGCGGGTATACATCCTCACCATGCTGAGGAAACTACGCCTGCGGTCATCGATTCTCTTGCGCAGATGCTTGCTCAGAATGAAGTAAAAGCAGTGGGAGAGACTGGACTGGATTTTTTTCGCGATCTTTCACCTAGAGAAATTCAGGTTTCATCATTTGAATCACATATCGAATTGGCAATCGAACACAAACTCCCCATGTTTCTACACGAGCGTGAAGCCTATCCCCGCTTTGCCGAGATTCTAAGGGCCCACAGAGGCCTCTTGAACAAAGTTGTGGTTCACTGTTTCACCGGAGAAAAAGAAGCTTTACACGCATATCTGGATCTTGACTGCCACATTGGCATCACCGGTTGGATTTGCGATGAACGCCGGGGCAAGCACTTGCTGGACATTGTCGGCGACATTCCCACCAATCAATTGATGATTGAAACAGACGCACCTTATCTTCTTCCCAGGACTATCCGACCACGGCCAAAATCCCGAAGGAACGAGCCGTCTTTCCTGAGCTACGTTTGCAATACCATCGCACAAGTTACCGGAAAGTCGCCGGAGGAAATCGCCGCCAGCACAAAGCACAATGCCGAGGAGTTCTTTGACTTATGCTAGTGCACTTGTACACAACGCTAGGTTGTCATTTGTGTGAGGATGCCTTGGTACTGTTGATTGAGTATCAACAAACACATCAAGGGTCATTGGAACTTGCAGAAATTGAAATCAGTGACTCAGAGCAACTCATCGAAAAGTACGGCATAAGAATTCCCGTTGTCAAAGTGGTTTCAAGTGGTGAGGAACTTGGCTGGCCATTCAATCAGATGGCGCTTTCTGACTTTTTTAATCAACATCTCACGTGATGACAACGCTCATTCAAGGCCACAGAATTTCCCATGCGATGGGGACAAAACAACTTTTTAATCACCTCGACATCAGCATAAACTCAAAGGACCGGATAGGTTTGGTGGGCCACAACGGTTCTGGCAAATCAACCTTGCTGTCGATTCTCAATGGCAGCGAAACACCCGATGAGGGTGATCTTTCGTATAACAGCACACTAAAACTCGAAACCGTGGAACAGTTTATCGATGATAGCCTACTGCCGTTAACCTTAGTTGATGCGTTAGGTATAAAACTGGCTGAGGATGAGCGCGCATACTCTGAATATAAACTTCCCAAACTTTTGCACGAACTTGGCTTCACCGAAGATGAGCATGAATTCTGTGTCAATGATTTAAGCGGTGGACAACAAAACCGGCTGATGTTTGCCAGAGCACTCATTAACGAGCCCAACCTGATCCTGTTTGATGAACCCACCAACCATCTAGACCTGGCTACGCTGGTTCAGTTCGAGAACCTCTTGAACAGCTTGGATATCGCTTTTTTGCTTATTTCACACGACAGGCAGTTCCTCGATTCTGTGACCAACAAAACTATCTTTCTCCGTGATCAACGCAGCTACAGCTTCGCCCAGCCCTACAGCCGCGCAAAAGCGAAACTAGATAAGCAGGACGAAGCCGCTGCCCTCAGACTTAAGGAGGAGGAGAAAAACATTAAAAGCCTGAAGGCTAGTGCTAAACGTCTGGCTGAGTGGGGCAAAGTTTATGACAACGAAAAGCTGGCGCGCAAAGCAAAAACAATGGGAAAGCGAATAGAAAAGCTTGAAGAGGCCAAGACCTTTGTGACTAAAGGATCTGCACTTAACCTGACCCTCGACGTATCACTCTCGCACGCTAATCGAATGCTCCAGCTCGAAAACCGTTCCATCAAAAGCCCTGGAGACCAACCGACTGATCTGTTCTTCATCGAAGATTTTTTTATTCGCCCCGGTGACAGAGTTGCCCTGCTGGGACACAACGGCGTTGGCAAAACCACATTAATCAAATTGATTACTGATACCTTTGACGCAGACCCGCAGAGCGAGCTGGTCAAATTCAACCCTCAGTGTGATTTGGGATACTACGACCAAGAGCTGGAAATTCTCGATCCGGCATGGAGTCTGGTTGAGGCTTTAAGGCACTGTTGCGACAGAACGGAAGGTGAGTACAAAACGTCCTTGATCAAAGCCGGGTTTCCTTATCTTGATATGGAAAAACAGGTAAAGGTACTAAGTGGCGGCGAAAAGGCTCGATTGATGTTCCTGATCATCAAACTAAATGAACCTAATTTCCTGATTCTTGATGAGCCCACCAACCACATCGATATTCAAGGAAAAGAACAACTCGAGAAACAACTACTGGAAAATAACGCGACCCTACTTATCACATCTCATGATCGACGCTTTGTTGACAACATCGCTGATCGATATGTGCTGATTGAGAACGGTCTGCTTCGGGAATTGAACGATCCGACAGCATTTTACAAACAAAACGTCAGTCGCAAAAGAGAGCGGCAGCTATCAAACAGCGAAAAACACATTTCGAACGCGGAGGCTGAGAGCGAAGACCAAATGCTCCAGAGAATTATAGAACTGGAAAGTCTGCTGACGAATGATCGCGCCCGCAAACCGAAGTTTCAAAAAATCGCCAACCAAGAAAAATGGCTAGCTGAACTTAACACCCTTAATTCACAGCTTTGAGTCATAGTTTTCGCTGCCTGACACGCCATCAAGAGAGTTGAGGATAGTGCACTCTAGCGCCGAGGTTTCCCCGCCGCAGCAGGCATCGGTAATCTTCTGAAGCGCGCTTTTCATCTGGGTTAATTCCACAAGCTTATTTTCGATGGTCATCAGTTTCGCCTGCGCCAACTTTTTAACCTCACCACAGGTTTTTGATTCACGTTCAATCCTCAAAGACAGCAATTCTTCAATCTCTTTCAGAGAGAAGCCAAGACGCTTAGATTTCACAATAAAATCAACTCTCGCAACGTCCGCTTGAGTATACAGACGATAACCGGCATCACTTCTGCGAGGGGCGACAATCAGGTCTTTACTCTCGTAAAACCTTAACGTCTCTGTGCTCGTACCCGTTCTATGGGCCAGCTCACCAATTCTCAGATAACCCAATTAACACCTCCGCTTCCTGAATACAGGCATGACAAACCTTCATCCTCACTATAAGGTCAATGCTCCCGATTGCAAGTTCTTACCTGATGGATCGCGCCTAAACTTGATTTCACTTGGTTCTCCGTTTTTTTCCCTTCAGAATGCTTCAAATAGGCTTTAATATTCGCCACCTTGCTATCGTATTAAACAGCGCAAACCCAGCCGAGAAAGGTAGAGTAACAATATGAATTCAAAGCTCCGAATAGCAGTTATCAGCGGAGGAACTTCCGCGGAGGCATCGGTTTCGAGAGTCTCTGCTAAGGGTGTCACCGAGGCGCTTTCGGTAAACTACCCCCACGTGGTGAACATAGAGCTTGATGGTCATCTGACTAACAATTTACAAGCCTTCAGACCAGACATTGTGTTTCCTGTTCTACACGGTCCCCCCGGCGAAGATGGCACACTGCAGGGCTTTCTCGAGATGCTTGGTTATGCGTACGTCGGAAGCGACGTGCACTCAAGCGCTGTTGCTATGGATAAGATTGTAGCAAAGCACGTATTTCGTGCGGCTAACTTGCCAGTCATCGATCAGATCACAGTCACCATTGACAACGCCATCACGACGTCAGTTGAAGCCATAAACGCACAACTCGGCACCTACGTGGTCATCAAGCCTGCTCGTCAGGGCAGCGCCCTTGGCGTGATGCGTGTTTCGAATCTGAACGAGATGCAGGAAGGACTGGAAAATGCTTTCAAATTTGACCCGCGCTTGCTGGTCGAGAAACGCATCGATGGCAAGGAAATTACCGTAGGTGTTCTTGACACTGAAAACGGACCCAAGGCATTCCCCGTCATCGAAATCACAACCGCTTCCAAAGACAGCTGGTACGACTTTGAGCACAGATACACCGAGGGTTTAAGCGAGCACGTAATGCCTGCGGATCTGCCCGCGAATCAGGCGTCGAGACTCATGGAGCTTGCTATCGCTGCGCATCAATCTCTTGGTTGCAGAGACCTTTCAAGGGCTGACTTCATTGTTCCTGATGATGAAACAGAGTTGCTACTCGAAGTGAATACTCTGCCAGGCATGACACCGACCAGCTTATATCCTGATGGCGCCCGCGGCTACGGACTCAAATTTCCTGAGCTGGTCAGTTTTTTAGCAGAGCGCGCTGCTGCGAGAAGATAGTCAAACACCGGATCTATTGAAACTCGCTTTTGCCGCTGGCTGTGCTTGAGCGAGCGACAAAAAACGAAAAAAGTTCAGTTCACTTTAGATCACTGCGCACTTTTTCCGCTTTCTCAACGCCGAATTATGTCAAAACGCAGTTGCTAGAGGTCGTAGCCACGTTCGTTATGCTGATTAATATCTAGCCCTTCCGTCTCTTCGTCTGTGCCAACTCTCAAACCGAGGAGCACATCAACAAGCTTCAAAATGACAAACGTCGCAATTACCGTGTAAACAAAGGTGGCGATCACCCCGGTAACCTGCACAGTTAATTGAGAGGCCATGTCCATGCCCTCCGCATAACCTTGACCACTGAAGATGCCCAAACTGGCACTGGCGAAAACACCTGCGAGGATTGTACCAAGAGCACCACCGACACCGTGCACCGGGAACACATCGAGGGAATCATCAATTCGTAATTTTATTTTCAACAGGTTTGTCATGTTAAAACAGAGAAAGCCCCCCAATATACCGATCACGAGGCCACCCATAGGCCCCACAAAACCGGAAGCCGGCGTAATGGTGCCAAGACCCGCCACCATACCTGTCACCGCACCCAAAGCGCTCGGTTTACCAAACTTGAACCATTCACACGCCATCCAAGTCAAGGCACCCGCTGAAGCAGACATATGGGTCACCAGCATTGCCATGCCCGCATCACCATTGGCAGCGAGCGCACTACCCGCGTTAAATCCGAACCATCCTACCCAAAGCATACCGGCGCCGGTCATCGCCATGGTTAAATTGTGAGGCGGCATCGCCGTGGTTGGAAATCCTTTTCTTGGTCCCATCACCAGGGCACACACCAGCGCTGCGGCGCCTGCTGTGACATGGACTACAGTGCCGCCGGCAAAGTCCAGCAGTCCCATTTCACCAAGCCAGCCTCCACCCCAGACCCAATGGGTAACTGGTGCGTAAACAACAATCACCCAAATCGCAGAAAACAACATCATCGAGGCGAATTTCATCCGCTCGGCAAACGCACCGACGATTAACGCCGGTGTGATAATCGCGAACGTCAATTGAAACATGGCGAAAACACTTTCGGGGATATCACCGGACATTGAACCTTCGGTAACATTGGCAAAGAACATATTGTCCAGACCACCGATCAAGGCGTTGCCTTCAGAAAATGCCAAAGAGTAAGCACCTATTAGCCACAACACAGAAACCATGCAGGTAATCGCAAAACACTGCATCAAGACACTCAGCACATTCTTAACCCTTACCAGCCCGCCATAAAATAGCGACAAGCCCGGGATCGTCATGAACAACACAAGCGCTGTTGAGGTGAGAATCCATGCCGTGTTGGCTGAGCTCAGGGTTTCGGACGCGAAAGCCGATTGAGATGCAACCAGCAAGCAACAAACTGCCAGCGTTTTTTTAGCCAGGAATTTCATATCTACCTCATTTTATATTTGAAATATCTTTTAGAGTGGCACCTCTTTACTTTGGCATACACTCGATACTGAGGAAGTGTACCGATTCGATCCGGTCCGCTCAAGAATAGTGAAACATTGCTTTGCGCAGGCGTGTAATTAAGCGTCGACGCGCCACTTTGGTGCGGAAAACGCACCTGATTGAGTCACTTTCGCTTGTCTGATTTCGTCCCAGTACCTTCATCGCTTTAGAACATCAAATAATATTAAGCCGCTGCTTTATGCCAATTTGTTGTTCGACTTATCCTGACTAGGAAGTTATAACTTCGTATCGCAAATATTTTTTTGCGAGCGAGTGAGGCTGGAAGATTTTCAGCCAGCATTACCATCACGGAGGTGTTAATGAGAAGACAGAAAAGAGACAAGAACCAACGCGCATTCATTCGAGGCTATCAGGTTGGATGCCACGGCAAGTCGAAGGAGTTATGTCCATTTCAGGCTGGTGAAACCAGACAAACATGGATAAGTGGATGGAGAAACGGGCGGGAAGATAACTGGGATGGATTCACAGGCGCAGCAGGTATCGCCAGACAACCGACACAAATCAGACTCTAGTTTACCCACCATCAGAAACACAGTAAGCATGCAAATTATCCACGACCGCCATATCGAGGCTGTCGACACATCATCTCGCTCAGCTTTTCATCGATTTGACACAATTCGAGATCAAGTCAGGGCCGTGATAGATAAAGCCAGTGTAAATTTGCACCAAATCAGCACCAAGCCTGATTTTTTCTGCGGCATCTTCGCCCTTAACAATTCCTCCAACGCCGATTACGGCCATCTTCCCTTTAACCTCGTTTGATACCAAGGACAATGCGTGATTAGCCTGACTTCGCAAAGGCTCACCACTTAACCCACCGGATTGACTAGCATGCCGCTCGCCAGCGACAGCGCCCCTCGAAACTGTCGTGTTGCTGACTATCACACCATCGAGTTCAAAGCTAAGCAACCGCCGAGCCAGATTCGTCATATCTTCATCATCCATATCGGGTGCTATCTTCACGACAAGCGGCACGTGTTTGCCAAACTTTTCCTTTAGCGCTTCATGTTCTTCCTTCAATCCCTCAATGAGCGTTGCCAATTCTGACTCTTTCTGCAAGTCGCGCAACCCGGGAGAGTTTGGCGAAGAAATGTTCACCGCGACATAACTGGCTTGTTTGTATACTTTTCTCATGCAGAAAATATAATCGGCGAGCGCATCGCCAACCGACGTCGTGGTGTTTTTGCCAATATTGATGCCCAATACCCCGTTGAATTTCGATCGTCGCACCCGCTTGCACATCGGATCAACACCCTGATTGTTAAAACCCATCCTGTTTATCAGCGCCTGTTTGTCTTTCAAACGAAACATCCTTGGCTTCGCATTACCATCCTGAGGCAGAGGCGTCACCGTGCCAACCTCTAGGAAACCAAAACCCATAGCTGCCAAACCGTCGATACACGCGGCATCCTTATCAAGACCCGCCGCAAGACCCACCCGATTAGGAAAACGAATACCCATCACCTCTACCGGATCATCCGGCACGTCCCTCGCGATCAGAGAGGTCAACCTCAGTTGCTCCATCAACCCAATAGATTGCATTGACACATGATGAGATACCTCTGCAGGTAACAAAAACAACATATTCCTGAGCGCTTCATAATTCATAAACGTGTTCCTAATCTTTCAAATCGAGTTTGTATGAAGGCTAAATGTATTTTCCCACTTATGGCTTGCACCCGTGGTCTGCGGGTATACAGACGCGAGAACTTGAAATTCAATGAGTTCGCCCAAGGGCACCGCTTTTCCCCCAATCGGGAGTCCCGAGCGCTGAAAAAACCTTCAAAACTATCTACCTTGATTGGGGCTAACTGCCGGCTTTCTTTTCATTCAGTGCTGAAATAACATCAAACATCATAAAATTCTGAATTCTGGCCACCGATCCGCCCCAAATTCGGTGTCGATAGGCAGGCCATGGGTATTCTACGGATTAACGGTCCGCAAACCATCTTTTTTCAGGCTACAAATTTTCCGTAATACCTATGGCAGCGTGCTTTCAGACCGACAAAACTGGCAAATCCTGCTAGAAAAGTTTAGCCTAGCCGGCGAACCTGTTTTGTCTAAATTAACGGAACAGAATCTCCATTTCAGGGTCTATAGGTATGCGCACATCCGATGCGCGTATTAACAAAAAATCAACAGGATTATGATTAGCGAACCATGCAACATCGCGAACAAATTATTGAACTCGAAAAATGGCTAAGAGGCCAAATTATTGGCCAGGAACGCTTGGTCAACCGCTTGTTAACAGCAATATTGGCCGATGGCCATCTTCTCGTTGAAGGCGCCCCGGGCCTTGCTAAAACAAAAGCGATCAAAACCCTCGGTCAGGGCCTCGAAGGTGATTTTCACCGAATTCAATTCACGCCCGACCTTTTACCATCAGATATCACTGGAACCGAGATCTATCGTGCCCAAGAGGGTACATTTGAATTTCAACAGGGTCCAATTTTTCACAACCTGATTCTTGCAGATGAAATCAATCGTGCACCGGCGAAAGTACAGTCGGCACTCTTGGAAGCCATGGCCGAGCGGCAGGTGAGTTTTGGTCGGCAGACTTTTCAATTGCCTGAACTTTTTCTCGTGATGGCGACGCAAAATCCGATCGAACAGGAAGGCACATATCCTTTACCTGAAGCACAACTAGACAGGTTCCTGATGCACGTGAACGTCGACTATCCAGACGCGTCATCGGAGCGAAGTATTCTGCAGCTGGTGCGTCAGGAAATGATCTCGACACAACGAGAACCCGCGACGCCACCATTGGTGCTGAAGCAGGGAACTATTTTCGCAGCACGTCAGGAACTACTGAACATGCACATGGCGCCAGTGGTCGAGGAATACATTGTCCAGCTGACCATGGCGACCCGGAACCCTGCACTCTTTGGTGACGATCTTGCCAACTGGCTGGAATATGGCGCTTCACCGAGGGGAACGATTGCACTGGATATCTGTGCCCGGGCAAACGCTTACTTATTAGGAAAAGATTTTGTGAGTCCGGATGACGTACAAGCAGTTGTGCATGACGTATTCCGACACAGATTAATCGTTAGCTTTGAAGCTGAAGCAACGGGTATTGATGCCGACCACGTCATTGACACACTCGTTCAAAGGGTCGCCGCCGCCTAACAGAAGTGCTTTACCCATGCTGAAAAAAAACATTTCACCGCAACGCCATTCTTCCTCTCGATCTGGGCAACTCAACATCACAGGTGGCGCTTACACCAACATTAAAGAACTGATTCGTCTGAGGCACGCCTCGCGAGAGCTCGAACTACCGACATCTAATCGCGCACTCAACCCTATGTCTGGTTTGTTGACCTCTCGCTTTCGTGGCAGGGGTATTGATTTCGCCGAAGTCAGAACTTACCAGCCGGGCGATGATATTCGAACGATTGATTGGCGGGTCACGGCAAGAACGCAAACCCCCCATACCAAGCTCTTTCAAGAAGAAAAGGAGCGACCCGTTTTGATACTGGTCGACCAATCTCATTCCATGTTTTTTGGTTCAAGAATTGTATTCAAATCCGTTGTCGCCGCTGAAGCTGCGGCAGCGATCGCATGGACAGCCTTGGATAGAGGCGACAGAGTCGGAGGAATCGTCTTCGCGGAGAGCCGGCACAGGGAAGTTCGACCAAGACGGAACAAGAACTCAGTGCTGCGTTTACTGAACGAAATAAATGATTTTAACCAACAGCTCGGGAAAGACCACACATCAAATGACACAAAGTACCTGACAGAAGCACTCACCAATGTCCGACGGGTAGCAAAACACGGCAGTGCTATATTCCTGATCAGTGATTTTGCGAATTTTGACGAGGATGCGCGACTGCATTTTGGACAACTAGCTAGACATAATGACATTGTTGGCATCCACATCTCTGATCATCTTGAACGTGAGTTGCCCCGTCCCGACTATTATACGATTACCGATGGCCAGTCTCGTGCCCGCATCAACACAGCAAGCAAAAAACATCGAACGGCCTATCACCAAGCCTATGACAACAATCTCGATATAGTGAAAGCAACATTTTCCAAACAAAAGGCAATTTTACTGGAGTTAAAAACTGAACAAATGAGCGGCGACGCGCTGATCGACGCGATCGGTAGATCAGCCAAAGACCTTTCGGCGAAGGCGACGAGGAAATAACATGGCGCAGGCACAGCCACCACAAGGGATACTGCCTGGGCAACTAGCACCGCCCGGACAAACCGATCCTTTGGCCAACTTGCGAGACATTCACATTCCCGGCGCTATCGACCCATGGCCACCGGCGATCGGCTGGTGGTTAATCGCGGCGGCCGCCCTGATCGCGATCAGCTACGGTATTTATCTGGTATTCAAGTGGTGGAAATCAAATCAGTATCGCCGGGAGGGCATACGCGCGCTCAAATACCTGCTTGAAAATCACGTATCTGAAAAGCAATACCTGGGAGACTATTCGGACCTGTTAAAACGCATAGCTCTGAGTGCATACGCCAGAGAATCAGTTGCAAATCTAACCGGAGAAGCATGGGTAAGTTTTCTTGACAGATCCACTGGAACACAAGAATTTTCCATGGGAGAAGGACAAATTCTCATTCAGGGCAACTACGAGTTAAACCCTTCGGTCGATGTAGACAAACTGCATTTGCTCGGTCTTTACTGGATCAAAAAACACCGCAAGTTAGCGACAACGAATCATCAGACCGCGCCTTCTGCTCACGCCTTGTCAGGTGGTTTTGCATCATGATCGAATTTCAATGGCCATGGGTATTTGCTTTTTTACCGCTACCACTGTTGGTATATTTTTTGTTTAAACCAGCTCGCCACCAAGAGTCGGCACTGCATGTGCCCTTCTTTAAAGTTGCTGCTGGATTTGAATCAGCAGATCAAGCGAGTGGCGGCAGGTCTATCGCCCGACGTGTTTTACTGATCATCATTTGGTGTCTATTAGTCCTCGCAGGCGTAAGACCGGAATGGATAGGAGATCCTATCGAGCTACCCACCAGTGGGCGTGACTTGATGTTGGCGGTTGATATTTCCGGTTCTATGGGAACAGAGGACATGGAAGTTAACTCCGGCCTGACAACAAGACTCAGGGTCGTCAAAGCGGTTGTTGGGGACTTTGTAGAACGCCGCGTCGGAGACCGACTTGGGCTTATCCTATTTGGCAGCCAGGCGTACCTTCAAACTCCGCTAACCTTCGATCGAACAACGGTGAGAACACTACTCGCTGAAACGCCCCTCGGTATAGCTGGTGGTAAAACAGCCATTGGAGACGCCATCGGCCTTGCGGTAAAACGATTACAATCTCGACCGGAAAACAGCCGTATTTTAATACTGCTGACCGATGGTAAAAATAACGTGGGCGAGGTCTCGCCGCTTCAAGCAGCGAAGATTGCCGCAACTCAAGGTGTAAAAATCTACACGATTGGTTTTGGTGCCGACGAACTGGTTGTACCCGGATTACTCTTTAACCGAACGATTAACCCTTCAGCAGAACTGGATACAAAAACCCTGACAGAAATCGCAGGATTGACCGGTGGCATATACCAGCGGGCGAGAAACACTCAGGAATTGGCCGCTATTTATGATGTGCTCGATAGCCTTGAACCTATCGAACAGGACCAACAAACCTATCGACCCGAAAAGTCTCTATTTTTCTGGCCTCTTGGTCTGGCACTGTGCGGTTCCATGCTGATGGCGCTAGGTCACCCGCTGATGCGCAGTTTCTTTCAGATGGGATGGCGTCAATTCAGAGAGACAGGAGGTGAAACAGCAAGATCATGACTCATGAGATCTTTCAACAATTTCACTTCCTGAGACCGGCATGGTTTTACCTGTTGATACCCGCCGTTTTGTTATTTCTTATGTTTCGGCTACGCCAGCGAATGGGATCGAACTGGATGCGGGCCATCGACCCGCTACTATTACCCTACCTGATTGATAACTCTGAGCAGTCCAGCTCTAGAAACCCGCTAGTGTTGGCATTGCTTGCCTGGTTGCTGGCGATCACTGCGATGGCCGGCCCCGTCTGGCAAAAAACGCCACAGCCTGTGCACGAGCGCGAGGATGCCCTCATCATACTGATGGACCTTACCCGTTCGATGTATGCGACCGACGTAAAACCAAATCGGCTGGTCAGAGCACGACGCAAAGTACTCGATCTGCTCAAACTAAGAAACGAGGGCGTGACCGGATTGATTGTGTATTCCGGCGATGCACACACGGTTTCACCACTCACCGACGATGCAAAAACCATTGCTGAAATGATCCCGGCCGTTGCACCGGAAATCATGCCAGCACCGGGGAGCCGTTTGGCGCCGGCGATCGAACTGGCCTTAAAATTATTCAATGATGCAAACGTCGCCTCAGGTCGAATATTAGTGATCACCGATGAAATCAGGGACATTGCAGATGCCCAGACAATAGCTCGAAAAAACAGAATTGCATTTCCCATCTCCGTCATGTCGGTTGGCACTAAAGAAGGCGCGCCAATTATCGCCGATGCATTCTATCGTGAGGGGGGGTTCCTCAAGGATCAGTTCGGCACACTCATCATCCCCCGGGTAAATCAATCCGCGATTCAGGATTTTGCAACACTTGCTGGCGGAAGATATTCACCCATGACCCTGACCGATGAGGATTTGGACTATTTACTCGCCGAGGAGATCATTCAGAACCTCGAGGAATACAGGACTCTGGAACGAGATTTTGATGTCTGGTTTGAAGAAGGGCCCTGGCTACTATTGATCTTGCTTCCTCTAGCAGCATTGGCCTTCCGTCGCGGTTGGCTGTGGGTGCTGGCGCTCGCGCTGATTCAACCAGACACGGCGACCGCCTCACTTTGGGATGATCTTTGGCAGACACGGGATCAACAGGCGCTTGAAGCGATGAGGGCCGGTGACCCTTCAACCGCCGCTTCTCTGTTTGAAAATGAAGATTGGAAAGGGGCGGCTCAATACAAGAGTGAAGACTACGCCGGCGCGGCAAACAGTTTTAATATTGGTGTCGAACAAACCGCCTCCAGCGACTCGAAATACAATCTGGGTAACGCGCTGGCGAAACTCGGCGATTATGACACCGCGATCCAAGCCTATGACGAAGCACTCGCGCTCAACCCAGACAATGAAGATGCCGCTTTCAACAAGGAAATGGTCGAAAAACTACTTGAAAGTGAACAAAGTCAGAATAATCAAGGAGAGCAAGGCGATCCAAGTGAATCCTCAGACGATAGTGATGAGGGGGAGCAAAATCAGGAACAAAATCAGAATCAGGAACAACAGCAATCTGATCAGGCTTCTGATCAAGACGCCGACGAGCAGCAGGAACAGGATAGCGACGATGCTGAGCAAAGCGAAGAAGAGCGCAAGCAGGATCAGTCCTCACAACAACAAATGGCAGAGGAAGATGCCTCTCCTCTTGAAGACGAGGAACGCCAGGCGCTGGAGCAATGGCTAAGACGGGTGCCCGATGATCCGGGAGGATTATTACGCAGAAAATTCGAAATGCAGTATTCGGACAGGCTCAAACGCCAGGGGAAAACCAACCCCGGCAATCAATCAAACTGGTAGGTAAAATTGCGCGCTCACAAAAAACATTCCGGCAATGACAGGACAGGTGTCACATCGAACGAACCGGGACACTCACATCAATTCGAGTGCCTGTTTCGCAACTTCGTTAAGTTGGCGATCGCCTGCTCAATGCTCATTTGTGCGAGCACCGGGTATGCCAATTTGACCGTACAAGTCGACAGAAAAAATATCACTGATGCAGAATTGCTACAGGTGACTGTTAGGATTGACAATCCGACTGCCATCCCAAGTTTAGAATGGCGAGACTTGAGTCGCGATTTTGATGTCATTTCATCATCAGGTCCGAATCAGAACAGAAGTGTACGAATCGTCAATGGCCAACAAACCAGCGAAAATTATGTTCAATGGGCCGTGTCTTTGCGCCCCAAAAGACTGGGCATGCTGACCCTACCGCCCCTGAGCCTAGGCGGGTTCGCCTCGAAAGCGGTTCAGATTCAGGTTGCCCAGGCTTCAGCTGCTGTCAGGCAGCGACTAAACGAGTTTGTATTTTTCGATACGACGGTCGACACCGCCGAGACTTATGTACAAGGTCAGATTATCTACACCGTTAAGTTATTTTACCTTGATTCAATTTCAGGCGAGTTCCCTCCTCCACCACCGCTCGGTGACGCCATCGTAGAGATCATCGAAAATGAAAAAAGATACGACGCAATGCTCAATAACCGTCGATATTATGTACTCGAGAAGCGATATGCCATCTATCCACAAAGTAGTGGACGTCTTGTCATTCCTCCTGAAACTTTCGCTGGCACAAGAGGAAGCCGAGGGTACTTTTCAAGGGGCCAGCAGGTTGTTGCGGTCTCTGACCAACACACCGTCGAAGTAAAACCCAGACCCGCATCTTTCAACGGTCGTCAATGGCTGCCTGCGAAGTCGCTGGTGCTCTCCGAGACATGGGCAACGAATCCGCCAGCATTTGTGCTTGGCGAACCGATTAATCGAACACTGATCCTGAAAGCAGACGGAATTGCCAGCTCATTGCTACCGCCATTCGAAAACCTGGCGATTGAGAATGCCAAGACCTACGAGGACCCAGCCAACAGAGAGCAAGTCACTGGTGCCCGCGGCATTCAATCGGTTCTCACGACGACGGTTGGGATTGTGCCGACCCGCACAGGTACGATCACGCTGCCCGAGATCAGTATCCCTTGGTGGAACACCGAAACCGACAAACAGGAAATTGCAACGCTACCTGCAATAACGTTTCAGGTAGCACCAGGCATACAAACGACGGAGTCAGCAACGGTCTTTCAACCACCAAAACAAACCAACAGCCTTCCACTTGCCGACGCTGGAACACAACCCGAACAGGTGACGATCCTCACTCGGTCTGATCCGATATGGATAATCATCTCTGCAGTCTCAACTTTATTGGCGCTATGTATGACATGGATGTGGTGGATAACCAGAAATCGGCTCAATGCGCTCGCGTCAAACCCGCTACCTAAAACGAGTGCCACAGCCTCGCTAAACGAACCGGCTCTGTTTAAAACCTTTAAGGATGAATGCGTGCGCAACAATGCCGTGGATGCTCGAAACGCCCTCTTCTTTTGGGCGAAAGCCCGATATCCGACCATAAATTCCAATCGGGCACTATCAGGGTTGTGCGAAGATAGCACCCAGGTCGGTTACCTCACCGAAGAAATATTAAACCTGGAAACAGCCATTTACTCGGCATCACCAAATTCACATTGGCGCGGTGATGGACTGCTGAAGCTTGTCACAGCATTGAGAAATCAAACAGTTGAATCACGCGCAACAACCGCATTAATCGCTGAGTTGAATCCAGTGTAGCAAAGGCCGTGCGGACAAAACCTTACAACTTAAACGAAGCGAGATGACACTATGTCAGATGCAAATCAAATCGAAGATTTTGATGTCAGTAAACCGGAATTATTTCGAGACGATACTTGGCGGCCCTTTTTTGCAAAATTAAGGGAACAGGACCCCGTTCACTATCATGCAGATAGCCCAAACGGCGCTTTCTGGTCAGTCACTTCTCACGAATTTATTAAGGCGGTGGATACCAATCATGCAGTTTTTTCTTCTGCGGGCGGCATTTCAATCATCGATGAGATGGGCGACGGCACCAGTCAGGAAAGTACTGAAGAAGAAAAACAAGCAGCCTCAATCAAAAACTTCATCGCAATGGATCCACCGGAGCATGACGAACACCGGATGACCGTGGCCCCCTCTGTTGCGCCAACAAACCTCGCTAATTTTGAACCGCTGATCCGAGAGCGTGTTATCGACATTCTTGACAACCTCCCCGTGGGAGAGCCCTTCAACTGGGTCGATAAAGTTTCCATCGAACTGACGGCACGCATGCTCGCAACCTTATTTGATTTTCCCTATGAAGACCGCAGAAACCTGGTTCACTGGTCTGATATCACAACCGATGTGCCACAGGTCACTGGCAACGAAATCGACATGGAGGCAAGACATGCCAGCCTCATGGAATGCGCGCAAGCTTTCTATGCCCTCTGGGCACAGCGTGCAGCAGAGCCCCCAAAGACTGATCTGATTTCAATGTTAGTTCACGGAGAATCGACCAAAGACCTGAACCAGAATCCCCAATTGTTTCTAGGTACGATCCTTCTGCTTATTGTGGGTGGAAATGACACGACGCGTAACTCGATGAGCGGCGGCGTGATCGCGTTAAATGAATTCCCGGAAGAGTTTGAGAAGGTGAAGGCCAAACCCGAGTTAATCCCTAATATGGTTTCGGAGATGGTTCGCTGGCAAACCCCGGTGATACATATGCGCAGAACCGCGACACAGGATACGGAACTGGGTGGCAAACAGATTAAAAAAGGCGACAAACTCGTGATGTGGTATCTGTCAGGAAATCGGGACGAAGACGTCTTCCCGGAAGCCGATAAACTGAAGGTAGACAGACCCAATGCCCGAGCACACGTCGCATTCGGGTTTGGCATTCATCGCTGCATGGGAAATCGTCTGGCGGAGATGCAGCTGCGCGTGCTGTGGGAAGAAATCATCGCGCGTTTCGACAGGGTTGAGCTTGTGGGCGATGTCGTTCGCCTGCCGAACAACTTTATCCGTGGCATTGCCGAGGTGCCTGTTGTATTACATGCGAAAAAACAGACACCTACGTAACCCTTAATCTCAGCATTCAGTGTAAGCCACGAGTGAGACCTCGGACTTACGCTGCCTGCTGTCACCCGACTACAAACTCTTGGAAGCTATTTCAAAGACGTTGTTCGACAGATTTTCAGTGCCGAGAATCCGCCCCAATTGCGCCTTCATCAGCTCCTGCCGTTTGCTATCGTAGTTACCCCAACGCGTTAACGGACCCAGTATTCTTGCGGCGATCTGCGGATTAGTTGCATCAACCTCTATAATCTGGTTGGCGAGAAACTCATAGCCGCTGCCATCAATACTGTGAAAATTAACATTGTTTTGTCCTGCAAAAACACCAATCAGCGACCGCAGCCTATTTGGGTTTGAGAGCGTAAACGCCGGATGGAACATTAATTTTTTCACTTGCCCAAGCGTTCCAGGCAATGGGCACGCTGCCTGCATGGAAAACCATAAATCGACCACCAGCGCTTCGTTCTCCCAACGATGATAAAAGGTATCGAGCATTTCTGCTTTCACTGCAACGGCAGCGTCTGATGACGAATTAATGACAGCCCTTATCGCAGCAGCGGTGTCACTCATGCAAATGGCTGTTTCAAATTGCTGACGACATAATGCAAGGGATTCTTCATCTCCCGCCTGCATCAGATAGGCAAGCGCGACATTCCGCAGGTCCCGACGCCCTATTTCTGAACCCGTCGCCTCATAGGTCTGGCCTCCCTCGCAAAGCTCATAGATCGCTTTCAGTTGCGGTCTCAACCGGATCGCGATCTCTCGTCGCACTCGCTCTCTCGCTTCGTGAATTGCATCAACATCAACCACGTCTTGTAATTCAGCCAGATACGACTCTGACGGCAAGATCAACATCGCGGCAATCATGGCCCGATCAAACAGCGGATCCTTTCCCGCCGCTATCGCCTGCTCAAGTACGCTCGAACACGCGGTAATGAGCCGTTGATCAACCATAATTTCCGCACTAGCACCCGCTTGCTCGGTCGCGTTTTTATGAATACCGGCAATCATCTCTTGGATCACATCGATTGCAAGTCGCTGGCCTGCCTCCCAACGATTAAAGCCGTCGCTATCGTGACTCATTAAAAACATAAGCTCATCACGGGAATACGGATATTCCAGTTTCACAGGTGCAGAAAAACCTCTCAAAATTGAAGGTACAGGTGAACTCGGTACATCGGTAAACACAAAAGACTCACTTTCACGCGTGACGTTCAAAACAACCGACTCTGCCCCACTGGCTAAGCTTATTTTGTTGGCTACAAGTGCATCGCTAATTGATAAAGGCAGATCTTCGCCATCAGGCGACAATAGACCCACGGTGATCGGCATATGAAAAGGCAATTTGGTTGCTTGACCCGGCGTGACGGGACAAGATTGCGACAGGGTTAAAGTATAGGTATTGGCATCCGCGTCGTACTCGCCAGCGGCCTTAACGACCGGTGTTCCCGCCTGAGAGTACCAATGGCGGAACTGTTCAAGTTTCAAATTGTTTGCGTCTTCCATGGCGCAGACAAAATCTTCTGTGGTCACTGCCTGGCCATCGTGTCGGTCAAAATAGAGATCGGTGCCACGCCTGAATTTCTCTTCACCCAATATTGTTCTGATCATCCGCACAACTTCAGCGCCTTTCTCATACACAGTCGCGGTGTAGAAGTTGTTAATCTCAATATAAGAATCGGGACGAATGGGGTGCGCCATTGGACCGGCATCTTCCGGAAATTGAGCCGCTCGTAAGGTCGCGACGTCATTGATTCTGCATACGGTCTCAGAGCCCATTGCTGCAGAAAACTGCTGATCTCTCAGCACTGTAAAGCCTTCCTTCAGACTTAACTGAAACCAGTCACGACAGGTGACCCTGTTCCCTGACCAGTTATGGAAATACTCATGTCCAACAACCGCTTCGACGCGTTGATAGCCTGCATCCGTTGTTGTGTCTGGTCGCGCTAGTACGCAGGAGGTGTTAAATATATTCAGCCCCTTATTTTCCATCGCACCCATATTGAAACTCTCAACGGCAACAATCATGAAAATATCAAGATCGTATTCCCGACCATAAGCCTCCTCATCCCATTTCATGGAGTTTTTGAGAGACACCATGCCGTGCCCAACCTTGTCTATATTGTGGGCTTCAGAAAATATTTGTAGCTTTACGTTTCGACCCGACATGGTCGTGTAATGGTCTTCAACGCATTCCAGATCACCAGCGACAAGCGCAAACAAATAGGCAGGTTTATTAAATGGGTCTTCCCATGTCACCCAGTGCTTCTCACCCTCTTCGCCACGCTTAATGTCGTTACCATTAGAGAGCAGAATTGGATAGTCCTTCTTGTTCGCTTTAACCGTCGTACGAAATTTGGAGAGCACGTCGGGACGGTCGAGATACCAGGTAATATGTCGAAAGCCCTCAGCTTCACACTGGGTACAAAACATACCGCCAGATTTGTACAAACCCTCAAGCGCCGTATTGTCTTGAGGTTTGATCGCGACCTGAGTTTCTAGCTCAAACGACTCAGGCAGATCAAATAAAGACAGCTTTTCATCTGTGATCGTGTATTCATTCGAGGATAGCTCACGGCCATCAACCCTGATTGACAGTGTTTCAAGGTCTTTTCCGCCGTCAAGGATCAGGTCGCGACTGCCATCACTCGCATCCGCCGCCGGATTTTTGATCATCTTTAATACTGATTTCACTTGGGTCACGTCTTCATTGATATCGACACTTAGGTCTGTTGTCTCTATCAGATGCGAGGGCACTGTGTATTCGTTACGCTGTATATTTGTTGGCTGGCCTTCTTTCATGATTTTCCTTCAATTACCGGTCTTTTTTCGGGGATATTCCATCGTCTTGCCATCCCGGATAACACATGTTTTTCCGTGCGACTTACTGGAAGCTTCAATCGCGCATGATACTCCAGCGTCGTGTTTCAGGCTATCTTAAGCGGTGGTTTATCAACTCAATGAAAACAGGTAAAAAGATGTGTCGCCTTGGCAGATGAAGCGGGCTAGAATCTCCGCATGAAAGGATATCTCAGAAAAATGCGTACCGAGCATAATACGCCGGTCGACTACTTTGCCTGCTTCTCAAGCACGCCCTCATCGCAAGACGCAACGGAGCAAGCGCTTCAAGAGCTTCACTTAAATCCCATCATTGGTTCCAAAATAAGCATTAGCTACGCACAGGGCATTACCTGCTTACATTGCGGTCGCGTGACAAAAAAATCTTTCAGTCAAGGATATTGTTTCCCCTGCTTCAAGAAGTTGCCTCAGTGCGACCTCTGCATCATGAGCCCGGACAGATGCCACTATGATCAGGGAACCTGTCGTGACCCAGCCTGGGGCGAATCATTTTGCATGCAAGAGCATATCGTTTACCTTGCTAACTCCTCGGGTCTGAAAGTAGGTATTACCCGACCTTCACAGATTCCTACTCGCTGGATTGACCAGGGTGCCATGCAGGCGATACCCATCATGCGGGTGGCAACCCGTCAGCAATCAGGGCTTGTTGAGGCTGCATTCAAAAAACATGTTAGCGACAAAACCCAATGGCAGCAGATGTTAAAAGCTGACTCAACACCTAGAGACCTGCTCGAGGCAAAAGATGCGCTGTTTGAATTGGTCAAAGAAGATATCGACGCGTTGCAGAATCAGTTTGGTATTCAAGCGCTTCAGGTCATAACTGAGCCTGCACCCGTGGAAATACAGTTTCCTGTTTCACAGTACCCCACCAAGATTAAGTCGTTGAACCTTGAGAAGACGCCCGAGGTCAATGGCACACTCATAGGCATCAAGGGGCAGTATTTAATACTGGATATTGGGGTGATCAATCTCAGGAAGTACACATCTTACGAAGTTGAGATCAGCGCGTAAGAATCGAATAACCTGCGAGCTACACGCGCACGCATTTATCGCATGCTTCGCTTCGCATTGCGCCGCTCCAATAATGCGAAAGCCGCACCTAGCAAAAGACCCGCCAGCAATCCGCCAAGATGAGCCCCATTTGCCATGCTGCCCAATTGCAACAAGTCGATAACCCCGAAGAAACCCAGGGCAAGAAAAACAAACATGAAAATATAAATAGCATCCGGCATAGCAATGCTTCGCGCTGGAAGCATCCGGCTCCAAACCAACGTAAAACCGAGCAAACCAAATACAACCCCAGACATACCACCGAACAATGACGGTCCAGTCATCACGTATTGCATGACATTGGCACAGAGTGACGTCGCAAGCATGATAAGCACCAACTCAGCACTACCCAGGTCCGATTCAATACGTCGACCAAGTTCCCAGAACCACAGCAAGTTAAAAACGATATGAAGCAGGCTGAAGTGAATAAACATGGGGCTGAGCAGCCGCCAATACTCCGCTCGCGCTTGCATATCCGATACCGAGCCAAACACCAGCCCCGCTCGGGTCAATTCGAAGGGGACAAACGTCATAGCGGAGAACCATTCGCCAAACTGGTTAAACTCGATTCCCCAAGCAACGGGATAAAAGAGCAGTGTGATCACTATGGTAAACAAGGTTACTGGCAGCTTCATGAACGACCAGACTAGCCGTGCAAGCCTTGAGCTCGCTGATTCTGCTACGTTGGCAGCGTTCTCAACCCGCTTTAGCGTCATTTCACCCGAGGAAAATTTTGCGTAAGCAGCCGTGACTATTTCGACATCTGGATCGGCAGTGACCCAGAGTTCCTGCTCATTGCCCGCTTCATTCACTCTGTGAGCAATTTGCTGCTGCCATAGATATTGGCTAAATAAAGAAAGATCAACTTCCCTTTTGACTGATAACGCCAACTTCATCATTAGAAAATGTCACCCGTGTGTTCGCTTGCTATCGGTTACGAACGTGGTTTTTGCTCTTTTTTCTTTTGTTGTGTCCAAAAATAGGGAGTTGTAATATCAACGCCCACACTCGTATAGAATACAGCAATAATAGTATCAGGTTATATAGCACCTATGGATAACGCAGACCTTCAAGTACTCACTCAACTCGCTAAATGGATCAGCAATGATGAAAAATGCTGGCTATGCACCGTGGTAAAAACATGGGGCTCTTCTCCCAGACCGGTAGGGTCGCTACTTGTTTGCAACGAAGCCGGTAACATCGCGGGATCGTTATCCGGAGGCTGCGTCGAAGAGGATCTATTGGAAAAGCTGACACAGGGAACACTAGCCTCTGAGCGACCAAAGTTATTAGTCTACGGATCAACAACGGAAGAAGTAGAGCGTTTTAACCTGCCCTGCGGTGGGCAATTGCATGTCATTATCGAGCCGTTTACCAGCAACGAATACCTGCCGGAAATTGAAGGCCTGGTTTCGAGACTTCGCCAACGCGAGTGCATAGAACGCGTGGTTGATATCGAGACTGGCAGTATGACCGTATCAGAGGCAGCAAGGTTCAAGCACCTCGCTTTTAATGGCGATTTTGATCACCCGGAGCAAACGACAGGGGTTGTACTAAACCACACCTATGGTCCCAGGTATCAACTCATGCTCATCGGCGCGGGTCAGGTGTCTTTATACCTTGCCGACATGGCCCAAAAACTCGATTACCAAGTCATCGTTTGCGATCCAAGACAAGAAATGCTCGACCAATGGCATGTCGACGGCGTGCGTCTGACCAATGAAATGCCCGACGACGCGGTAAGGCAGTTTAGCCAAGACAATTTTTCAGCGATCATCGCATTGACACATGACCCCCGTATCGACGACATGGGATTGATGGAAGCGCTGAAAACCCGCGCGTTTTTTGTTGGTGCAATGGGTTCTACACGCACCAGTGCAAAACGCAGGGAACGACTACTGCAGCTGGACCTCACTGAAACAGAGATCAATCGCCTGCATGCGCCTGTTGGTTTACCTATTGGCAGCAAAACGCCGGCAGAAATCGCCATCGCGATACTTGCCCAGCTCACAGCCTTGCGGGGTGAACAGACGCCATCGCTAGAGGCTGACTTCAGAACCCAACATGTCGCCTGATAAACGCGCCGCGTCATCGTCAACAAAACCTACTCTCTCGAGCATCTGCTGAGTAATGATCGTCGGGCTCGTACTTGCCGCCGGCAAAAGCACAAGATTCGGTGCTGACAAACGCAAATCCTTACTCCCCAACGGGCAGTTTGTACTGGCGCAATCCATCCAACGTGCAAGGTCCAAACTTGACCAAATCATTGTGGTCCTGAGAGCAACGGATCAACAATTCGCCAGCGAGCTAGAAAGTCAATTTAACGACCCCTCAATTAGCTACTATCTCGCGCCGGATGCTGACAAAGGCATGGCGCATAGCCTAGCAAATGCAATTAACAGCCTCACAGAAAATCCGTGTCCTGTGGAAGGCTGCGTGATATTTCTTGGTGATATGCCTTATCTAAGCGGTGAAACCGTGGTGCAATTATTAACAACGTTCAAGCACCATCAATCCGAAAACCCGATTGTTGTTCCGGTGATTCAACAGACAACCGCGCAAGGCGCCAAGACACGATTACCGGGGCACCCTGTGATGTTCAGTTCAGCTTACTTCGCCGAGCTCACACAATTGAGCGGAGACAGCGGCGCCAAAAGCGTCATTACTCGCCACAATGAGCATGTTGTTCGCATCGAGGTAAACGACTTGGGGATATTAAAAGACGTTGATCGGCCATCAGATATAGAGGCCAATTGACCTTTCAAAATACGCGTCATCTTGCCAATTCGACTTCAAGCTAGAGATCTTCCGGGAATCGCTGGATATTCGCATTTCAAGGCGTCAAATCTGCTCAAATCTTCGTAAAATGTGCAGATATTGGCTTCTCAGCGAAGACAAAGCCATTTCTACATAAATAAGCGCTTGAATACCGCGCTGAAATGCTGAAAATTGCTCTATTCGAAATTAACAGCTAGCTGTTGGAGAGAACATGCATTCGTCGATCAACAAACGATACGCGCTGGAATTAGCAGAAGAAAATAAAATTGCTGAAATAGCAGAGGCTGGTTCACTCTGGCAGGCAATGCGACGTGAGGTTCAAGCGCGGGCGGATTTTGAGCCCATCATGGCCACATTTTTTCATGCAACCGTCCTGAACCATGATAGCTTCGAGGATGCACTCAGCTATTTGCTCGCCAGTAAACTCGATAGCTCAGTTGTCTCGAGCATGGCGATTCGCGAAATCATGCAGGAAGCTTACAACGCCGAGCCGGCGGTGATTCGCGCCGCAGAAATAGACATCAAAGCCATCAGAGCCAGAGACCCGGCGTGTAACAGTTACTCAACGCCTTTCCTGTTTTACAAGGGCTTCCAAGCGCTACAGGTGCACCGAGTCGCCCATTGGCTTTGGCATCATGATCGCCATTCCCTCGCTTTTTACCTGCAAAGCCAAGTGAACGTTATTTACAACGTCGATATTCATCCAGCAGCGCAAATTGGCTGCGGCATCATGCTAGATCATGCTACCGGCGTTGTGATTGGTGAAACTGCTGTTGTGGAAGACGATGTCTCAATGCTTCACGGCGTAACACTGGGTGGTACCGGCAAAGAATCTGGAGATCGTCATCCAAAGGTCAGACAAGGCGTTCTTATTGGCGCAAATGCTTCGATTATCGGCAACCTTGAAATTGGCACCGGGGCCAAAGTTGGCGCAGGCAGTGTCGTCATGAAAGATGTTGATCCACACGTGACTGTCGCAGGTGTGCCCGCTAAAGTGGTCGGCACCCCTAACTGCGACTGCCCTGCTAAGGATATGGAACAGGACCTTTAGTCACCCGTAACAGCAAGTTGAGGGAAGCCGCGCCTTCCCTGCAATCCGCCGGTGTGTATCGCGACGACTTTGTCCTCATCACCGATTTCGCCTGCTGCTAACATCTGTGATATCGCCCATAACATTTTGCCGGAATACACGGGTTCTAGCGGATAACCCAATTTCTTTTCCGTCAGCAGCATAAAATCCCGCAGATACGCAGGACACTTTGCATAACCGCCGCAATGAAACCGATAATCTATCGACCAGTTTTGGAGACGCCTTTTGGATATCTCAGCTGCCGATTCGATCAAGTGAAAAACCGCCTGTTCCGCATCTTCTTGCGCCCTCGCGTCACCCTTTACCACTGATATTCCGATGACAGACTCGCCGTCTTTTAAGGACCGCGCGACACCGGCTAGGGTGCCTCCCGTTGCAAAAGGCAAGATGATTTTGTTGAACGAAGCTTGCACTCTGCGAAGTTCTTCAACAATTTCGCATGCCCCCTGCACCGCTAGTGCATTCGTGCCTCCTTCCGGCAGTAAATAAAAATCTCCGAACGCTTCACGTAGCGAAGACAACAATGCCTGCTCCGTTTTTGATCGATAGTCTTGTCGAGAAATAAAATGGAGTTTCATACCCAGCGACTCGGCGTCTTGCAATGTTGCTGAAAGCTTCCGCGGACGCTCTCCCCTAATGACGCCGATGGTTTCTATCGCTTCTGACTGACCCATCAGCGCAAGCGCATGAATATGATTAGACCAAGCGCCACCAAAACTCAAAAGTCGGGGACTACCCAATCGACGGGCTTCAGCAAAATTGTGTTTTAACTTGTAGTATTTGTTTCCCCCGGGATGCATGGCTTCTAGACAGAAAACCGATACATTTTTTGTAAACTGAATTAGGCTCATTCGTCGGGTAGTTCCATGGCTATTTCGACCGCAGCATAAACACTACTGTCTACTCCGGCACAAGCGAATCCGCAATTCTACGTCTTTTCCATGCAACAAGCAGGATACCGCTTAGAGACAGACACGATCGTAGTACCGCAATAATTCTGATGGCATCGCCAATCGGAGCAAATGTCCCGATGTCCCGCTGCAGACTTTCTGTTAAATCGCGATATGCAACGCGTAGTCCAGACCTCATTGCAAAATGAGAAACCCCTTTTTGCAATGAAGCCGGCCTCCAATGTGAAAAAATTGTAACTCGTTGTTTTAACGTGTTCTTTTGCTTTCTAATCACATCTCAATCATTGGCATGTCGATTGCTATTTCAGTACTAAGAGACTAAGAGCAGCATTGCTATTCACCGTACGATTGTTATTTCCTACGTCGCTACCTCCTTCCTGAGATCTATTCGAAGCCAGTACCGACAATCACAACGCGAACTAACATGACTCAAGTACATTGACTTGGTAGACCCTACATTACCTATGAAAATTCTATTAACCGGCGCCGAGGGCCAAGTAGGCAATGAGATCCAACGCCGATCTGCTAAATTAGGCCTTACTGTCATCCCAACGAGTCGAGCGACTTTGGATATCAGCGACAAGACGCAGATCGCAGCGATCTTTGAGCATGAAGACTTCGACCTCATCATTAACGCCGCCGCTTACACAGCAGTGGACAATGCTGAATCAGACAAAGAGGTTGCATTTCAGGTAAATGCTGCCGGCGTAGAACATCTGGCGAGATTGGCAAAGCAGCATGCTATTCCCTTGTTTCATGTATCGACAGACTATGTTTTCGATGGGGAAACCACCGTCGCTTACCAAGAGACAGCCAAGACGAACCCCCAAACGGTATACGGCGCATCAAAACTTGAGGGAGAAAACCGACTCAAAGAGACGCTGGCGGCGCATATCATTCTAAGAACCAGTTGGGTCTTTGGTATCGATGGCAATAATTTCGTAAAAACCATGCTACGACTCGGTGAAGCAAATGATGAATTGCGCGTTGTTGCCGACCAATTGGGCAACCCGACCTTTGCTGGCTCTATCGCCAACGCACTGCTTAACCTAGCAGTCCAATACCGCGAAAACGGCCATCTCAATTGGGGCACTTATCATTTTAGCGACGAGAGCACGACAACTTGGCATGGCTTCGCGAAACAAATCATTTCGTGCGGGCACAAACACCGCCTGATTAAAACAGTGCCGATTGTGCACCCAGTTTCAACAATTGATTATCCGACACCTGCACTTCGCCCCAGCTACTCATCGTTAGACACATCTCTGTTTTTCACCACATTTCCGGAGATCGGCATCAATGACTGGCAGGATGGCCTCGAACACATGATCTTTACTTTATCTCAAGCGAACAGCTGATATGCGAATACTAGTGACAGGGGGAGCAGGTTTCATTGGGTCGGCTGTGATCCGTGAAATCATCCAAAACACACACCATCAGGTACTCAACATTGATTGCCTTACATACGCAGGTAACCTCGAGAACCTAACCAGTGCTAGTAACAGCGACCGATACACTTTTTCGCAGGTCGATATTTGCGACATGGACAGCTTACAAAAATCTTTCGATGATTTTTCGCCTCAGATTATTATGCATCTCGCAGCAGAATCTCATGTAGATCGATCAATTGATGATCCTAGTGCTTTCATCAAGACAAATGTCTTTGGCACCTGCAATCTACTCAACTGTGCGTTAAGACTTTTCAAAAAACTGTCTGCAGAGGAACAAGCATTATTTCGCTTCCACCATATTTCAACTGACGAAGTCTTCGGCAGTCTGGGCGAAAACGGTTTGTTTACCGAAGACACACCCTATGCTCCAACCTCCCCTTACTCAGCCAGCAAAGCTTCTTCTGATCATTTCGTCAGAGCTTGGCACCACACCTATGGTTTACCAACCATCGTCACCAATTGCTCAAACAACTATGGCCCATACCACTTTCCAGAAAAACTGATTCCGCTCGTGATTCTCAATGCCCTCGAGGGGAAACCGCTTCCCGTCTACGGAGATGGATCACAAATTCGTGATTGGTTGTTTGTCGAGGACCATGCAAGCGCGCTATTAACCGCCGTGCAGCGCGGCAAACCAGGATCGACCTACAATATTGGCGGCCACAACGAAATAAAAAACATTGATGTTGTTAAACAGATTTGCGCGATCCTCGACAAGAAAGTGACGGCAAAACCAGAAAACCTCGATTGTTTTGCTGACCTGATTACCTTCGTGAGAGACAGGCCAGGGCATGACGTTAGATATGCAATTGATGCAGCGCGAATCCAAAACGAACTCGATTGGCAACCAAAGGAGAGCTTTGCAACGGGTTTGGAAAAAACAATTGATTGGTATCTAGACAACACCGAATGGTGCGACAACATCACCTCGGGAAACTATCAACGAGACCGCTTGGGGACTTTTAAATGAAAGGCATCATTCTAGCGGGTGGGTCTGGCACACGACTCCATCCGGCAACACTCGCTGTATCGAAACAGCTGCTACCTATCTACGACAAACCAATGATTTATTACCCGCTGTCCACACTAATGCTGTCGGGCATCAGAGAAATTCTTATTATCTCTACGCCGATGGATATCGGGCGTTTTGAGATGCTGCTTGGTAACGGTGAGGCATGGGGATTAAAACTTTCGTACCAGATTCAAGAAGAACCACTTGGACTCGCACATGCTTTTATCATTGGAGAAGCATTTGTGGATGGCGATGAATGCGCCTTGATTCTGGGTGACAATATTTTCTTTGGTCATCAATTTACTAATATCCTGACGGAAAGCGTTAATCGGCATAGCGGCGCGACGGTATTCGCTTATCCCGTCAAAGACCCGGAAAGGTTCGGAGTTGTTGAATTCGATGAGAACTTCAAAGCACTCAGTATCGAGGAAAAACCCGCAGCGCCAAAATCCCGATACGCGGTGACCGGGTTGTATTTTTATGACGATACGGTCACAGAGAAAGCGAAATTGGTTAAGCCTTCGGCGCGCGGCGAGCTAGAAATAACAGATC
>ERZ1047985.109-NODE-109-length-70714-cov-100.777113_pt1 | contig 70714 bp, 71 predicted proteins | sample MGYA00383097_ERZ1047985 | MGnify/ENA primary metagenome ERZ1047985 (study PRJEB29581, sample SAMEA5548367) | metagenome | biome: marine; feature: coastal; material: water | depth 50 m | study: Short-term variability in the microbial, nano- and picoplankton...
CAACAGCCTCAATGGCTAAAGGAGAGATTCAAATTGCAGCGCGAGATGGCCATGCTGTACCTCTTGGGACTGGGCTTTCTGCTTCAGGAGAACTTACCACAGACGCAGCAGAAATTGATAAGGGAGTTTTATTACCATTTGGGGGCCACAAAGGCTCAGTGATAGCCCTTATGATTGAACTTCTTTCTGGCCCACTAGTAGGTGAGACTTTTTCGTACGAGTCAAAGGAGCGTGATAATGGAGATGGCGGCCCGGTTCAGGGTGGTCAGTTTATTCTCGCCATGTCACCTAAAATATTATCTGGAAAGGATACTTCAAAGCAGACGGAAGATTTCCTAGAAAAATATAAATCAATTGATGGTGTTCGAGTTCCGGGAGCTAGAAGGCACAATAATCGCAAAGATACTGGACCTAGACAAGTTAATACTGCTTTAATAGAGACAGTATCCAACCTTGGATCTTAAAGCAAACTAGAATATAGAAAATCTGCTAAATCAACGGTATCATTCTGCGGGTTTTTGTTGCAATAATTTACGGTTGCTATATAAACTAACTCAGGATCAGGCTTTGCAGGGTAGCTAGAAGTTTCATAATTTCTTCCAGTGTAATAACCACTAAACCAAAACATAATCATTGTTTTAACATCAGGATTATTGTTTTGAACTAGTTGATTCACTTTCTCACATTTCATATATCCGACTGCTAGATAAGCATGGCTACTTCCAATCAGAAATAAATTGGCTACAACTAAGCTTATGATAATTAAATATTTTTTCATTAAAAGTTCTGAATGATTATTGGAGAATTACTGAAGTCTTTCGACGGCCATAGCAACACCCATTCCACCGCCAATGCAAAGCGTAGCAAGACCTTTATCTGCTTTATCCCGCTCCATGCCATGGAGAAGTGTTACTAAAATTCTGGCACCTGAAGCTCCTATCGGGTGACCTAGCGCGATAGCGCCTCCAGTGACATTCACTTTAGACTTATCCAGGCCAAGAGAGTCGTTTACGGACATGGCCTGCGCTGCAAATGCCTCATTAGCCTCAATTCTATCGAGCTCAGAGGCTTTCCAGCCAGCCTTATCTAAACACTTAGCACTCGCAGGTATTGGACCTGTTCCCATAATAGTTGGGTCAACCCCAGCACTAGCGTAAGAAACTATTTTGGCCATTGGTTTCAGCCCGAGCTCTTTTGCCTTAGATGCGCTCATTACCATCACAGCCGCTGCTCCATCATTGATGCCTGATGCGTTGCCTGCAGTGACTGTTCCGTCCTTCTTAAAAGCAGGCCTAAGCTTAGATAAAGAATCTTCAGTTGTTCCATGCCTTGGAAATTCATCGGTATCAAAAACTATATCGTCTCCCCTTCTCTGAGGAATAGCAATTGGCGTAATTTCGTTACGAAATAAATCAGAAATCTGGGCAGACTCTGTTTTCTGTTGGGACGATGCTGCAAATTGATCTTGACCTTCTCTAGTATAGTCAAATTTGGATGCAATATTTTCAGCAGTAACGCCCATATGATAGTCATTAAATGCGCACCACAAACCATCAACTACCATCGTATCGACCATCTCCCATGGGCCCATTTTTTTACCTTCTCTTGACTTGGGTAGGACGTGCCCAGAGAGACTCATGTTTTCTTGACCACCTGCAATAACGATTTCAGCATCCCCACAAGCGACTGCTTGAAATGCAAGCTGGACTGCTTTTAGTCCGCTACCACACACCTTATTAATTGTCATAGCAGGGGTTACATGAGGCAGTCCAGCATCTATAGCTGCTTGTCTAGCTGGGTTTTGGCCACTACCAGCAGTCAAAACTTGGCCCAAAATCACCTCGTCAACTTGATCATTAGCTACCCCTGTCTTTTCAAGCAAAGAGGAAATAACAGCAGATCCTAACTTATGAGCCGGTATTGACGAAAGCGAGCCTCCAAAAGAACCTAAAGCTGTTCTGGTAGCAGAAACGATTACTATTTCATGATTCATAACTTACTTTAATTATTTTTTAATGAAATTATTATAGAGGTTGAAAAACAAGAGACTTACTTATCTATATACTTAAAGTACTATTTAGTAGTTGCTATAGCTTTAAAGAAAATAATATGAAAGGCATTAAATGATTCAAATTCTAAGCTGGAATATCCAGAATGGAGAAGGTGTTGATGGAGTTATCTCTCTAGATAGAATTGCTGAAACTATTTTTAGTATGTGCACTCCTGATGTTATTTGTCTTCAGGAGGTTTCTCGTAATTTAATCCTTAAAGATAATACAAAGCCTGATCAATTAAAACAGTTATCAAATTTATTCAAAGGCTATGAAGCTTTTTATGGTCCAGCGTACGATGTTTTAAGGGATGGAGAGAGCCAAAGGGAGCAGTTTGGCAATATCATACTTTCAAAACTACCTGTCTTATCTTCTTTTAATCACATACTTCCACAACCGACAAATAGTAGTTTCAGACATATGCCTAGACAGGCTTCAGAAGTTACTGTCCTAACATCCTCTTTTCCTTTGTGCGTTATTACAACTCACTTAGAGTACGGTTCTCAAAATCAACGTTATGAACAGGTTAAGCGAATTTTGTCCATTAAAGATGATATTGACAACTTATCAATTAATCCTGCAACCATCCAAGAAGAGAGTCCATATGCTAAGCTTGAACGTTCAAATAAAGTTGTCATTTGTGGAGACTTTAACTTTGAACCTAATTCTAAGGAATATAGTCTTATCACAAGCAACAGTCATGAGTCTCTGATTGACTCTTGGACGCATCTAAATGAAAATTTAGATCATGCGCCAACCTGTGGGATTTTTGACAAAAAACAATGGTCAGAGGGTCCTCATTGCAGAGACTTTGCGTTTGTAAGTGACAACCTTAAAAGTAATATTGGCAACTTAATCGTCAATGAAGAGACTAATGCTTCAGATCACCAACCTTTAGTCTTAACAGTCACTGATTAATAGCCTAGTTTTGGTTATCTTGGGTATATTTACTATAAGAAGAACAGCGTTGGATTAAAGCAATAGTTTCAATAACAAAATGAAAGGAGATGATCGTGGCTAAAGGTTATATAATTGCGCATATTCGAGTGCATGATAAAGAAGGATTTGAGAAATTTAAGGAAATGGCTGGACCAGCAATTTCTGAATACGGTGGCAAAGTTCTCGTCCGCAACCCGGATCCCGAAGTACGAGAAGGTCGTGATTCAGGCGTCGCAGTTGTTATTGAGTTTGAAAGTATTGAAGTCGCTAGAAAATTTTATGAGTCAGATAAGTACACAGCAGCAAGATTAGTGCGTGAGTTAGCAGCTGAAACAGAACTGACTCTAGTTGAAGGAATGTGATGCACACCCATAGTAATTAATACCCTTCCTCGCACATCAGAAAAGATAAAAAAAAGACATCCGAAGATGTCTTTTTTTAAATTTGGCTCCCTGACCTGGGCTCGAACCAGGGACAAACGGATTAACAGTCCGTTGCTCTACCAACTGAGCTATCAGGGAATAGCGAGAGATTATAACGAGCTATGAATTTTGAGTCAATCAAATCTTTGCTTTTTAGTCTTTAATTAACCTTAAAGTTTTTGACTTACTTAATTGAATCCTCTATTGCCTTTCCAAACTCAGAACAAGAAAGCAAAGTAGCATCATCAATTAACCTCTCCAAGTCATACGTAACTGTCTTGTTTTGAATAATTTTTGACATCGCATTTATAATAAGGTCAGCAGCTTCAGTCCAACCCATATGCCTAAGCATCATTTCGGCAGAAAGTATTAAAGAGGATGGATTAACCATGTCTTTACCGGCATAACCTGGAGCGGTCCCATGAGTTGCCTCAAACACGCCAACGCTATCAGAAAGGTTAGCACCAGGAGCAATACCGATACCACCAACTTGCGCTGCTAAAGCATCAGAAATATAGTCACCATTGAGATTCAAAGTTGCAATGACTGAGTACTCTGCTGGTCGAATTAAGATTTGCTGCAAAAAGGCGTCAGCAATTGTGTCTTTGACAATGATTTCTTTTCCAGTGTTTGGATTAGTAAAACTGCACCATGGGCCTCCATCAACCTCTTTAGCACCAAATTCATCCTTAGCTAGTTGGTAACCTGTGTCTCTAAAAAGGCCTTCGGTAAACTTCATAATATTGCCCTTATGGACTAAAGTGACTGAAGATTTATCGTTATCAATTGCGTATTGAATTGCAGCCCTTACTAGTCTTATTGTTCCTTCTGTGGAGACTGGCTTGATTCCAATGCCTGATGTTTCAGGAAAGCGAATCTTAGTCGCGCCCATCTCATCCTGAAGAAAGTCGATGACTTTCTTCACTTCCTTTGATCCTACAGGAAATTCTATACCTGCATAAATGTCTTCAGAGTTCTCTCTGAAAATAACCATATCGACCTTCTCAGGATGCTTAACTGGGGAAGGTGTTCCATCAAAGTATTGAACAGGCCTTTGGCAGATATATAAATCAAGAATCTGCCTGATAGCCACATTAAGTGACCTCATTCCGCCGCCTACAGGAGTAGTTAATGGACCCTTAATAGAAACAGAAAACTCTTTAATAGCTTCAACAGTTTCTTCTGGCAAATATTCACCATAAAGACTATCGGCCTTCTCGCCTGCATAAATTTCCATCCAATGTATTTCTCTCTCACCGCCATATGCTTTTTTAACTGCAGTATTCACCACGTTAAGCATAACTGGAGTAATGTCGATGCCAATACCATCACCTTCAATATAAGTAATAATTGGATTATTTGGGACATTAAGAGTGTTGTTAGTTATCGAGATTGGCTCACCAGAGCTTGGAACAGTTATATTTTTATAGGTCATTATGTGTTATTGAATATTCAAATTTCTAGACGCATCATTATACCGTCTTCTGTGCTTGAAAGTTGATTTGAGTTTTTCGCATAGTAACTTTTTCGAACCGAAATTTCTTTAAAACCTATAGCCAAATAAAATTCAATTGCAGAAATATTACTCTCCCTGACTTCCAATAAAACTGCAGCAATTCCTCTTTTACTAAGAACTTGAGTCAGATGCTCTATTAATGCCTTTCCATAGCCTTTTCTCTGATGCCTTGGGTCAATTGCTATATTGAGAATATCAGCACTTTCAATCACAGGCATTGCTAACAAAAACCCAATGATTTCTGCTTTGTATATTAACGTATACCCTAAGTTAATCGGGTTTTTAATACTATCAAGTAGTTGTTTTTTTGTCCAAGGATTATTTGAACTCTGACTCTCAATTAAGAGGATCGAATCAATGTCTTTTTCACTCAGTCGATTAAAGGAAATACTGATAGGCTTTGTTGTCAGTTTCGTTTTGATAATAGTACCCAATTTCATCAAACCTTGACTCCAGGTCAGCAACATCATCAACTTGAAGACCAATTAATACTCGACCAAAATCAGCGCCATGGTTTCGATAATGAAAAAGAGATATATTCCATTTTGTTTTCACTTTTTTTAGAAAATTCAGAAGAGCTCCCGGCCGCTCTGGAAATTCAAATCGATAAATTACCTCATTTTCCGCATTAGCATGTCCGCCAACCATATATCTTATATGCGTTTTTGCCATTGAATTATCACTCATATCAATCACCTCAAATGATTGACTGAGTCGGGTAATTAATGACTGCTTTTCAGTCTCACCTTTAGTTAGCTTAATACCTACAAAAATATGTGCATCTTTCCTTGTAGCATAACGATAATTGAATTCAGTAATTGAAGAGTTATCTAGTAATTCACAAAACCTTAAGAAGCTTCCAGGCTCTTCAGGGATGGTTACAGCAACAATAGCCTCATTAAGCTCGCCCAGATCAGCCCTTTCAGCGATATATCTTAACCTGTCAAAGTTGACATTAGCGCCCGAGACTACAGAAACAATATTTTTATTTTTGAGATTATTATCTAGGATATATTTTTTAACCCCGGCCGTTGAAAGAGCGCCTGCAGGTTCAGAAACGGAACGAACATCCTCATAGATATCTTTAATTGCTGCACATATTTCATCGTTACTCACTAAAACTACATCATCGACTGATTCTTTAGCAATTTCAAAAGGTAGCACACCAATTTGTTTAACTGCAACGCCATCAGCGAACCTTCCAACATCATCTAATATCACCCTCTCATTAGCCTCTAATGCTTTAAAAAGTGTTGGAGAATCTGCTGGCTCAACGCCAATAACCTTGATATGTGGAGCATAATGCTTAATGTAGCTTGCCATTCCAGAGATAAGCCCTCCTCCGCCAACAGGTGCAAATACATAGTCTATTTTCTCAAGCTGAGATAGTATTTCTTTGGCTACTGTTGCTTGACCTGCGATCACCTCAAAATCATCATAAGGACTAATAAAACACAAATCATGTTCAGCTTCCAACTTCTTTGCATGATGAAATGCATCATCATAAACATCACCGTGGAGTATCACTTCAGCTCCTAATTGCTCTACCGCCTGCACCTTAATATTAGGTGTACTTGTTGGCATGACGATAATTGCCTTGATTTTTAATTTACTGGCTCCAAGGGCAACTCCTTGAGCATGATTACCCGCCGAAGAGGCTATAACGCCCTTACTTTTTTGCGCATCACTCATTGAGCTCATTTTTTGATAGGCGCCACGCAGCTTGAAGGAGTGAATCACTTGATCATCTTCACGCTTTAAATAGATTCGATTATTAAACCTTTTGCTTAGTTGAGGGGCAATCGATAACGCTGAAACTTTTGCCACTTCATAAACAGCGCTATTATCTGCCAGATTAACGAGTGCACTCATAGAGCTCCTTTATATAGTCCACACTGACCATAGAATGACCAGTCTGCGTGCCATTAATTATCTGAAAAGGCTGGTCCTTTTCACCTAAGTGATCAAGAACAACTAGTGCCCCTTCAAAGTTTTTTGTCTTAGTATACTCGCTAAGAGTCACCAGAGTCTTAAGTCCTGCTGCGGCTGATGAATTAAAACCAATTTCTGAATCTTCTATAGCTACGCATTCACTGGCATTTAACTTCATTTTTTCTAAAACGTAATTATAAATCTCAGGGGATGGTTTTTTATTTTTGACTACATCTCCAGCAGCGATAATCTCAAAAGAATCTAGCGCATTCACCCCTAATGCAGCGACCAAAATTGCCTTAACATTTTCATAGGAGGTTGTTGTTGCAATGCCTAGTCTTAAATTATTATCAAGCGCATCATTGATTAACCTTTCAACCCCAATCCTCAAGGAAATAAATCCATCCGATATTTTACTAATAAAAATATCAGTTTTTTTTCTATGAATCATAGCGATATCTTCTTTAGTCAAGGCATTGTTTAGCTTTGGATTATATTTTTTTATGAAGTGAGCAAGCCTTTCTTTACCTCCACTAACACTTAAAAGGTCGCCATAAAGCTCACTATCCCAATGCCAGTCCAACCCAAAAAAATAAAATGCCTCATTGAATGCTTTAAGATGACCATCATGCTCGGTATTAGCAAGAGTTCCATCCACGTCAAATATTATTGCTTTCAATTCCATATTGAGTAAATTTAATTGGATCAAAATAAAAAAAATCATTGCTATTTTATGCAATTTTTGGTAAAAACTACATTTTTTTACAAAACTAACAATAATGACTACAGAACCTAACTTTAACGAAATCCCTGCATACATTCCAAAAAAGGGAGAAGAGTTTATGTCTACTGGTCAGATTAAGCACTTCATACATAAGCTTAACGTTTGGAGAGAACAGTTAGTTTTTGAGGCGGAAACAACTATTAATCATATCCAAGAAGATTCAGCACCCGTTGCGGATATCAATGATAGAGCTACAATTGAAGAAGAGTTTGCTCTAGAACTTAGAACAAGAGACCGTGAAAGAAAACTTATCAATAAGATTGATAAGACACTTCATATAATCGATATGGGTGATTATGGATACTGTAAGACCTGCGGTATTGAAATCGCTCTCAATCGCCTAGAAGCTCGCCCTACCGCTGATAAGTGTATTGACTGTAAGACTGTAGAAGAAAGAAAAGAAATCTAAATTCTTTTTTTAATCTTTGAGAATACTTACAGTTACTTTTAGAAGTGCTGAAAGGACTTACTTAGGCCATCATAACCCTTAATGTTTAGATTCAATGAGTTATTAATAACTCCAATCTTTGTGATTCTAACTTTAAGATTTTCTGATAGTTTTTTTATTTCAGATTGATTAGACTTATCTGAAGTAAAACATAATTCATAATCATCTCCTCCGCATAGGGGTAAACCCCAATCCTGAGTACTCTTGATGTACTCTTTAACTGTATCGCTTAATGGTAAGTTATGAGAATCTATTATCGCACCAACCTTTGAAGCACTTAGGATATGAGACAAATCTTGCTCAAGTCCGTCTGAAATATCAATACACGAGCTTGCTATATTTTTTAAGGCAGAGCCAAGACTAAGTCTTGGAACTGGTTTATTGAGTTTATTGAGTTCAGTTGTACTTGGCTGAGACCCTTCATTAATTTTTTTTAGGCAAAGCGCTGCCCTGCCAAGGTCTCCAGAGACATAAATATCATCCCCATTTTTAGCGCCAGATCTTTTAATAGCCTTAGATTTTTTGACCGTTCCCATAATGGTAATCGTAATGTTTAAAGGACCTTTAGTGGTGTCTCCACCGATCAAACTAACATTAAAAAATTCAGACGCCTCTCTAAGAGAATCTGAAAACGCCTGCAGCCAACTTTCATCTAGCTTTGGAAGTGTTAGAGAAAGAGTAAAGCATTTAGCCTGTGCTCCCATTGCAGCAATATCACTTAGATTGACTGCTAAAGATTTATAGGCAATATCGCCAGGATGCGCGTCCTTAAAGAAGTGAACACTCTCTGATAGGGTATCAGTCGAAGTTACCAGCTGGCAATCAGAATCAATCTGAAAAAGTGCTGCATCATCGCCAACCCCCAACTCAATACTGGGGTCACTTAATGGCCAATTAAAGTAATTTTTAATTAAATCAAACTCATTCATCGTCTTTAAATGCTTAAGCCCTTAAAATGGGCTTTTGTTGATTCTGAAAGCGCTAAAAGATCATACCCTCCCTCCAAAAAAGAAATCACCCTTCCACTGCTGTGCCGATTCGCCAGCTCAACAATAGCCCGAGTCAATGAGAAATAATCTTCGGAGTCTAAATTGATTGCAGCTAAAGGGTCTCTCTTGTGCGCATCAAAACCAGCCGAGATAAGAATAACTTCAGGCTTAAATTTATCAACATTTTGTAAAATTTTTTCATTAAAAATTTTAAGAAAGTCTTCGCTAGTTGTTCCAGAATCAATGGGCGCATTAAAAATATTGCCAACTCCTTTCTCAGCTTCAAGACCTGTTCCTGGAAATAGTGGATGCTGATGAATTGAGCCATATAGAACTGATTCATCATTATAGAAAATCTCTTGAGTGCCATTCCCATGGTGCACATCAAAGTCAATAATAGCAACCCTTTTTATGTCATATTGAGACTGCAAATAGCGAGCCGCAACTGCTACGTTGTTGATAAAACAAAAACCATTCACTCTTGCCGTTTCAGCATGATGTCCTGGGGGACGAACAGCGCAAAAAAGCCTTTTTAAATTTCCTTCCATCAGATCTCTTGAGGCGCTAATACCTGCCCCGCAGGCTCTTAAAATTGCCTCCTTACTGTTCTGGCACAAAATCGTGTCGGCATAGGGTTCTTTTTCAACGCCCACAAGGCCTTCATTTGGTATCATTTCAAAGATTTCCTCAAGATAGGACTGAGGATGCACATGATTGATGTCGCTATACTCAGCTAATGGTGCCTCTTTAAAATCTATATCGAGCGTATCAAGACTTTTAATTGAATCAAGTATTGACTCAAGTCGTTCTTTTCTTTCAGGGTGACCATCACCATTCTCTTTAGAGAGGCATGCAGAATGGGAGTAAACCCTTATATTTTCCATTCATCACCTAAATTTAAAGTCTAAAAAAGAACACTAAAACTACATATAAGCGTTTTCTTTATAGGAGTGATCTGTTGCATCGAGAACTGCAGAAATTTCCGGATAAAGTCCCTTCAACTGTTTTTCAACACCATCTTTAAGAGTCATATTCACTGAGCTGCAGCCTTGACAGCCCCCTCCAAAATTCAGAACAACCTCATTTTTTTTAGTGATCTCAACTAAATCTACAAAACCGCCATGAGAAGAGAGGCTTGGATTGACTTCTGTAACAATGGTAAAAAGCACCTTCTCTTCCAAAGGCGCATCATCTTTAGGCGCTTCTCCTTTAGCGTTCGGTGCAGTAATTGTCAGTTTTTTATTCGTACCATCTATCTTTAAGGCAACATGAGAGTCACTCAAATATTGATTATTTGATTCATCAATAAAGGCACTGAAACCAACAAATGGAAACTCTTGATAGCTATCAGGAAGATCACTTTTGATACAAAAATTGAATGTTACTGTTGCAACAGGCGTTCCAGCTTTTTCAACATCAACCTTTAAACCTAAATCCTTTTCATCCTGCTGCTCAAAAAGATCCGCAACATAAATTTCCGCTTCTTCTGTAATACTAAACATTCGTTCTCCTAAATACAATATTGTCTATCAGACGAGTTCCGCCAAACCTAATTGCAGATATTATAATAATTTCTGAGGTTTTAGTCTCGATTTGTGTAAGGTTATTCGCATCTAAAACCTCTAAATACTCAGCCTCAAACTCCTCATTTAATTCATCAATCGCCTTTAACCTTGCTGATTGAATAGTCTTACCATCCAGTATAGACTTTTTTAACGCATTAAGTTTTAAATAAAAGTTGGGAGCTTTTTTACGATCTTCGTGGCTCAAGTACTGATTTCTAGTGCTCATTGCCAACCCATCCTTTTCTCTCTGAGTTTCTACTGATTCAATGGTTATATCTAAATTAAGTTTTTCAACCAATGATTTGATAATCAAAAGTTGCTGATAGTCCTTTTCACCAAAGACTGCACAATTGGGCTCAACAATTTCAAAAAAACGTTTTACGACCTGCGCAACTCCATCGAAATGGGTTGGCCTAAAAGCACCGCACAGTATTTGACCGATTTCACCAACCTTATAGTCAGTGTGAGTTCCGTCAGGGTAGATCTCTCCCTTTGAAGGAAAAAACAATACATCAGCCCCTTTTGATTCTAGAAGATTCTGATCACTAGAAAGCGTATTGGGGTAGTCTTCAAAATCTTCTCCCCTAGCAAACTGAGTTGGGTTTATAAAAATACTAACAACAACAATATCTGAAATTTCTCTTGCTCTATCCACTAACTTCAGATGGCCATCATGAAGCCCTCCCATGGTAGGCACGAGCGAAATTTCTTTATTGTTATCTCGACAATTATCTAAAAAATGCTTAAGATCAGTCGTCGTTTTGAAAATTTGCATTAATAGCTCTCACTATCAGATGGAAAGGTTCCCGTCTTTACCTCTTGTATGAATGATTTTACAGCCGATGAAACAGAGCTCTGAGAATTTAAAAAATTTCGAACAAACCGAGGCTGTCTACCTAAAGTGATACCTAACATATCATAGCTAACTAGAACCTGGCCATCACAATCTCTCCCAGCGCCGATTCCAATCGTTGGTATTTTAATTTGATCACTGATAGTCTTGGCTAAGTCGCTAGGAATGCACTCAAGAACTAAAACACTGACTCCTAGGGATTCTAATAGGGCTGCATTATCAATCATTGATTGTGCAGAACTCTCATCTCGACCTTGGACCTTATAATCACTTGAATGAACAACAAGTTGAGGCTGAAGCCCCAAGTGACCACAGACATTGATATTGTTAGATATTAAGGTTTTAATGACATCAGAATGCTCTCCGCCACCCTCAATTTTTACCATTTCAGCGCCATGGCCTATCAAGGCGTTAGCATTATTTAAGGCAGATTCAGAATCTTCGTAACTATGAAAAGGCATATCAGCTATGACTAGTGCTTGTTCACAGGCAGCTGCAACAATAGTGGTGTGATATATCATATCCTCCATTGATACTGAGCGCGTATTTTCACCGCCCTGAATAACCATTCCGAGAGAGTCACCAATCAGAATAGTGTCAACTCCTGCACTATCTATTAGCCTTGCCATTGAGGCATCATAAGCAGTCAAACAGGTAATTTTTTCACCCTTCTCTTTATATAAATTTAACTCTGAATGGTTCATAGTTTTTTTAAATCATGCGTATCAATACTATCAATTAATTTTCTAACAGGCCCTAAAAGAGGCACTTTAATCTCTTTATCAATTTCATACAATGGCACTAAAACAAAAGCCCTATTTGTTATTTCAGGATGAGGAATCGATAACCTTTCGCTTGAAATAACTTGCTGCCCATAAAGAAGTATATCTAAATCAATTGTTCTTGAGCCCCATTTTACTTCTCTAACTCTCTTTTGATTATCCTCAATACCTTGACAGACATCCAATAAATCCACTGCACTAAGAGAGGTTTCAATATTACAAACCGCATTGATATAATTTGGCCCAGGCATCTCTAAAAGAGGTTCTGACTCATAAAAACTTGAAATCTCATTCACGACTACACCATGAGCCATATTTAAAGCTGAAAGCGCTTTTTCAATTTGACTCTTCGGATTTTTTAAGTTTGAGCCTAAACCGATATATGCTAACAATGAATTAATGTTCCTATATATTCACCTTGATAAATCCTTGTTAACACCTCTTTTTCACGGCCCCAAGCTATATTAGAGATCGTATCTGAATCTGCTGCCTGTTTTGCCGCCATGACTTTTGAATACATGCCGCCTGAACCATGGGCGCCTCCAGTTTTTCCAGCAACCTGCTCTAATTTTGCATCATTAAAGTGTATTTTCTCTATCAACTTTGCATCTTTATTTCTTCGCGGGTCATCATCAAAAACGCCATGTTGATCAGTCAATATTACTAATCTCTCTGCATTTAAGAAATTGGCTACAAGAGCAGCCAAAGTGTCGTTATCACCAAACTTAATCTCCTCTGTTGCAACTGTATCATTTTCATTGATGACTGGAACAATTCCAAAATCAAGTAAGTTGCCAAGTGTTGCTGAAATATTTTCAAAATGCTTGGAGTTTAGAAGGTTATCTCGCGTTAATAGGACTTGGGCAGTTTGGACACTGTATTTAGCAAATAAAGACTCATAAGCTTGCACCAAGCCCATTTGCCCAACAGCTGCAGCAGCTTGAAGTTTGTGGATATCGCTCGGTTTTTCCTTCCACCCCAATCTTTTCATTCCTTCAACAATTGATCCACTTGAAACCAAGACAATGTCAATTTTATGAGACTGAAGATTCACAATCTGCTCTACCCATTGTGAAATTAACTTCTTGTCAATTCCTTCGCCATTATTGGTAAGAAGGGCAGACCCAATCTTGACCACCCAACACTTATTCTTCTTCATTTTTTTGCTCTATTAAATCATACAAACCAAAAATTAAGGACTTACAGCCCAATCCATTTAGTGCTGATATGTTAAACGCAATTCCTTTATATTTGATCTTTTTAAGGAAATCTTTAATCGTCTTGTCCCTCTCATTTTCTTCAATTAAATCAATTTTATTAATCGCAACGATTCTAGATTTCTTAAAGAGTTCATCATCAAACTTTTTCAGCTCAGATTCTATCGTCAAATAATTATTAACTGGATCAGAGCCATCGGATGGCAATATATCGACAACATGAAGAAGCGCTCTGGCTCTTGTGAGGTGCTTGAGAAACTCAAATCCAAGACCCACACCCTCGCTAGCCTTTTCAAGAAGGCCAGGAATATCTGCCATAACAAAGTGATTGCTTCCTGCTTTGACAACCCCAAGGTTTGGGTGAAGCGTTGTAAATGGGTAATCAGCAACTTTTGGACGAGCACCAGAGATTTGTCTAATAAGGGATGACTTCCCTGCATTTGGCATACCCAAAAGCCCCACATCAGCCATAATATTTAACTCTAATGCAACCTCCCTAGACTCACCTGGAGTACCTGGTGAAGTTTGCCTTGGAGCACGGTTGATAGATGACTTGAATCGGGCATTTCCTAAGCCATGAAAACCGCCCTTTGCAACAAGTAAATTTTGCTCATGAAGTGTGATCTCTCCGATGACTTCATCTGTAGAAAGATCAATAATCTTAGTCCCCAGTGGAACCTCGACATACAGATCATTAGCAGACTTTCCTCTTCGATCTCTTCCCATTCCTGGCAGACCATTCTTTGCTCTATAGAGCCGGTTATATCGGAATTCACTCAACGTATTAAGGCCTTCCTGTCCTTGAAAGTAGACGCTACCTCCATCACCACCGTCTCCGCCGTCTGGACCTCCATCTGGAATGTACTTTTCGCGACGAAAGCTAAGACAGCCCGCTCCGCCTTTTCCAGCCTCTACCACAACACTTGCAGAATCTACAAATTTCATAATTCTTTTAAATAATTAATAAATTACAAGCTATGATCATCATAAAGAATCAGTCTAATTAAAATAGATACAATGAAAGTTAAATGATAAAGCTATAATATCTGGCAATTATTATACCTTTTTTGCCTATCATAAGCCCTCTAGAAGAGAATCGAACGAGATTAAAACTTTATGAAAACTTTGAATCTTGAACTCCCAGATCAATCTAAATGACAACTTATTCAAAAAAATATTTAACTGTATCTTTGTATGAATAGATTTATTTACTCATTAATGCTTTATTTTAGCGTTCCATTTGCTATCTTAAGACTTCTGTTGAGGGATACGCACGACTCATCTTGGAAAAGAAAACTAAAAAACCAATTAGGTATTGTTCAAAAAATATCTGGTCAAGTGATTTGGATTCACTGCGTTTCTGTAGGTGAATTTAACGCCTCTAAGCCTTTAATCGATAAACTTTTTATTCAATATTCCGATCACCAGATTGTTGTCTCAACCACTACAATTACAGGCTCTATTGCAGTCAATAAACATTATAAAAGTAAAGTTATTCATTGTTTTTTTCCTTTTGATATCCCCCTTATAATCAATTCGTATGTCAACAAAATTAACCCTGAGATCTGCATTCTTTTAGAGACTGAAATTTGGCCAAACCTAATTCAATCGCTCAAAAAGAAAAGTGTCCCTGTAGTCCTTATCAATGCTCGTTTATCAGAAAAGTCATTTCATAGATATAACAAATACTCATCAAACTTAGTGAAAGCGTCACTCAACAATCTGAATTTGATTTGCGCCCAAAATACATCTTCAGCTGACAGATTTATATCCCTTGGAGCTAATCAAGAAAAAATTATCACAACAGGAAGTTTAAAATTTGATAGCGATAATTTAGTTGATAACGAAGCCATTAAAACTTTAAAAAATATAATTGGAGATAGAAAAATTAGTGTCTTTGCTAGTACTCGTGATGGTGAAGAAAAACAAATTATTCAAAGCTATGTTAATTCTTCAAACACTATCAACTCCCTGTTAATTATTATTCCAAGACACCCTGAAAGATTCAATGAGGTTTTTAAGATTGCAAAGGCAAGTGGCCTTAAGGTTGAGAGAAGGTCTAGTGTTGAGCGATGCTCCGAGGACACTGTTATTTTAATTGGTGACAGTATGGGTGAGATGATGTCGTATTATTCGGTCTGCGACCTTGCTTTTATTGGAGGAAGCCTCTCTAATAATGGCAGTCAAAACATGTTAGAGGCTGCATCATTATCCAAGCCCATTATCTTTGGTCCAAGCGTATATAACTTTGAAGAAATCTCAAAAAAACTACTGGATAATGACGCTGCAATTCAAGTCAAAAATGCTGATGAACTCATGAAAACTATTCATGAATTACTAAAGAGTGATGAGAGAAGAGAAGAGCTAGGAAAAAAAGCCAAACAGACCTTTGATAACAATCGCGGCGCAGTCAACAAAATAATTGAAGTCATAACGCCGCTCATTAAAGCTTAAGTCTAATAAACTTTAAGCGCCTTCCTTTAAGTAGATTTCACTATCGTTGTTAATAAATTCTTCAGATTTTTTATCCATCTCAATCTGAATTTCTTGAATTTTCTTAACTGTATCACTGTCTAGTCCTTTGATATCCTGAGAGATCTTCATAGAGCAGAACTTCGGTCCACACATTGAGCAAAAGTGTGCGGTTTTGGCTGCCTGTTTTGGAAGCGTTTCATCATGAAAACTTCTTGCAGTATCTGGGTCAAGCGCCAGGTTAAATTGATCCTCCCATCTGAACTCAAAGCGCGCTTTTGAAAGTGCATTATCTCTAATCTGAGCGCCTGGATGTCCTTTGGCAAGATCAGCCGCATGTGCTGCAATTTTGTAAGTGATAATTCCCGTCTTAACATCATCCTGATTAGGAAGTCCGAGATGCTCCTTAGGAGTTACATAGCAAAGCATCGCACAGCCATACCAACCAATTTGTGCTGCTCCAATGGCAGAGGTAATATGATCATATCCAGGTGCAATATCGGTAGTCAGAGGACCGAGTGTATAGAAAGGCGCCTCACCACACTCTTCGAGCTGCTTTTCCATATTATCTTTAATCATGTGCATCGGTACATGACCTGGACCTTCAATAAAAGTTTGAACATCATGCTTCCATGCTATTTTTGTAAGCTCACCTAAAGTCTCAAGTTCACCGTACTGTGCCGCATCATTTGCGTCTGCAATTGAGCCTGGCCTCAAGCCATCGCCAAGAGAGAAGGTCACATCATAAGCCTTCATAATTTCGCAAATGTCTTCAAAATGAGTATAAAGGAAACTCTCTGTATGATGCGCAAGACACCATTTAGCCATAATCGAGCCACCCCTTGATACAATTCCTGTCACTCTATTCATCGTCAATGGAACATATTTAAGGCGAACCCCAGCGTGAATTGTAAAGTAGTCAACGCCCTGCTCAGCTTGCTCAATCAATGTGTCTCTAAAAATCTCCCAAGTTAGGTCTTCAGCTACACCTTTTACTTTTTCAAGTGCCTGATAAATTGGGACTGTTCCAACAGGGACTGGTGAATTGCGGATAATCCATTCGCGCGTTTCATGTATGTTTTTACCTGTTGAGAGATCCATAATGGTATCAGCACCCCAACGAACACCCCAAACCATCTTACCGACCTCTTCATCAATTGAAGAGCCGAGCGCTGAGTTACCAATATTTCCATTAATCTTAACCAAGAAATTTCGTCCAACAATCATAGGCTCTGTCTCAGGATGATTAATATTATTAGGAATAATTGCGCGTCCTCGAGCTACCTCGTCCCTTACAAATTCTGGGGTAATAATTTTTGGCGTTGCAGCGCCAAAGCTTTCACCCTGATGCTGTCCAACTTGATCTTGGTATTCTTGCCACAGGCAATTCTCTCTGATTGCAATGTACTCCATTTCGGGCGTGATAATGCCTTTTCTTGCATAATGCATTTGGGTAACATTTTTTCCTTTCTTTGCTTTTCTGGGGGCTTTCAAGTGTTCAAATCTGAGCTCATCAAGTTCTTTATTACCTAGTCTTTCATTCGAAAACTTTGAACTCACACCATCTAATACTTCTGTGTCTGCTCTTTCTTCAATCCAATTTGAGCGAATTGGGTCAACCCCTTTTCTATAGCTAATGGTCTTGCTAGGATCTGTATAAGGCCCAGAGGTATCATAAACATGGACTGGATCATTTTTTTCAGCCAAATCTCCTATGGTATCAGTCAGCTTAATTTGTCTCATGGGAACTCTAATATCGTCCCTTGAGCCTTTAGCATAGACTTTTTTAGAATTAGGAAAAGGCTCAATAAAAGCCTTGTTAACGCTTGATAAACTTGTAAGTGTTTCGGATGATTGCTTCATTATTGTATAATTTGGTTAATGTTACTTTAGGAATGAAAATGTCCATTTTAACTCATCGACCAAGAAGATTGAGAAAACAAGAATTTAATCGTTCTTTAGTTCGTGAAAACATTTTGAGCGCAAGCGATTTGATTTATCCAATATTTATTATTGAGGGTGAAAATACAAAGGAAAGGATTGACTCAATGCCGGGCATTGAAAGACTAAGCATTGACCAACTTCTCATAGAAGCTAAGGAAATTGTTGATTTAAAAATTCAAGCAGTGGCTCTTTTTCCAGTTATTTCTTCTGAGAAGAAAACTGAAGAAGCTGAAGAGTCTTACAATTCTGATGGCCTTGTTCAAAGAGCAGTTCGAGCCCTTAAGAGGAGTTTTCCAGATCTTGCAGTCATTACCGATGTTGCGCTAGATCCGTTTACAAGCCATGGCCAGGATGGATTAATAGACTCAAATGGGTATGTCCTTAATGACGAAACTGTTGACATTCTTATCAAACAAGCGCTATCACATGCCGAAGCTGGCGCTGATATTGTAGCGCCTTCTGACATGATGGATGGACGAATAGGGGCAATTAGAAACGCACTAGAAGAGTCAGGCTTTATCCACACCAACATATTATCGTATGCTGCCAAATACGCCTCTTCATTTTATGGTCCCTTTAGGGATGCCGTTGGCTCTTCTGGAAACCTTGGAAAATCAGATAAAAAGACCTACCAGATGGACCCTGGAAATGCTAATGAGGCAATTCGCGAGGTTGAACTCGATATTAACGAGGGCGCTGATATGGTTATGATCAAACCAGGCTTACCTTACCTTGATATCGTTTCGAATGTCAAACAAACATTCGGCGTACCAACTTTTGCCTATCATGTAAGTGGTGAATATGCTATGCTTAAAGCAGCTAGTCAACAGAACTGGATCGATGAAAAATCAACAGTCCTTGAGACATTGCTCTGCTTTAAAAGGGCTGGTGCCGATGCCATCTTAACTTACTACGCAAAAGATGCGGCTAGATGGATTAAAGACTCATGATTAAATTTTTATTAAAAGACAGATAAGAATGAACCAAAAAATTGCCTTTTATTTAATATCAACTGTTGTTGTTTTTTTTATAGGGCATTCTTATTCACAATTTAATTTTAAAACACCCGAGCCAGTCATTATTTCCATTGATAACTCAGATGAGATTGAACAATACAAAACAGATCTCAGTAATTTGCAAATGCAGCTTGATGATCTTGACAATCAGTTAATAAATTCCCTCGATGCGCTCAACTCAACCCGCAAAAAACTAACTCTTTCATCTAGCAAAGTTCAAGTTCTTGAGGCTGAGATAAATTTAATTAAAAGTAGAAGTAATCAACTAAAATCTGAACTCAATCAAAACAATTCTTTAGTTTTAGCTAATAAAGCTCAAATTAAATTATTAACTGAAGAATTATCAAACACCCTCATCGAACTTGAGTTAAGTCAATTTGAGCTTGAGCTTGCAAAAGAGCAAGCGGAAAATTAAAAAGCTATCTATTTTTATTAGTTATAGTAGTTTACGAAACGGCCTATCTCTTCCCTTGGCGTTCTATAGGAATTGACTATCTGATCCTTGTCTTCATAACCCAAAGCCATGCCGCAAAGTACAACCTTGTCTTTGTAGTTTGGAAATTCTTGCCTAACTATTTCAGGATATTCTCCTAGAGCAGCCTGAGGACATGTTGCGAGTCCATGCCCAACAGCTGAAAGCATAATCGATTGTAAAAACATACCGTAATCCATATACGAGCCTTTTTCCATAACTTTATCTATAAAAAAAAGGAGGATCACAGGTGCACCAAATGCTTGATAATTAAGTGCCCATTGGTCTAATTGTTTTTGTTTATCTTCTCTAGATATCTCTAAGGTAGAGTACATCAAAAGGCCACATGCCTTCCTTCTCTCTTTATATTCATCAACCCACTCAGTTGGGTAATAACTATAATCCATAACACCTTTTTTGCCAGCACGAAATGCCTCCTCCAACTTATCGCAAAGCTTTGTCTTACTATTACCGGTAACAACCGCTATTTGCCAGGGCTGAGTGTTGACACCAGAAGGTGCAGTTTTAGCTTGCTCTATAATTGCATTAACCACCTCAATCGGCACCTCTTTGTCTAAAAAAGCCCGCGTTGATTTACGTTCTGAAAGTGCTTTTTTTACGTCCATTTTTTCTCCCGTTATTATTATTAAATTTGGGTTTTAGCTATTAGGATTAATATCATACTCGATGGCCACATCTGTTCCGTTTATTTATATATAGAATGATGATGTTGAGACCAGTTAGGAATAACTTATTCTGGAAACTAATTATTGAAATGGTGTTAAAATCTTTTACGAAGGGTTAACCTAAAACTTTTAAGTATCGTTCCCTTTTCAAAACCATATAAGTATTTATAAATATTGAAGTAAGATTTAATAGATTGATTGAGCCATAACTGTATTAATGACTCAATATAAACAACTAACTAAGGAGTATGTATATGGGTATGCCAGGACCATTTGAACTGATTATTATTTTGATAATCGTACTACTTATTTTTGGTGGCAAGCGCCTCAAAAATATTGGTGGTGAGCTTGGAGGAGCAATCAAAGGCTTTAAATCCTCCATGAAAGAATCTGAGACCAAAGAAAAAGAAGAAATCATAGAAGCTAAAGTCGAGGCTGATGATGATCAGTCTGCTAAGAAATAAATCTCTTCTCTAAAATAAATTCCTATGTTTGATTTCGGTTTTTGGGAAATTGCTATTATTGGCATTATCACTCTTATTGTAGTTGGCCCTGAAAGAATGCCTTCGCTAGCTCGAAAGGCCGGTATTTATGCCGGCAAACTCAATAAATTTGTTAAAAAAATTAAATTTGATATCGATGAAGAATTAAAAGTTGATGAGCTCAAAGAACAACTCTCTATCAAAAATGAAGAATCAGTTCTGTCACAAGCAGTAGAAGATGTTAAGACTAGTGTTGAACAATACCAAAAGGACGTTATAGAGCCTACTGATCCAAATCCCCAGCCCTCTGAAGACTTGCAAGAAGATAAAGAGGCAAAAAAAAATGACTTTTCGATAGAAGAATATATCAAATCTGGACCACAAAAAAAGGATACGGATCATTAATCCCAATAATTTAAATAATGCCTGAAGAATCTGTACAACTTGAAAAGATGTCTCTAGTTAAACACCTTGTAGAGCTAAGAGGCGCCCTTTTGCGCTCCGTTATTGCGATAGTAATTTTCTTCCTATTATTGTTTCCATTTGCTGACGAGATATATACCTTTATAGCGGCTCCAATTGTGCAAGCGATACCAGGCTCTAACCTTATCGCTATTGGTGTTATTTCGCCATTTTTAACACCTTTAAAAATGTCACTAATTCTTGCCATCTATATTGCTATGCCATATTTACTATATCAATTATGGATGTTCGCAGCACCGGCACTGTACAAACATGAAAAAAAATTAATTCTTCCACTCGTAATATCATCAACAATTCTTTTTTATACAGGACTGCTTTTTTCTTTTTATATTGTTTTTCCTGTTATTTTTAATTTCTTATCGAGTGTAGGACCCTCCTCAGTCGACTTTGCTCCAGATATTCAGTACTACTTAGATTTTATTCTAAAGGTCTCTTTTGCTTTTGGAGTTGCATTTGAAGTACCTATTGCAACAATCCTGTTTATTATGTTCGGTATTACCACAGCAGAGCGACTAAAAAAAAATCGCGCCTACATCATTGTTGGTTCATTTATACTCGGAATGATATTAACACCTCCAGACATTATTTCTCAATTTCTTATTGCAATCCCTATTTGGTTGTTATTTGAAACTGGACTAATTTGTTCAAAATTCTTCAGAGTTAGAATAAACAATAGCACTCCGAGTAGTAACAATAGTGAGACTCAAGCAAACGACTGGAAAGATGAACGTCATAACGCTATGATGGATAAAATTGAATCTGAAATGAATGACAAAAATGGCTCAGACAAATAATCGAGTTGACATTATCAAAGGCATTACACGATTTAATAACTATACTTTTATTGGCTTCGCATAAAGAACTATTATATTTCCAATAATAATCAAAATAACACCCAGAAGCCCAGCCAAACTCCATTGATAATTTTCAAAAAAAGTTGAAAGCAATAATGCAATAGTTGGTGTAAAAATATTGACATAGGATGCCTTATCAGCACCTATATTTCCAACTAATTTAAGATAAACTCCAAAACCAATGACTGAAGCGACTAACGCTAAATAAATGAGAGAGATAACGTAACTATAACTAGTACTATAACTAAAACTTACATCGCTAAAACCTACATAAGTAACAATGATAAGCGAGCCATAAAGCATACTAAAGGCATTACTCTGAACTAGTGGCATTTTTCGAGCTTGCATTTGACCGGATAACAGCATCCCTATTGAAGCAAAGAAAGTTGCTAGCAACATCCAAAGAAATCCCTTTACAACTCCTGAATTGAGTGACCAATCAGTATTATTGATCTCGGTAGAAAATATAATCGACAAACCAAAAATTCCAACTACAGCGCCAAATAAAATTGGCCATCTAATAGGTTTTTTAAAAAATATAAAACCATTAAACACTGTAAACAAAGTTAGCGTTGAAAAAATAAGAGCCACCATACCAGAAACCAAATAGAAGCTTCCAAAGTAGGCGCAAATATAGTTAACACAAAATAGAAAAAAACCTAATAAAAGCCAGCTAAAGTGATCACGCCATGAAAAAGAAAGTTGAAGACCACGAGCATAGCTCCAAACAAACAACATCAAAGATGCAAGCAAAAAGCGCCAAGCAATTGACACCTGAGGAGCAACGTCGCCTAACTGAAAACTAATCGCGAACCATGATGAGCCCCAAGCTAAGAGCACAACAAAGTAGAGAAGTGCGTTCATAGTTTTACCTAACTAATTGGGAGTATCTATTGAACTCTATTAGAAATTAAATCATCAACAACACCAGGCTCAGCTAAAGTAGAAGTGTCGCCTAAGTTAGAATAATCATTTTCAGCTATTTTTCTTAGAATGCGTCTCATAATTTTTCCTGACCTTGTTTTTGGAAGGCCCTGTGCAAATTGGATTTTATCAACCGTTGCAATGGGACCAATTTCTTTTCTGACTAGTGCGACGAGATCTTTTTTAAGTTCATCACTCCCCTCAACACCACTCATTAGAGAAACGTACGCATAGATCCCTTGTCCTTTAATGTCATGAGGCATTCCAACTACAGCAGCTTCACTAACATTACTATGCAGAACGAGGGCTGATTCTATTTCTGCTGTTCCAAGACGGTGTCCAGAAATGTTCAAGACATCATCCACTCTCCCGGTTATCCAGTAATAACCATCTGCGTCACGTTTAACCCCATCACCTGCAAAATATTTCCCGGGATATGTTGAAAAATAAGCCTCCATAAAGCGCTCATGATTGTTATAAAGGGTTCTCATTTGTCCAGGCCATGAGCGAGCCAGAACAAGAACTCCAGAAGCCTCACCCTCAAGGACCTCGCCACCCTCAGTCAAAACTTGTGGCTCTACACCAAAAAAAGGCTTGGTTGCAGAGCCTGGCTTTAATTCAGTTGCAAATGGCATCGGGGTAATCATATGGCCGCCTGTTTCAGTTTGCCACCAGGTGTCAACAACAGGGCATCTCTCTTCACCCACAACACTATAGTACCATTCCCAAGCTTCAGGGTTGATTGGCTCTCCAACAGTCCCCAAAATTTTTAAACTAGATCTAGAGGTTTTTTGAACGAGCTCATTTCCTGCGCCCATTAAAGCTCTAATTGCGGTCGGTGCAGTATAAAAAATATTAACTTGATGCTTATCAACGACCTGCCAAAATCTTGAGGCATCAGGGTAATTCGGTATACCCTCAAACATCAAAGTCGTAGCGCCATTGGCTAAGGGCCCATAAACAATGTAGGAGTGTCCCGTCACCCAGCCAACATCAGCCGTACACCAATATATATCTCCTTCTTGATAATCAAAGGTGTATTTATGAGTCATTGCAGCATAGAGTAAATAGCCACCAGAGGTATGAAGAACCCCTTTAGGCTTTCCAGTTGAGCCTGAAGTGTAAAGAATGAAAAGGGGCGTTTCAGCGTCAAACATTTCACATGGAAAGTTGGCTGATGCATCTTTGACCAGCTCGTGGTACCAAACATCTCTATCAGTCCAACCTATATCATTACCTGTTCTCTTCACAACCACAATATGTTCAACACAGTCACACTCTTTTGTTGCAATATCTACATTAGCTTTTAAGGGAATAGCCTTTCCTCCACGGACACCTTCATCAGCTGTGATAACCATCTTGCATTCACTATCAAGAATTCTATCTCTTAAAGCATCGGGTGAGAAGCCGCCAAAAACGACAGAATGAATGGCTCCAAGTCTAGCACATGCAAGCATAGCAACTGTTGCCTCAACAATCATTGGCATATAAAGACAAATGCGATCACCCTTTTCAACGCCCAAATCTTTCATTCCATTTGCAAATTTGCAAACCATTTCATGGAGCTCTTTGTAGGTTATTGATTTACTTGAATCTGGATCATCCCCCTCCCAAATAATGGCTACCTGATCTGCGCGCTCAGGAAGGTGGCGATCAAGACAGTTATATGATACGTTTAGAGTCGCGCCTTCAAACCAAGCAATCTTTCCTTTGGAAAAATCCACTTCAGAGACTTTATCCCACTTTCGATCCCAATGAATAAATTGATCTGCCTGCTCTGCCCAAAACTCATCAGGGTTAGAAATTGATCGGTCGTACATTAACTGATAGCTTTCGGCATCAATTAATGGTTTTCTGTCACTTTTTACTATTGGATATGTCATTTTCTCCCCTTAATTCTCTTAATATTGAAGAATTATGTTACCAAATCGGAGAAAAGTAATAAGACCAAATACAATGATTTTTTTTATAATATGAAAAAACAAAAAAAATGACGCAATTGCGTCATTTTTATAGGGAAGCGGTAAGCTATTTATTCTTCATCTTCCTTAATAGCTAAATCATCAGTCTCTACCTCTGAATCAAGCTTCGCCTCAGAAAGTTCTTCAGTAACTTCACTCATCTTAGCTTCTGCAGCAAGCTTTTCCTGTGCATTAAGCTCTGCCTCAATTGCATACTCTTCGGTTAATATTGAAGCGTCTATTAAACCAGCTTCAATTTCTCTTAGTGCTAATACAGTTGGCTTATCTTTTCCAACATCAAGAGTTGTTCTAAAGCCACCAGAATTTAATTGGTGTGCGCGCTTTGCTGCGACTAAAACGAGTTCAAATCTATTCTGAACTTTATCTAAACAATCTTCTACTGTAACTCTTGCCATAATCTTTATTAACCTTTAAGGGTGAGTGCTAAAATAAGACATTTTACTTTATTATTTAAACCATGGAAAGACTTATTGTACTTGATACAGAGACCACTGGAATTAATCCAAAAGAGGGTCATCGTGTCATTGAAGTTGGAGCCGTACAAATTGATAAAAGAGAAATCACTAATACTGAATTTCACAAATATATTCAGCCCAATCGGACTGTTGGCGAGTCAGTTAATATCCACGGAATTACAGATAAATTTTTAATCAACAAACCTCAATTTAATCAAATTTCTGATGATCTATTATCGTTCATTGAGGGTGCTACATTGATTATTCATAATGCACCATTTGACTTGGGCTTTCTTGATAACGAACTTAAACTCAATGGTATCAAGAAAAGGATAGAAGATTTATGTCCAGTCATTGACACTCTTGAACTATCAAAAAAACAAAGACCTGGCACTATGCATAATTTAGATGCCCTTTGCCGACGATTTGGTATTGATACGAGCGCTAGAACAAGACATGGAGCCCTTTTAGATGCCCAAATTCTTGCTCAAGTTTATCTTGCAATGACTGGAGGTCAGTCTAATTTATTTCAAGAAACCCAAGGCAATGAATCAGAGTTAACTGATCCTTCACTCATCAAAAAGAATATTGCAAATAGAGAAAAAATTAAGGTTATTTTTGCCAATAAAGAAGAAACAGAACTGCATAATAACTATTTCAATAATTAAATAAAATGATCTTATAAATCAAGCTTAATTAAGCATTGACTAAGAAGACTATGACAGTATAATTACACACCTTCGGAGTGTAGCGCAGCCTGGTAGCGTATCTGGTTTGGGACCAGGTGGTCGGGGGTTCAAATCCCTCCACTCCGACCAAAAATATTATTTTTAAAGTGCAAGCCTAAACTTTATTAAAGCAAAGTTATGCGCCCATAGCTCAGCTGGATAGAGCAACGGCCTTCTAAGCCGTAGGTCATACGTTCGAATCGTATTGGGCGCGCCACTTTTATTATGGCGGGAATAGCTCAGTTGGTAGAGCCCCGGATTGTGATTCCGGTTGTCGCGGGTTCGAGCCCCGTTTCTCGCCCCACTTCCTATTAGGGTTTCAGCCTAATATTCAACTAAAAAAGAAGTCAAAAAGTCCTTTTCCGTGCACTTTATTTGAAAAAGTATTTTCGACTATATAATTTAAGAATTTAATTAGATAGGTCGAAATACATATACCTTTCCATTAATCCAATTATCGCCCTCTTTTCTAAGTCTTACATTTTGAGAATCGACTAAATCAAAAATTTCAGCAGTTTGATCCATTATGTATCTATCTGAGTGCGCATAACGGGAGCTTTTTAATAGAGAGTATCCATCCTCGTTTTGAATCTCAACAGAAAAAACAAAAAGTGAGTCTGACTTACAACTTTTTCGAACTGCTTGAAAAGTTGATAGCGCGTCTCCAATATATATTAGTACATCCAGAGCAACCAATAAGTCAAATTTTTCTTGAGATAAGCTAAGTGTTTCAACTATATCTCCCACAATTAAGTTATCGTAAATATCCAGCTTTTCTGCTTCAGAAATCATATTTTCTGAAATATCAATACCTGTAAGATGACTACTTATATCTCTTAAGCTCTTTCCAGCTAAACCTGTACCGCAGCCTAAATCAATTACATTTTTATATTCAGATTTTTCGCTATTACTTCGAAGCATTAAGTCTTTGATAATGAATGGGAGATTATATTGAAGATTATTAACTAAAGAATCGTTAAATCTATAAGCATAATCATCAAAAAGATTTTTTACGTACTCTTTGGGAGGTTCTTTGCTTGTATGTCCCATTAAAGAATTGAGCATATGCTTTGGGATCGCATATTCCGGCTCAAACTCAAGAGACTTCTGATAATTTTCAATCGCCAAATCAGTCTGCCCTATACTTGCAAAACAACCTCCAAGCATATTGTAGAGGAGTGGATCTTTAGGATTTTTCTCTACAAGAATACTAAGTGTATCTAGTGCTTCTTGAATACTGCCCTGAGAGAAAAAATAAATAACACTAAGAATTTTATTTTCACTTGCTAAAGCATAATTAGAGTCGATAGCAACCACTTTCTTATACAACCTTACCGCTTGATCTAATTTGCCAAGTTTATGCTGCACAAAACCAAGATTATTTAATGCATCTGCAAAATCAGGCTTTAATTCAATTGCTTTTTCAAAAAAAAATTTTGCATCATTCAATTGATCTTTTTTTATTAGAGCTATGCCTTGGTCATTTAATGACTCATATTTCATAAAAATTTCTACGTAAATAAGTTCAACTAAAAGTATAGTTCACAACGAATGATTAAGAAAAAAATCTTTATAAAATAATCTCTATTATTGAATTTATTATTTGAAATCTTATTGGTATACTGTTTTTAAAAATTACTTTAGATTTTTAATGAACACTTATAAAGTTCTTCAGCACCCTACAAAAGAATTAAAGGCAGTTAAAACTGGTTTTGCATGGCTTGCAGTACCCTTTGTAACATGTATACCCGTTTTTCCAGTTTGGTTCTTGTTTCGTGGACTCTGGAAAATTTTCATCGCCTATATCCTTACAATTCTAATATTGGCTAGTATTGATTATGAAATTTATGGGTATGTTGGCTTTTTTAACTTTTCAACTGCAGGTGGTCTGCAGATTATTATTATTATAGTTGAAACAGTTATACTGACTCTGCCAGCCTTTAAGGGGAACGATTGGACTGTATCAAACCTCATAGATCAAGGCTATAAGGTTTCATACTCTGTTCAGGCTTCTAGCAAAAAAGAAGCATTGCAATTGGCGCAAAATAAAAATATTGGTTGAACTATTCTCAAAAAAAATCCCATAAAAATAATAATTTTTATGGGACTATAAAGTATTACTAGAGAGTATTAAAAAATACTTGTAACAGCTCCCCAAATACCGCCTACTAAATTTCCAACCCCATTAACTGCAGCAGCAGGTACAGCCATAATCGTGTCTACACAACCACTTACAAGCAATGCTAAAACAGCAATAAATAATAATCTTAACTTCATTTTTAAAACTCCTTCAAATATTCGAAATTTCATTATAAAGTACTTTAAATTACTTATCCAATCAAATTTAAGATTTTATTGTGTTCTGAAAATTATCCTAATATTTTGGATAAAGGGCGTATATTGAACTGTTAATTTAATAAATTGATGTTAATCATGAATGTTTACCACTTTAAAACCTTAACACTAATAATGCTTTTTTGCAGTCTTTGCGCCAACGGATCTAATTTATCTGATGATGCTAGAGACCGAGGTATCAATGAAACTTGCTATTCCTATCTAAGTCAAATAGAAAAATCATATAATTTGAATGGATTAAACGTTACATTTGCTCACCCTGAGAATCCTTCTGTGTTACCTTCACTTCATGTCTCCTCTCAGAGATATAACAATGGATCCTCATCATTCTCTGCTACTTTGATACCTGAGGGAGAATACTGCTATCTTTCTACAGTTATAGTGACCGCCATTAATAACCAATCTTGCTCTGAAATTGCACAAATAAAAGCTAAAAATGAAAATCTTCAATTATCAAGCTATGCCGATGGCACATATATTATTCTAACTCCTACTGATAACTCTTATCAGACCATACTAACTGCGTCAGGTGAAAATGCCTGCACCATGACTGAAGCGCGAATGATGTGGCCTGGAAGATAGTTTTTTTTTGATTTAGGTTAGCACTTTGACTTAATCCAAAAATTCATCAATATCACATTAATAAAGTTTTTTATTTATATAATATAACTAGTTAATCATTTTTTAATTCAAGGAAAAAATATGCAAAGAATATTCTTATTTTTACTGACTAATATTGCCATTATGGTCATTTTAAGTATTACTCTTAGAATTCTTGGAGTAGAAAGCCTTCTCATGCAAAATGGAAGTGACTTAAATATCAATGCTCTTGTAATTTTTTCTGGCGTTTTTGGCTTTGGTGGTGCCTTTATCTCTCTTGCGATTTCAAAATGGATGGCAAAACGAATGACGGGCGCAACTGTTATTGCTACTCCAAAAAATAACATAGAGAAATGGCTCATTGAAACAGTAAAAAAACAATCTGAAATTGTTGGCATTAAGATGCCTGAAGTTGCTATTTTTCCTTCAAGTCAAATGAATGCATTTGCAACTGGAGCCAGTAAAAATAATGCTCTAGTAGCCGTTTCACAGGGACTGCTTGATAATATGACTCAAGGTGAAATTGAAGCAGTGGTTGGACATGAGATGAGTCATGTTGCTAATGGAGACATGGTGACGCTTACCCTTATTCAGGGAGTTGTTAACACCTTCGTGATATTTTTCTCTAGAGTTATTGGGCATGTTGTCGACCGAGTCATCTTAAAAAACCAACGTGGCTATGGAATTGGATACTTTGTCACAACCATTTTTGCCCAAGTAATTCTGTCAATTCTAGCCAGCATCATTGTTATGTATTTTTCCCGTAAAAGAGAGTATATCGCTGATACCGGTGGCGCAGATTTAGCGGGTCATCAAAACATGATTAATGCACTAAAGCGTCTTGGTCAGAGAGAGCCAGAACCCTTACCCGAACAATTAGCAGCATTTGGTATTGACGAAAAACCAAAGACAGGATGGCGACAACGATTATCATCACATCCACCAATTGAAGACAGAATAAAGGCTTTAGAGAAAAGAGCACTTCAATCTAAATAGCTTATGTCTATCTCAATCAAATTGCCAGACCAAGTTGAAAAGATGCGCGTAGCTGGAAAGCTTGCATCTAGTGTACTTGAGATGATAGGTGAGCATGTTAGAACAGGCGTTACAACAGAGAAGCTTGATCAAATTTGTCATGACTACATAGTAAACGACTTAGATTCAATTCCTGCGCCCCTTAATTACAATGGCTTCCCAAAATCGATATGTACCTCTGTTAATAATGTGGTTTGTCATGGAATACCGAGCGAAAAAAAACTCAAAAAAGGTGACATCATAAATATTGATATTACTGTCATCAAAGACGGCTTTCATGGCGATACATCAAAAATGTTTATCGTTGGAAAGCCTAGTGTTAAAGCCATGAAAATATGTAATGTCGCCAGAGACTCTATGATGCTTGGTATTGACAAAGTAAAGCCTGGTATTCACTTAGGTGAGATTGGAAAGGTTATAGGCACCTATGTCCATAGTAAAAACTGCTCTGTCGTCAGAGATTATTGTGGTCATGGCATTGGTGAGGTTTTCCACGAACTCCCACAAGTGATTCATTACGATGATGGCAAAATATCTCAAAGCCCTATTCTTGAGCCTGGAATGACTTTTACTATTGAGCCAATGGTAAATTTAGGTGGGTATGAGGTCATTACATCAAGAATTGACGGCTGGACAGTAACCACCAAAGATCGATCGCTTTCAGCTCAGACTGAGCATACAATTTTAGTGACTGAAAACGGCTATGAGATTCTAACACTTCGAGAGGAGGAGCTTAATTAAAAACCTCGTTATATTAAGCTCTCGAGTTTCAAATTGACAATACAGCTTGTGTTAAAATAACCCTTTTTTAGGATTTACCTTTAAGTTCAGTGAAGCGCTTAAGAAATTACTTTATATCCGGGCTTTTATTTTGGATTCCACTTGCACTAAGTGTACTCCTTATCAAGTTCTTTTTAGAAGTTGTCGATAACCTTATCCCAGAGAGACTTCTGCCTGAATCGCTTCTCAATCTAGATACCACTATTCCAGGCTCTGGAATTGTTTTAGTTATTCTAATTATCCTCATTACTGGAGCTATTGTTTCAAACATCTTAGGTCGCAAACTCCTTGACTTATGGGAACGCGCGTTAAATAAAATACCCGGCTTTAGAAATATATATAACGCACTAAAAAAAATATCCTCTACTGTTTTTAACACTTCAAGTGATAGCTTTAGAAAAGCATATTTGATTCAATATCCAAGCAAAGGAATCTGGGTGATTGCATTTCAATCAGGTGACTATAAGGGTGAAGTAGAAACTATTATTGGAGAAGATGTCATCAATTTATTTGTGCCAACTACTCCCAACCCAACTTCAGGCTTTTTTGTGATGATGCCAAAAAAAGATGCATTCGAGCTACAAATGACTGTTGAACAAGCCTTCAAACTCGTTATTTCAGCAGGTGTTGTGACACCTGAAAATCTAAAAATTAAGGAAAAAAAATGAGGACACATTTTTGTGGCGAATTAGACAAGTCAACTCTAGACAAACAAGTAAAGCTTTGCGGATGGGTTAATAGAAGGCGTGATCATGGAGGCGTTATATTTTTGGATGTAAGAGATAAAAAGGGAATCGCTCAAATTGTTATTAACCCTGATACTGCAGATACCTTTAAAATTGCTGAAACAATCAGGAACGAGTTTGTGCTTCAGATAACTGGTCAAGTTGTTGCAAGGGCTAGCGAGATGGTTAATAATAAAATTCCAACTGGTGAAATAGAAGTTCTTGCTTCAGAAATCAAAATTTTAAATTCATCAAAACCCATTCCATTTCAACTAGATTCGATGGAAACTTCGGAGGAAGTTAGACTTAAATATCGTTATTTGGATCTTCGCAGAGACGAAATGCAAAAGCGTTTGCGTCTTAGATCAAAGGTGACGCATTTTATGCGAGAATTTATGGATAAAAATGATTTTCTAGACATAGAGACTCCTTTTTTAACTAAAGCAACACCTGAAGGAGCAAGAGACTATCTCGTTCCATCAAGAACGCATGAAGGCAGTTTTTTTGCACTCCCTCAGTCTCCTCAGCTTTTCAAACAACTCTTAATGATGTCAGGCTTTGAAAGATACTACCAAATTGTTAAATGTTTCAGAGATGAAGATTTAAGGGCAGATCGTCAACCTGAATTTACCCAGCTTGATGTTGAAACATCCTTTATGAATGAAGACGAAATTACATCTCTCATGGAAGAAATGATAAGAGGTCTTTTTAAAGAGGTTGGCAGTATTAATTTACCTTCAAAATTTCCAACGATTACCTATGCAGATGCCATTAAACTTTATGGTATTGATAGGCCAGATATGAGAATTCCATTAAAAATGGTCGATGTTAACGACATCATGAAAGATGTAGAGTTCAAAGTTTTTTCGGGGCCTGCTAATAGCAATAAAGGAAGGGTTGCTGCACTCAAAGTGGATGGCGGCGCATCTATTAGTCGTAAGCAAATTGATGACTACACAAAATATGTTAGCATCTATGGCGCTAAAGGCCTAGCTTACATTAAGCTAAATGAAGATGGACCCTCATCTCCAATCATCAAATTTCTAGGTGATGATGTCACGCAAAAAGTGATTGATTTAACAGAAGCCAAAACTGGAGATATTATCTTTTTTGGGGCAGACAAATCTAAAGTCGTTAATGAGGCTTTAGGAAATCTAAGGGAAAAACTTGGACATGATTTAAATCTTTATAATAAGGAGTGGGCCCCTATTTGGGTTCTTGACTTCCCTATGTTTGAAGTCTCAGATGATGGCTCCCTTAATGCTATACACCATCCGTTTACCGCTCCTAGCGTCGAATCTAAAGCGCTTATTGATAACCCTGAAGAATCACTCTCAAGGGCTTATGATTTAGTTATTAATGGCTCTGAAGTTGGAGGTGGCTCGATTCGTATTCACCAGAGTGATATGCAAAAAACTGTTTTAACATTACTTGGTATTGGTGACGAAGAAGCCCGAGAAAAGTTTGGGTTTTTGCTTGATGCGCTTGACTATGGCTGTCCGCCTCATGGCGGTATAGCTTTTGGCTTAGACAGACTGGTAATGACTCTGAGTCAAACTGACTCTATTAGAGATGTTATTGCATTCCCAAAAACACAAACAGCGGCATGTTTATTAACTGATGCCCCGTCTAATGTCTCTAAAACGCAGCTCAAAGAATTAAATATTAAGGTTACCCTTCCGACCAAAGCTTAATAATGCAAAACATAGAAATAGAACAATCGATTGAAAATTCAATTAAAGATGCTCTAAAGCAAAACAATGCAACCTTAGTTGCACATTACTATGTAAGCTCCGACCTTCAAATGCTGGCTGAGGAGACAGGAGGCATTGTGTCAGACTCTCTTGAAATGGCAAGATTTGGTCAGAATAGTGAGGCTGAAACAATTATTGTTGCAGGAGTTAAGTTTATGGGAGAAACTGCAAAAATTTTATCTCCTGAAAAGCGTGTCCTTGTTTTAGATAGTGAGGCAACCTGTTCTCTAGATTTATCATGCCCAATTGATGAATTTTCTAAGTTTTGTGATGAAAACCCTGATCATGTTGTTGTTGTCTATGCAAATACCTCTGCTGAAGTAAAAGCGAGAGCTGACTGGGTCGTAACTTCTGGCAGTGCATTAAAAGTGGTGCAAAAATTAAACGATGAAGGAAAAAAAGTGCTCTGGGCTCCAGACAAACACTTGGGCCATTATGTTCAATCGATGACAGGTGTGGAGATGCTCATGTGGGATGGTGCGTGCGTTGTACACGAAGAATTTAAAGCTGAGGGCCTAGAAAGGCTTAAAGAAATGCATCCTGAGGCAGGAGTATTGGTTCATCCTGAATCACCTAAAGAAGTGATTGCACTTGCTGACGTTGTTGGCTCAACAACACAACTCATTAATGCTGCTGCGTCCAGACCTGAAAATACCTTTATAGTTGCAACCGATAATGGGATTTTCCATAAAATGAAAGAGGTTGCGCCTCATAAAAAATTTATTGAAGCGCCAACTATGGGAGAGGGAGCAGATTGTGAGTCTTGTGCTCACTGCAACTGGATGGCAATGAATAACCTTGAAAAGTGCTTAGATACTTTAAATACAGGTAATAACGAAATTCACATCAATAATCAAATTATTGACAAAGCAAAAAATTCCATTCAACGCCTTTTGGAATTTACTAAGTAATTATTGGAGAAACTTTAAGATAATGGCAGGACACAGTAAATGGCACAATATTCAACATAGAAAAGGTGCGCAGGATGCCAAGCGTGGAAAAATCTTCACCAAGCTCATCAAAGAAATTGTTGTTGCGGCAAAAATGGGTGGTGGCGTCTTAGAAAACAATCCTTCTCTTCGAGCTGTAATAGACAAAGCTTTAGCAGCAAACATGAAGAGAGATACGATTGAAAATGCTGTTAAGAGAGGCTCAGGCGATCTGGACGGTGAAAGCTATGAGGAAATTCGCTATGAGGGTTATGGTCTTGGAGGAACTGCCATTATGGTAGATTGTCTGACAGACAACAAAAATCGCACTGTTTCTGACGTTAGACATGCATTTACTAAACACGGCGGCAACCTTGGAACAGATGGCTCAGTATCGTATATGTTCTCCAAGCAAGGCTTTATTAGCTTTGGTTCTGGAGATGAGGATACTATTATGGAAATTGCAATTGAATCGGGCGCTGAAGATATCATCACTCATGAGGATGGATCAATTGATGTGGTGACAACACCTGAGAGCTTTTTTCCAGTTAAAGATGCATTAATAGCAAACAACTTAACACCTGATCACTCACAGATCACTATGGAGCCTGATAATCGTATCGAACTTAATCTGGAGGATGCTGAAAAATTTATGAAGCTCATTGATAGACTTGATGACCTCGATGACACCCAAGAGGTCTATCATAACGCAGACATTTCGGACGAGATACTGTCTGAATTATGATTGCTTTTCATACAGGAACCCAAGCCCTTAGAAATTTTAAAGTTAAGACACTCAACAAAAAAATTAGTTCAGTCATCCCTAACATTGAGTTAGTATCTTCAGAATATATTCACTTTATTGAATCAGAGGAAAGCCTCAATACTTCAAATAAAGCAACGCTCGATAAACTCTTAAATTATGCTCCAAAGGCTAATTTATCTAATTCAAATTTTCAAATTACAATTTCGCCAAGGATTGGAACGATTTCACCCTGGTCCTCTAAAGCATCTGAGATTTGCAAGCTTTGTGGATTATCTAGTGTCAAAAGGATAGAGCGAGGCATAACTTATCATTTCAACCGAAAAACTAATGACAAGGAGTTAACAACTATCCTTGAATTTGTAATGGATAAAATGACTGAGTCTTATCTTGAAAATATCAAAGATTCAAGCTTATTATTTAACGAACTTGAGCCAAGTAACTTTAATAGTATAGATATCCTGAATAATGGAAAATCAGCCATTAAAAAGGCTAATATGGAACTGGGACTTGCATTAAGCGACAGTGAAATTAATTATTTGTTTGAGAGTTTTACAAGTTTACAAAGAAACCCTAGAGATATTGAGTTAATGATGTTTGCTCAGGCAAACTCAGAACATTGCAGGCATAAAATCTTTAACGCTGACTGGACAATTGACTCTGAAAAACAGGCGATTTCACTTTTCGGCATGATCAAAAACACCTATCATCAAAATCCTGATGGTCTTTTATCAGTCTATAGCGATAATTCTGCTGTTATGACTGGTTATAAGTCAAACTACTTGGAGCCTGATCAAGAAGGAGTTTATAAGACATCAACTGCTGATAAGGCAGTACTTATGAAAGTTGAAACCCACAATCACCCAACTGCAATTGCCCCTGACCCTGGAGCGGCGACAGGCTCTGGTGGTGAGATTAGAGACGAAGGCGCCACTGGAAGAGGCTCTAAACCAAAAGCCGGTCTATGCGGCTTTTCAGTGTCAAATTTAAAGATACCTAACTTAACTCATGACTGGGAAAAGGACTACGGAAAACCTAGCCAGATCGCATCTGCACTTGATATTATGATTGACGCTCCAATTGGTGCTGCATCTTTTAATAACGAATTTGGAAGACCCAATACTTGTGGATATTTTAGAACCTATGAGCAGAAAACTGTTAATGAAGAGGTAAGGGGCTACCACAAGCCAATCATGCTTGCTGGCGGAATAGGCAACATTAAAGAAAGCCACGTAGAGAAAGGTGTTATCTCGCACGGTGACAAGATTATTGTGCTTGGAGGTCCCGCGATGCTGATTGGTCTGGGTGGTGGAGCAGCCTCTAGCGTAGGAAGTGGTGATCAAAATGAAGATCTTGATTTTGCCTCTGTCCAAAGAGCCAATCCAGAAATGCAAAGACGCGCTCAAGAAGTTATCAGCGCTTGTACTAATTTAGGTGATGAAAATCCAATTGTTTCAATCCATGATATTGGCGCTGGTGGGCTTTCAAATGGTATCCCTGAACTGGTGAATGACTCTGAAAAAGGTGCCCAACTCCAATTAAGGTCAATACCCAATGACGAGAAAAAAATGTCACCACTAGAGATTTGGTGTAACGAGTCTCAAGAAAGATATGTCATTGCGATTAAAGAACAAAGTATTGATCTGTTTGATGAAATATGCACTAAAGAGAGAGCGCCTTATGCAATCTTAGGAAACGCAACTGACGATAGACACTTAACACTCGAAGACTCATATTTTGAGAATAAACCTATCGATCTAGAAATGTCACTCCTCTTTGGCTCATCTCCCAAAACCCATAAAGATGTTGTGACTCTTCCTAACGCTGAGAAGGCCTTTGATGCGAGCAATATTTCACTTCATGATGCCATAAATCGATTACTTGAACTTCCTACAATAGCGAGTAAAAACTTTTTAATCACTATCGCTGATCGATCAGTGACCGGCCTGATAGCAAGAGACCAAATGATTGGGCCTTGGCAAGTCCCTGTAGCGGATTGCGCTATATCACTCTCAGATTTCACCGGCTATCAAGGTGAGGCAATGTCTATTGGTGAAAAAACACCGCTAGCACTTATAAATGCAGCTGCAGCTGCAAGAATGTCCGTTGGAGAGGCTCTAACTAATCTAATGAGCGCCTATATTGAAGACATTAGACACATCAACTTATCTGCAAACTGGATGTGTGCAAGCGGACACCCAGGTGAAGATGCAAAGCTTTATGAGGCTGTTAAATCAATCGGCATGGAGCTGTGCCCTGAACTCGGATTAACCATTCCTGTTGGAAAAGACTCTATGTCCATGAAAAGCTCTTGGAATGAGAACGGTAAAGATAAATCTGTAACCGCCCCTCTTTCACTTATTGTCAGTGCCTTCTCAAAAACACCTGATACAAGAATGCAAATCACTCCCCTACTTGATACTGAAATAGAATCAGAACTTTTTTTAGTTGATCTTGGATTAGGTAAAAATAGGATGGGTGGATCATGCTTGGCACAAGTGTTTAACCAAATTGGAAGCAATACACCTGATCTTGATGATCCAAAACTTTTCTCTGAATTCTTTTCGTTAATTAATACCTTCAACAAAGAGAGTTTAATTACTGCCTATCACGATCGATCTGATGGCGGTGCACTAATATCTCTATTAGAAATGGCTTTTGCATCACATTGTGGTTTAGATATTTATGCTTCAAACCCCTTACCCGAATTATTTAATGAGGAACTGGGGTGTATCATTCAGGTGCCAACAAGTAACATTAAAAGAGTTCTTGCCTTGCTTGAAGAAATTGGACTCAAAGCCTTTACAAAGTCAATTGCTAAGATTAATCAAACAGATGAAATATTAATCTATCAAAAACGTGACATCGTATTTCAAGATACGAGAAAAAATCTTCAGAAAAAGTGGTCTTCGACCTCTTATGAAATTGCAAAACTAAGGGACAACCCAGAATGCGCTGAATCAGAAAATAAAGAAATTCTTAAAGATTCAAACGGCCTTAAAGTCACGCCAACATTCGATATCAATGAATCTATTAGTGCGCCCTATTTAAATCATGGAAAAAAACCAAAGATTGCCATCCTTAGAGAACAAGGAATTAATGGCCATATAGAAATGGCAGCCGCTTTTACTCAGGCAGGCTTTGAAGCCACTGATGTTCATATGAGTCAAATTCTTTCTGGCAAAGTATCCTTATCAAGCTTTAAGGGGCTAGCTGCTTGCGGAGGATTCTCTTATGGAGATGTTTTAGGCGCTGGAAGAGGATGGGCAAATTCAATTCTTTTAAACAATCTGGCCAAAGATGAATTTTCTGAATATTTTTTAAGGACCGATAGTTTTACTCTGGGCGTATGTAATGGCTGCCAAATGATTTCAAATCTTCAATCAATTATTCCAGGATCTTTGGGCTGGCCTGCATTTGAAAAAAACACATCTGAACAATTTGAAGCTCGGCTTACAGGTGTCAAAATTAACAATTCTAAATCTATATTCTTCAGTGGAATGGAAGGATCAATCATGCCTATAGCAATCGCTCATGGAGAAGGAAAAGCAAGATTTAATTCTAAACCTAATAGTAATAACATCGCTATGCAGTATGTTGACTATTCTGGAAGTTCATCTCAAATATATCCTCACAACCCTAACGGTTCTGAAAACTCTGCTGCAGGCATTTGTGATGAATCTGGCAGAATTACAATCATGATGCCTCATCCAGAAAGAGTATTTCGTGCAATACAAAATTCTTGGCACCCGAATGAATGGCATGAAAGGTCACCATGGCTCAGAATGTTTGAAAACGCTAGGAAATGGATTGACTAAATAAAGATATTTATACTTTTTATCTATATGACACCCAGCAAAATTATCAGAAGCAAGCGAAGAACACTAAGCATTTCAATTAATGACAATGCTGAATTAATTGTTCGTGCTCCTCATAAACTTTCAATTGACAAAATTCATGATTTTATTATTGAAAAAGAAAAATGGCTTAACAAGCAAAAAAATATTGTAAACAAACGCTTAAGTGATTCTTTCCTCGACAAAGACATGGCTTTATATTTAGGATCTCTATTTCCCATAAAAACAGCACAGAGCCAATCAAATAAATTAACTTTTAATGGTGAAGAGTTTTTAGCGGGTTCAAGTGAACAAGAAATCATTAGCTTATCTTTAAAAAAGTGGTATAAAAATAAATTTAAAGAGGTCGCTATTCCAAGACTTACTTATTTTGCTGATAAATATAATATCTCTGTAAACCAAGTAAGAATTAAAGATCAGAAAACATTGTGGGGCTCGTGCTCATCTAGAAACAATATCAATCTAAACTATCTTTTAATCATGGCGCCTATGTACGTCATTGACTATGTGATTATTCATGAGCTTGTGCATACAATTCATAAGAATCACTCGGCTAATTTCTGGAAAACAGTTGAATCAATGATGCCTAACTTCAAAGAAGCTAAATCATGGCTTAAGGAGTTCGGCTACAAACTAAGAAAACTTTAATTTTAATTAGCTATTGTACTTTTCAACAGCCTCTTGCATTGCGCCCTTAAGAGAATCCTGTTCAGCCATTTCAAGAATAATGTCACCACCACCCACTAATTCAGAATTGAAATAGATTTGAGGAAAGGTAGGCCAATCAGCAAAGTCAGGCAGGCTTTGAAAAACTTCTTGATCTTCAAAAACATTAACATAAGCAAACTCAACACCAGTTGATGCTAAAGTTTGTGATGCGCGGGCAGAAAATCCACACTGAGGGAATTGAGGCGTTCCTTTCATATAAATAACAATTGCAGCACTATCGACTTGCTTTTGAATTTTTTCTAATACGTCCAATTTATTGCTCCGATTTTTTCCTACCATTTTAGTCTAGTATTTTAAAGACTGCAAAGATTCATTCAATAATTATTGCTTTATTGCCTGAGAAATTATGTATTTTTGACCTTGTTTAATTTTTTTGTAATTACCAAAAACTGATTTAAAGTTATTTTTTATAAAATCCTTAAGGCCATTAATAGTAACAACAGTTATTGAACCGCCAGGTTGAAGCGCATCAAATGCATCATAAAGAATAATTGAAAGCTGCTCTCTTCCTACTTTAGCAGGAATATTTGAAATGATCTGATTAAATTTTATGTCATTTGGTACTTGCATAAATGCATCAGAAAGATAGGCTTTTGCATTATCAATTTTATTAATCTTTGCATTGAAATTTGAAAGTTCAACCGCCACAAAATCTTTATCAACCATATGGACTTGACCCTTATGACACTGCCTTGCTAAAGCAAGACCAATTGGCCCATAACCACAGCCCAAATCAAGACAGATATCATTTTCATTTGCGCCAATATATTTCATTAGTAACAATGTGCCATCATCTATCGATCTCGGGCTAAAAACACCCCATCGAGTATGTAGCTTAAATCTAGAATTTAATAACTCTACATCTAAAATAATATCTTTCTTAAGTTGTGCAATATCTTTTCTATCAAACATTTAGCAATCTTTCTCTTATGGAAACAAAACTTATTTATTGTATTAATAATTTTATCTAATTCATCTATTTTTTTTGGGTTTGATAAACATCATCGCCAATATGAACTTCGCCTCTCTTCTTTGCTAGTTGAACCTGCTTCTCTCTTTCTCTATATCTACCAATTTGTTCTAAATTTTTTGTACCATAACATCTCGGGCAAGAAGCACCTTTCTCATAGTGAGGATGCCTTGTATCCTCTTCAGTAATAGGGAACCGGCAAGCATGGCACTGATCGTACTTACCTTGCTCAAGATTGTGCTTAACAGCAACTCTATCATCAAACACAAAGCACTCCCCCTCCCAAAGACTTTCTTCTTCTTCAACCTCTTCTAAGTATTTAAGAATCCCGCCCTGAAGATGAAAAACATTTTCAAAACCTTCTGACTTTAGATAGGCTGTAGATTTCTCACAGCGAATACCACCTGTACAGAACATGGCAATTTTTTTATCTTGATATTTCTTTAGACTATTTTTTGTGAAACTTGGAAACTCCCTAAAAGTTTCAGTATTAGGGTTAATAGCACCTTTAAAGCTTCCAATTTCATACTCATAATTATTTCGCGTATCAATTAATACGACATCAGGGTCATTGATTAAATTATTCCAGTCTTCTGGCTTAACGTAAGTTCCAACAGATTGATTAGGGTCAATTTCTGACAGACCCATAGTTACTATTTCTTTTTTTAGTTTAACTTTAAGTCTTTTAAACGGTGGTTTTTTACTATATGAATACTTATATTCCAATTCAAAAAACCTATCATCAGATTGAAGATAATCAAGTACTTTTTCAATACTATCTTTGGTTCCAGAAATTGTTCCATTTATGCCTTCTCTTGCAAGCAATAAAGTTCCTTTAACACTCAAAGAATCTAAAAATGACTTGAGTGGTAGTTGGATATCTTCAAAGTCATCCAACCGAGTAAACTTATATAAAGCACAGACAGCATGCATATTTCTATACAACCCAACAAAAAATGTTAATTTTACTATTCACAGAGTTTAATTTATATTTATTTAAACTTATGGCAAACATTAAAACTCCATTAGGGCTTCACTATTATCAATACTGACAAGTGTATAATTCGTCTCTTTTCTCTTTAATTAAGTTAAGATTTATAACGAAATAGAATGATCTTAAATCATATTCAAAACCCGAGTGACATTAAAGAACTAGATATTGACGAGCTAAATACTCTTGCAGAAGAAATTAAACTATTTTTAATTGAAAGTATTGAGAAGACAGGGGGGCATTTAAGCTCTAACCTTGGAACAATCCAATTAACCCTGGCAATGCATTATGTTTTTGACAGTCCTAATGATACTTTTGTTTGGGATGTAGGACATCAAGCATACACTCATAAAGTATTAACAGGTCGTAAAGATCTAATGTCAACGCTTCGCCAAAAAGATGGCTTGTCTGGCTTTACAAAAAGAAGTGAAAGTGAGCATGATGCGTTTGGCGCAGGTCATTCCTCTACCTCAATTAGTGCAGCCCTAGGGATTGCTATGGCAAATAAACTTAATAACACGTCAGATACTTCAATTGCTGTTATTGGAGATGGAGCGCTAACCGGTGGCATGTCATTTGAGGCAATGAATCATGCTGGTGATTCAGATGCTAATCTCCTGATCGTTCTTAATGACAATGATATGTCCATTTCAAAAAATGTTGGGGCATTAAGTAAATATTTGACGCGCCTTATTTCAGGAAAGATATATTCAACTATGAAGTCAAAATCCCTTGAATTACTGGAAAGACTGCCACGCATTCAAAAATTTGCAAAACGCTCAGAAGAGCATCTAAAAGGAATGATTCTACCCGGCACTCTTTTTGAAGAATTAGGAATTGATTATTTTGGACCAATCGATGGTCACGACATTTCCATACTAATCAAAACTTTAGAAAATCTTAAAAATCTTAAAAATCCAAGAATACTTCATATCATTACAAAAAAAGGTCATGGTCTTGAGGCTGCCGAAGAAAATCCGTTGAAATTTCATGGAATTTCACCTCCATCCTCTTCAAGCAATAACTTTCCGAGCTATAGTAACGTTTTTGGAAAATGGCTTTGTAATACTGCAAAGGTTGATCAAAATCTAATAGGAATTACCCCGGCAATGTCTGAGGGCTCTGGAATGGTTGATTTTGCAAATGGCTTTCCAGAGCGTTTTGTAGATGTTGCCATTGCTGAGCAGCATGCAGTAACACTTGCTGGCGGAATGGCAATTAAGGGCTTAAGACCGGTTGTAGCAATTTATTCAACTTTTTTACAGCGTGGTTATGACCAATTTATTCATGATATTGCATTACAAAATTTAAATGTTACTTTTGCGATCGATCGAGCAGGTCTAGTTGGAGCAGATGGAGCAACGCATGCAGGTATTTTTGATTTGAGTTTTTTGAGATGCATTCCTAACATTATTATTATTGCTCCAAGCTCTTCATTTGAATTGTATAAAGCGCTCAATTTTGCGCATAATTTTGATGGTCCAGTCTGCGTAAGATTCCCGAGAGGAAAATCTAATGTTGAGGAATTTGTTACCGACTCAGCAATTGAGCTAGGAAAAGGAAATATTGTTAAAACTGGTAAAGATATTGCAATTTTTGCTTTTGGAAATATGCTTGATGTGGCGCTTGAAGCCTCTAATAAGATTAATGCTACAGTTGTTGATATGAGATTTGTAAAACCACTAGACAAAGCTTTGATCATTGAGATTGCAAATAACTCGAAAATACTTATTTCTATTGAAGACAACACTTTGAATGGAGGCGCAGGTAGTGCAATAAATGAACTATTGCAAGAAAATAATATCAAAACGCCTTTGAAAATCCTCGGCGTCCCAGATAGGGTTACGGAACATGGCTCACAATCTGAACTTTATAAACTTTATGGCCTAACATCAGAAAATATTATTAAAGTTTCAGGCAATTAATGAAAAAGACACTAAAAAAATACAGTCCTAAGCCGGAAAATATTGATCTTGGAAGATTAAATAAATATCTCACCAACCCAGAAATCTGGAAGTGGAATAAAAAAACAATATCAAGGGCTTTTGCTATTGGACTCTTTTGTGCTTTTCTTCCAATTCCTGCTCATACCCTTTTAGTTGCAATTTTTTCAGTTGTTTTTTCTGCAAATATTCTACTTTCGATCCTTGTTGTTTGGGTCAATAATCCTATTACCATGGTTCCATTCTATTACTTTACTTATAAGTTAGGCGCTTCAATCATGGGAATTCAAATGGATCCAAAGTTTGAGTTTACATTTTCTTACCTAATGGATAATTTTGGAAATGCAACAATTGCTTTATGGATAGGTGGAATAATTACCTCAATTGTTTCTGCAATAATTGGATACTACGTAATTATTACTATCTATAAATATAAAGCGTTTAAACGGGTTAAACGTTGGAAATAGGAATCTGCCTTCTAATCTGCGACTCAAGAGTATCTACTAATGATTCATTATCCACTTTGCTGTGAGTTTTGCCATCAATATAGAGTAAGTTTGGAGAACCGCCCGTAAGACCTACGCTCACCTCTTTGGCTTCACCAGGACCATTAACAACGCAACCAATCACAGCGACATCTATTGACTCAGTAATATCCTCAAGACGTGATTCAAGTTCATTGACAACAGAGATTACATCAAATTTTTGCCTAGAACATGATGGGCAGGCAATTAAATTAACCCCTTTTTTTCTTAAATGAAGTGACTTTAAAATATCAAAACCCACCTTGACTTCATCAACAGGATCAGAGGCAAGCGAGACACGAATAGTATCCCCAATTCCTTCACTTAAAAGCAAACCCATTCCAATTGAAGATTTGACAGCGCCAGAGCGAAAAGATCCAGCCTCAGTTATACCAAGATGAAGTGGGTTATCAATTTGTGAGGCAAGTTGACGATAGGCAAACACAGTCATAAATACTTCTGATGCCTTCAATGAAACCTTAAAGTTTTCAAAGTTAAGCCTATCAAGTATATCAACATGTCTGAATGCTGACTCAACCATTGCCTCGGGTGTTGGCTCGGTATATTTTTTTTGAAGGTCCTTTTCAAGAGAGCCAGCATTAACACCAATTCTAATTGGTATGCCGTTGTCTTTTGCTGAAGCAACAACCTCTTTAATTCGATCCTCTTTTCCAATATTTCCTGGATTTATTCTTAAGCAATCAGCGCCATATCCTGCAACCTTTAGAGCAATCTTATAATCAAAATGAATATCAGTAATTAAAGGAATATTGACGCTCTCTTTTATTTTTTTAAACGCCTCTGCTGCATCCATAGTAGGAATTGAAACCCGAACCAAATCAGCTCCTGCATCCTCAAGAGAAAGTATTTGTTTCACTGTAGAGTCTACATCACAAGTATCCGTATTAGTCATACTCTGAACGCTAATTGGAGCATCACCCCCAATAGCAACATTGCCCACAAATATTTGCTTAGATAATCTTCGATTAATTTTGTGTATTTGCTTCATAATTACTAATTACTTCATCCAGACTTTCACTATTAATAATTGTTACTTCAGAAATCAATTCGTCATCTTGATTGACTGCATCGATTTGATTTGCTATCAAAGACTCCGCTTCATTATCTTCAACTGGTCGACTTATGATGATTGAACTTGAGTTTCCTTCAGGTAACTCTAAATCCTTAAAATAATACCACATACCTAATAAAATTATAAATAACAAAAAAAACCAGAAGAGTTTTCCTTTAAGTTGTTTTTTCCTTTTAGGATAGTAATCTATTCCGCTCAGCATTTCTTCTACTCTTGTCTAAAACTTTTCCAGCTAATTGACCACATGCTGCATCAACATCATCACCTCTTGTTCTTCTCGTTGTAGTTCTTATGCCTGCTTGAAAGAGGACATCTTGAAACTTATCAATAGTTGCATGGCTTGATGTTTTGTATTGAGACTCTGGAAAAGGGTTAAAAGGAATTAAGTTAACTTTAGCTGATTCACTCTCAAACCAATAATTTAGAAGCTTTGAAAGGGAGCGGGCATGCTCAACAGAATCATTAACTCCATCAAGCATTACATATTCAAATAATATATGTCTTTCTTGAGTTCCAGCCTTTAAATAATAATGACATGCCTTCATCAGCTCTTTTATTGGGTATTTTTGATTAATAGGAACAAGTACATCCCTTAATGAATCATCAGGCGCATGTAAAGAGATTGCCAAGCTAACAGGAACCGTGTCTGACATTCTTATGAGTGCAGGTACAATTCCAGATGATGAGATGGTAACTTTTCTTCTTGAAAGCCCAAATGCCCAGTCATCTAAAAGAATTTCACATGCATCATAAACTGGAGATTCGTTAAGCAATGGTTCCCCCATGCCCATAAAAACAACATTAGATATTCTCCTGTCGTAATCTTCAAGATAATTCTTTGCAATCAAGACTTGGGCTATAATCTCATGATTTTTTAGGTTACGATTAAAGCCCTGAAAGCCAGTTGAACAGAAAGTACAAGCCAATGAGCAGCCTACCTGAGAAGAGATACACAAAGTCCCTCTATCTTTTTGAGGTATGTAGACAGTCTCAATATGATTTTCTTCACTAAGCTTTATTACCCACTTGACAACCCCATCCTTTGATTGACTCAAAGAGACAACCTCAGGCATATTTAACGATGCTATTGAGTCAAGCTTTTGCCTTAAATCTTTTGAAAAGTTATGCATTTCACCAAAGTCCTTAACACCTTGGTGATAAATCCACTGCATAATTTGTTTTGTTCGAAACGGTTTCTCATTTAAATCAGAAAAAAATTTCTTAAGCTTACTTTGAGTCAGTCCTAGTAAGTTTTGTTTTTCTATCATAAGAAAGTATCTCTTTATTTAGTTATCTAGTTCTTGGACAGACGCCATCATCACCAAAGAAGTATGCAATTTCAATTGCAGCATTTTCTTGAGAATCAGAGCCATGAACAGCATTTTCATCTAACGATTCTGCAAAATCTGCTCTTATTGTTCCCGCTTCAGCCTCTTTAGGGTTAGTAGCCCCCATTATCTCACGATGCTTTGCAACAGCATTTTCACCTTCAAGAACTTGAACCATCACTGGACCAGATGTCATAAAACTTACTAAATCATTAAAGAAAGGTCTGTCCTTATGAACGGCATAGAACCCACCTGCCATTGCATTATCCAAGTGAATCATTTTTGATGCGACAATCTTAAAACCAGCACTTTCAAAGCGTGAATAAATTTGGCCGATTACATTTTTAGCTACAGCATCTGGTTTAATTATAGATAGAGTTTGTTCCATGGATAAATCCCCAATTATTTAAAAAGGCGGTATTTTACCATGCTAATGTATATTTCTTTTAATTAGAGAGAAAAATGAAAGCTATTGTTATTAATAAAAAAATTAATCAAAATTACTTTTTTTTAATGATTTCATCCGCCTGTAATAATCAAACAAATCAAAGCCTCTAAAATAAGCACTAGCAATTGGTAAAAACCATGGCTTTCCATAATAGTAGGGTCTTGTTTCGAGCGGTGTTTGCTCAAAAACAGACACCATTTGACCTGGATTTAATATTTTAAGCGCAGCTTTATGGCCCAAATATGGAGCCATCGCAACACCGTTTCCGCAATATCCAAGCGCTGAGTAAATGCCGTTATTTGAACTGAGATTTGGTAGCTGACTAAAACTGAAACCCGTAAATCCTGTCCAGCAATGACTAATACCAACCCCCTCCAAAGAAGGAAAAATTTCAGACAACATTTTTTTAAGTGTTGGCAGAGCGTCTTCAGCACTCATTGCATGCATTGCAGCGCGGGTACCCAGCATGATTCTTTTTCCACAAGGGGTGGCGCGATAATAGCAATAACGCTTTCGAGTTTCAACCATACAGTGACCTCCTGGTAAAAGCAATTTCACCCTATCTTCACCTAAATCAATAGTTGTAATAATAAAGCTAGGAACAGGTAACACACGCCTAGATAAATACTTTGAAAGCTTAGAACGAGTGTATCCATTGGTCGCCATTAATACGTCCCTGCATTCAATTGAGGAATCAGAGGTATGGACGGTAAACAATGAGTCTTTTGAGTTTGATTTTTTAATAACTTTTATAGCCGGTTTATTTCCAAAAACCATAGCGCCTGCGTTGATTGCAAGTTTCAATAATCCATAGTGAAATTTACGAGGCTGAACGGCTCCATGATCCTCATAATACTGGCCTCCAAAATATAAATCAGTTTTAATTGACTTCTTTAACACATCTGAATTGACCATTTGAGAATTAAAATCTTCAATAACTTTTAATTTATTCAAATTATTAGACATGTCTGTTTGGTTTTGAGGAAGCCATGAGGTTCTGAGTCTTCCACATATTTGAAGATCACAATCAATCTGATTTTCTTTAATTAAATTAGTTGTATAAGCAAGTGAGGCATTCGCCTCTTTATGAAGATTTGATGCTATTTCTGAGCCATATTTTTGCTGCGCATGGTCGTTAGAAACTTTATGGCCTGAACCCAACATGCCGCCATTTCGGGTACTGGCTCCAAATCCAATATCTTCAGCATCCAAAACAATAACTTTTTTACCATTATTTGCCAACGTTAAGGCGGCACTTAGGCCTGTATACCCGGCACCTACAATAACAACATCTGCACTTTGAGGAAGCTCGTTATTGTTTTTGAATCGTGGCTGGCCTTCCCACCAATAAGGAGTGTATTTAGTCATATTAAGAATTATATATTCATTCAAAAAAAGTATATCAAGCTTTATCAAGTAAGCAACTATTATTTCCTGAATGGACAAGACATAAAGCCTGGCTTTCTAGAGGAAAACTCAATTGATTAATTGAAAAGCTGCCTTTTACCGATGACAAAGATTTAATAATTAGTGAGTTAAAAGGTGTAATTAGAGATGTTGAAACAGCAATTAAAGATTTGAATGATTCTAGTGAAGGCGAACAAAATTATTATGGAGATTTAGAAAAAGAAAAATAATTTTGATTTTTTTTAGGATGTGTTATGAATAAAAAAAAGGCGCCATAGGCGCCTTTTCAAAGAGACAATATAACTTGATTAGTTACATGCGTCTTTCAATGCTTTACCAGCTTTGAATGCTGCCACATTAGAAGCTTTAATTTGAATAGTAGCTCCTGTCTGAGGGTTACGGCCATTACGAGCTGCACGACTTCTTACAACAAAACTACCAAACCCAGTAAGTTGAACACCATCACCACTTGCCATAGCAGAAGTGATAGCACCAGTAGTAGCATTTAAAGCTCTTGCTGCATCTGCTTTTGAAAGGTTTGCTCCTGAAGCGATTGCGTCAATTAATTCTGATTTATTCATTTTAATTCTCTCCAATAAAAGTTTGTTAAAAAAAAATAGACAAAGCGGAAGAGGTAACTTTTACACCTTATTAGGAGGAAAGAATCAAAAGAAACCATCTGCCTCCAACGCTGTATCTAGTAGTTATTGTACTATCAAAAGAAAGTTAATTGAAAAATAATTTAAAAAAAATAATATATTTTATTGATTACTCTCTTTTAATGCTCTAGCTTTATCCAATTTCCAATCTCTATCCTTAATATCTTGACGCTTATCATGTGCTTTTTTTCCTTTCGCAACTCCGATTTCAAGCTTTACATGACCCCTTGCCCAATACAATTTTAGAGGAACAACGGTGGCTCCTTTTTGTGTAATTTTTTCTCTCAATCTATTTATTTCAAGTCTATTAAGAAGAAGTTTTCTAGTTCTTATTGGATCACAATCTACATGACTTGAAGCTGATTTTAATGGTGCAATATGAGCACCAAAAAGAAAGAGCTCATTATTTTTATAAATAACATAGCTCTCTTTAATTTGGACTTTATTCTCTCTAAGACTTTTAACTTCCCAGCCTAGTAAACTTAGACCTGCCTCAAGACTTTGTTCGATAAAATAGTCATGCCTTGCTTTTTTATTCAAGGCAATAGTATTTGAATTATCTTTTTTATTTTTTGCCATGCATCGTATTTCTAAAAGTGCAATTGTTCCATACACACCTCAGCAAATGTTTGAGCTAGTTAATAATATAAATGACTATTCTCAATTTTTAAACTGGTGTGACTCTTCCTCTATTTTAAATGAATCTGGTAATCAAATCACTGCCTCAGTTCAGATTAATAAAAGTGGACTCAAACAAACATTTACAACTATCAATACTTTAACTCCATATCAATCGATTGAAATGAAACTACTGGATGGTCCTTTTGATGAACTTTGTGGAGAATGGCGATTTGAATCACTGGGTGAAAATGCTGCAAAAGTATATCTAGAACTTGAATTTAGCTTTAAATCAATGCTACTTGATATGACAATCTCCCCTGTTTTTAAAAGTATTGCTAACTCACAATTAGACGCTTTTGTTGATAGGGCAAAAAGTATTTATGGCTAAAATCATAGGCTTTAATAAACCATTTGGAGTGATTTGCCAATTCAGTGGTGAGGGTGATACATTAGCAAATTATATAAATATTCCAGATATATATCCTGTAGGTAGACTAGATAAAGACTCTGAAGGACTAGTCATACTTACTGATGATGGCAATCTTCAAAATCAAGTATCTAACCCGAAGTACAAAAAAATAAAAACTTATATTGTTCAGGTTGAAGGCGATATAAGTGAGTCCGCAACTTCCGCTCTTGAGGTTGGAGTTAAACTAAAAGATGGAATCACAAAACCAGCAAGTATCAAAAAAATTAATGAGCCAGACTGGCTTTGGGATAGATCAACTCCAATCCGAATTAGAAAAAATATACCAACCTCATGGATTGAAATCTCGATTACTGAAGGAAGAAATCGTCAAGTCAGAAGGATGACTGCAAGCGTTGGTTTTCCAACTCTAAGACTAATCAGAACAAAAATTGATCGATGGAAACTAGGGAACATTAAAGTTGGCTCATATGTCTCTTTTTAAACAAGCCTATGATGCTCTACTCTGCGATGATGTAGATGAAAAAATTATCTTAACGAGCAAACTAATTCGTTATCAGAGTCTGAAAGATATGGGGCCAAGATTCAAAATTAGAAAAATACCGATTCCCGGGCGACCGCTAAAGCCAACCTTAGTTAACTTTAGTGGAGCCCCAAAAAGAGATAAATCTGAACTAGGCATGATAAAGAATATTCATGCAATTTGCCATATTGAGTTTAATGCAATTAATTTAGCTCTTGATGCAATTTACAGATTCCAGGAGATGCCTATTGACTATTATTATGACTGGATTAAAGTTGCTACTGAAGAGTCCTATCACTTTACACTTCTAAGAAAATATCTTGAGAGTCTAAATTACCAGTATGGAGATTTTGATGCACATAATGGCTTATGGCAAATGACAGTTGATACCGACTATGACGTGTTAGCGAGAATGGCCTTAGTTCCAAGAGTTCTTGAAGCAAGAGGATTGGATGTCACTCCAAGCATCAGAAAAAAATTTAGCGGCTCAAAGTACAGCAAAATGGTTGAAATATTAGATATTATTTTTGAGGATGAAATTGGTCATGTAAAGATTGGTAACTCTTGGTATAAATATTTATGCAAAGAAAGGAGGATTGATCCAGTTAAAACTTTCGACCAGTTAATAAAAAAACATATCGGAACAAATTTGCGAGGGCCATTTAATATTGAAGCAAGACTTCTTTCAGATTTCACTCAAACTGAACTAGATTATTTGGAGCATCCCGAATTATTAAAGAATTAAGCGAGTTCATCCATAGCCTGATTTGCCAAAAGATCAGCCATATCATTTCCAGGATCATCACTATGACCTTTAACCCAGTGCCAGTTCACACTATATTTTTGATTGAGGATATCTAGCTGCTTCCATAGTTCAACGTTCTTTACTGGTTTTTTACCAGATGTTTTCCATCCTTTAGATTTCCAACCCTCAATCCATTCATTTATCCCTTGGATAACATACTTAGAATCTGTATATAAATCGATTATTATTTCATTTGATTTCACTGCCTCTAAAGCCTTAATGGCTGCAGTTAATTCCATTTTATTGTTGGTCGTATTAAGCTCTGAGCCTTTTAATTTTTTATCATGATCTTTATAACGAAGCCATACACCCCAACCCCCAACCCCTGGGTTGCCTCTACATCCACCATCTGTATAAATTAAAATGTTTTCCATAATTTATTTATCCACATTAATCTGAAACCAATATTCAAGTAATGCTAAGTGCCACAACCTAGACCCATTTAATGCAGTCATATAATCTCTTGGTGTATCAATTATTTTATTGATATATTGTTGATCAAAAACACCTCTATTGATGCACGCACTTGATAAAAGTATATCAGACATAAATTCCAAAAATTCACCCTGAATATACTTCAAAGCTGGCATTGGAAAATACCCTTTTTTTCGATCAATGACAGAATCTGGCAAAAGTCCCCTTGAAATATTCTTAAGTGGATATTTACCCTCTCCTTTCATTTTTAGGCTTGGTGGGATAGATAATGCCCATTCAACAAGATCAGTATCCATAAAAGGAACTCTTGCCTCTAATCCCCATGCCATGGTCATATTGTCAACTCGTTTAACTGGATCATCAACGATCAAACGAGTCATATCAGTTCTAAATACCTTGTCTATAAAAGAATCTGCGCCAGGCTTAGAAAATTCTTTATTTAGCCAATTATGTGTATGATTTTCTCCTTGATACTGAGATGCCACAGTTTGCAAATACTCCTCATGCGGCCTATCAACATAATGTTTTGAGAAGCGTTCAATCTCACTACCATTTTCTTTTGCCATTCTTGGATACCAAAAATATCCAGCAAAAGCCTCGTCAGCCCCTTGTCCAGACAATACAACCTTGGTATGTTTTGAAACCTGCTCTGAGAGGAGATAAAAAGCTACAGCATCTTGACCAACCATTGGTTCAGCCATATTCATAACAGCCTCTGATAATCTTGGGAGTACCTCTTGATTACTGACCTTATACTTTTTATGCTGAGTTTTAAATCGAGAAACAATTTGATCAGAATATTCAAATTCACTTCCAGCCTCATCATCAATGTCTTCAAAACCAATCGAGAAAGTTCGAATATCTTCATGGCCTGCTTCTTTAAGTAAAGCCACAATAAGAGATGAATCAAGACCACCAGAAAGTAAAACACCAATTGGAACATCAGATGCATCCATCCTTTTTGTAACTGCTGCAGTCAAAAGTTCATGTGTTCTTTCAATATAATCTTGATCTGAAATATTCCCTATGGGTCTCTTTGCACTCGGACTCCAATAGGTTTTTTCTTGAATATGACCATCAGCATTTAGAATCATAAATGTTCCTGGTTTTAATTTTTGAATACCATTAATAATTGTATTTGGAGCAGGCACAACCCCATGTAAAGAGAGTTGTTGTTGAAGAGCAACAGGGTTTATACTTTTATCAAGATCCTGCGTAAGAAGCGCCTGTGAGTTAGAAGCAAATGTAAATGCCTTACTAGTAGCATTAAAATAAAATGGCTTAATTCCCATCCTATCCCTTGCAACAAATAGTTTTTGTGTCGTTTCATCCCAAATTGCAAAAGCAAACATTCCATCTAAACGTTCAAGACAGCCTTCACCCCAATAATGGTAAGCTTTTATAATTACTTCGGTATCAGAGTTTGAAAAAAATCTATAGCCATGACTAATCAATAAAGCTCGAAGTGATTTATAGTTATAGATTGTTCCATTAAAAACGAGCGTTAATCCAAGCTTTTCATCGACCATTGGTTGAGAACCTAAATTTGATAAATCGATAATACTTAGACGCTGATGTCCAAAACCTATTACTCCATGAAGCCACTTACCACTTGAATCAGGACCTCGTCGTGCAAGTTTGGACATCATTATATCTAAAGACTTTGAAGAAACTTTTTCACCATCAAAACGAAACTGGCCACAAATACCGCACATAAAATTTAACCCTAAAGTCTTAAAACTAAAATAAACTTATTACCCAAAATATAGATACATGTTGATTATTTCTATAATGAAGGTTATCTTAGAAATGTAAAATAGTCATTTTATCAAGTATTACTATCAAAAATGCCTCAAACACTCTACGATAAACTAATGAGCGCCCATAAAGTTTTAGAACAAGAGGGTTCAACGCTTATCTATATAGATCGTCAGCTAATTCACGAAGTTACATCTCCACAAGCTTTTGAGGGTTTGAGCTTAGCAGGAAGAAAAATTTGGCGTAAACAAGCAAATCTAGCTGTCCCAGATCATAATGTTCCAACAACTGAAAGATCGAGTGGCGTTAGTAGCATTATTGATCCAATTTCCAGGCTTCAGGTTGAAACTTTAGATAAGAACTGTGAGTCATTTGATATTCAAGAAATTCAAATGAATGATATCCGCCAAGGCATAGTTCACGTAATTGGCCCAGAGCAAGGTGCAACTTTACCCGGCATGAGTATTGTTTGTGGTGACTCGCACACAACAACCCATGGAGCCCTTGGAGCACTAGCATTTGGCATAGGAACATCAGAAGTAGAGCATGTTCTTGCAACAGGATGCCTTTGGCAAAACAAGGCCAAAAATATGAAAATCGAGATCAATGGAGAATTAGCTAAAAATGTTAGCGCTAAAGATCTTGCACTATATGTGATTGGGAAAATTGGAACTGCTGGTGGAACTGGATTTGCAATTGAGTTTTGTGGGAATACAATTGAAAATATGAGTATAGAAGGAAGAATGACACTTTGTAATATGTCAATTGAAGCTGGAGCAAAAGTGGGTCTAGTCTCAGTAGATGATAAAACAATTGATTATGTCAAAGGGAGACCTTTTGCTCCAACAGGAGATACTTGGGAATCAGCTCTCAAATATTGGCAAACTCTGCATAGTGACTCAGAATCTCATTTTGATGAGTCAATTTTAATTGATGCAAATGCAATTAAGCCTCAGGTGACCTGGGGAACCTCTCCTGAAATGGTTGTTGACATTAATGGCTCAACACCTGATCCAAAACTTGAGAAGGATGAAATAAAGGCAGAAAGTATTCGTAATGCATTAAAGTATATTCATTTAGAGCCAAATACATTGATGAGCACGGTAGCAATAGATAAGGTTTTTATAGGGTCTTGCACTAACTCAAGAATTGAAGATTTGAGAGCTGCAGCTTCTGTTGCAAAAGGTAAAAAAATTGCCAAAAATATTAAATTAGCGCTTGTTGTTCCTGGCTCTGGACTAGTAAAAAAACAAGCTGAAGAAGAGGGTCTTGATCAAATTTTTATAGATGCTGGATTTGAATGGCGCGAACCTGGCTGCTCAATGTGCTTAGCGATGAATGCAGATAAACTTGAGGCAGGAGAAAGGTGTGCGAGTACCTCTAATAGGAACTTTGAAGGTCGCCAAGGCCAGGGTTCATTTACACACCTTGTAAGCCCAAAAATTGCTGCAGCTACAGCGATTGCTGGAAGATTTTCAGGAGTCAGTTCATGAAAAATTTTACTTCCATGAGCTCCATTGCAATGCCCCTTGACCGTGCCAATATTGATACAGATGCTATCATTCCAAAGCAATTCTTAAAATCAATAAAAAGAAGTGGCTTCGGACCAAATTTATTTGATGAATGGCGCTATTTAGATCATGGAGAGCCAGGCATGGATAATTCAAAACGTCCAATCAATCCTGGGTTTGTCTTAAATGATACAAAATACTCAGGCGCACAAATTCTACTCACCCGAAGAAATTTTGGATGCGGCTCTTCAAGAGAACATGCACCATGGGCTCTTGAGGACTATGGATTTAGAGCCATCATTGCGCCAAGTTTTGCAGATATTTTCTATAACAATTGTTTTAAGAATGGCATTCTACCAATCACTCTTAGTAGTGAAATCGTTGATAGCTTATTTAACTATTCTGGACAAATTTCTATAGACCTTAGTCAGCAAATTGTTAAAACAAATAATCATTCCTATAATTTTGAGGTTGATCCAGAAAGAAAAAGAAGACTCCTCAATGGTCTTGATGATATTGGTTTAACATTACAGAATGAGACTGAGATACGTTCATTTGAAAAAGAGCACTTTGCTAAATTTCCCTGGTTATGATTGGACACTTAAAAGGTAGAATTATAAGTAAAAACCCACCTGAAATTATCTTTGAGGTGGAAGGGGTTGGCTATGAAGTACTCTGCCCAATGTCTACCTTCTACGAACTAGACAATCTGTCTGAAGATATTTTATTATTCACTCATCTCAGCATTAAAGAGGATGCTCACACCTTGTTTGGATTCATTAACAAAGATGAAAAAAATGTTTTTAGAGAATTAATCAGAGTTAATGGTGTTGGACCTAAGGTGGCACTAGCGATCCTATCAAACCTAAGTGTTCACTCTCTAGTTGAATGCATCTCTACAGAAGATGCTGATTTACTTGCAAAAACTCCAGGAATTGGTAAAAAAACTGCGCTTAAACTAATAGTTGAACTACAAGATAGACTTGTAAAACTAGAGCTAGATGGCAGCCTAACGCCATCAAGAGATCTAAAGCAGAGCTCAAGCCCTAACTCTAAACAGGCCATTGAAGCACTTCAATCCCTCGGTTTTAAAGCAAAAGAAGCAAATAAAATGGTTTCAAAAATTGAAGATCAAGGTCTCAGTACTGAGCAGATAATTCGACAAGCTCTTCAAAACAAGTAGCTAAGCTGGCGATTTTTTCCTTGAGAATTTAGCTCTAATCCTGCCAAGCATATTGATAAAGTCATAGTTCATCAGATACATACAAGGCAACAAAATCAGAGTTAAAAATGTGCCAAATATTAAGCCATAACCAAGCGCAAGAACCATTGGTTGAAGGAACACATCCGTACCACCAATACCATAAGCAAGCGGTAATACACCAGCCATTGTTGTCAGTGTGGTTAGCACTACAGCCCTAAGACGATCTCTTGAGCCTCTTGCAATCCAAACCTTCTTATCTTCTAATTGTGCACTTTTATCCCTTATATAATTTAAGTGGCTGACCATCACTAGAGAGTCATTAACAATCACACCCATCAGAGCTAAGGAGCCAGTTAACGCAAAGAAACTCAAAGGCTCGCCATGGAAGTAAAAAGCCCAGATAACTCCAATCAGTGAAAATGGAACAGCGGCTAATACAAGCATAGGCTGTGAATAGGAGTTAAAGAGTATAGCAAGAAGAAGGAAAATTCCAACGATAGCAACTACAAAAGCTCTTAGGAAGTCTTGCAGTGAGTCAATTGATTCTTGAGCTCCGCCAGCAGTAATAATAGAAACCTGAGGATACTCGACTGAAGCATTAAGTTCTTTCAATGCTTTAGCTAAAATGGTGGTTTTCGATGGTGGCGGCCCTCTTCGAGCCGGCTTAGCTTCATTTAACTGAGCTTCATCAGATTTAACATTGAGCGACTGATTATCATCAGTATTTATAGTTTCATCAACTTTAGTTGATCTTCCCCTAGGACGCCCATCAGCAATGCTTGCAGTAACTTTAATAGACCGATCTCCATCCAAGTGATTGTAATCTGGCTCTCCTTCAATCTCACGTAAGGTTGAAAACTGGCTCATTGGTATCAAGTTACCTTGACGGTTTTTTACAGCTGTATTTTTGATAAAGTTTTCAGTGTAGTCATTCTCACCAATATAAATCCTTACGTCTTCTTCTTTGCCTGCTATCGTAGCATCAGTAACGTAAGAACCTGAAAAAGCAGTCCTGAGATGTCTGTAAACAGATTGATAATCAATACCTAGGCGAGCCATTTCATCAAAATCAAGAACTGTTTCAATCCTTGGTTTGCCAATCTCATCATTTCGATTAATGTTGTCAACACCATCAATTGAATTTAATATTTCTTCAAGCCTATCAGCTGCAAGAGCTCTCTGAGAATCACTCTCTGAGACAAGGGTTACTTCAATATCTGCGCCTTGAGGTGGCCCAGGTCTCAGTAGAGAGATGCGAATTTCTTCAGCGCCTTCTACATTTTTTACTAGCTCTTTAAGTTTTTCCTGCATATCTTCAGCAGGTCTCTCTCTATCACTCGTTGGCGTAAGAGCAATCTCAATATCGGCTCTATTTGTGAAGTAACTCCCAATGGTACTAGTGTATGACTTCAGGTCATCACCAATTTCACTCACTATCAAGTTTTCAATATCAATAACGATATTCTCAGTATAAGACGCTGAGCTTCCATTAGGTGCCTCAATGTTTGCAAACATTACTGTTGCCCCTCTCGATGGAAACAGATTGAATGGTATATTTTTCATGGCAAACATTGCCGAATACACAAGTAATCCTATAAACAAAGGAACAATGAGATAGCGCCACTTTAAGATACGAACCATACATTTATTGTAGAAATTTTCAACAGGCACAAACCACCTCTTTTGCTTCTCAACTTTATTAGTTGCTAGGTGTGCTGGAAGAGCAAAAGTAATTTCTAAAAAGGAGATTGTTAATGCAAACAAAACTACAACAGGCAAGACATAGATAAATTTGCCGAGTATGCCAGACATTAAGAAAAATGAAGACATCACAAGCATGGTAGATATGATAGTTGTAACTACAGGCATAATGACTCGCTTTAAGCCCATCACTACATTCTTATAGAGATTTCCTTCTTTTGATTTATAGTGGTGAATACTCTCAGCAATGACAATGCTATCGTCCACAACAATACCAAGCACAAGAATAAATCCTGAAAGGGATATTAAGTTAATAGTATTACCAGTCAAACCAAGTCCAAATACAGTACCTAAAAGAGTAACAGGAATACTCACTGCGACCCAAAAAGCGGTTTTCAATGAGAGAAATACTCCCAAAACAACTAAAACTAGTGCTAGCCCTATGTAGCCATTTTTGATGATAATATCGAGCCTATTTGAAACTGCCTCTGACGAGTCATCCGTGTAGAAAATATTGATATCTTCTGGTATATTTTTCTTGAGTTCAGCTACACGCTCCCTGACCCTTTTAACAGTTCTGATAATATCTGCTTGGGGTTGTTTTTTGACCTGAAGGACAAAGCCCTTAGTTCCATTAACTCGAGTAATAGAGGTTTCTTCTTCTTGCCCCCTAAAGACTTCAGCAATATCATCAAGCCTTATGACAGGGCCATCAAAACTCGACTTAATAACAACACCTTTAATATCGTCAATACTTTCAAACTCAGAGAGTATTACGATATTTTTCTCTAGACTTTCTTGATTGTTGCCGCCAACAGTAAATCGAGCATTTCTGCTTGAAATAGCAGATATTACTTCATTAATTGACATCTTGTATTTATCAAGCTTATCTGGGTTAACTTTAATTTGTATTTCACTATCCAGGTAACTCGGGTTATCGACTGAAGCCACACCTTTAATCCTAGATATGGCCACCTGAAGCTCATCAGTGATTTGCCTGGCCTGGTTAAAGTTGCCAGATGTGCTATCAACATTAAGAGTGACAACTGGAAATTCTGTGACATTAAAATCAATTACTTGAGGTAGGTCTGTAACCTCTTCAGGGAAAGCTTTGACACGGTTTACTGCATTACGGACATCATTTTTTACTGTTGTGACATCCTTAAGATCTGCTTCGAGGGTGACAATAATGCTTGAAATACCTTCTCGAGAGGAAGATGTAATTTCTTTAATGCCACTGACACTTAGTAATTCTTCTTCAATAACATTTGTTACAGATTTTTCAACGTCTTCAGGAGAGGCGCCAGGATATGATGTAGTTACGCTTAGCACTTCAAAGTCTACAGTAGGAAATTGATCACGCTGCATCCCAAGGACTGATAGAACGCCAATAGCAATAAAAGCAAGAGAGAAGACAAGCGCAAATTTCTTCTGTCTAACCAGAAAGTCTAAAAAAGAATCCATATTAAGCTATTGTTTCAAGAAAAAATGTGATTATATAGGCATTAAAATGAAGAAACAATGTAGATTGAATGAATATCTAGTTTGATAAAGCTAGATATACTATGAGCTCCTTGCGCGCTTTCTTTGATTTTCAGTAAGCAATCTTTTACGAATTCTAATATTGTTTGGTGTGACTTCTACCAATTCATCATCATCAATAAACTCTAGAGCTTGTTCTAAATCAAGGCTAATCTTAGGCGTTAAAGCAACCGCTTCATCGGTTCCTGATGCTCGCACATTAGTGAGTTGCTTTCCTTTCATGACATTGATAACAAGGTCTTTATCTCGCGTGTTTATCCCAACAACCATTCCTTCGTAAATATCCTCACCGTGACCTACAAAAAACTTTCCACTTTTTTGGAGGTTAAATATGGCATAAGCAACTGATTTGCCCTGATTCATAGATATAAGTGATCCGTTCGTTCTTTGTCCAATCCTTCCATCTTTTTGTGGTCTATAAGAGTCAAATGATGAATACATCAATCCAGTTCCAGTTGTCGCAGTAAGAAACTCAGTCCTGAAACCTATTAACCCTCTAGCTGGGATAATAAAGTCAAGTTTTACGCGCCCTTTACCATCAGGAGTCATATTAGTCAGTTCACCCTTTCTTTCACCTAATTTTTCCATAACAGAGCCTTGATGAGCAGACTCAACATCAACTGTAAGCTCCTCAAAAGGCTCGCATACTGTTCCATCAATTTCTTTAAGAATGACTTGTGGCCTTCCAACAGAAAGCTCAAACCCTTCTCTTCTCATTGTCTCTATTAAAATAGAGAGATGCAATTCACCTCTTCCAGAGACCAAAAACTCTGATGAATCCTGCGTATTTTCAACTCTTAGGGCAACGTTATAAATTAGCTCTTTATCAAGCCTTTCTCTTATATTTCTAGAAGTTATATACTTTCCATCTAACCCAGCAAAAGGGGAATCATTTACTCTAAAAGCCATACTTACTGTTGGTTCATCAACGCTTAGAGGGGGCAAAGCCTCAACTTTCGATGAGTCACAAATAGTATCAGAAATTGATATATTTTCTATTCCCACTATGCCAACAATGTCACCAGCATTAGCAGAACTGACTTCATGCCTGTCCAAACCATTAAAGCCAAGTAACTGAACAATTTTTACATTACGTGTAGAGCCATCAGGAGTAATTAAAACGTTTTGCATGTTCTTTTTAGCAACGCCTCTTTCAATTCTCCCTATACCAATGGCGCCAACAAATGAAGAATAGTCTAATGATGTAATTTGCATCTGAAAAGGGCCATCTAGATCAACCTCAGGAGCAGGCGCCTTGTCTACAATAACCTGGAACATGGGAGTCATATCTCCATCTCTAACACTATCGTCTTCTGAAGCGTAACCCCCCAGTGCTGAAGCGTATATCACTGGAAAATCTAATTGCTCTTCTGTAGCACCTAATTGATCAAAAAGTTCAAATACTTGATCAATTACCCAGTCAGGCCTAGCACTTGGTCTATCAATTTTATTGATAACCACGATAGGATTGAGGCCTTGCTCAAAAGCTTTTTTGGTAACAAAACGAGTCTGAGGCATAGGGCCATCAACTGCATCTACCAATAGTAGGACGCTATCAACCATCGAGAGAACTCTCTCAACCTCGCCTCCAAAATCAGCATGGCCAGGTGTATCAACAATATTGATTCTATAATCACCCCACTTAATAGCAGTATTCTTTGAGCTGATTGTAATTCCTCTTTCTTTTTCAAGATCATTAGAATCCATCATTCTGTCAGTAGCCTGAAAACGATCATCAAAAGTTTGAGACTGAGATAACAACTTATCTACAAGTGTTGTTTTTCCATGATCAACGTGAGCAATGATTGCAATATTTCTTAAATTGACTGCCATAAAATTGTTTTTCAAAAAAATCGATGGCACATTATCCCGTAAAAATTCACCATACCCAACATAAATGAAAAATCAATTTATTTTTGATTAAAGCACTTATCTTATAAAATGAATCTTACTTACTACTAATAATTTGAATTGTGGCAAAAAAAGGAAGCTCTCGTCGCTGGATGCATGAACATTTGAGTGATGAATTTGTAAAAAAAGCACAAAAAGAAGGCTATCGCTCTAGAGCTGTTTATAAACTTCTAGAAATCATTGAAAAAAATGGAATTATTAGAAATGGTGACAAGGTTTTAGATCTGGGTGCTGCACCTGGCGGCTGGTCTCAAGTTGCCTCAAAATTTGTTGGCTCTCAAGGCAAAGTTATTGCAAGTGATATTTTGCCCATTGAAACAATTGATGGGGTTGATTTTCTCCAAGGTGATTTTACAGAGCAGTCAGTTTATGATGATTTATTGGTCATGACAGATGGCGGTAAAGTAAATATGGTTCTCTCTGATATGGCGCCAAATATGAGTGGCCAATTATCAGTTGATCAGCCAAAGTCAATGTACCTTGCGGAACTTGCAATTGAAATGGCCATTAAAACACTAGAGCCAAATGGAAGCTTCATTGTAAAAGTTTTTCAGGGTGACGGCTTTGATGAGTTTGTTCAAAATGCAAAAAAAGCATTTAAGAAAGTTGTAGTGATTAAACCAAAAGCTTCTCGTCCTAGATCTAAAGAAGTATATTTATTAGCAAGTCAGTTAAAATAAATCTCTATGCAAAATTTCACTGAAATACAAGCTCTCATGAAGAGCGAACTAGAACTAATGGATAAGATTCTAGTCAATCGACTTGATTCCAATGTTGACCTGATTAGTCAGATGAGTCACTACATTATCAACTCTGGTGGAAAACGCATAAGACCTCTGCTGCTTCTTTTGTGTGCAAAAGCCACAAACTATGATGGTGATCATCATTACTCGATGGCAGTTGTGATTGAACTTATTCATACTGCAACACTACTGCATGATGATGTAGTCGACCAGTCATCAACCCGTCGCGGTCAAGAGACTGCAAATCAGTTATGGGGAAATGCCCCAAGCGTTCTAGTGGGAGATTTTCTTTATTCTAGAGCCTTTGAAATTATGGTTGAACCAAACTCAATGGCAGTTATGAAAATCTTGTCAAAAGCTACTAACCAGATTTCTGAGGGTGAAGTTCTCCAATTATTAAATATTAAAAATGCCAATGTCACTCAATCTGAATACTTTAACGTTATTGAAAGAAAGACGGCCTGTCTATTTAAGGCAGCTTGTCAAATAGCTGGCATTTTATCTAAGTCTGATAAAAATATAATTGAAGCACTTGGTAGCTTTGGAATACACCTTGGAAATGCTTTTCAAGTCATTGATGACACCTTAGATTATGAATCTAACTCAATAGTAATCGGTAAGGAGATTGGGGATGACTTGTCTGAAGGAAAGGTCACATTACCAATGATTTATGCATTAGAACAAACAAGTGGTGCTGAGAATAAAATACTCTATGATGCGATTCAAGAAGCTGACTCGTCTAATATTGAAAACATTGTTGAGATTCTTTTAAGTGTTGATGCATTTCAATACAGTCGAAAAATAGCAAGAGAACAGTCAAATAGAGCCATAGAATCTCTTGACTTAATCCCAAGTTCAGAATATAAATCAGCTTTAAGACTTTTGTGTGAGCTGTCCCTAGAAAGAAATTCTTAGTTCAATTAATGCTCACTCCGAAACTTAAACAGCAGATTCGAGATTCTTTTGATGGCGCCAAAACTCAATTGAGTAATTTTAGTAATCGATCATCCCAAAACAAAATGATTGCTGAAATTTCAAAAACCTTGATGAGTGAATATCCCAATAAGAATCCAATTATCTGCGTTGAAGCGCCAACTGGAACAGGTAAAACTATGGCTTATCTTGTGAGCTGTCTTCCCATTGCGAAAACACGAAATAAGAAACTTGTTATTGCATCAGCAAATGTTGCACTTCAAGAGCAAATTCTTAACAAAGATATCGTTGAAGCAAAAAAATACTCGTCTGTAGATTTTGAATATGCTTTGGCAAAAGGCAGATCTAGATATGTCTGTATTAGAAATTTAATCAATCTTACAGAAGAAAATTCAAACTCCCCAGCACTATTTGAGGATACACTCCTGTGGGATGAAAAACCAACTAAAAGTGATTTGGATCAACTATCAGATATGGCTGATAGCTACACATCAACCAAATGGAGTGGTGAGATTGACGATCTGGAGAGACCACCAGATAACAGCCTTTGGCAAAAAATTGCTTGCAATAGATTTACCTGCAATTCAAAGAATTGCGAATTTTATAATGATTGCTCTTTTTTTAAAGCCAGAAAGAAGGCATCCCAGTCAGATGTAATTATTGCAAACCACGACCTTGTCCTCGCTGATATTATTAATGGAAACAATGTTCTTCCAGATGTAGAAGATTGTATCTTTGTGTTTGATGAAGCCCACCATTTATCTCAAAAGGCTCTCTCTCATTTTTCAGTGGGTGGAAGTACTGAATTTATGAAGACCTCAATTCGCCAATTCCAGAGCGCGACAGATCAAATCATTAAAATCTCAAAATCTAAAACCTCCAACAATTACATTGAAAAAGTTGACATCGCTATAAATGATCTCTCTGATTTACTGACTGATCTAGATTATTCAGATGACGTTTTCCTTTTTCCTATTTCTGGTATACCAGATGAAATAACAAATCTTACTAAACAAATATTCATTCTATTTAACTCTGCTTACAATGATTTTTATGAGCAAAAAGAGCATTGGGAGGAATATGTTAAAACTAACAAAATAGAGCAAGCAACTACTGATAATTTGAACAATATAATTGGTCAAAATAATCAGAATTTATCTTCAATTCTATCTCTTCTAACTACATTCAATCAAACTCCTGATCCGAGTAAACCGCCCTCAAGTAATTGGATTAGCTGCTCTAGACTTGCAAATAAAAAAAATAATTACCAACTAAATTCTGCAAAAATAGATGTCTCAAGTTCACTTGATCAAATGATATGGTCTAAAGCTGCTGGTGTGGTTTTAACATCAGCTACTTTAACGGCACTTGGCAGTTTTAATAGGCTCAATCAACAGCTGGGTTTAGCACCTTCTGAAAATCAATATCTCAGATTAGCATCACCTTTTAATCACAACTCAGTTGAATTTAAAATTGCTAAGTTTAAAGCAAGCCCTACAAATACATTTGATCATACTCAAGAGGTTGCACTTGAATTAAAAAATCGTATCGATACTAAATCTGCAACTCTTGTTTTATTTGCCTCAAATAGTCAAATGCAAAATGTTGCAGATGTAATCGAAAAATCAATAGATTGTGAGCTATTAATCCAAGGTGAATATAGTAAAAAAAACATCTTAGAAAGACATATTGAGAATAGAAAAAACGGCAAAGGCAGTATTATTTTTGGGTTAGATAGTTTTGCGGAGGGTGTCGACCTTAAGGGTGATAACTTAAATCATGTATTCATAGCTAAACTTAGATTTAGCGTTCCAACCTCTCCCATAGAAATGACCACTCAATCTTATCTTGAATCATTGAATAGAAATTCGTTTATGGAGATATCACTTCCAGATGCCTCATTAAGACTTATTCAAGCTAGTGGAAGGCTTATTAGAACTGAAACTGATACTGGAACAATTACGATTTTTGATAACAGATTAGTTAATAAGTTTTATGGCAAGCTTTTGATAGAAGCACTTCCAGAATTTAAAGTAGTAATAGAATAGATCTTAATCTAGATACTAAATCGTTTTTAAGTTCTTCAACAATTACTCTCTCAATAATTTTTTACAACTTTTTTTAAAAAAATATATTTTGTATACGAGCTAAAAAATATGAACTACATAACATAAAATACATTTTAATAACATAAGAGAATTATCGTTAAAAATGCAGCCAAAAAATCGCAGTAAAGAAAGTCAAAAAGTAACCCTAGTTGGTGCTTTCATTGATTTCATTCTTGCTGTCATAAAAATTGTCCTAGGTTTTATTGGGCAATCAGGCGCTTTAATTGCCGATGGAATTCATTCATTTTCTGATTTAATAACTGATTGGGTTACTTGGTATGCTGCAAAGCTTTCAGGCGATGCTCCAGATGATGATCACCCGTATGGACATGAAAGATTCGAAACGGTTGCAACTCTCGGGTTAAGTATTTTTTTAGCAATTGTTGGTACCATTATTATTTTTGATGGCTTTGGTCGTTTTTCTAATCCTAACGAACTAAAACATGAAAGCTGGTTAATAGCTGCTGCAACTTTATCCATTCTTAGTAAAGAAGGCTTGTATTGGTATACAATAAAAGTTGCTAAGAATGTTAAATCAGATCTTCTAAGGGCAAATGCCTGGCATCACCGAACGGATGCTTTCTCCTCTATTGTTGTCGTTATAGGAATTATTGGCGCTGCTAATGGATATTTTTTCTTTGATAGTGTTGCTGCTATTCTTGTTGGAGTCCTAATTATTTATATAGGTTGGCAACTTGGATTTGAGGCAACCAAGGAATTAGTTGATACTTCAATTGATCAAGAAGATATTAAAGCACTTCATTTAGCTTTATCTGAAATAAAAGGAGTTAAAAGTGTCCATACTCTCAGAACGAGAAAGGTTGGACATAAAAAATCTGCTGATGTTCATGTTCAAGTTAATCCTTTCTTATCAGTTAGCGAGGGTCATATAATCAGTGTTAGTGTTGAGCGTGTTGCTAAAGAATGCATTGAAGAACTTGATGATGTTACAGTTCATATAGATCCTGAAAATGACGAAGAAAAAGATGATGCGCCCTACAAAGATCTTCCAGAGCGTGCTCAAGCCCTAAAAATTATTAGTCAATCTTTAAAACTTGAAAATATTAATTACAAGATTGAGAAAACTCAACTTCATTATTTAGAAGGAGAGATACTGGTTGATTTTTACCTATCAATAGATTATCTAACAAATAACACAATAGAAGAGGTTCAATCAAAGCTCAGTTTAGCTCTTGAAAAGCTTCCAGGATTTGGTCAAGTTAAAGTTTACTATAGTTAAACTTATAGCGCATGATAACCATGGCAAATAGCGCCTGCAAGAGCATCACCTGCATCAGCTTGTGGCGCTTTATTTAGTTTCAAGAGTTGCTGAACCATAAATGAAACTTGCTCCTTTGTGGCATGACCCCTTCCTACAACTGCTTTTTTTATCTGATTAGCTGTGTAATCAATAATTGGAATCCCTTTTCCACCTGCAGCTGAAATAATTGCGCCTCGAGCATGACCCAGTTTTATCGCAGCATCGGGGTTTGGCCTATCCGGTCGCATAAAGACTCTTTCTACCACAACAATATCAATCTCATGCTTATCAATAATTTCTTTAATTCCTTCATAGATAGTAATTATCCTGTCGTTTAAATCACCCTGTGTTCTTATACACCCACTATTGATATATGAAAACTTAAGTTTATTGGCCTCTATTAAGCCAAAACCAGTAATTCTTGAGCCAGGATCTATGCCGAGTATTTTCATGAAGCTATTCTATCAGCTAAGTAAAAACAAGCCAGTATTTTAGTAAAAAAGATATAATGCGCTTTAATTTTTAACAAGGGAGGCGTAATGTCCGTTATTGAACTATCACAATCCAACTTTGATGAAACATTAAGCAGCAATGACATTGTCATCATTGATTTTTGGGCGCCTTGGTGTGGACCATGTCTTCAATTTGCCCCTACATTCAAGGAAGCATCAGAAAAAATTGAGGGAGTAACTTTTGCAAAAGTAAACACTGAAGAGGAGCAATCTCTTGGTGCACACTTTGGAATAAGATCAATCCCCACCCTAATGATCTTTAGGGAACAAATTGGAATCTTCTCACAGCCTGGATCAATGACAGCAAAAGATTTAGAAGATTTACTGGATAAGGCTAAATCCATTGATATGGATGAAGTTAGAAAAGAACTAGAAAACCAGAAGCAGTCTTAAAGTAAAAAATCTAAATATTTTTTTTCATTAAAACCTACTATAACTTCATCATCTTTAGTTAGTACTGGTCTCTTAATGAGAGTTGGATATTTTGATATTAGTTCATAACCAATACTTTGTTTTTCATCATCTGATAAAGTCCTGTAGGTGGTTGACCTTCTATTAACTAACTCTTCAATGCCAACAGCATTCTTGAAATCTTCATATTGTTTTTCTGAAATTGGCCTCTCTCTATAGTCAATAAATTCATATGATATAGAATGACTTGAAAGAAACTTTAATGCCTTTTTCACTGTGTCACAGTTTTTTATTCCATATATAGTGATAGCATTATTCATTTTAAACTTCTAGTAAGAATGTAACTGGGCCATCATTAATAAGAGAAACACTCATGTCTGCACCAAAAATACCGCACTCGGTTTTGAGATTAAAAGCTCTTGTTTTTTCTACAAAATAGTTATATAGATTCTCTGCATCATTTGGAGGCATTGCAGTTGAAAAACCTGCACGAGTTCCATTCTTTGTATCTGCAGCAAGTGTAAACTGAGACACAAGCAAAATATCACCTGATATATCATTGAGACTGAGATTCATCTTTTGATTTTCATCAGGAAAGACTCGATATGAGAGAACCTTGTTGATCATTTTATCGGCATCAACTTCACTATCTTGCTTTTCGAGGCCTAGAAAAACTAAAAGACCTTTATTAATTTTACCAACGACTTTTCCACTGACTTCAACGTGTGAAGAACTAACTCTCTGAATTAAAGCCTTCATCTAGCTACGAAGAAAGATAAGAGATATCAGCAACAGATAAAAATAATGCTCTTATTCGTCTGATTAAGGCAAGTCTTGAACTTTTTAATTTTTCATCGTCAGCATTAACCATAACATTGTCAAAGAACGAATCAATTAAGTCCTTTAAATCAATTAAAGATTTCATGACTTCCTTATAGTCTTTGATTCCTGACAACTGTTTAGATAATGACTCAGTGGCGTTGAAAAGCTTAACCTCAGAGTCATCGATTAATATTTTGGAGTTTAGTTTTTCATTTTTTTCATTAGAATCTTTAAGAATATTTGCTATCCTTTTGTTTGATTCAATCAAACTCTTAGAGTCTTCGTTTTGAGTAAATTCACTAAGAGCTTCAACCCTTAAATGAAAATCTAGAGGAGAATCCGGAGATATAGCTAAAACTGCTTCATAAACATTACTATCAATATTTGCATCTTTGTAATAAGCTTTAAGCCTATCCATCATAAAGCTATAGATGGCATCACCACATCCTTTATCAACCTCTTTTAGATGCAGGTTCAATGAAAAATCAATCAGTGACTTGAGGTTTAATTCTATTTTAGCCTCAAGCAAAATTCTTAACAACCCAAGGGCAAGTCTTCTTAGCGCATAAGGATCTTTAGAGCCAGTAGGCGCCTGACCAATCCCATAGATTCCAGTTATTGTATCTAGTTTGTCAGCAATCGCAACGACAAGCCCTTCACGAGTAGATGGAACTTTATCGCCTGAAAATCTTGGCTGATAATGCTCTCGTATTGCTACTGAAACAGCTTTGGTCTCACCATCATTAAGCGCATAGTATCCGCCCATAACTCCTTGAAGGTCAGCAAACTCGCCAACCATCTCACTCAATAGATCAGATTTTGACAATAAGCCCGCTCTTGCAGAAGCTTTTTTATCAAAACCAACTAAATCAGCAATATGAAAGCTAAGACTTTCTATACGTTTTGCTTTTTGACCCATCGATCCTAATGACTTCATAAACATGACGCCATCTAAATCAGGTAGCCTTTCCTCAAGCCTTTTAGCCTTATCTTGGTTCCAGAAAAACTCTGAATCAGCTAATCTAGGATGAATAACTCTTTCATTCCCGTCAACAATTACCTGAAGGTTAGTTGATTCAATATTGGCAACAGAGATAAATAGTGGTAATAATTTACCTTTACTATCAACCAAATGAAAATATTTTTGATGTAATTTCATTGCCGAAATAATCGCCTCTTGAGGGATATCTAAGAACTTCTTATCAAAACCGCCTGAGAATGCCCTTGGATATTCAACTAGAGCACAAACTTCATCAAGAAGAGATTCATCAATAACCACTTCAGCGTCATTTTTTTGAGCAACAGATAAAACCTGATCTCGAATAAGCTCCTTTCTCTTGGAAAAATCAACCAAAATTTCAGCATTATCGCTCATAATTTGCTCGTAGTCCTTGGCATGAGATAACTCTATGCTTGACTCTTGAAACCTTAATCCTCTAGTTGCCCTACCACTTTCAAGACCCATTATTTTGGCAGGAACAACATTTTTATCAAGCAATAAAACTAACCAATGAACCGGTCTGACAAAAGAATAATCAGAGTTTCCCCATCTCATTGCTCTGGTTATTGGAATATTTTTGATTGACTTTTCAATCACTTCTGGCAATAAGTCGCTAATGCTTTGACCAGACTCTTCTTTAGAATAAAAAAAGTATTCTTTGCCGCCTAACTCTTTTTTCTCAAGATCGGTTACACCAACCCCACATGATTTAGCAAAGCCATTAATGGCCATTTCAGGTGATTGAGTAGAAGGACCTTTTTTTTCAATAATTTGATCTTGCTGCTTGCTTTGAAGTGCACTAATCGATATTGCCAAACGCCTAGGTGTCGCAAATGCTTTAATAGTATCTAATCCAATATTAAGTTTTTGAAGCTCTAGACTAAGGTTATCCTTAAGAGAGTTAGAAAGCTTTAATAGAAGCTTTGGAGGCAATTCTTCTGTGCCAAGTTCTAGTAGAAAGTCGTGCGTTTTCATGCTTAATATTTTAACTTAGTGTTTACTGACATTTAGTTTGATATAGCTGTGAAGACAGTTAATCTAGTTAACAACAAATATAAAAATAAATTCTTCATCAAAAACTGCCTCTTCAGGAGCAGCAGGAAGTGGTGATGATTTATAAACAGCTCTCTCAATTGAATCAATAAATGATTTCGCTTTTGAACTGCTTCCAACATTAGTTTTCTGAACATTTACTGCTTTAACTTTCCCTTCTCTGTCTTGAAGCACATATACTTCAGCCCTCCAGTCTTCTTCAGCACCTTGATATCGCCAGATAGACTTAACTTTTGCCCCAATACTATTAATCCAAGCATTTTTAAGAATAGCTCTTTGGTCTTCAATAATCAAAGATCTAGCCAAATCTTGCTCTGCTTGAACCTCTTGAGTTAGAAGACGTTGATATTGTTCTTTTTCATAAGCTAGCTGCTGCGCTGTCCTTTCTGCTTCAAGCTCATCAAGTCTAATACGCTCATCTTCAGTAAGTTTTTTCGCAATATCAGTTTGTTCTTCTGCCTCTTTAACTTTTTCTTCTTCGAGTTTGAGTTTTTCTTCTGCCTCTTTAACTTTTTCTTCTTCGAGTTTGAGTTTTTCTTCTGCCTCT
>ERZ1047985.121-NODE-121-length-65466-cov-24.516564_pt1 | contig 65466 bp, 75 predicted proteins | sample MGYA00383097_ERZ1047985 | MGnify/ENA primary metagenome ERZ1047985 (study PRJEB29581, sample SAMEA5548367) | metagenome | biome: marine; feature: coastal; material: water | depth 50 m | study: Short-term variability in the microbial, nano- and picoplankton...
AATAGGCGGGCTTTTGCGTACAAGATAGGTCGCCGTTAAGGCTAACCAAATTATTGCTTACTTGGCGGCTTTTCTTTCAGCTTCGTCGGCAATAACTTGCTCGGCCACGTTCTGTGGGCAAGCACTGTAGTGGCTGAATTCCATGGAGAATTGACCGCGACCAGAGGTGATGGTACGCAGGTGACCGATGTAACCGAACATTTCGGAAAGCGGTACATCTGCCTTGATGCGAACACCTGTGGCGCCGGCTTCTTGGTCCTTGATCATGCCGCGACGACGGTTCAAGTCACCAATAACATCACCCACGTGATCGTCTGGAGTGAACACATCAACCTTCATGATTGGCTCCAGCATCTGTGGGCCAGCTTTAGGCATGGATTGACGATAGGCGCCTTTAGCCGCAATTTCAAAAGCCACGGCTGAGGAGTCAACGGCGTGGTAACCACCGTCGTACAGTTCAATTTCAACATCCAGCAGAGGGAAGCCGGCTAGTGGGCCTGTTTCCATCATGCTCTTGAAGCCTTTTTCGATGGCTGGGAAGAATTCCTTAGGCACGTTACCGCCAACAACGCTGGAGGTGAACTGGAAGCCAGAACCGGTTTCGCCTGGCTTAACACGGTAGTCGATTTTACCGAACTGACCTGAACCACCAGACTGCTTCTTGTGCGTGTAGCTGTCTTCGATGGGCATGGTGATAGTTTCACGGTAAGCAACTTGAGGTTGGCCTACTAGTAGCTCAACACCGTATGTACGTTTCAGAATGTCGACTTTAATGTCTAGGTGTAGTTCGCCCATGCCTTTAAGGATGGTTTCGCCAGAATCTATATCGGTTTCAACCACAAAGGATGGGTCTTCCGCTACCATCTTGCCGATAGCGATACCCATCTTTTCAGTAGATCCTTTGTCCTTAGGAGTTACAGCAATGGAAATTACTGGCTCTGGGAAGATCATAGGCTCTAGAGTACATGGGTTCTTAGGATCACATAGGGTGTGACCTGTTTGTACGTTCTTCATGCCCACTACAGCGATAATGTCACCGGCTTGAGCTGAAGACAGTTCCGTACGTTCGTCGGCGTGCATTTCTACCATGCGGCCAATACGCTCGGTCTTGCCCGTGTAGGAGTTAAGGATGGTGTCACCCTTGTTTAATACACCAGAGTAGATACGGATAAAGGTCAAGGCACCGAAACGGTCGTCCATGATCTTAAACGCCAAAGCGCGCAGTGGCTCTTCGATAGAAACCGTGGCGACTTCACCCGTGGCTTCGCCAGTATCGGCATCAGTCAGAGGCTGTGCGTCAACTTCGGTTGGGCTTGGCAGGTAATCTACAACAGCGTCCAGCACGAGCTGTACGCCCTTGTTTTTAAATGCTGAGCCACAGTAAGTAGGGAAGAAGTCCATGGTGCGAGTGCCCTTGCGGATACAACGCTTAATGTCTTCAATGGAAGGTTCTTCACCGTCCATGTACGCCATCATCAGGTCGTCGTCTTGTTCAACGGCCGTTTCGATTAATTTCTCGTGGTACTCTTCAACCTGGTCAACCATGTCTTCTGGGATATCAATTATCTCGAAGTTTTCTGGTAAGCCGGTGTCGTCCCATACAAAGGCGGTACGGCTTAGGATGTCGACCACGCCAACGAAGCCGTCTTCACGACCAATAGGTAGGGTCATCACTAGTGGGTTGGCACCAAGTACCTTTTCTACCTGTCCTACAACGCGCAGGAAGTCAGCACCAATACGGTCTAGCTTGTTAACAAAGATAAGACGAGCCACTTCGGATTCGTTAGCATAGCGCCAGTTGGTTTCGGATTGGGGTTCAACGCCGCCAGAACCACAGAATACACCTACACCGCCATCAAGCACTTTCAGGGAACGGTATACTTCAACAGTGAAGTCGACGTGCCCAGGAGTGTCGATGATGTTCATGCGGTGATCTTTCCAGAAGCAGGTTGTCGCCGCAGACTGGATAGTAATACCACGTTCAGCTTCCTGCTCCATAAAGTCGGTGGTGGATTCTCCGTCGTGAACTTCACCAGTTTTATGGATCTTGCCAGTCAGCTTAAGAATTCGTTCGGTAGTGGTAGTCTTACCCGCGTCAACGTGGGCGAAGATACCAATATTTCGATATAGGGATAGATCTGCCATTTCGGTTCTCGGTTATCTGTATTAAATAAAGTGCTTAAAAAAGTCGCGCGAATTATACAGTATTAAGTGGCTAATATCGAATGCTAATTTTGCATTGGTCGAATAAATGCTCTGGCCCCTTGTATATGGCCACTTGGGCGCCTTCCTGGAGGCTCTAAGGTTGGTTGTTTTGCCTGGCGGGTGGCTATTGCGCCCCTAGATTATTTAACAGTGATATAGGCTTGCGCTGGTAATTTATATCCCGTATAATTTCGTACCCTTTTAAATCGGGCTGGCTCTTTATTGCTTGCAACTAGGTTTTTTTACCTTTTTGCTCGTAGGTACTTAACCTAGGTCTGGTCTGTTTTATAAGGGCTGGATTAAACCCGTTTTTTATGAAGGTTGTGGTAATGCAAAACCAAAAAATCCGTATTCGGTTGAAGGCTTTTGATCATCGTCTGATTGATTCTTCTACGTTGGAAATCGTTGATACTGCCAAACGCACTGGCGCTCAGGTTCGTGGACCAATTCCACTGCCTACTCGCAAGGAACGTTTTACAGTTTTGACTTCTCCGCACGTCAACAAAGACGCGCGAGATCAATACGAAATCCGCACCCATAAGCGTGTTCTAGACATCGTGGATCCTACAGAAAAAACTGTAGATGCTCTGATGAAGCTAGATCTAGCTGCGGGCGTAGACGTTCAGATCAGTCTAGGTTAATACCTTAACTGACTATACAGTGCCGAAAGGCAGGCGGGGTACCGCTTAAAACATACTTTAATTAATTTAGTGTAATGTCGTGTAACGGCAGCCGTAGAGGGTAAGCAGTCCCGTACACAACTGGCAATTTGAGGTAATACAATGACTATTGGATTAGTCGGACGGAAGGCGGGCATGACCCGTGTATTCACCGAAGAAGGTGCTTCCGTGCCAGTCACCGTCATCGAGGTTGATCCTAACCGTGTGACTCAGGTGAAGACCGCTGACACTGATGGCTATGCAGCTATTCAGGTTACCGTAGGCGAACGTCGTGCATCTCGAGTGAACAAGGCCGCAGCTGGTCACTTTGCGAAAGCAAGTACCGAAGCGGGTCGTGGTTTGTGGGAATTCCGTAACGTTGATGGCGAAGAAGTCTCCGTTGGCGATCAATTGTCTGTCGAGCGTTTTGAAGCTGGTCAGAAGGTTGATGTTACAGGCCAATCTAAGGGTAAAGGCTTTCAGGGTGGTATTAAGCGTTGGAATTTCCATATGCAAGACGCCACTCACGGTAACTCTATCTCCCACCGTGCTCTCGGTTCTATTGGTCAATGTCAAACCCCCGGTCGTGTCTGGAAAGGCAAGAAGATGGCGGGTCACATGGGCGCCGAGCAAGTTACTACTCAGAAACTGGAAGTCGTTCGTGTCGACGCAGAGCGTAATCTGCTGTTGATCAAGGGCGCTGTACCCGGTGCTCCTGGTGGTGACGTGATCGTTAAACCTACCGTTAAAATTAAGCGGTAAGGCGAGGAGATTGCTATGAATTTGAATCTTGCAGCAGGCGGTTCTGTTGAAGCCTCCGAAGTTGTCTTCGGTCGTGATTTCAATGAAGCGCTTGTACATCAAGTTGTAAACGCCTATCTGGCGGGTGCCCGTCAAGGTACTCGTAAGCAGAAGACTCGCTCTGAAGTGAGTGGTGGCGGACGTAAGCCCTGGCGTCAGAAGGGCACAGGTCGTGCACGTGCTGGTACTATCCGTAGCCCAATTTGGGTTGGCGGTGGTCGTGCTTTTGCTGCTCGTCCTCAGGACCACAGTCAAAAAGTTAACCGCAAAATGTACCGTGCAGCAATGCAATGCATTTTGGCTGAACTGGTACGCCAAGAGCGTCTGGTTGTCGTCGAAGAGTTTGCTATTGCAGAAGCTAAGACTAAGGCCATGGTTGCTAAGCTAGCTGAGCTGAATGTAGCTGATGCGCTTGTGGTAACTGAAGCTGTAGAAACAGATCTATATCTGGCGGCTCGCAACATTCCTAAGATAGACGTTGTTGACGCTTCTGGTGTTAACCCTGTTTCTTTGGTTGCTAGCGAGAAGGTTGTCATGACCGTTGGCGCTCTGAAGAAGATCGAGGAGATGCTGTCATGAACCAAGAACGTATCTACAAAGTATTGCTAGGTCCTCATATTTCTGAGAAAGCTACTATCGTTGCTGATGACGGTGGTCAGGTTGTATTTCGCGTTGCTGCGGATGCGACCAAGCCAGAAATTAAGAAGGCTGTTGAGCAGTTGTTTGAAGTGAAAGTGGCTTCTGTTCGAGTATTAAACGCCAAGGGCAAAACCAAGCGTACTCGCTTTGGTATGGGTCAGCGCGACAATATTCGTAAGGCGTATGTGCGTCTGGCTGAAGGTCACGACATCGATTTCATCGGTGAGGCGTAAGGAGAAATACCATGGCTGTAGTTAAGTGCAAACCAACTTCTCCTGGTCGTCGTCACGTCGTTAAAGTCGTGCACGCTGATCTGCACAAAGGTAAGCCATATGCGCCTTTGTTAGAGAAGAAGTCCAAGTCTGGCGGTCGTAATAATAACGGCCGTATCACTACCCGTCACATCGGTGGTGGTCATAAGCAGCACTATCGTGTAATTGATTTCAAGCGCAATAAGGACGGCATTCCTGCTGTTGTTGAGCGTCTGGAATACGATCCAAACCGTACCGCTAACATCGCTTTGTTGAAGTATGCGGACGGTGAACGTCGTTACATCATCGCTGCCAAAGGCATGAAAGCAGGTGATCAGGTTGTATCTGGTGCAGAAGCACCGATCAAGTCTGGTAACTGCATGCCTCTGCGCAATATCCCACTGGGTAGCATGGTGCACTGCGTTGAAATGAAAGCTGGTAAAGGCGCGCAAATCGCTCGTTCCGCTGGTGCTGCTGTACAGTTGGTAGCCCGCGAAGGTGATTATGCGACACTGCGTCTACGTTCCGGCGAAATGCGTAAGATTCGCACAGAATGTCGCGCAACTTTGGGTGAAGTAAGCAACAGCGAGCATAGTCTGCGTTCACTGGGTAAGGCTGGTGCCTCCCGCTGGCGTGGCGTTCGTCCTACCGTTCGCGGTGTAGCTATGAACCCAGTTGATCACCCTCATGGTGGTGGTGAAGGTCGTACCTCTGGTGGCCGTCATCCAGTATCTCCATGGGGTACGCCTACTAAGGGTTATAAGACCCGTAGTAACAAGCGCACGGACAAGTTGATTGTTCGTCGCCGTAACGCTAAATAATTAAGAGGAAACGGCTGTGCCACGTTCACTAAAGAAAGGTCCTTTTATTGACCTTCATTTGATGAAAAAGGTTGAGGCTGCAGTTGAGAGCAATGACCGAAAGCCAATTAAGACTTGGTCTCGTCGCTCCACGATCTTCCCGAACTTTGTCGGGTTGACGATTGCAGTCCATAACGGACGCCAACACGTACCTGTCTTCGTTAGCGAAGATATGGTTGGGCATAAACTCGGCGAATTTGCCGCTACACGTACCTATAAGGGACATGCAGCGGACAAGAAAGCCAAGCGTTAAAGGAGATAATGATGGAAATCACTGCAAAGCACGTTGGTGCTCGTATCTCCGCCCAGAAAGCGCGTTTGGTTGCTGATCAAATTCGCGGCAAGCGAGTAGATGAAGCTCTGAATATTCTAGCCTACAGCCCTAAGAAAGGTGCTGATTTGGTGAAGAAAGTTTTGGACTCAGCTATCGCTAATGCTGAACATAATAACGGCCTAGATGTCGACGAGTTGATGGTTTCTACCATTTTCGTTGACGAAGGTATGACCATGAAGCGTATCAAGCCACGTGCCAAAGGCCGTGCGGATCGTATCCTGAAGCGCTCTTGTCATATCACCGTGAAAGTCGCTGAAATTTAGGAGTTACCATGGGTCAAAAAGTACATCCAACAGGTATCCGTCTAGGTATCGTTAAAGATCATACCTCTACATGGTATGCATCTCGAGCTACCTATGCGAAAAACTTGTTGCAGGATCTGAAGGTTCGTGAGTTCCTGGAAAAGCGTCTTGAGCGCGCTTCTGTGAGCCGTATCGACATCGAACGTCCTGCGCAAAACGCACGCATCACTATACACACCGCTCGTCCTGGTATTGTTATCGGTAAGAAAGGTGAAGATGTAGAGAAGCTGCGTACTGAGTGTTCTAAGATGATGGGTGTGCCTGTGCACATCAACATCGAAGAGATTCGTAAGCCAGAACTGGACGCCAAGCTAGTTGCACAAAGTGTTGCTAGTCAGCTGGAGCGTCGTGTGATGTTCCGTCGCGCTATGAAGCGTGCGGTACAGAACGCAATGCGTCTGGGTGCCAAGGGCATCAAGATTCAGTTAGGTGGTCGTCTGGGCGGAGCTGAGATCGCTCGTACAGAATGGTATCGTGAAGGCCGTGTGCCTCTACATACCTTGCGTGCCGACATCGATTACGCTACATATGAAGCTGCTACTACGTACGGCATCATTGGCGTTAAAGTGTGGATTTTCAAAGGTGAAATCCTGGGTGGTATCGACGAAGTTCGTGCTACCAAGGGCGACACCAAGAAGAAAGCTAAGTAGGGGATACGTCAATGCTGCAACCTAAGCGTATGAAGTTCCGCAAAATGCATAAAGGCCGCAATCGTGGCTTAGCGCATCGCGGAAGTAAAGTTAGCTTTGGCGAATTCGGATTAAAGGCCACTGGTCGTGGTCGTATAACTGCCCGTCAAATTGAAGCGGCTCGTCGTACTATGACGCGTCACATCAAACGTGGTGGTAAAATCTGGATCCGCATTTTCCCGGACAAGCCGATTACTCAAAAGCCTCTTGAAGTTCGTCAAGGTAAAGGTAAGGGTAACGTTGAATACTGGGTAGCCCAGATTCAGCCAGGCAAAGTCCTGTTTGAAATGGAAGGTGTTTCTGAGAGTTTGGCCAGCGAAGCGTTTGCTTTGGCTGCTGCCAAGTTACCTCTGGCCACCACTTTTGTTAAGCGGACGGTGATGTAATGAATACTACAGAATTGCGTGAAAAGTCTGTTGACGAATTGCAAGCTCAATTGCTGGACCTGTTAAAGGATCAGTTTAATTTGCGCATGCAAAAGGCTTCAGGCCAACTGGCTCAGTCTCACTTGTTGGGACAGGCGCGTCGCGATATCGCCCGCGTAAATACCATTCTGAACGAAAAGGCAGGTAACTGATATGACGGCAACTGAACAGCCTCGTATGGCCACCGGCCGCGTAGTTAGTGACAAGATGGACAAGTCCATTACGGTACTGATTGAGCGTCGAGTAAAGCACCCTATTTATCACAAGTATGTTAAGCGCTCTACTAAGCTGCATGCTCATGATGAAAACAATGAGTGTAAGATGGGCGACCTGGTTACAATTAGTGAAACGCGTCCAATTTCCAAAACCAAGTCTTGGGCTTTGGTAAAGATTGAAGAAAGCGCAGCAAAGGTGTAAAATACCCGCCTTTGCTCCAGGGGATACCGATTTTTGGTCGAAAATTGGTTAAAAAATAAGCAGTTATGCTGTTTTTGACTGATCGAAGCGAAAAATCGGCCCATTAAGTTTGGAGTAAACCATGATTCAAACAGAATCTATGCTTGATGTTGCTGATAACAGCGGCGCCAAGCGAGTGCAGTGCATCAAGGTTCTTGGCGGTTCTCACCGTCGTTACGCCGGTATCGGTGACGTGATTAAAATTACTGTTAAGGAAGCGATTCCACGCGGTAAGGTTAAGAAAGGTCAGGTACTGAAAGCCGTAGTAGTACGTACCCGTAAAGGTGTTCGTCGTCCGGATGGTTCTATCATTCGTTTTGACGTGAATTCAGCTGTATTGTTGAATGCTAGCGATGCCCCAATTGGTACCCGTATCTTCGGCCCTGTAACACGTGAGTTGCGTACCGAGAAGTTTATGAAAATTATTTCCCTGGCTCCTGAAGTACTTTAAGAGACAATCTTAACTTTTGGCCCGCACTGGCTAAAAGGTTAAAGGGAAACGCTTTTATAAGCTCTGCCATTTAGGCATAACCCGATTTTGAGGCGCCCCTCTCTTATAGGTGAGGGGGTTGTCGAAATCGGGTTTTAGCGTAGCTAGGCGAGTTTAAGAAGTGGGTTCCTTTGGCGGTATGAGGAAGGATGTAGGAAGGATAGAAATATGCAAAAAATCAAGCGTGATGACGAAGTCATCGTGATCGCTGGTAGAGACAAGGGCAAGCGCGGCACTATCGTTAAGGTTCTTGGCGATCGTTTTGTTGTGTCTGGCATCAACATGGTGAAAAAGCACCAGAAGCCTAACCCGATGACTAACCAGCCTGGCGGCATCATTGAAAAAGAAGCACCTATTTCTGCTTCTAATGTTGCTATCTTCAACTCTGCAACTGGTAAAGGCGACCGTGTTGGCTTCAAGATTCTTGAAGACGGCAATAAAGTTCGTATCTTCAAGTCCAGCGGCGAAGTAATCGGCGCGTAAGGAGAGTTGAAATGTCAAGATTAAAAGCTTTATACAAAGATAGCGTTGCCAAGCAGCTCAAAGATGAGTTGTCGTTGAACAACGTTAACGAAGTGCCAAAGATTACCAAAATCACTCTCAATATGGGTGTTGGTGAAGGTATTGGCGACAAGAAGATGATTGAAAATGCCGTAGCTGATCTAGAAGCTATCGCCGGTCAAAAGGTTGTTGTTACCAAGGCTCGCAAGTCTATTGCTGGCTTTAAAGTTCGTGAAGGCTGGCCAGTAGGCTGTAAAGTAACTTTGCGCGGACAACAAATGTGGGAATTCTTTGACCGTTTGGTTGATGTATCCATTCCTCGTATCCGTGACTTTCGCGGTATGAACCCGAAGTCCTTTGACGGTCGTGGTAACTACAGCATGGGTGTACGTGAGCAAATCATTTTCCCAGAAATCGATTACGACAAGGTAGATAAGTTGCGTGGTTTAGATATCACCATTACTACTAATGCTCGTACTAACGACGAAGGCCGCGCCCTATTGGTTGCGTTGGGCTTCCCATTTAAGAAGTAGGGCGAAACCATGGCAAAATCATCCATGAAAGCACGTGAAGCTAAGCGTGCCAAAACCGTAGCCCAGTATGCTGTTAAGCGTGCTGCTCTGAAGGCTATCATTGCCGACGTAAACGCTTCTGACGATGATCGTTGGGACGCGCAAGTTGCTCTACAGAAGCTGCCGCGTAATGCCAGCCCTGTTCGTCAGCAAAATCGTTGTCAAATTACTGGTCGTCCACATGCGGTATACCGTAAGTTTGGTCTATCTCGTATTAAGTTGCGTGAAGCAGCTATGCGTGGCGACGTACCAGGGCTTAAGAAAGCCTCTTGGTAAAGAATAAGCTTCTTGACTGTCGATAGTGGCTGTCAAGGAGACTTTAAGTGACTGTAGTTGGCGGATCCACCGTTCTTCCAGTCACGCTTTTGGTAAGCAATTTTATTGCTGCACATAAGTTAAACTTTAGGAGCTCAATAATGAGTATGCAAGATACCCTAGCGGACATGATCACTCGCGTCCGCAATGCGCACATGGCAGGCAAAGAGTCTGTTAGTATGCCTTCTTCCAAGTTGAAGGTAGCGGTAGCGCAGGTCCTTAAAGATGAGGGCTACGTAACTGATCTGTCTGTGACAGACGGTGCCAAGCCAGCATTGACCATCACTTTGAAGTACTACGAAGGTAAGCCAGTAATCGAAAAGATTGTGCGTATCTCTAAGCCTTCTCTGCGTGTATATAAAGGTTCCACTAAGCTTCCTTCTGTAGAAGGTGGTTTGGGCGTAGCCATCGTGACCACTTCACATGGCGTCATGACCGACCGTGCAGCTCGTGCTGCTGGCATCGGTGGTGAAGTCATCTGTACTGTATTCTAAGGAGTTGTCATGTCACGAGTAGCAAAAAGCCCTGTGGCTCTGCCAGCAGGCGTGACCGCCACCCTAAGTGGACAGGCGTTGAATGTTAAAGGTGCCAAAGGTGCTCTAGACCTGGAAGTCCACGCTGATGTGGAAATTGACCAGGTTGATAATGAGCTGACTTTTGCGGCCCGCAACGACAGTAAGTTTTCCGTAGCTATGTCCGGTACAACCCGTTCTTTGGTTAATAACATGGTCACTGGCGTAAGCGAAGGCTTCTCCAAGACGTTGTTGTTGCAAGGTGTTGGTTATCGTGCAGCGGCTAAAGGTTCAGTTTTGAATTTGACTTTGGGTTTTTCTCACCCAGTTGATTACAAACTGCCGGAAGGTATTTCTGCCGAGTGTCCAAATCAGACGACTGTGGTTGTGTCCGGTGTTGATAAGCAGCGTGTTGGCCAAGCCGCCGCTGAGATCCGTGCCTTCCGTCCACCGGAGCCATATAAGGGCAAGGGTGTTCGCTATGCTGATGAATACGTTCGTCGCAAAGAAGCCAAGAAAAAGTAAGGCATAAGGTAGGTTTACGATGGAAAAGAAAATCGCTCGTTTGCGTCGCGCTGCTCGCGCACGCTATAAGATGCGTGAAGCTGGAACTAACCGTTTGTGCGTTAACCGCACTTCCCAGCATATTTACGCACAAGTAATTTCCGGCGACGGATCCCAGGTACTGGCTCAAGCCTCTACTTTGGACCAGAGCTTGCGTACTGATGCCACCAGCAACATTGATGCCGCCGCTAAGGTGGGCACTTTGATCGCTGAGCGTGCTAAAGAGGCAGGTGTCGAATCGGTTGCTTTTGACCGTTCCGGTTTTAAATATCATGGCCGTGTGAAGGCGTTGGCAGAAGCCGCGCGTGAAGCCGGACTGCAGTTCTAAGGAATATAACAATGGCTAACATTGAACAAAAAGACGGCGATCTGCAAGAACGCTTGGTTCAGGTAAACCGTGTTGCTAAAGTTGTGAAAGGTGGTCGTATCTTCGGCTTCACTGCTCTCACTGTAGTAGGTGACGGTAATGGTCGTGTAGGTTTTGGTCGTGGTAAGGCTCGTGAAGTGCCAGCTGCAATCCAGAAGGCCATGGAATCTGCACGTCGCAACATGATAAACGTGGATCTGGACGGTACAACCATTCAGTACCCTATCAAAGCTCGCCATGGCGCTTCCAAGGTTTACATGCAGCCAGCATCTGACGGTACTGGTGTTATCGCCGGTGGTGCGATGCGTGCTGTTTTGGAAATGGCTGGTGTGCACAACGTATTGGCTAAGTGCTACGGTTCCACTAATCCAGTGAACGTAGTACGTGCAACTATCAATGGCCTAAAAGCCATGAAGTCTCCTGAAGAGATTGCAGCCAAGCGTGGTAAGTCTGTCGAAGATATTGTGGGGTAATAGATCATGGCTAAAAAGATGATCAAGGTCACTCTGGTACGCTCTCCAAATGGCAAATTGCCAAAGCATAGAGAGTGCGTTAAGGGTTTGGGCCTGCGTCGCATGTGGCACACAGTTGAAGTAGAAGATACTCCTTCTGTGCGTGGCATGATCAACAAGGTTAACTATATGGTTCGCGTTGAAAGCGAATAAGGGTAATAGTTATGCGTTTAAATACTCTATCTCCCGCTGAAGGTGCAACTCATGCGCCAAAGCGTGTAGGTCGCGGCATTGGCTCCGGCCTGGGCAAGACCTGTGGCCGCGGTCACAAGGGTCAGAAGTCCCGTTCAGGTGGCTCTGTTAAGCCAGGTTTTGAAGGCGGTCAGATGCCTTTACAACGCCGTTTGCCTAAGTTCGGTTTCACTTCTCGCAAGGCAGCTTTTGTTGCTGAAGTGCGTTTGAGCGAGCTGGCAAAGGTTGGCGCTGACGTTGTCGATTTGGCTGCTTTAAAAGCGGCTGACATCGTCAACGAAAGCATGAAGGAAGCCAAAGTGATTCTTAGTGGCGAAATTACCAAGGCAGTTACTGTCAAAGGTATGCGTGTAACTAAGGGCGCTCAGGCAGCTATCGAAGCTGCTGGTGGTAAAGTCGAGGCATAGTATGGCAAAGCAAGGTATGAATCCAGGTGCAAAACAAAGTGGTCTAGGAGAGCTATGGGCTCGCTTACGCTTCGTGTTGATCGCTATTCTGGTATATCGTATCGGGGCTCACATCCCTGTTCCAGGTATCAATCCCGACCGCCTTGCCGCTATGTTCGAGCAAAACCAAGGCACTATCTTGAGCATGTTCAACATGTTCTCAGGTGGTGCTTTGGAACGCATGAGTATCTTGGCATTAGGCATTATGCCTTACATTTCTGCCTCGATTATCATGCAGCTGATGACTGTGGTAAGCCCGCAGTTGGAGCAGCTGAAGAAAGAAGGTGAAGCTGGCCGACGAAAGATTAGTCAATATACCCGCTACGGCACGGTATTATTAGCGACTGTGCAGTCTTTTGCTATGGCGGTAGGTTTAGCGGGGCAAGGAATTGCCTTTAGCGCTGACCTCAGCTTTTATTTCGTTGCAGTTGTCACCTTAGTGTCCGGCGCTGTATTCCTCATGTGGCTTGGTGAACAAGTTACTGAAAAGGGAATTGGCAACGGCATCTCAATACTCATCTTTGCAGGGATTGTGGCTGGTTTACCAGGTGCAATCGGTCAATCGTTCGAAGCAGCCCGTCAGGGCGATTTGAACATTATCGCCCTGCTGGCTATTGCTGTACTAGCCGTCGCTACTGTCGCCTTTGTGGTGTTCATGGAGCGCGGACAGCGTCGCATCACCGTTAATTATGCCAAGCGTCAGCAAGGCAATAAGGTATTTGCGGCCCAGTCTAGTCATTTGCCATTGAAGGTGAATATGGCGGGGGTTATTCCGCCTATTTTTGCATCGGCCATTTTGCTTTTGCCTGCGTCTATCGGGCAATGGTTTGGTCAAGCAGATAGCATGCAGTGGGTTCAGGACGTGTCTTTGGCGTTAGCGCCAGGCCAACCGCTGTATATTCTGTTATTTGCAATTAGTGTTGTATTCTTCTGTTTCTTCTATACCGCTTTGGTCTTTAACCCAAAAGACGTTGCGGATAATTTAAAGAAGTCTGGAGCATTTGTGCCAGGCATTCGCCCAGGTGAACAAACAGCGCGTTATATCGATACCGTCCTAGGTCGTTTGACGTTGTTTGGTGCGCTCTACATTACTGGTGTTTCGCTAATGCCTCAGTTTTTAGTAGTCGCATGGAACGTGCCGTTTTACTTTGGTGGTACATCTTTGTTGATTGTTGTGGTTGTGGTCATGGATTTCATGTCCCAAGTACAGTCTCACTTGATGTCTCATCAGTATAGTTCCCTGATGAAAAAGTCGAATTTGAAGGGTAATGGCGGCCTAATAGGCTAAGCCTTCCCGCAAAAGGAGTTCGAAATGAAAGTACGTGCATCTGTTAAAAAAATGTGCCGTAACTGCAAAATCGTACGTCGCAATGGTTCTGTACGGGTTATCTGTAAAGTAGAACCTCGTCATAAGCAACGCCAAGGCTAAGCTTTAGACGTTAGAAAAAAAGCGTAGAATTAGGGGTGGTTGATTAAATTCATAAAACCCACTATAATTTCGCGCCTTTCTATGTGATGTGAATAATTTACGCCCCGCTATTGGTGGGTCGAATGGAGTGATTTGAATGGCTCGTATTGCTGGCGTCAATATCCCAGATAATAAGCACGCGGTTATCTCGCTGACTTATATTTTCGGTATTGGCCGTCCCACAGCTCAGCAAATCTGCGCAGACCTTGGCATCGAGGAAAGCACTAAGATTCGCGACTTGAGCGAAGAAAAATTGGATGAGATTCGCAACGTTATTACTAAGATTAACGTTGAAGGCGACTTGCGTCGTGAAATCTCCATGAACATTAAGCGACTAATGGATTTGGGTTGTTACCGTGGTCTGCGTCATCGTCGTAGCTTACCGCTACGCGGTCAGCGCACCAAGACTAACGCACGCACCCGTAAAGGCCCTAAAAAGCCTATCCGTAAGTAAGCTGTAAGTACAGGATATCAACATGGCTAAGCCAGGTACTCGTACACGTAAAAAAGTTAAAAAGCAGGTTGCTGATGGGCTAGCGCACATCCACGCCTCGTTTAACAACACGATTGTTACCTTGACCGATCGCCAGGGCAACACCTTAAGCTGGGCAACAGCAGGTGGTTCTGGTTTCCGCGGTTCCCGCAAGAGCACTCCATATGCAGCGCAGGTTGCAGCTGAGCGTGCTGGTAAGGCAGCGATGGAATTTGGTTTGAAGAACATTGACGTATTTGTTAAAGGCCCCGGTCCGGGTCGTGAATCTGCAGTTCGTGCCTTGAATGGTTGCGGTCTGAAGGTAGCTAACATTACCGATGTTACACCAATTCCACATAACGGCTGTCGTCCACCTAAGAAACGTCGCGTATAAAGGGGTAACAAACAAATGGCAAGATATATAGGTCCCGTTTGCAAGCTGTCTCGACGCGAAGGAACAGATTTGTTCCTCAAGAGCGGTGTGCGGGCATTAGACTCAAAATGTAAAGCTGAAACAATACCAGGTGTACACGGCGCACGTCGTGGTCGTCTGTCTGAATTCGGCACCCAGTTGCGTGAAAAGCAAAAAGTTCGTCGTATGTACGGTGTGCTTGAGCGTCAATTCCGCAACTATTACAAGGAAGCTGATCGTTTGAAGGGCGCTACAGGTACTAACCTGTTGGGCCTACTCGAATCTCGTTTGGATAACGTTGTATACCGTATGGGATTTGGTGCTACACGCGCTGAAGCTCGTCAGATTGTCTCCCACAAGAGCATTCTGGTTAACGGTCAAACAGTTAACATCCCCTCCTACAATGTAGAAGCTGGTGATGTTATCTCTATCCGTGAGAAGGCAAAATCACAACTGCGTATCAAAAGCGCTCTCGAATTGGCCGCCCAGCGCGCTGTTTGTGAGTGGGTTGACGTAGACGCCAGCAAAATGGAAGGTACTTACAAGAGTGCTCCAGAGCGTAGTGAATTGTCTGCCGAGATTAATGAGCAACTGATTGTTGAATTGTACTCTAAGTAATAATTGACCTCAGTGCACAACTAATAGGTGAGTCTATGACTTCAACCAACGATATACTGACACCGCGTAACATTGAAGTGCAACGCGTTAGCGATACCCGCTCTAAGATTATTCTTGAGCCTTTAGAGCGTGGCTTTGGCCACACTCTGGGTAACGCCTTACGCCGTATTTTGCTGTCTTCTATGACAGGCGCTGCCATCGTTGATGTAGAAATTAGTGGTGTTGAGCATGAATATAGCGCCATTGAAGGTGTGCAGGAAGACGTAATTGAAATCCTGCTCAACCTAAAAGGTGTTGCTATTACAATGCACGAAGGTAATGAGGCTGTCTTGACCCTGTCTAAACAGGGTCCGGGCACTATCACTGCCGCTGACATCCAGTTAAGCCATGATATCGAAGTGGCTAACCCTGATCACGTGATTGCTCATCTGAATGCTGATACCAAGCTAGAAATGCAGATTACTGTACGTTCTGGTACTGGCTACGAGCCTGCTGATGCTCGTTATCAAGCTGAAGATGAAACCCGCGCCATCGGTAAACTGCAACTAGATGCTTCTTTTAGCCCCGTACGCCGAGTGGCTTACGCTGTTGAAAGTGCGCGTGTAGAGCAGCGTACTAACCTGGATAAGCTGGTTATTGATCTAGAGACCAATGGTACTTTGGATCCAGAAGAAGCAATCCGTAGCGCTGCCACCATTCTGCAACGTCAAATCGCGGTATTTGTCGCTCTTGAGAACGACAATGAGCCCGAGGCGAAAGTTGATGAGCCGGAAGTAGATCCAATTCTACTGCGTCCGGTAGATGATCTGGAACTGACTGTGCGTTCGGCTAACTGTCTGAAGGCTGAAAATCTTAACTTTATTGGTGATCTGATTCAGCGCACCGAAGTCGAGCTGCTGAAGACACCGAATCTGGGTAAGAAGTCTCTAACCGAAATCAAAGACGTGCTGGCGTCCCGTGGCTTGTCCTTGGGCATGCGTCTTGAGAATTGGCCACCAGCCATTCTTAAGGGCACACAGTAGTCTTAACCGGATAATACATCAAACATAGTTTGATAAGGAAAATACAATGCGTCATCGTAAAAGTGGTCGTCATTTAAATCGTAATAGCTCGCACCGCAAAGCCATGTTCAAGAACATGTCTTGCTCTTTGTTCGAGCACGAAGTGATTAAAACCACCCTTCCTAAAGCCAAAGAATTGCGTCGTGTGGCTGAGCCACTGATCACTCTAGCTAAGGAAGACAGCGTTGCCAACCGTCGCCTGGCATTTGCTCGTACTCGTAGCAAAGAAGCCGTCGGCAAGTTGTTCAACGAACTGGGTCCACGTTATGTTAATCGCCCAGGTGGCTATATCCGCATCATGAAGTGCGGATTCCGTCCTGGTGATAACGCCCCCATGGCTTACGTAGAATTGGTTGATCGTCCAGCCACTTCTGAAGAGTAAGTTAGTAAGATCTAAAAAGCCCGGTCACTGTGCCGGGCTTTTTTGTGCCTGAAAGGTTACCATTAATATTTATTTGTTAGATATATCGAGAAATAGCTAACTTTTATTCATACTTGTAGTTTAGAAAAATCTGCTACTCCACACTGGATTTCTTAATAAAAACCTTTTACATTATCAGTATTACGTTTTTTTTGTAACTATCTATCATGCTAAGGATGGTGTATGCGTATTCAAACGGTTAAGGCTAAACTTTTCGCAGGATTTGCCATAGTACTATCATTAAGCCTCATCGCTGGTTTTGTTAGTTTGAACAATATGTCTGATATGAATCAACGCGCGCGGCAGTTGGTTGATGAGTCATTTAGCAAAGTGCAGTTGACCCAGTCGGCAAAGCAACAGTTAGCCACCATTCTTGAACAAGAAAAGCGCGTACTTCTGATACATGAGGACGCGCTTAAAAAATGGGAAGTTGAAAGTCTGCAAGTAAGTATTCAAAAGCTTGATGACATCATAATCGAATTGAATATCAAACAAGCAGATACCCAGTTAACCTATGAGTCAGTTACTGATGATGACACTTCTGGCCGTGCAATTGATAGTGACATAGGTGGCCAAGATGCAGGCTCCAGTGCCATCACAAATGGAGCTAGCCAACTATCGGACACTTCTGACGTCGCTCCTGATACACAAGACGGCGCGACCGATGGCCAAGAGAGTAGTCTCGAAGAAGAAATCCAAGCTCAGTTATTGTTAAGTCAATTCGAGCAGCAGTGGAAAGACTACAAGGATCTGAATGCTGAAATCATGCAGTTTAGTAGTTTGAACTCTAATGTTAAGGCGAGAAACTTATCGCGCGATATCTCGAGCCGCGCTTATGATTCATTGCAATTACTTATTGGTGATCAGGTTAGTTTGGCAGGAGAGCAGCGTGTTGAAGCTACCACGGCCTTCAATAATGCCCAGACTAACTTAAAACTATCCCTTGCACTACAAAATACACTATATAGTTTCGCTACTAAATCACGTGATATGGTAACCGATGATGCAGTGAACTGGCCTTCAGTAAAGCGCAAAATCAAGGAAATTGATCGACTTGTGCGTGAGCTAAGTGGAACCGTAGCTAATTCAGACATGTTCGTTGGCAACATAGTGAAGCTGTGGGATAGCATATTTTTGGCCTCTAATAATGCCACAGATGGGTCAGTATTTTTGCAGTTTAATTTCTATAAAATTGACAAACTGGCCAAAATTAGTCAGCAGTTAACCAACAGTAACTCCGGCACTGTATCCGACTCCAATAACAAAAAACTTAAGGCTGATCAGCGTTTGTTAATTGTCAATCGTATGCAACGAGGATTAATGGAATTGCTCCTTATCGAGCGCGCTCTGGTGAGCAGTGAGGCCGTATTTGACATGGAGATGTTGGTTGAAGACTTTGATGTTATTAAAGAGGATCTACTAAATGACCTCGAAAGTCTGAAGAAGTTACTTGATTATGGTGTTGTTCAAGCAATTGAGGTGGCCTTTGGTGGCTACGCGGCTGTGTTTGGTCAAATAGCAGAAATTAATATGGAAAACGGCAACGTTAATGCCTTTAGGTTGATGCAGAATGAAGGTACGGGTTTGGCAGCTAAAGCCAGCAGCTTGTTAGACCAATTAATTACCATGGAGACGGAGACGATGGCCGCTCAAGTGGCAGTATCAGAACGGGCAAGCAGTCGCGGTCGTACGATTGTTATTGCCTTGTTGCTGGGCTCTCTGGTGGTAGGTATTGGCGTGGCCTGGTCTATTATCCGCAGTTTGAATTCTGGCTTGTCTCGGCTGTTAAGCAGGGGCGCTGAAATTCAGCGTAGTGGCAACTTTGACTTGCGTATGAAGCTTGATCGAGAAGATGAATTAGGCATGGTGGGTAAATCCATTGATGTATTGCTTGCTGAGTTGCAGGCCGCCATTGGATCGGCTAATAATGTTTTGGGCGCTATTGCTAAAGGCAACTTTGATGAGCGTGTTGACGTGGACTTTCGTGGCGACCTAAAGGTCCTAAAAGATGGTGTTAATAGCTCGGCTCAAAGTGTGGATGAAACAATGCATGCTTTAGAAGATGTCATGCAGGCTTTGGCGGCATTTGATTTTTCAGCCCGCATGAGCGACCAAGTTAGCGGTGAGCTCAAGCATCAGGTGGACACTAGCATGGCCGCCATGCAATCGGCAGTAAATGAAATCCAAATGGTCATGAGCCAGGTTGCTCAAGGTGACTTTGAGAGCCGTATTGAGAGCCAGTTTGCTGGTGAAATGGGCAGCTTAAAAGACAATATCAATCTGTCTTTGGATCAGTTACAAGGCGCCATTGAAGAGACCTCAAGAGTCATGGGTTATCAAGCTGAAGGGGATTTGCAGGCCCGGGTCGACGGTTCCTATCGGGGTACTCTAGCTAGCCTCAAAGAGTCGCTTAATAACTCATCGGCCAATCTAGGCTCTACTTTGGCTGTAGTGTCCAAAACTAGTAATAGTGTTGCCACTATGGCTGACGACATGGCTCGCTCAAGTAGTGATATATCAAATCGTATTCAGGCTCAGGCTTCTTCGCTGGAGGAAACGGCGGCGAGCATGGAGCAGTTAACGGCCACGGTGGTAGAGAATGCCGACCATGCTTTACAAGCTGAAAAACTAACCCAAGATGCCGTATCTACCTCCGAAGCGACCAATGAAATAGTCAAACAAGCGGTTGGCTCCATGCAGGAAATCAGCGAATCAAGCCGGAAGATGGCCGAGATTATCGAACTTATTGATTCCATCGCTTTCCAAACTAACTTGCTTGCCCTTAATGCCTCCGTGGAGGCGGCACGCGCCGGTGAGCAAGGGCGCGGTTTCGCCGTAGTAGCCGGTGAAGTACGCACCTTGGCGCAGAAAACTGCAGATGCTTCAAAAGATATCAAGGGGCTTATCGAGGTTAATCTGGACCGTATTGATAAAGGCAGTAATTTTGTCGACCGTTCGGGCGAAGCCATGCAGGAAATTAACAGCTCCATGGCCGAGGTGGCGGAGTTTGTGCAGCGCATTGCTCGTGCGAGTTCTGAGCAGCGTAGTAGCATACAGCAGGTATCGGAAGCGGTTAATAGCATGGATACCCTGACGCAACAAAATGCCGGTAGCGTTGATCAGGCCGCCCAAACCAGCCGCATGTTGAACCAAGAGGCTCAGCAGCTCCAACAACAAGTCGGCCAGTTTAAGCTGTAGCGCGCCCTATAGTCTGGTAGAGGGCGAGTTCGCGATTGGCCAATGCCAGAGTGCGTTATAACATCGGCTTTAAGAAGTGCCCAGTGTGGGAAGCGGGGTTGGTGGCTACGTCTTCGGGTGTGCCTGTAGCTATAATTTGGCCGCCTTTGTTGCCGCCTTCGGGGCCAAGGTCCACGATCCAGTCAGCTGTCTTAATAACATCTAAGTTGTGCTCAATAACCACCACTGTATTGCCGTGGTCGCGCAGACGTTGTAAAACGTTAAGCAGTTGTTGGATGTCATAGAAGTGTAAGCCGGTGGTGGGCTCATCAAGAATGTACAAGGTTTGTCCTGTATCCCGCTTAGATAGCTCCCTTGATAACTTGACGCGCTGAGCCTCGCCGCCAGATAGGGTGGTCGCATTTTGTCCCAGGCAGATGTAGCTAAGACCGACATCCATGAGGGTTTGTAAGCGCCTTTTGATCATCGGCACAGCATCAAAAAACACCACGGCGTCTTCCACTGTCATGTTCAATACTTCGGTTACATTCTTGCCCTTGTATTGGATTTCTAGTGTTTCGCGATTATAGCGCTTGCTTTTGCACACATCACACGGCACATACACGTCGGGCAAAAAGTGCATTTCTACTTTAATAACACCATCGCCTTGGCAGGCTTCACAGCGACCACCTTTGACGTTGAAACTAAAGCGGCCGGGCTTGTAACCCCGTGAACGGGCTTCCTGTGTGCCGGCAAACAGTTCTCTAATTGGGGTGAAAATGCCGGTGTAGGTGGCTGGGTTGGAACGTGGTGTGCGGCCAATGGGGCTCTGGTCGATATCCACCACCTTGTCCAGCAGATCAAGACCTTTGACTTGATCGTAGGCCGAGGCTTCTAAAGTGGTTGCCTTGTTTAATACTGTGGCAGCCAGTGGGTAGAGTGTGCTGTTGATGAGAGTAGACTTTCCTGACCCAGATACCCCGGTGACGCAAGTCATAAGGCCTGTGGGTATTTGCAGGTGTACGTTTTGCAGGTTATTGCCCTTGGCGCCTAGCAGTTCTAACCATGCCTTGGCTTTGGGTTGGTTGCGTTTTTCTGGTATGGAAATGCGGCGCTTGCCGCTCAGGTATTGGCCAGTCAAGGAGTTGGGATTGTCCATTACCTCTTGTGGTGTGCCTTGGGCGACGATTTCACCTCCATGGACACCGGCTCCGGGGCCGATATCAATGACATGGTCAGCTAAACGAACAGCGTCTTCGTCATGCTCTACCACAATCACGGTGTTGCCCAAGTCACGTAAATGTATCAGGGTTTTCAGTAGGCGAGCATTGTCCCTTTGGTGCAGGCCGATGGAGGGTTCGTCTAAAATATACATAACCCCAACGAGCCCCGCACCTATCTGACTGGCCAAGCGAATACGTTGCGCTTCACCACCGGACAAGGTGTCCGCGTTGCGATCAAGAGTTAGATAATCAAGACCCACATTAACCAGAAAATCCAGTCGTAAACGTATTTCCTTGAGAATTTTTTCAGCAATTTGTCCTTGTTTTCCAGGCAGGTGCAGACTAGCAAAGTAAGCCGCGCTTTCCCCAACGGCTTTGTGCGTAACTTGTGGTAGGTTTAGTCCATCAATAAACACATGTCGCGCTTCTCGTCGTAGGCGAGTCCCTTGGCAGTCTGGACAAGGTTGCATGTTCAAATACTTGCCTAAATCCTCGCGTACCATATTAGATTCGGTTTCACGGTAGCGGCGCTGCATGTTATTAATGACCCCTTCAAAGGGGTGTTTGCGAGAGATTTTATCCCCACGGTCATTGATGTAATTGAATTCAATCTCGGTCTTGTTGGTGCCGTAGAGTACTAATTTTTGTATATTTTCGGGCAGCTCTTGCCAAGGCGTATCCATGTTGAAGCCATAGTGCTTGCCCATGGCTGTGAGTAGGCCGTAATAGTACATGGAGCGGCGGTCCCAACCGCGGATAGCGCCCTCTGCCAAGGTGTTGAGTGGCTGTTGAACAACTTTACTGGAGTCAAAATACTGGCGCACGCCCAGACCATCACAAGAGGGGCAGGCACCGGAGGGGTTATTAAATGAGAATAAACGTGGCTCCAATTCACTGATGGCATGGCCACATTCGGGACAGGCAAAGCGCGAAGAAAATACCATTTCTTCCGCCTTGTCATCGTCCATTGAAGCTACTTTGGCTAAGCCGTCAGTGAGGTTGAGGGCCGTTTCAAAAGACTCCGCGAGGCGCAATTCCAAGCCCTCTTTAACCTTAAAGCGGTCAACTATAACATCGATAGAGTGTTTTTTGTTTTTTTCCAGATCTGGTGTATCGTCCAAGTCGTAGAGTTTGCCATCGATGCGAGCACGAATAAATCCCTGGCCCCGCAGTTCATCTAGCGTGTGTAAGTGCTCACCCTTGCGATTTTGGACCACGGGTGCGAGTAGCATTAAGCGTTGCCCAGCAGGCAGGGCCACAACTTGATCCACCATTTGGCTCACGGTTTGTGCGGCTAGGGGCAAGTCATGGTCAGGGCATCGTGGCTCGCCGGCTCGAGCAAATAGTAAACGCAGATAATCGTATATCTCAGTGATGGTTCCTACGGTTGAGCGTGGGTTATGAGAAGTGGACTTTTGTTCAATAGAGATAGCTGGCGATAATCCTTCGATATGATCTATGTCTGGCTTTTCCATCATTGATAGAAACTGTCTCGCATAGGTAGAAAGTGACTCTACGTAGCGGCGCTGGCCCTCGGCATATAGAGTGTCAAATGCCAAAGACGATTTGCCCGAGCCGGATAAACCCGTAATAACTACTAGCTTGTCGCGGGGAATATCTAGATCAATGTTCTTTAGATTGTGGGTGCGGGCACCGCGGACCAGAATGGTATCCATAAGTTTATTTCGTCGGTATTGCAAACCTACCATTATAGAAGCTAGAGGGGTATTTAAGCAAAGCACCATTTATATATATTTTGCTATTTTGGCTTTTCAGATGGGTCACCTATGGCTATAATTTATCTCCCGTTTGATATTGAATAAATGGGGCGTAAATACACACTGTGATGACATCGAATTTGTACAGCAGCTTAACTAACGATACGGTAAGGAGAAAACCATGGCACGTGGTGTAAATAAAGTCATTTTAGTAGGTAATGTTGGCGGCGATCCAGAAGTTCGCTACATGCCTTCCGGTGGCGCTGTCACCAATCTAACTCTAGCGACCTCTGAGTCCTGGAAAGACAAACAAACAGGCCAGCCCCAAGAGCGTACAGAATGGCATCGAGTGGTATTCTTTAACCGCTTGGCAGAGATTGCTGGTGAATATGTCCGTAAAGGCTCCAAATTATATGTAGAAGGTTCTCTGCGCACGCGCCAGTGGGAACAGGATGGCGTGAAACGTTATACCACTGAAATCGTGGCTTCTGAAATGCAGATGCTAGACAGTCGTCAAGGTGGCCAGCAAGGTGGCGGTTTTGCCCCTCAGCAAGGCCAGCAAGACGGTGGCTTCCAGCAACAACAAGCCGCACCGCAACAGAACTATCAGCAAGCGCCCCAGCAGCAGGGTGGTGGAGCACCAAAAAGTACAACGCAGCAGCCGGCTCAGCAGCCAGGTGGCTTTGATAGCGACTTTGACGACGATATTCCATTCTAGACAACGTTTTATGTAAAACGTAATGTTTGAATAATATGTTGATATCAAGTCTCTGTAACCAGGGGTTTTTTTTTTGAAGCCCTGTGAAAATAGCCCTGTTATCACCGGGCTTTGTGGCTCATAAAGCCCACTAATTGCACAATATTGACAGTTTTCTGAGGTAGGAACGGTATGGTTTGATGATTCAGGCCATAATCCCGCAGGCTGTTTATTAGCAAATAATGAAGTGCAAAAGCTGGCTTTCTGCCTTGTTTTTTGTACACTAAGTTAGTCATTACAGCTACTGCGAGTACAAAAAAGTATGCAAACTATTGGTATGCTTGGCGGCATGAGTTGGGAGAGCACGGCCCTTTATTATCGCTCTATTAATGAGCTAGTGCGGCAAGCTTTAGGGGGCTTGCACTCGGCCAAAATTGTTATGCATAGTGTCGATTTTCACACTATTGAAGCCTTGCAAAGGGCGGCCCAGTGGGACCAGGCGGGTGCCTTGTTAGGTCAGGCTGCACAAGGCCTTCAACAAGCAGGTGCGGATTTTATTATCATCTGCACTAATACAATGCATCGGGTTGCGCCACAAATTAGCCATCATATTGATATCCCTATTTTGCATTTGGCGGATGCTACAGCGGCGCGCCTGAAACAGGCTGGCTTTGACAGTGTAGGGCTATTGGGCACGGCCTATACTATGGAACAGGATTTTTATATACAGCGCATCGAGGCGCAAGGTATACAGGTTGTTGTCCCCAGTTCGGCCGAGCGTGATGAGGTGAGTCGCATCATATTTTCTGAGTTATGTGTTGGCGTAGTTACCACGTCATCACGCCATTACTATGTGCAGGTCATTGAGTCCATGGGGCGGCAAGGCGTGCAGGCAGTGATTCAAGGGTGCACTGAAATTGCCTTGCTGGTGCAGCCACGGCACACGCACATGCCCTTGTTCGATACCACACTTATTCATGCTGAAGAGGCAGTAAAGCGGGCTTTGGCATGACCAATTTATTGATTATTAAGGTGGCTATTACTATGGGTGCAGTCATTGGCTTAAGCTTGCTGGCTGAACGTGTTAGTGCCCGCTTAGCAGGTTTGTTGGCAGGCTACCCTCTAGGTATTGCCATTGTGCTGGGTTTTATTGGCTTGGAGCAGGGGGTGGTGTTCGCATCTGAGGCGGCTGTTTATGCCATTGTCGGTTTAAGTGCTAATGTGCTCTTAGCCTTGGTTTATTGGCGTCTGGCAGGCCCAGCTAAACGTCTAGTCAACGTGTTATGGGCTGGCGTGGTGGCGATTGTAGCTTTTCTCTCTCTGGCCGCCTTGCTGCAGCCTTTGGCAGGCCACATTGGCTTAGCCATACCGATCACCTTGTTGTCGATAGGACTGGCAATACACAAGGTCAAAACATTGCCTATTACAAGTGTACGAGGCCGATCAAAAATTGGTTTTGCTGATATGTTGGTCAGAGCCGCTATTGCTACCGTGACGGTGTTACTGATTACGGGTCTGGCGGCATTAATAGGGCCAGCTTGGGCGGGTTTGCTGGCTGGTTTTCCTGTGGTGGCTTTCCCGTTATTTTTAATCTTGCACTACCACTATGGACCTGAGTTGCTCACCTTGAGCATTAAGGCTTACCCCATGGGGTTGTTGTCTTTGCTGATCTACACCACTAGTGTGGCATTGAGTTACCCGCTGTGGGGTTTGTTGTGGGGTACGTTACTGGGGTTTGTGTGCGCTACCTTGTACCTTTTGCTATTGCAGGTTGTTAAGTACAAGCGTTAGGACCTAAGCAGGCTGTCAACTTCTCTAAATCTGCCATGAGTGCTACCAAATTTAAGTATTGGTCCTAGTAGTATGGGAGAGTTTAGCGGCGATGCCTTTGAGGTAAAAAATCCACAATAGTCAGTCCCAGTAGTATCACATCTTGGCGGATCCTGACAGCGGCTGATATGGGTTTAATGGGTGTCCTGAGACTGTTGGCTAGAAAGCGCAACAGGTGGCATTTATTGGCTTCAAATATAGGCAAAGAATGCGTTCATTACCTTGTCAAAGTGTGGGTCAGTGTAGTGTTTCTAAAGCTTAATATTAACGCAGGTCATTTCTGCATTGATAGCGGTTATGATACCATTGGCGCCTTATCCGAACTCCTTAATACAGGCCAATGCATTGATCAAAATTCTAGTAACCGGTGCCAAAGGGCAGGTTGGTGCCGCCGTCTGTCAACGAGCATTGAAAATGGGCATGTCTGTGGTTTGGTTTGATGCCAAGCACCTTGATCTGTCTGATTTGGCGCAGATTCATACGTTGCTAGCTAAACATAAGCCGAAGTTTGTTATCAACTGCGCTAGCTACTCGGTGGTGGACTTAGCCGAGGCAAATCCAGAGGATGCTTATCGCGTCAATCAGGATGGGGCTGCTAATGTGGCCAGTGCTTGCGCTGACTTTGATGTGCCTATGCTGCACTTGTCAACGGATTACGTGTTTGATGGTGCGCAACACTTGCCCCTCAATGAACAGGTACCCGCTAATCCTGTTAATATCTTTGGCCATAGTAAATCAGCCGCCGAAGAACTGGTGCGAGAAAACTGCAAACAACATATTATCTTGCGTGTGGGGTGGATTTTCAGTTCAAGCGGCAATAATTTTGTATTACGAACCCTGCGTCAAATACGACGTCAGGAGCAGATTGAGGCGGTGGATGATCAGTTTGGTTGCCCCACATATGCGGCGGACGTAGCTCGCGTATTTTTAGCGATAGTGCAGCAAATTGATTGTGGCATTGATGTTTGGGGGACGTACCATTATAGCGGTGCTGAAGTGGCCACTTGGAAGGGGTTTGCTGAAGCCATATTGGCGGCGGTGAAGCAGCAGCCTACAACCATCGCCAACAAGGTTGTTGCTGTGAGTAGTGAAGATTGGCAGGCACCAGCGCCAAGGCCGGCTTTTACGGTACTTGACTGTAGTAAAATTTTGGGCACCTTTGGCATACGTCAAAGGCCCTGGCGCTCGGGTTTGGTAAAGGTAATTAATAGTTTAACTACGGATGAGTTGATGGCAGCGAATCAAGGCGAGTAAGTATCCTGATCGTGTAATTTCAAGTTATAATAGTGTTCTCTATGGAAGCGCCTAAATTAGGTTGTTTAAGTATATTATGAGCCAACAGTTAATTGATGATTTTGGACGTACGGTTGATTATGTACGTATTTCTGTGACGGATCGTTGTGATTTTCGCTGTGTCTATTGCATGGCCGAGGAAATGACCTTTTTGCCACGTGAAGATATTATGTCGATTGAAGAGATCGAGCTATTAGCGCGAGCGTTTACCGAGTTGGGGGTGCGTCGCATTCGCTTGACTGGCGGCGAGCCGTTGGTGCGCCGTGGATTGGTGGATCATCTGGCAAATATCGGTAATTTGCCAGGGCTAGAAGAATTGTTGATTACCACTAATGGCTCGCAACTAGTGCGTTATAGTAATGCCCTCAAACAAGCGGGTGTGACTCGCTTAAATGTGAGTCTGGACTCACTGCGCCCTGAACGCTTCAAGGCAATGACTCGCAATGGCAACATTAATAAAGTGCTGGCGGGTATTGATGCGGCAAAGAAAGCTGGCTTTAATCACATAAAGATTAATGCCGTGGTAATGAAGGGTAATAACGAAGATGAAGTTTTAGATTTGCTAGAATATGCCCGTGAGCATGAGTTGGATATTGCTTACATCGAAGAAATGCCCTTGGGTAATATTGATAGCCACGATCGCGCATTGAGTTTTTGTTCTAGTGACGAAGTCATGGCCATGATTAAGTCACGCTATGCGTTACATCCTATGACACAAAAAACAGCGGGCCCTTCGCGTTATTACCAAATGGTCGATAGCCCTGTGCGGGTAGGTTTTATTTCCCCCCATAGTCATAACTTTTGTGGCGATTGCAATCGCGTACGCGTCACCGTCGAGGGGCGCCTATTGCTGTGTTTGGGCAATGAACATAGTGTTGACTTGCTACCCATCATGCGTGCGGTGCCGGGGGCTATAGAACCGGTGAAGCAAGCCATTATTGATGCCATGCCGTTAAAACCGGAAAGGCACTACTTTGATTTAAACGCGGAACCAAAAATACTGCGCTTTATGAATACGACCGGTGGATAAATAAATTAATACTATGAATAGTCAAGATCCTTATGCCGATATCAGGCCCTATAACGACGAAGAGGTTCCTGTCGTAGTTGATGGGTTATTGCATAATGACGAATTATTAGATGCGATTGCCAACTACAAATTTCCATTTCTAAATAAATTTATCGGTTTTGCTTTGCGGCCTATTGTCCGTATGGCCATTGCTAAAGAAGTGAAGGACGTTACAGATATTCATAGTTGGCAAATGGTGGTGGGAAAATACATGCATCGCATGATCAAGTCCACCATTAATGACCTGACTTATAGTGGTGTTGAGCATCTCCAATCGGAGAATGCTTACCTATTCATTTCCAACCACCGTGATATTGCTATGGACCCCGCCTTGGTGAGCTGGGGGCTGTTTGCCAATAACCTGGAAACGGTGCGCATAGCCTTAGGTGATAACCTGCTTAAAAAGCCTTATGTTAGTGACATTATGCGGCTTAATAAGAGCTTTGTGGTAAAGCGTTCAGCGAAGGGCGTGCGCGAGCGCATGAAGGCCTATATGGACCTGTCCAGTTATATAGATGAATCCGTGCATACTGGTCACAACATTTGGATAGCGCAGCGCGAAGGACGCGCCAAAGATGGTATTGATGCCTCCGATCCAGCGGTGATGAAAATGCTCTATATGTGTAAGAAAAAATCGGGGCAGGCGTATACAGATTATGTGAACAGTTTGCATATTGTGCCGGTGTCCATTGCTTACCAGTTTGACCCCTGTGATCAGGCGAAAGCGAAAGAATTGGCGGCTTTGGCCACCAATGGAAGCTATACCAAGGGTGAGTTTGAAGATATATCCAGTATCGTAAAGGGTATAGTGGGTAGTAAGGGTAATGTCCACATTGCCTTTGGAGCGCCGTTGAGTGGTGGTGTGAATACTCCAGAGGAACTAGTAGCATGGTTGGATGCTAGCATTACTAAAAATTACCAAGTTCAAGACACCAACTACGCCGCTTTAGCCATGCAACAGGGTCAGAAACATGAGGCTGCCCATAAGCTAGAAGCACGCATGGCGGGTCTCGATAAGGTACAAAGTGAGCAATTTATTGCCATGTATGCCAACCCATTAAAGCGCCAACAAGAACTACAGGAAGAAGATTAGATGGCGGAACTTACGCATCTTGATAGTGCCGGTCATGCCCATATGGTGGATGTTTCTGAAAAAGAGGTATCAACCCGAGTGGCGCGAGCAGAGGCTTTTGTTGTCATGTTGCCGGAAACATTGGCATTAATCACCAGTGGATCTCATAAGAAAGGTGACGTGCTAGCTGTAGCACGTATCGCTGGTATTCAGGCAGCCAAGCGCTGCAGTGACATGATTCCCCTGTGCCACCCGCTGATGCTTAGTAAGGTTGCGGTTGAGTTACAACCTGAAATTGACCAAAATCGTGTGCGTATCACTAGCATGTGTAAGCTTAATGGTCGCACAGGTGTTGAAATGGAAGCTCTATGTGCAGCTTCCACCGCCGCCTTAACCTTGTATGATATGTGTAAAGCGGTTGATCGTGGTATGACTATAACGGGTATGCGGGTATTGGAAAAAATGGGTGGCAAAAGTGGCCACTGGCAAGTGGAGTCAGTGTAATGGTAAGTGTGCTGTTCTTTGGACGTCTTAAGGAAGAGCTGCAGTGTGCGCAAATGGAATTAGAGTTGAGCGCCTCAGTGTCCGTATCACAACTTAAGCAACTGCTAGTGTCGAGCCATGAAAGTTGGCATGGTTTATTGTCGGATGATCAAGTATTGGTGGCAGTTGACCAGGTCATGGCTACCTTGACTACTGAGGTCCCTGTTGATGCTGAGGTCGCCTTCTTTCCGCCAGTAACCGGTGGCTAATCATGTCGGCTATTCGTTCATCGCTGTTTTATATTTATCTCGTTTTTATTTCTATAGTGGCATCTGCCTTGCTGGTGCTGACGGCGCCAGTGGTCGGTCGTCACTATCGCTTTGTTTTTGTTCGATTTTGTAATTTGAGTATCATTTATGCCATGCGTTGGTTGTGTGGTATTCGTTTTCAAGTCGAAGGCAGGCAGCACCTAGACAAGAAACAGGCCATGGTTGTTGCTTCCAATCACCAGGGTGATTGGGAAACATTTTACTTGCTGACTATGGGCATACCGGTCAGCACTGTACTAAAAAAAGAACTGTTGTTTATTCCTTTTTTTGGTTGGGCCTTAGCTATGCTAAATCCCATTGCTATTGATAGAAAGAAGAAGTCCAATGCGCTTAAACAACTAGCAGAACAGGGTTGTGAGCGGTTGCATAACGGCATATCAGTATTGATTTTTCCTGAGGGGACGCGAATCCGACCCGGGCGTTTGGGGCCCTGTACTAAAGGCGCGGCCATGTTAGCCAGTAAAGCGGGAGTGCCCATTTTGCCTGTGGTCCAGAATAGCGGTTATTTGTCGCCACCAAAGAGTTGGATCAAGAATCCTGGCTTAGTGACGGTGCGCATAGGTCAGCCCATTGTGGCCGATACCAGTAAGCAAATGCACGAAAAGATGGTGAGCTGGCTGGAGTTGAACTTGGCTGAAATTGAATCTAAATAGTTGGTATATAGGTCAGGCTCTAGTCCGAGCCATTAAACAATGGTGCTAGCTGGTCGGATTGAAGCCAAACCAGCTGCACTCAAACTTGATTTACCAATCAATCAACATATCTTGTGAATACCAAACTTGCGTTGGTACCACCAAAACCGAAGCTGTTAGACATCACCGTGGTGAGGTCAATATTTTCCTGCTTTTCGGTGACGATGGGCATGCCACTTGCCCCCTCATCTAAATCGGTGATGTTGGCTGATGCCGCGATAAAGTTGTTCTCTTGCATCAATAAGCTATAGACCGCTTCCTGCACACCGGCGGCACCCAAAGAGTGACCTGACAAGGACTTGGTTGAGGTGACGCGTGGACATTGGTCGCCAAATACTTCTTTGACTGCTTTGAGCTCCTGAATATCACCAGCAGGTGTGCTGGTGCCGTGAGCGTTGATATAGTCGATTGAACGGTCGCCAATGGTGCTCATGGCTTGTTGCATGCAGCGTGCAGCACCCTCCCCAGAAGGGGCTACCATGTCATAACCGTCGGAGGTGGCGCCATAGCCAACTAGCTCGGCATAAATTTTGGCGCCACGTGCTTTTGCGTGCTCTAGCTCTTCAATTACCAGCATGCCGCCGCCGCCAGCGATAACAAAGCCGTCGCGGTTGGCGTCGTAGGCGCGAGAAGCGGTTTCTGGTGCATCATTGTATTTGCTGGAGAGCGCGCCCATGGCGTCAAACAAAACCGTTTGTGTCCAGTGCAGTTCTTCACCGCCACCAGCAAATACGACGTCTTGCTTACCTAACTGAATTAACTCCATGGCATTGCCAATACAGTGGGCGCTGGTGGAGCATGCGGAAGTGATAGAGTAATTGACACCTTTGATCTTGAACGGTGTGGCCAAGCAAGCGGAAACAGTGCTGCCCATGGTCCGGGTTACGCGGTATGGGCCAACTCGGCGTAGGCCTTTTGCGCGCATGCCGTCAGCGGCTTCTACAATGTTGGCGGCCGAAGCGCCACCAGATCCAGCAATCAGTCCGGTGCGCGCATTGGACACATCGTCTTCACTCAGGCCGGCGTCTGCAATGGCTTCTTGCATGGAGATATAAGAATAAGCTGCTGAGTCGCCCATAAAGCGCAACAGTTTGCGATCAATTACCTCGCTAAAGTCCATGTCAATGCTGCCCGCGACATGGCTCTTGAAGCCTTTTTCTGCGTATTCTGGCTGATGGCTAATGCCTGACTTGCCTTCTTGTAGGGATGTCAGTACTTCTTCTTTATTCTTGCCTAGGCAAGATACAATACCAATACCGGTAACAACGACGCGGCGCATAATAAACCCCTTATTTTTTAGTTTATAGCTTTTGCATTCGAAGGTATAAACTGACTAATTGTATTTTCTCTAAAAGACTTCTAGAAGTCTTCAGTGCTGGTGAACAGGCCTACACGCAAGTCTTTTGCGCTGTATATTTCTTTGCCATCGACTTCCATGCTGGCGTCTGCGATCCCCATAACTAGTCTGCGTTCAATGCAGCGTCTAATAGTAATTTTGTAGGTTACTTTTTTGGCTGTTGGTAATACTTGGCCAAAGAATTTCACTTCTCCTGCGCCTAGGGCGCGGCCGCGGCCTTTGTTGCCTTTCCAGCCTAGGAAAAAACCAACTAATTGCCACATGGCATCTAGGCCTAGGCAGCCTGGCATCACAGGGTCCGTTGGGAAGTGACAGTCAAAAAACCAAAGGTCGGGTGTGATATCCAGTTCTGCAATGATTTCACCCTTGTCGAATTCTCCGCCAGTAGCAGAGATGTGAGTGATGCGGTCCATCATTAACATGTTGCCCACTGGAAGGCGGGCATTACCTAGACCAAACATTTCACCATAGCCACAGGATAAAAGTTCGTCACGATTAAAAGAAGAGGGCTTGCTCATCAGTGATTTCCATATTGCCTAATCAAAGCGCTAGATTATACCAGCAATCGGTGTGCGATGCTGTTTTTTAGCTATTCACTTTAGGTGGGGTTAGTTTTGGCGGTCAAGAGCCGTTTGGCAGATGCTAACCAAGCTTTGGCTGAACTCGGTAGGTGTTAAAATGCTCAGGGCGGAAATGGCTTTTTCGGTCTCTTTCTTAGCCATATTGCGAGTGTAGTCTAGGGAGCCACAGCGCGCAATAATGGTTAGTATCTGCGGTAACTGGGTGGTGTCGCCTTTGCGAATGGCCTTGCGAATTAGTAGGCGCTCGTCATCACTGCCCGTCGCCATAGCATGTATCAAAGGCAGGGTGGGTTTTCCTTCAGCGAGGTCGTCGCCAATATTCTTCCCCATGGTTAGCTGGTCGCCAGTGTAGTCCATGAGATCATCGACCATTTGGAAAGCAATGCCAAGGTGACGACCAAATAGTCGTAAGCCCTCAATCTCGGCGTCACTGGCATTGGCCAGTTGAGCTCCGGTTTTGCATGCGGCCTCAAACAGCATTGCCGTCTTGCCAAGAATAACGTGCAGGTATTCTTCTTCACTGGTATCCGGGTTTTTGGCATTGAGTAGTTGCAGTACTTCGCCTTCAGCAATGATGTTGGTGGCGTTGGATAGGGTATTCATTACCGGTAAGTTGCCAATCGCAACTAGCAGTTGGAATGCTCTTGAGTAAAGAAAGTCACCAACCAATACGCTAGATGAATTGCCCCACTTGTTGTTAGCAGTAGGTTTGCCGCGACGCAGATCAGAAGTGTCCACCACGTCGTCATGCAAAAGCGTTGCCGTGTGAATAAACTCGATGACAGCGGCCAAGGTGATGTGCTGGTCGCCTTGGTAATTGCAGGCTCGGGCAGAAAGCAGAGCCAATAAAGGACGCAGGCGCTTACCGCCACTGTCGATAATGTGCTCACCAATTTTCTCGACCAAAGGCACATTGGAGTCTAGGTGTTGAAAAATGGCCTGGTCAACTTGCTTGAAATCGGCAGCGACGGGCTTGTATAAATCGGCAGCTTGCATGATAGCTTGTGCTTACTTGCTATAGGAATGCGCAATGCTAGTGAGGTGCCGCTCTTATGTCAAGTTGGGTGGCGTCTAAAGGGCGGGATTTTGGGGTCAAATAGTCTATAAATTAATTGTTTTCTGACTTGTGTCATAAAGGTAAATTGCGTATAATTTCGCCCCCTGTGACTAGTCCAACTTTGGCTCCCTGTCATATGGCAAGCCTAGCGCCTTTTTGATTGGTGTTTAGGGGCGCTATTAGCAGCAGGCCTTTTTCAGTAGCCGGATTAGCACAAACTGGAGAGAAAAATGTACGCAGTTATTGTCAGCGGTGGTAAGCAGCACCGTGTAGAAGAGGGTGAAACCCTCAAGCTTGAAAAACTGAATGCCGAAGTTGGCAGCAACATCGATTTTGATCGTATTTTGTTGGTTGCTAACGGTGATGACGTTAAAATCGGTGAGCCCGTAGTAGATGGAGCCAAAGTTTCGGCTGAAATCGTGTCTCACGGTCGTGGTAAGAAAGTACGTATTATCAAGTTTAAGCGTCGTAAGCACCACTTGAAGCAAGCCGGTCACCGTCAATGGTACACCGAAGTTAAGATTACTGGCATTAGTGCCTAAGCGGAGGAGATAATCCATGGCTCATAAAAAAGCAGGTGGTAGTACTCGTAACGGACGCGATTCCGAAAGTAAACGCCTCGGCGTTAAGCGCTACGGCGGTCAAGTAGTTGCAGCTGGCAACATCTTGGTACGTCAGCGTGGTACCGCGTTCCACCCAGGTGCTAACGTAGGTTGTGGCAAAGATCATACTTTGTTTGCTACTGCCACCGGAACTGTAAAGTTCGAAGTTAAAGGTCCAAAGAATCGCCGATACGTTTCAATCGTACCAGCTTAAACATTCTTTAGATTGTAAAAAAGCTCCGTTCGACGGGGCTTTTTTTTTGACTTAAAGGCAGGCATTATCTTGTTTTGAAGATCGGGTTTTAACCAATCATCTAAGTGTAGGTCAGGTACCAGCCTGAAATACCATGTATTGGGTTTTAACCAAATATCAGAAGTTGTAGGTCGGGTTGTAACTCGACATCGCAGTGAGCGTTGGGTAACCCCTGACCTGCTGGCGGAGGAAATCATGAAATTCGTTGACGAAGCAAACGTCATAGTTGAAGCAGGTAAAGGTGGCAATGGCTGCTTGAGCTTTCGCCGTGAAAAATACATCCCCAAAGGTGGCCCTGATGGCGGTGATGGCGGTGATGGGGGCAGCGTTTTTGTCATTGCCGATGCCAATATTAATACTTTGATCGATTACCGCTTTCAACCCCGCTACAGTGCCCAAAATGGCCAAAATGGCATGGGGCGTGAGTGTACCGGAAAGGGCGGTGAAGACATGACATTGGTAGTGCCAGTGGGTACCACTATTGTTGACCGTGATACGGATGAGGTGCTGGGAGACTTGACTGAAGAAGGTCAGAAGGTGAAGGTGGCCCAAGGTGGTTTTCATGGTTTGGGTAATACGCGTTTTAAATCCAGTGTCAACCGTGCTCCGCGCCAGACCAGCAATGGCACCCCAGGTGAAAAGCGTAATTTACGTTTTGAGTTAAAGGTATTGGCCGATGTGGGGCTATTGGGATTGCCAAACGCTGGCAAGTCCACCTTTATTCGTGCGGTATCAGCGGCCAAACCCAAGGTTGCAAACTACCCATTTACGACCCTTACGCCAAATCTAGGTGTGGTAGCAATACAACAACATCGTAGCTTTGTTATAGCCGATATTCCTGGTTTGATTGAAGGTGCCGCCGAGGGTGCAGGCCTGGGCATTCAGTTCCTTAAGCACTTATCCCGCACGCGCATTTTGTTGCATCTTGTGGATATGGCACCATGGGATGGTGTGGAGCCGGCTGAGTCGGCACAGATCATTGTGCGAGAGTTAGAAAAATTTAGTCCAGCCTTAGCTGAACGCGAGCGCTGGTTGGTACTCAATAAGTTAGATATGGTGCCAGAAGACGAACAAGACGAACGCTGCCAAGCGGTGATAGATGCTTTGGACTGGCAGGGTCCTGTGTTCCGTATTTCTGCCATTTCCAAAGTAGGTACTGAGCCTTTGGCTCAGTCGATGATGAATTACATTGAAGACTGGGAACAGCGCATGGAAGAAGACCCTGAGGCCGCCGATGCCGAGGCGGATTTGAAGGCGCGTCTGGAAGAAGAAGCGCGTGAGCGTGTGCAGCAGCTGAAATTGGCCCGCCGCCAGCAACGTATGGCTGCAAAAGAGGGTGTGGATCTGGATGACGACTTTGATGATGATGATTATGACGTAGAGGTTGAGTACGTCTATGAGTAAACGAAACGTTGGCACTACTAGCCAACGCTGGGTGGTGAAGGTTGGCAGCGCGCTACTCACTGATGATGGCAAAGGCCTGGACACGCAGGCCATTGCGGGCTGGGTCGATCAGCTGGCTGGCTTGTGCACCAGTGGCGTAGAGCTGGTGTTAGTATCATCGGGTTCTATCGCCGAGGGTATGGTGCGCTTGGGTTGGGATAAGCGCCCCACGGAAGTGTACAACCTGCAAGCGGCCGCTGCAGTTGGGCAGATGGGTCTAGTACAGTGTTATGAACGTAACTTCGGCCGCCATGATAAACACACAGCACAAATATTGTTAACACATGATGACTTGTCTAACCGCAAGCGCTACCTAAATGCCCGAGCCACCTTACAGGCATTAGTAGGCTATGGTGTTGTGCCGATTGTTAATGAAAACGATACGGTTATCACCGATGAAATCAAGTTTGGTGATAATGACACATTGGCCGCCTTGGTAGCCAATTTAGTGGAAGCCGATTTACTGGTGATCCTGACTGACCAAGATGGTTTGTGCAACAAAGACCCCCGTTATTATAATGATGCTATCTTGCTGCATGAGGTGCAAGCTGGGGACCCTGATTTAGATGCCATGGCCAGTAGCAAGGGTGGCGCTTTGGGTAGCGGTGGTATGTATACCAAAGTGCAGGCGGCCAAATTGGCGGCACGTTCGGGTACCCATACTATTGTGGCTAATGGGCGCGAACGGGAAATTCTATTGCGTCTGCGTCAAGATGAGTTGTTAGGGACGCGTTTTACACCTGACCAAGAACCTCTTGTGGCACGTAAGCAATGGTTGGCGGGACACCTGCAGTCCAAGGGCGAAGTGTGGCTAGATGCTGGTGCAGTTAAGGTGCTACAACGACAAGGTAAGAGCTTACTTTCGGTTGGCGTTACCAAGGTTGTTGGTGAATTTTCGCGGGGCGAGATGGTGCAAATTAAAGACCCAAAGGGCACTGTGATTGGTAGAGGTTTGATTAACTACAAGTCCGAAGAAGCGGATAAAATCACTGGTGTAGCTAGTAATCGCATAGCATCGGTGCTTGGTTATGTGAATGAGCACGAATTAATCCATCGCGATAATTTGGTTTTGGTTTAAGCTGAATTGGTGTATAAAAAAGGGAGGCGAAAGGCCTCTTTTTTTATGCCTGACCATATATCCAGGTTTGTTGGTGGAAAATGCCAGAGTGAGAATAATGAAACAACAAGAACAACTGAACGCTGTGCGCCAGCAATGGTATCAAGCCTATTTGGCTGGTGATCTAGTCACCCTAAAAGCCATCGAGCTAGAAGGCTTCACTTATATATCTACCCTAGGTATCGAAGATACTAGTCGGCGTTACCAATTAATTAGCCAGCGTTTGGATGTTGGAACTTGGTTTCCCAGCACGGCTTACCGTGATGATGTGACGACCCAATATCAATTTCTTGCCGACACTTGTTATGTGACCGGAGAAGGTCGCGTGGTTAGTGCCCCAGGAGTGTCGCATAATCGCTACATGAGTGAGTTGTGGCAACGAACCGATGCCGGTTGGCGGATACTTAGTTTGCATGCCAGTGTCGTGCCCGACACTTAGTTAACAATATGTCGGTTCAGTAGAGGTGCAAAAGATGAACGACTTTGCGGCTGGTGCGGCCTACGTAGATCAGCAACTGGTGCCTATCTCAGAAGCGAAAATATCCCTTTTGGACTGGGGTTTTTTGCATTCCGATGCGACCTACGATGTAGTGCATGTATGGAATGGCCAGTTTTTCCGTTTATATGATCATTTGGAGCGCTTTTATCAGGGTATGGATAAGTTGCGCATGTCTATTCCCTACTCCCGTGAGGAGCTGACACAGGTTTTAATGGGCTGTGTCAAAGCAACAGGCCTGCGTGACGCCTATGTTGAAATGATTACTACGCGAGGGCAGCCCAGAGTCGGCTCTCGTGACCCGCGCACCTGCGGCAACCAGTTTTATGCTTTTGCTATTCCCTTTGTCTGGATCACTAAGCCTCAAACTGGGCTGCACATGGTAATAACTAGCCAACAGCGCATACCGGCAGCTTGTGTAGATCCGATGATAAAAAATTACCACTGGTTGGACTTGGTGATGGGGCAGTACGAAGCCTATGGCCGTGGTGGTGAGACCGCTGTGCTGGTTGATGCTGATGGTCACCTTACAGAGGGCCCTGGTTTTAATGTATTTACCGTGCAAGGCCAGGTGATATGCACACCCGCTAGGGGTGTGCTGGCGGGGATTACGCGCCGCACAGTGATAGAATTAGCTGCGGCCCAAGGCTATAAAGTAATAATGGGAGACCTTTTAGCCGGTCATGCTTGTGCTGCTGACGAAGTGTTTATTACCAGTACCGCAGGCGGTATTATGCCGATCACTAAGATTGACAGCCAAGCTATAGGCCATGGCGTAGTTGGCCCAATCACACAGGGCTTGCAGCAGGCCTACTGGGATATGCACCATGACCCAGCCTATTCTGTATGCGTTGACTATTGATGCCAATCGGTCTCAACCCTGAAGGTAGTGGGTGCTGATCGTCTTGTTCACCCGTTGCGACAAGGCGTTGGCAGCAACTGTACTATGTTGTCAGTGCGTGAGACTATGCGGCCTCAATTGGATAATCCCAAAGAAATAGTACAGTCCTGGCAAGTAAAAATAGTATTGTCCGTGACAATAAAGCCATATAAGGAAGCATCAGTATGCATAGATTTATGGAAAGAATGACTAGCGCCGCTAGTGGCAAAAGTGTTTTATTATTTTTTGTCCCATCATTGGCTGTGTATTTATTGATGATCTTATATACGATTCCTAATGTGGAGTCGTATTCGCCTGGTATGAAAATATTTGATTTATCACCCAGCGGATATACCTATGATTATGCTGTGCAATTGCTATCTACCTTAGGAAATGACGGCAGAATGGTCTACTTGAGTAGGCAGCTTCCTCTGGATTTCATCTACCCGGGCCTGTTTACTATTTCCTCATTCCTTATGCTGGCCTGGCTTTTTTTGAAGAGCAGTGATAAGAGTTCAAGGGTTTTCTATTTATGTTATGTGCCTGTTTTTGGGGGTCTATTTGATTACCTAGAAAATATTCAAGTGCTATTGATGCTACTAGATTATCCTGATATCACGGCAACGCAAGTTACTTGGTCTAGTGCTTTTACCATGCTTAAAAGCGGGCTGGTGATGTTGTTCTATTTCGTGCTCATCTTCGCCTTTATCCGATTATGGAAGACGCCAAAGCCAAGTTAAAACTGGCTCCCGTGGACTATGGGAACCATGTCTTTGATGAAGCAGTTGTACTTATGCAATTGAAAGTTGTGTCAGTCACACCTGAACCCACAAGTTATGGCTTACAACCCTCACACGAATAGCCTTAGTCACAAGTTCTTGCCCGAATAGGCAAGAACTTTGCTCTGAGTTCTGCTACATTGGCAGCGAACTCACATTAATTAGCAGTCAATATTAATGGGCATAAGTGAACGCAAAGGCCTGCTCCTTGCCGGGCTGATGATACTTCTAATTGGTTTAGTCAGTTGGGCTTGGTCACAGTATAGTGTGCTTAAAGAAGGCGTTACTAGCCATTGGCGAGTTGCTGGTGCACAGAGCGCTGTCTGGCAATCAGGCCATCATGCCAATTTGGGGTACACCGACCAAGAGCTGCAGTTTCAACTGGATTTCCCCGACAATTGGCAAGAACAATATCTGTTGGTAATGCCAGCCTATCTGGATCAGGTTGATGTGCGCTTTTTTGACGCTCAAGGGCAAGAGCTGGCCCATACGGTTAAAGGCGATAAAACCTATAATGAAGAATTAGATCACTTATATGACATCGATCAGTTGGCCTTTCAAGTGCCGGCCCATGCGATGAAAGCACAACTGGCAATAGTCTCGACGGAAACTTTGCAGGCTCAACTGCAAATGGTTGATAAAAATCAGCTGGCTGTAAGTGTTTATCTAGGCGTAGCGTTTAAGAGCGCGATTCTAATCATTATCGCTGTGGTGATGATGGCGAGTTTGCATGCCTGGTGGCGTTTAAAACAACTTCTCTATGGTGCCTTTAGTCTGCATCAGAGTGTCTGGTTTCTGTTACTTTTGACATTTAGTTACTGCATGCCTAGTGTCAGGCCCGACTGGGTGCATGCCAATGAGCTTATGTTTGGGGCGCTGGTTATTTTTACCACGACAACGGCGGCGTTGTTTCATTGGCAGTTACTGCGTCAATTGGTGCAGTGGCGTTGGTTGAACACGGTTTTTTTGGCGGCTGTTATGCTGGCCTTAACCAACCTTCTAGTGTTATTTTTGATTGACAGGCAGCTTGGTCTCTTTAGCAATTCTATCACCCTACTTGTGGCGACTCCTTTGCTGGTTATCGGTGTGCACAGTATGCGCCCGATCGATCGTTTGCGGGGATTTATACTTAACAAAATTAAGTGGGTATACACAACGTTTATGTTTGTCGTGGTGTTGGGTGTATTTTCCAGGCTGGGCTTAGGCTCTGGTGCGGTCTTATCTCTTTCGTACCTTTTGGCGCTGGTGGCTTTGTTGTTGCTCGGTTATATGTTGTATATTCGTGCCATTGTCATGGAGCGTCAAAAAGCTAGCGCACTCTCTCAAAGCCGTTTGCTGGTGGCTACTAATGATCAACTGAAGAAAAATCTAGAAGAGCAGTCGGCGCTATTGTCGATGCTTTCTCATGAGGTGAAAACGCCACTTACCACCTTGAAGTTACTTGTTTTTCGATCATCCTTGCGCAAGGAAATTGGCATTCAACTACGCAGTATTGAGAATGTCATTGATGATGTGGCTTTGATGGACCGCATAAAAAGTGACTTCGATTGTGTAGAGCAATTTGATATTGAGAAATTGATTCAGGGTCAGTGGCAAAGCCTTAGTGATGGCATGGAGCATGAGAAACATTTGCATGTGGATATTGAAGGAGATACGGGCATTCTTGGCAACCAGTTAGCGATGCAAGTGATCATAAAAAACCTTATTTCCAATGCGATCAAGTATGGTGTTGGCCCCTTTGTACAAATACGTTTTAAACGTGAAGGTGATAATGCTCGGTTGCAAGTGGAAAACTTGTGTAACGGTATACAGCCAGAGGAAGTGGGCAAATTAACAAAGAAATACTATCGAGCTAGTAATGTATCTGGTCTGCGTGGCACTGGGCTAGGTTTGTGGATATGCAAGACACTGAGTGAGGCCAACCAATACAAGATTTCCATCGCTGTTAAAGAGCGACTCTTTCTGGTAACTATCAGGTTGGTCTTATGAGCATGGCGCTCATCTACATCTGAGAATGTGATCCATATTTAGGGCGGGCAACTTGCTCTTTATTGCAGGATGAGGGCTTTGACTGCATGCTGTTTTATGACGCGGAAGAGTTACATGAACAGTGCAGTCGAAAATTGCCAGATTTGTTGCTAGTAGATAATCAACTGCCAAGAGAAAGTGGCTTTAGCGTCGCGGCTCGTTATAGTAAGGCCTTGCCTAGCATACGCATCATTATGATGAGCGTGCTAGATCAGAAACAGCATTTCACTCAGGGGTATGAAGCTGGAGCGATGTTGTATTTGCCTAAACGATTTGAACCCGAAGCGCTAAGGGCCTGTTTGCGAGGCGTATTTGATAACTCAAGGCGAGCCTATAGGCTAACTTTAAAAATGGAGTCTTGCCGACTGCATCATGCAGGTGGTTCGATTGCACTATCAGGGTCAGAAGCCAAGTTGCTCCGTTGTTTATCGCTGCGTAGTCCAAAGGTAGTGGAGTATTTTGAACTAATGGATGTGGTGGGATTTAATATGGAACAAAGTAAAAAGACCAGCTTGGAAGTGTTTGTGAGTCGTTTGCGTAAGAAGCTCCAGCCCATAGAAGGTCACAGCCTAGCAATCAAAAACAAACAGAATTTGGGTTATGTTATTACTGAGCCACTGCAGGTGATTTTCGATTGCTGATACGGGGCTTGCCGCATCAACTTGCCAAACCTATGTTTGGTTTTTTTCCAAACTCAGGAAATGTTCAATACCTATAATTTTGTCCTCTGCATGATGATTAACATAGATCACCGAAGTTTCACTGCTGGCACAAATTTTCTCAATCAGGGCCAGTACCAACTGACGGTTCATATCATCCAAACCTAAACAAGGCTCGTCGAGGATTAGCAGCGGTGGGTGTTTTACCATGGCGCGAGCGATGAGCAGTAAGCGTTGGTCGCCGAAAGACAGTTTTTGAAACGGAGCATCAGCACGGTCATTCATGCCTAATAAAGCGAGCCATTGGTCGGCGATTTGTTTTTGCCGGTCTGTGGCCTTGGTGTACAGGCCAATACTGTCATGAAAGCCAGAAATGATGACATTACGTAGGCTAATTTGCACGCGGTATTCCCATTGCAAGGCCGTGGACACATAGCCAATAAATTGCTTGATCTGCCAGATACTTTCGCCGTTACCGCGCTGGAAACCAAATACCAAAATGTCGTTGGTATAGCATTGCGGGTGATCACCAGTAATGATGGACAAGATTGCAGTTTTCCCCGAACCATTAGGGCCGCTTAGTTGCCAGTGTTGATTGGGCTGAATAGTCCAATTGAGCTGGTCGATGAGCTTGAATTCATCATACTTGATGGTCAAATCTGTTAGTTTTACCAAGGGCTGGTTAGCGGGCAGTTTTGCAATCGCAGTTTCAGCTTCGGCCTTGGGTATGGTCAGGTCAGTGGTTTTCAGGTGCAATAGTTGATATAGATTATCGTAAGCATCCTGGTCCTGGCGTTCTACCTGCATGGTTAGCTCACCAGCTTGCATATAAGCAATATGGGTTACAAAATCAGGAATTTCATCGAAACGATTGCATACCATGATGATGGGTATTCGTTCCACTAGACGCTCGAGATGGTTTTGCAGCATGCCCATAGTGGTCGCATCCAGACCGTCAAAGGGTTCGTCCAGCAATAACAATTGTGGTTTGCAAGATAGGGCGCGAATGATCATGACCTTACGTGATTCACCCGTGGATAGTTTACGAAAGGCGCGAGCTAATAAATAATCCAAGCCAAAAAGCGTTACCAATTGTTGCGCTGTATCGGGGTCTAGGCAATCAGAAAAGATAATGTCCCGCACGGGCGTCCCTTCACTGATAACATCCATGATGTCGGCATCGTCTTTTTTTCGTTCCTTGTCGATGAGCTCTTCTTGGGCTTCAAAAGACACTACGCCAATGCGTTCGGGAAGGCCTAGAATTTGGCCCGATAACCTATCTCCAGCACCTGCCAAGGCTGCAGCTAAGGCTGACTTACCAGCACCATTAGTGCCAGTGATCACCCAGTGGTGTTGGTCTTCGATGGTCCAGTTGATATTGTTCAGCTGAAAGCGTTGTTCAAAATCAACGTTGAGGTTTTCTACGACAATGCGCATGGGAATGCTCTTTTGTAGGTTGTGCTTCTTGTCATTGGTATGTTGGCTAGGTCACAAATTGAAGACAAAAAAGCCAGGGCTAGCCTGGCTTTATCTAATGGTTTATTGGTTAGAATTAAACAATCTTCTTCATGTCAGCCATATAACCACGCAGTTCGCTGCCAATGGCTTCCACTGGATGGGCGCGTAAGGCTGTGTTTACTTCGATCAAACGGGCATTATCAACACCCGTGTCGTCCAGCTCAAGGCCGCGACCAATGACATCAGTTTTGATGTCTCGCATAAAACCTGCCAATAGTGGCAAGCAAGCGTGATTGTACAGATAGCAGCCGTATTCGGCTGTATCAGAAATAGTCGCGTTCATTTCGTAAAGTTTTTTACGAGCGATGGTGTTGGCGATCAGCGGAGTTTCGTGCAAAGACTCGTAGTAAGCCGAGTCTGCGATGATGCCCGCTGCGGTCATGGTTTCAAAAGCTAGTTCTACACCTGCTTTAACCATAGCAACCATAAGAATACCGTGGTCGAAGTATTCTTGTTCGGAAATTTCAACATCGCCAGCCGGGGTCTTTTCGAAGGCCGTTTCAGCTGTTTCTGCGCGCCAGCCTAAGAGATTTACATCGTCGTTAGCCCAGTCTTCCATCATAACGCGGGAAAAGGTCCCGTTCATGATGTCGTCTTGGTGTTTGTTGTAAAGTGGGCGCATGATGACTTTCAGTTCTTCAGATAGGTCATAAGCCTTGATTTTGGCAGGGTTGGACAAGCGGTCCAGCATATTGGTGACGCCGCCGTATTTCAACGCTTCAGTGACGGTTTCCCAACCGAACTGAATGAGCTTGGAAGCGTAACCCGCTTCAACACCTTCTTCGATCATTTTGTCGAAGCACAGTAGGGATCCCGTTTGCAGCATGCCGCAAAGAATTGTCTGTTCACCCATTAGGTCAGATTTTACTTCGGCAATGAAAGAGGACATCAATACCCCTGCTTTGTGACCGCCAGTACCTACAGCGTAGGCCTTGGCTAGAGCCAAGCCCTCACCCTGAGGATCGTTGTCTTCGTGTACAGCGATCAGCGTAGGTACGCCAAAACCACGCACATATTCTGCACGTACTTCGGAACCCGGACACTTAGGTGCAACCATGATAACAGTCAGGTCGTCGCGTACCTGCATGCCTTCTTCAACGATATTAAAACCGTGTGAATAAGATAAACAGGCACCCAGTTTCATCATTGGCATAACCGCATTGACTACTGCGGTGTGCTGCTTGTCTGGGGTCAGGTTTAATACTACATCGGCACTAGGGATTAGCTGTTCGTAAGTGCCAACGGTGAAGCCGTTTTCGGTTGCATTTTTCCATGACTGACGCTTTTCTGTGATCGCTGCTTCGCGCAGGGCGTAGGAGACATCCAAGCCAGAATCACGCAGATTCAAGCCTTGGTTTAGGCCTTGGGCACCACAGCCAATAACGACCATTTTTTTGCCTTTCAGGGCTTCAACGCCTTCAGTAAATTCGTCCAAATGCATAAAACGACATTTGGCCAGTTGTTCCAACTGCTCACGTAGAGGCAGGGTGTTAAAGTAGTTAGCCATTGCTCACTTCCTATAAATTGGGTTTGCGAAAACAAAGCAGCCAGATGGCTGAATGATGCGTGTATATTACGCCTTGTTTTGCGTTTCGTAAATTGATATATGTGAGACGCTGCGTTTTATAATATGAAACAATTGTCGGCCTGTGTTAATATCACTGTTATGGATACGCGTAGTCTCAAATATTTTCTTTGTCTGGCAGATAATCTGCACTTTGGTAAGGCCAGTGCTGAGAGTCACATTAGTATATCGACACTTTCCAGGCAAATACGCCAATTGGAAAAGGAATTGGCGGTGACTCTGTTTGTGCGTGATAATCGCTCAGTCAAGCTTACCCATGAGGGGCAATTGTTCGTGCAGTATGCTCGAGATGCGGTGGGCCAGTGGAGCTCGATGCGTAATCAATTGGCGGCTTTAAATGGTGATTTGCAAGGTGAGGTGAGTCTGTACTGTTCTGTTACCGCGGTTTACAGCTTGTTATATGATTTGTTGAATGAGGCTCGTGAAACTTTTCCTGACATCGAGATCAAGTTGCATACGGGTGATCCGGATCATGCCATCGAGCGGGTGCTGGCTGGTGAAGAAGACATGTCCATTGCTGCCCACCCGCAGACCCTGCCAAGAGGTTTGGTGTTCAAGCCCATCACTTTTTCCCCCTTGGTATTTATTGGACCTGTCGAAGAGGCAAAGCAGTGGCCATTGCCCTGGCAGGCTTCTAAGCAAGTGCCCAGTGGCGAATTTGCCTCGGCTTGGTCCCAGGTACCCTTCATCGTACCAGAAGCCGGTTTGTCTCGTCAGCGGCTAGATGTTTGGTTTAAGCAGTTGTCCATTACCCCGCGTATTTATGCTCAGGTTTCAGGCAATGAGGCCATTGTCACCATGGTTAGCTTGGGACTGGGGGTTGGCTTGGTGCCAAAGATTGTGCTCGATAATAGCCCTGTAGCAGACCGTGTCGCGGTACTGCCTGTGCAGCCGCAGTTGCAGCCCTATCATGTGGGGGTGTTTGTTCAGAAGAAAAGTCTTAATAATCCTCTGGTCAAGGCTTTTTGGTCACTCTTACCTGAGTAGTGTGTTGCGTGATGGCTGATAATTATCAGGCACAAAAAAACCGGCCATGGCCGGTTTTTTTACACGTCTGTAATGTAAGATTACAGAGCTTTGATCTTCGCGTTCAAGCGGCTCTTATGACGAGCAGCCTTGTTCTTGGTAAAAATGCCCTTGCTGACACTCTTGTCCATTACTGAAACGGCAGTAGCGTAAGCAGCTTGAGCTGCTTCCTTGTCGCCAGCTTCGATAGCTGCGCTAACTTTTTTCAGGTATGTGCGTGCCATGGAGCGCAGACTTGCATTGTGACTGCGACGTTTTTCAGCTTGGCGAGCGCGTTTCTTTGATCCAGCGGAATTTGCCACGATCTGGCTCCTATTATCAATCAATTAAAAAATACAATTTTAAGGCGTGCCTTAAAGAGGTGCGGAATTATTCCTGTTTGTGCACCTTTTGTCAATGTAGAATGGCAAAAATATTAATGCTTTTCGGTATTTAATTGTACACGGGGCTTAATCTGATTACAAAATGGGGTAATATGCCTTATCCCCAATCCTATTACGCCACATTGTCCGCCGTATGTCATTAACTGAGACCTCCAAAAAGCCCGTGCCCGCCTCGTTTATGCGTTCTAGTATAGTGGTGGCTAGCATGACCATGTTGTCGCGAGTCATGGGTCTGGCCCGGGATGTTGTCATTGCTGTTGTGTTTGGCGCTGGCAACTCCGCCGATGCTTTTTTTGTGGCTTTCAAAATTCCGAATTTTTTACGCCGCTTGTTTGCCGAAGGTGCGTTCAATCAGGCCTTTGTGCCGGTGCTGGCTGAGGTGAGTAGCGAACAGGATCAGCAAGCGCTGCGTAATATGGTAGCGAGGGTGTCTGGCAGCTTGCTGCTGGTGCTCTTGCTGTTGACAGTGCTGGCGGTACTAGCTGCGCCGTTATTAGTCTGGATATTTGCCCCCGGATTTGCTCAGCAGCCTGAAAAGTTGGCCCTCACGGCCGACATGTTGCGCCTGACTTTTCCTTACCTATTATTGATTTCCATGACTGGTTTTTTTGGTAGTTTGCTCAACCACTCACGCCAGTTTGCTATCCCAGCTATCACCCCCGTATTGTTAAATTTGAGCCTTATAGGTGCTGCTTGGTGGTTGGCGCCCAAGTTGGCAGTGCCGGTGACAGCTTTGGCGTGGGGGGTGTTGGTGGCGGGCTGTTTGCAGTTGATGTTGCAGTTGCCGTTTGTTGCTCGCTTAGGTTTGCTGTCTTGGCCGCGTTTTGGCTTTGCTGATGGGCGTGTGAGACAGGTAATGAAACTGATGTTGCCAGCCTTGTTTGGCGTGTCAGTGGCGCAAATAAATTTGCTCCTAGATACGGTGTTGGCCTCATTGTTGCAGCCGGGCAGTGTGTCTTGGTTGTACTATTCTGATCGTCTTATGGAGTTGCCGTTGGGAGTTTTTGGTATTGCTATTGCTACGGTGATATTGCCTGGCCTTTCTCGTCAGCACGCAGGGGATGATCAGGTTGCGTTCTCTGCCACCCTGGATTGGGCAGTGCGAATGATTTTGTTAATAGGGATTCCTGCGGCTTTGGCTTTGTGGGTATTGGCCGAGCCCCTGTTGGCCACCTTGTTTCATTATGGCGCGATGCAGGAGCGGGATGTGCTATTGAGTGCTGCCAGTCTGCGGGCTTATGCGGCTGGCTTATTGGCCTTTATGTTGATCAAGGTGCTGGCTCCAGGCTATTTTGCGCGTCAGGACATGCGCACACCAGTGCGTTTTGGGGTGTGGGCTATGGCCGCCAATATGGTGTTTAACCTGTCTCTAATTTGGCACTTTCAGCACGTGGGCTTAGCCATGGCTACATCTCTGTCGGCGTTTCTTAATGCTGGCCTGCTGGCGTTGGGTTTGTGGCGTCAAGGCGTGTGGCAGCCGACGTCGGGTTGGGCCTTGTGGTGCTTGCAACTGGGGTCGGCTAATCTGGCAATGCTGGGGTTGTTGTTGTGGCTTCGTGCACCTGTCCAGCAGTGGTTGCAGTGGGGCTTGTGGCAGCGCTTAGAGCAGTTGGCTTTGTTGGTTGTTGGTGGCGTATTCTGCTATCTAATTGTGCTTCTGCTGGCTGGCGTACGCCAGCGTCACTTGCGAGGACATGAGACAGCATAAAATCATTTTTTTTCTTTCTGTAGGTCGCGTCATGCGTGGCTTTAAGTATATAATAAGCGGCTTTGTCGAATATTGATTTTTCATCTTCTAGTTGGTTGAGTATGCCTCCATTATGGAATTGATTCGCGGCCTATATAACTTGCGAGACCATCACCGTGGTTGCGTTGCTACTATTGGTAACTTTGATGGTGTGCATTTGGGGCACCAGCAGGTGCTATCGCAGCTGTGTGAACAGGCGCAGGCGTTAGGCCTGCCTAGTACTGTGATTGTATTTGAACCGCAGCCCTTGGAGTTTGTGGCGCCCAAAAGTGCACCGCGACGCATCACGCGTTTCCGGGAGAAGATCCGGTTACTAAAAGAACTGGGTGTCGAGCGTGTGGTTTGCTTGCGTTTTAATAAGCAATTACAAAACCTAAGTGCTATGGATTTTATCCAGTTATTGTTAGTAAAAGGCTTGGGTGTAAAGCACTTTGTGGTAGGTGATGACTTTCGATTTGGTCGCCAACGGCAAGGTAATTTTGCTTTGTTGCAAGCGGCAGGCGAAGATTATGGCTTTAATGTACAAAATACGGCCAGTTGTTGTTATGCCGGTACTCGGGTATCAAGTACCGCTATCCGGCAGGCTTTGCAAAGTCACGATCTGGCCGAAGCTCAAAGGCTGTTAGGCCGTGCTTATGATATTACAGGTAAGGTGGCCAAGGGACGGCAGTTAGGCCGCACTATTGGTGTGCCAACGGCGAATATTGGTTTACAGAACAAGCAGCCGGCATTGCAGGGTGTTTATGCTACGCGCATATTTGGCTTGTCGGACAAGGTATATGAGGGGGTGGCCAATATTGGTTATCGCCCAACAGTTGCTGGCTTAAAACCGCAATTAGAAGTACATATTTTTGACTTGCAGGCTGACCTTTACGGTCGCCACCTGCGGGTAGAGTTTTGTTCGTTTATACGTACAGAACAAAAGTTTGCTGGTTTGCCTGAATTGCAGCGGCAAATTACCAAGGATATTGTCGCCGCCAAAGCATTTTTTGCGGCACAAATACATTAGTAAATATTGAATAGTGAAAACACATGAGTGACCATAAAGCGACCCTGAATTTGCCCCGTACTGAGTTTCCTATGCGTGGCAACTTGGCTCAACGTGAGCCTGTTATGCTGAAGCGTTGGCAGGAAATGGATCTGTACAAAAAACTGCGTGAAGTTGGCCAGGGCCGAGAGCAATTTATATTGCATGATGGCCCCCCTTACGCCAATGGTGATATTCATATTGGTCATGCTGTTAACAAAATCCTCAAGGACATCATTGTTAAGTCAAAAACTTTGAGTGGTTATGATGCCCCTTATGTACCTGGTTGGGATTGTCATGGTCTACCTATCGAGCATAAGGTTGAGCAGAAAATTGGCAAAGCCGGTAGCAAGGTCAGTTACAGTGACTTTCGTGCAGAATGTCGCAAGTATGCTGCCAAGCAAGTCCAGGGGCAGATGGCTGATTTTGTTCGTTTAGGCGTGATTGGTGATTGGCAAAACCCTTACCTGACTATGCGATTTGAAACCGAAGCCAATATTATCCGGGCTTTAGGAAAAATCGTTGATAACGGTCATTTGGTCAAAGGCTATAAGCCAGTTTATTGGAGTGTCGTGGGTGCATCGGCTTTAGCTGAAGCTGAAGTTGAATATCAAGATAAGGTGTCAACGGCGATTGATGTACGTTACGCCATTGTTGATCAGGCGGCGTGGCAAACGGCACTAGGTTGCAGTGTGGCTAAGGCTGCCTCGGTTGCCATTTGGACCACCACCCCTTGGACGCTGCCATCGAGTCAAGCCGTCAGCGTGCATGCCGATTTGGATTATGTATTAGTACAAGCGGGTGATGAACAATTAATTATAGCTGAGACTTTGCACGAAGACGCTTTGCAGCGTTATGGCATTGTAGATTTCACTGTTATAGCTACGGTGAAAGGCAATGTTTTGGAAAATCTGCAATTGCAGCACCCGTTTGTAGCTGAGCGCCAAATGCCGGTTATATTGGGTGAACATGTTACTACGGATGCGGGCACCGGTTGCGTGCATACGGCGCCTGATCATGGTGTTGATGACTTTAATGTGGGTCGTGATTACGGTATTGGCACGCTCAATTTGGTTGACGATAACGGCGTCTTTACATCGGCTGCGGGTGAGTTTGCTGATCAGCATGTGTATAAAGTTGATGGCCCTATCGTTGAGCGCTTGCAAGCCAATAATGCGCTGTTATTTGAGGAAAAAATTACCCATAGCTATGCTCACTGCTGGCGTACTAAAACGCCTCTGATCTATCGTGCTACGCCCCAGTGGTTTGTTTCCATGTCAGAAAATGGCTTGCTCGATAAAGCCCTAGATGCGATAAAAGGTGTTAGTTGGCATCCTGAATGGGGCGAAGCCCGCATTGCCGGAATGCTTTCTGCCAGCCCAGATTGGTGTGTGTCGCGTCAGCGTACGTGGGGCGTGCCTATTACTCTATTCATTCATCGTGAAACCCAGGCTTTGCACCCGCGCACGCAAGAGTTGTTTGAATTAGTCGCCAAGCAGGTAGAAGAAAAGGGCATTGATGCGTGGTTTGATTTGGATGCCGCGGAACTATTAGGCGATGAAGCTGATCAGTACACCAAGGTAACCGATACCATGGACGTTTGGTTTGACTCCGGCTCTACTCACTATGCCGTATTGGCACAACGCGAAGAGTTGCGCTTTCCGGCAGACCTTTACCTAGAAGGTTCAGATCAGCATCGTGGTTGGTTCCAGTCTTCTTTGAAAACTTCTATAGCCATGCACGGTGTCGCTCCCTACAAGGGCGTACTGACCCACGGTTTCACCGTTGATGGTGATGGCCGCAAAATGTCCAAGTCCTTGGGCAATGTGATGTCGCCACAAAAAGTATGTAATTCCTTGGGGGCTGACATCATTCGCTTGTGGGTTGCCGCGACGGACTTCAGTGCCGAAATGGCAGTTTCTGATGAAATTTTAAAGCGTACGGCCGATGCTTATCGTCGCATTCGTAATACAGCCCGCTTCCTATTGAGCAACCTAGATGGTTTTACTCCAGCTGATAATGTGGTGCCTGTGGAAGACATGTTGGCATTGGACCAATGGGTTCTAGAGCGAGCGGCTCAGGTGCAACAAGATATTGAAGCGGCATATCATGCCTATAATTTCCATTTGGTATATCAAAAGTTAACCCATTTTTGTTCTCAGGATTTGGGCGGCTTCTATTTGGATATTATTAAAGACCGCCAATACACCACAGCAGCCGATAGTTTGGCTCGCCGCTCCTGCCAGACGGCCATGTTCCACTTGATTGAAGCGATTACACGTTGGGTGGCGCCAATTTTAAGTTATACGGCTGATGAGTTATGGGACTTTATTCCTGGTGAGCGGGCAGCGTCTGTACAACTAGAAACTTGGTACGCTTTGCCGCAGCCTGACCAAGCTAAGCTGGATGCGGACTACTGGAATCAAGTAATGGCGGTAAAACAGGCCATTAATAAAGCTCTAGAAAGTAAACGCGGCGATGGTGGCATCGGTGGTTCTTTGACGGCTGAAGTAACGTTGCATGTTGATGACTCATTATATGAACTGCTGTCTCGGTTAGGTGACGAGCTCCGGTTTGTGCTATTAACCTCGCGCGCCGACTTACAAAACGATAGCGCTGGTGAAGCCACTGACATTGAAGGACTGAGGGTAACGATTAAAGCCTCTGATCACAGTAAGTGTGAACGTTGTTGGCATCATCGTGAAGACGTTGGCCAGCATGCCGTTCATACAGACCTGTGTGGTCGTTGTGTAGAAAACGTAGAAGGTGCTGGTGAGGCGCGTCAATTTGCCTAACACACAAGTAACCAAGGTTACGGCCTGGCAGCGCCTGTGGCCTTGGGTATTGGGCTTGTGGTGGTTAGACCTATTGATTAAATATTGGGTCAGCGGTCAATTTTTGTATGCTGAGCGTGTTAATATATTGCCTATTTTTGACCTGACCTTGGTGCATAATACGGGTGCGGCTTTTAGTTTTTTGGCGGCTCAAGGTGGCTGGCAACGGTGGTTTTTTAGTGTTGTTGGGTTGGCCGTTGGGTGGTGGCTAGTGCGCTGGTTGCGGAATATCAACATCAATCAACAGGTGTTGTCTTATAGTCTGGCAATATTGCTGGCAGGGGCTTTAGGTAACCTTACAGAGCGCATCGTCAACGGATATGTTGTCGACTATTTGCTATTTTACTGGCCCCCTTATTACTTTCCGGCTTTTAATTTGGCTGACATACTGATTTTTTTAGGCGCTGCCGGCATGTTGCTGGATATGTGGTGGGGCGCGAAAGGAGATAGCCAATGATTACTACAGATTCTCAAGTGACCCTTCATTTTGCTTTGCGTACGGAAGCGGGCGAAGAGATTGATTCTACGTTTGGCGGTCAGCCTGCCAAACTAAACGTTGGAGACGGTAACCTATTGCCGGACTTTGAAGCGTGCTTGTTGGGTTTGCAAGAAGGTGATCATCAAACCTTTAGCATGGCGCCAGAAAACGCATTCGGGCAGCGCAATGACAACAATATCCAACTCATAAAGCGCCATCAGTTTGGTGCTGATGTGGTGCTGGAAACTGGCTTGGTGTTCAGCTTTTCTGATGCCGCCAATGGTGAGTTGCCAGGTGTTGTCAAAAGTATCAATGGCGATGATGTGGAAGTGGACTTTAATCACCCTCTAGCCGGCATGTCACTAGAATTTGAGGTTGAAATCGTGGCTATTGCGGAGGCTTCAAGTTAAGGCTGCCAGTCCGTGACCGTCAAGGTGGAAGCTTTTTTACCTACTACCGAGTGAGCAATAAGGCAGATTCACCGAATTATTCTATACTGATAGACAGCATTAGCAAAAGGAGTTGCCATGCTGTCTTGTCATTCAATTTATTACCTTAAGCCCGTATGGCTGTTTCCCGCTAGCCGAGGTTGCCATGGTTGGAGCCTAGTAGAAGTGCTCGCCGTGCTGTCTTTGTTACTATTAACAGGCCATATTTTGTTACCCAATTGGGCACAAGGTCTATCCCAATCTCACTTTCAGCAGCAACATCAAGCTTTTCTTCTGCATCTTCGACAGGCTCGAGCTTCGGCTCAAAATCTTCAACAGCCGGTAGCTTTGTGTGGTTGGGATGCTCACTCTGCGTGTGTCTCAGGTTGGCCCCATCATATCGTTAGTTTTGTTGATTCTAACCGCGATGGGCAATGGCAGGAATCAGAACAGCTATTGCATCGCCAGAAATTGTCTCAAGCCCTATCGATCAATTTTAACCGTGGTGCCTATGTGTTGTTTTCTGCCCTAGGCGCTAGTGGGCAATCTGGTACCTGGGAGTTGTGTTGGTCAGACCTAGAGGTCGGTCAAGTGGTGGTGCTGTCAACGTTGGGCAGCATGCGATCGGCTCAATCTAGTTGCCTTAACTAGTGTTTGACATGACGCATTCGACACAAGGCTTTAGCCTTTTAGAAGTCAATATGGCGCTGCTGTTACTAGTAATGGGTTTGGGTGGTATCTTGGCCACTTATCAATCGTTGGCGATGCAGGTTCAATATACCAATCAGCTGCAACAGGCGCTCCTAGTGTTTGAGCAAATGTATCAAGTGTTGCCTCTTCATGCCGATCAGCTTCAATGGTTGCAAGCTCAGGGTGGCTCTAGCTCTTTCGTGCCTAACGGCCATGATTTCTGCCAGCAGGGAGGTGTTTGTGACTCATCAACTATGGTGGCAGTTTGGTGGCAGCACTGGCAACAATTGATAACTCAGCAATTACCGTCTGGTGAATTGTCGTTCACCTGTGATGCGGTTTGTAAACTCGGTAACAAACTGCATATTCAAATCCGTTGGCATGGTCCTCAGTCACGACGGATCAACTGTGATGTGTGGCATTGTATTACTATGGAATGGCCATTATGACGGCGTGCAATGTGTATAAAAAAAGCCCAGCTAGCGGTTATAGTTTGCTGGAAACATTACTGAGTTTGGCCTTGGCCAGTGTTTTGTTATTAGTGGGTAGTTTTCTGGTGCAAGCCGTCTCACAACGGGCTAGCTGGTGGATTACTTTAAGTGAAATGATTATGGTGAGACAGGCGGTCATGGAGTCGATTTCTTCATTAGGTAAGCAGGTTTGTCAGCCAGGATTGATGCTAGGTGGTGTTGATTCGTGGCGCTGGCATATGGATAAAAACGGGTCATGTCAGCCTTATGATATCCGCTTTAATGTGAATAAAATGCAACTACAGAAACGTCGTGCAGGTGGTCGTTATACGGGTTTTATTGATGCTGTTTCTAGCCCCAAAGTGACCTATGGTGTGGCGCACAATAATCACTGTAACCCGATACGTTGGTTGCCAAGTGTCAGTGAACAAATCGCTTTGCACGTGGTGATTTTACGTTTGCAGTTTGCCGTCGGTATTCAAGCCCCTAGTCCCTTATACGACTTACCCTCAACTTGGTGGCAGGAGCAGCAGAGCGACAAATCGAAACCGTCTTGGCTTTGGCAGCCAACGGAAATGTTTATCCGTCTACCTTGTGTCGCAGCAGGGGTGGATTAGCATGCAGTCTGGTTATCAAAAAGGGCGTCTGAATCAAGCTGGTTGGGTGATGTTGACCAGTCTTATGTTGGTGTTATTGCTGGTTTGGCCGCTAATCATGTTGCAGCAACAAGTGCTGTTGCAGGTTGACTTACAAGCGCGACAGCAGGTGCGGTTACAGAATCAAATGCATAACCAGAATTTGCTTGGTGTAGTTGACGATTCAGCAGGTGCGAGCCATGCAGAGGGCCAATAAAAACGGTTATAGTTTGCTTGAAGTATTGTTAGTTATGGCAATGGTTGTGTCTTTAGTTGCCTTGGCACTGCCTAGCTGGCGTGAACAGCAATACACAGTCAGGCGGCCATTGGCATGGTTGCAGTTACAGCACATTGCCTTGGCGCAAAGCGAATATAAACAACAAACAGGCAATTTTGCGACCTCTCTGACTCAGCTAGGGGTGCCAACACAAGATGATGCCTATGGCTACTCATTACAGGTGGCCGAAGAGTCCCATACTATTCAAGCGAAAGTGCTATCGCCTGGCCCATCGCAAGGTGATAAGACATGCTGGCAGTTGGTTTGGAGTAGTATGGATGGCGCTTATTCACTAGATCAATTAGGTGGCCGATCAAATGGGTGCAGATGAGTATAGGTGGCTGATAAATGTTGGCGAAATAGGGTAAAATCATGCATACACAAATTTCGCTTTATGTTCTAGGTTTACTATGACTACCTCTGCTACTCAAGATGCCATTGTGGCGGCGCTTAAAACCCAACCTGCTATTGATGTGAATGCGGAAATTCAGCGCCGTATTGATTTTATTAAGACTTATTTAAAATTTACCGGCTTGCAAAAACTGGTGCTGGGCTTATCGGGTGGAGTGGATTCGACTACGGCAGGCAAGCTGGCCCAGTTGGCCTGTGATAAATTGAATGAGGAGCAGGCAGCGCAAGGCAAGCCAGAAACTTATGCGTTTATTGCCATGCGCCTGCCTTTTAAGGTGCAGGCTGATGAGGTGGACGCGCAAATAGCCGCGGACTTTATTCAACCTAGTCAACTGCTGACGGTCAATGTTGCTCCAGTGGTTGAGGGTATGGATGTAGCCTGTAGTGACTTTGTTGCAGCACACAATTTGGCTGCTCACAAAGTGGATTTCTCCCGTGGCAATAATAAAGCGCGGGCCCGCATGATGGCGCAATTTTATATTGCTAACCTGTGCGATGCTCTGGTTTTGGGTACCGATCATAGTGCCGAGGCCATTACCGGGTTCTTTACCAAGTTTGGCGACGGCGCTTGTGATCTTGCTCCCTTGTTTGGTTTGAATAAACGCCAGGTTAGAGCCCTAGCAGCTGCCCTAGGAGCGCCGCGACATCTTGTAACAAAAGTGCCGACAGCTGATTTGGAAGATGGTAACCCACAGCAGCCAGATGAAGAGTCTTTGGGTATTAGTTATGACCAGATAGATGATTTTCTGGAAGGCAAGCAGATTGATCAAGAAGTTGCTGCTAAATTACAACGCCGGTATCAAATTACGGAGCACAAGCGCCAAGGTCCAGTCACCATGTACTGTGACTGGTATACAAGCTAAGCCACCGATTTGGCTTAAATTAGTCGGACTCGTTGCTCTTAAATACACCAAAGGTCAGCTTATCGAACCAAGACTCTGGTTGTGATTCTGGGGTGTCATTGGGTTGTTCGGCCACACTGAAGTTCTCGTCCAGCACCCGTTGTGCATTGTTGGCGTTATCAATTAGGCCTAGTTCTGTGTAGGCAATGACCAAGATCTCTAAGGCTGGTTTGACAGAGGGAGTAAGCTGATAGTTTTCCAATATGTATTGGGCGCGATTGGCGGCCGCCAGCCAGGCTTCGCGTGACACATAATACTGGGCTACATGAATTTCATGCTCAGCCAATAGGTTACGAAGGTAAATCATGCGAGCCTTGGCATCGGCAGCATACTGGCTTTGAGGGTACCGCTGGATCAAGGTATTGAAGTCGCTGAATGAATCCCGCATGGCGCCTGGGTCTTTTTTTGCTTTGTCACTGGCCAGGTAGTTGTCTAGGGTGCCTTTATTTTCTTCAAAGGCAGTAAGGCCTTTCAAGTAGTAGGCGTAGTCGACGTGCTCGTGATCAGGATTTAAGCGAATAAAGCGTGTTGCTGCGGCTTTAGCGGCAATAGCTTGATTGCTGCGATAGTAGGCGTAAATCAATTCTAATTGTGCTTGAGCGGAGTAACGGCCGAAAGGGTAGCGGGCCTCTAAGGTTTCCAAATCGTCGATAGCGGGAATATAGTTGCCAGCAGCCACTTTATCCATGGCGTTTGTATAGAGTTCGTTCTCAGGTAGCACGGGTTCCACTTCAATCACTTTTTCACTATTTGAGCAGGCGCTAAGTGTGAATGCTAGGGCAAGGCCGATGGCGGTTTGGAGGTAGGTTTTTGCTGCACCCTGGGTCATGTTGATAAGCCTGTAGTTTGCTATGACGAAAAGTCTAATTATGAGGTTTTTTGGCGATCGATGAAAGCTTTTATGTTGCCGAAAGTTGTTGGCACTGAGCTGGCATTGGTGGGTATTTGTGCTGTCCTGGGTTATAATTTGCACCATATTTCTTAGGCGTTGATTCACATGCACGATATATTATCTCTCGAAGCAATCGTTAATGACCAGTGGTCAGGTATGCGATTAGACCAAATTGCTGCGCTAGCGTTCCCTGATTATTCGCGTTCTCGGTTAAAAACTTGGATACAGGAAGGGGATCTTACTGTAGACGGAAAAACATTGCGTCCCCGTGACAAGTTGTTTGGCGGGGAAAAGCTAGTGGTTGATACTAAAATTGAGCATCAGGAGCGTTGGCAGCCACAAGCTATAGATATGGATATTGTGTTTGAAGATGAACATATATTGGTTTTGAACAAGCCTGCTGGGTTGGTAGTGCACCCGGCTGCGGGTCATCAGGATGGCACCTTGCTGAATGCTTTGTTGCACCATGCTCCACAGCTTAACTCAGTGCCTAGGGCTGGTATTGTGCATCGTTTGGATAAGGACACCACTGGTTTGATGGTGGTAGCAAAAACAATTCCAGCACAAACCGAATTAGTAGCTCAATTACAAGAACGCACTATGGGCCGTGAATACGAAGCTGTAGCGCAAGGCGTGTTAACGGGCGGTGGGCTGGTCGAAGAACCCATAGCACGCCATTCTCGCAACCGCCAAAAGATGGCGGTAGCGCCATTGGGCAAGCCAGCTACCACGCACTATCGAGTATTAAAGCGCTATCGAGCGCACACTCATCTGCGCTTGAAATTAGAAACTGGTCGCACACACCAGATTCGAGTGCATATGGCACATATTGGCTACCCTTTGTTGGGTGACCCTTTGTATGGGGGGCGTCAGCGCTTGCCAAAAGGCTGTGACGAAGACTTTTTAGATTGTCTACGAGCCTTTCGGCGTCAGGCTTTGCATGCTAAGCGTTTAGAGTTGACTCATCCTCATACCCAGCAGGATATGGAGTGGGAAGTGCCCTTGCCAGACGACATGCAAGAATTGCTGGTGGAGCTGGAACGGGACAGTAAACTGTGGCAAAAGCAGCAGTACTCATAACCGCTGCCTTATCGGAACAGCGCTATTTGGTGCCCACTTGGCCTGCACCAGCTAATGTCTTGGCGGTGGTGTCTAAGCGTGATTTGACTGACCCCAATAATAACCCTATGGCGGGCTTTAATGTGGCTCGGCATGTGCATGATAACTTGCCGCGTGTGCTCCGGCATCGCCAGCTATTGCGAGCAGATTTGCAATTGACCCAGGAGCCGGCTTGGCTTGATCAAGTACATGGCGCCATGGTGGCTGAATTGCCACTTGATGAAGTGGTTAGTGCCGACGCCAGTACCAGCAATCAAGTAGGGCAAGCCTGCGTGGTGATGACAGCGGACTGTTTGCCCGTGTTATTTTGTGACAACCAAGGTACACGAGTGGCGGCAGCGCATGCTGGATGGCGTGGGTTGGCGGCCGGCGTGCTAGAGAACGCCTTAGCTTATTTTCCTGATCCAAATGATGTGTTGGTTTGGCTGGGGCCCGCTATCGGGCCTGCTGCATTTGAGGTGGGAGAGGATGTACGGCAAGCCTTTATAGCACTAGATGCACAGGCACAAAGCTGTTTTGTCAGGCGCCCCAATACGGCTGCTAAGTACTTGGCTGATTTGTATGGGTTGGCGCGCTTGCGCTTAAAAGCGGCTGGTGTGTCTCAAATATACGGTGGCGAAGTGTGTACCTTCAGCCAGCCTCAAGATTATTTTTCCCATCGCCGTGATCCCGCCAGTGGCCGCCAATTGAGCCTGATCAGCTTGCTTTAGGAAAACCTAAAGTACCCCTTGAAGTTCCTCTGTTGGCCCTCATATCTACTTTGGAAGAGATGTAAGTTAATGGTCAGTCCCCCATATGCTACACCAAAATAAGGCTCACTTTTAAGAGCATAAGAGCAATGGTCCGGCGGCCACATTACGAGGTAAAATTATGCGATTCGATAAGTTAACCAACCGTTTGCAAGAAGCCACCGGCGAGGCTCAGTCATTGGCTCTATCCATGGATCATCAGTTTATTGATCCTGAGCACATGCTCCATGCGTTGCTGAAACAACAAGGGGGTTCTGCGTCAAGCTTATTGGCGCAGGCCGGCGCTGACATGCCGCAGTTACAAACGGCGCTGCATGAGCGTTTGCAACAGAAAGCCAAGGTTTCAGGTGATCAAGGGGATGTGCACTTTGGCAATAATTTGGTGCGGGCATTCAATTTGGCCGACAAGGCGGCAAGCAAAGGGGGTGATCAGTACATCTCTAGTGAGCGGGTGATTATGGCCCTAGCCCAAGATAAGTCTGGTTTGGGGGGGATGCTCACTAAGGTGGGCCTAAAAACTACCCAGTTAAGCAAAGCTGTCGATATGATGCGAGGTGGAGACAAGGTGCAAAGCCAAGGTGCAGAAGATGAACGTCAGGCATTGGATAAATACACAGTTGACCTAACTGAACAAGCTGAACAAGGTAAGCTGGACCCGGTAATTGGTCGCGATGACGAGATCCGTCGCGCTATTCAAGTGTTACAGCGTCGCACTAAAAACAACCCGGTAATGATTGGGGAGCCAGGTGTTGGTAAAACTGCCATAGTTGAAGGTTTAGCGCAGCGTATCATTAATGGTGAAGTGCCTGAAGGCCTGTTAAATAAGAAGGTACTGTCGTTAGATATGGGTGCCCTGATTGCTGGCGCCAAGTATCGGGGTGAGTTTGAAGAGCGCCTAAAAAATGTACTCAATGAGTTGAGCAAACAAGAAGGCAATATCATTCTCTTTATCGATGAAATACATACCATGGTCGGCGCCGGTAAAGGTGATGGCGCCATGGATGCTGGCAATATGCTTAAGCCGGCTCTCGCGCGGGGTGAGTTGCACTGTTTGGGCGCGACAACTCTGGATGAGTATCGCCAGTATATTGAGAAAGATGCAGCTCTTGAGCGTCGCTTTCAAAAGGTACTGGTGGGTGAGCCTAATGAGCAAGATGCTGTGGCTATTTTGCGCGGCCTTAAAGAGCGTTATGAGTTACATCATGGAGTGGATATTACTGACTCTGCGATTATTGCCGCCGCCCGCCTTTCTCAGCGCTATATTACGGACCGTCAATTGCCTGATAAGGCCATTGATTTGATTGACGAAGCGGCTAGTCGCATTCGTATGGAAATGGATTCCAAACCCGAGGTGATGGATAAGCTAGAGCGGCGCATGATTCAAATGAAAATTGAGCGTGAAGCCTTGTCTAAAGAAACCGATCAGGCTGCTACCGCGCGTTTGCAGGATTTGCAGGCTCAATTGTCGGAAATAGAAAAAGAGTTTGCTGACTTGGCTGAAATTTGGAATGCCGAGAAAGCCTCCATACATGGTGTACAACGGGTAAAAGAAGCGTTGGAAAAAATGCGTCAAGAATTGGAAGTGGCGCGTCGTAATAGTGATTTAGGCCGCATGTCAGAATTGCAGTACGGCAAAATCCCAGAGCTTGAACAACAACTTGAAGTTGCTCAGGAGGCTGAGGACGAAGAAAAAATCTTACTGCGCAGCAAGGTGGGTGAAGAGGAAATTGCTGAAGTTGTTGCCCGCTGGACAGGTATTCCTGTGAGCCGAATGCTGGCTGGTGAGCGTGAAAAGCTATTGCAAATGGAAGATGTGCTGCGTTGTCAGGTGATTGGTCAAAATGAAGCGGTGGCTTCCGTTTCCAATGCCGTGCGGCGCTCTCGTGCGGGCTTGTCTGACCCTGGCCGGCCCAATGGTTCTTTCTTGTTCTTGGGCCCAACCGGTGTGGGTAAAACCGAATTATGTAAGACGCTAGCGGGTTTCTTGTTTGATACAGAAGAAGCCATGGTGCGCATTGATATGTCTGAATTTATGGAAAAGCACTCAGTGGCGCGCCTAATTGGTGCCCCCCCAGGCTATGTGGGCTATGAAGAAGGGGGTTATCTTACTGAGGCTGTGCGCCGCCGACCCTATGCGGTGCTTTTATTGGATGAAGTAGAAAAAGCCCACCCTGATGTGTTCAATATTCTTTTGCAAGTGTTGGAAGATGGTCGCTTAACCGATAGTCAAGGGCGCACAGTCGATTTTCGTAACACGGTGATCGTGATGACCTCCAATATGGGTTCAGACGTAATTCAGTCCATGACAGGTGAAGATCAATATGAAGCCATGCGGGCTAAGGTACTAGACGTAGTAGGTACTCACTTTAGACCCGAGCTCTTGAATCGGATTGATGAGTTGGTGGTGTTCCACCCATTAAGTAAAGAGCATGTGGCAGACATCGCCAATATACAGCTACAGCGTTTGCGAACTCGCTTGATAGAGCGTGATCTTGATATGCACTTGTCGGATGAAGCGATACGTCTTCTGGTTGAAGACGGTTTTGACCCTGTATATGGCGCGCGCCCCCTAAAACGGGCTATTCAGCGTAATTTGGAAAATCCACTAGCGCAAGAACTGTTGGCTGGTGAGTATATGCCTGGGCAGGTGATTCAGGTGGATGTGGCGGATAGTCGATTGACCTTTGCGTAACTATTGTGGGGGCTCAGTTTGATTCTGGCCCCTTTTTTATGGTGCTAATACAGTGCTTTTTCGTCCTTTACGACTTCTTTCAATAGCTCAATAAAAAGTTTATCGGCATCACTATGATCAGCTGGAATTTTTACGTTAGTTGTGTCAGATATGCGTTGGGCAATGAGGTTGTCAGCATCTTCATGGTTGATTAGTTCGCGGGCAACAGCTACCGAGTGTGGAATGATTTCTGGCTCTACCATAATTTTCTTGAGGAAAATTCTTAGTTCTTCGATGACACGGTCGCGGTTGCGAATATCTATGCTGGACATGCGTAATACCTCTTTATCTGCGGGGCGCTTATTAAAATAGGGTGGCAATGGGAAAGTGTTGTTGCTGCGCGCGTGAGCATGTTGGTGTAAGTTCCCGTTACTATACCACTGACTTGATGAAAAACCATAGCCTTTTTAAGGCATTAAGAGTGTTGATTTCGTGCTCTAGCCCTTGAAATGAAAGCCTTAGCATGTGAAAATTCACTTCTTTCGGTTGATGCATAATTGAGGCAGGCGATCCCTGCTCATTGTGAATCGGTAAGCTGTACAATTTTGCTTGTCTGACCTGGCTTAAAGGGCGCTAAAAAACGCGTGGTTCTTTGAGCATCATCACCCCGGATACTTGCTATGTCTTTTATGGCATGGGTATCTGCATGCGTCACATGGGCGGGCTACGAGCGTCGTGCATGGATCTTGACGAATTTTATTTTCAACTCATAAGCGAATAGCTGGTGAACAAAACACTGGCAGGGGGATATATAGTGGAAATGCTATCTGGTGCTGAAATGGTTATCCGTAGCCTCCAGGACGAAGGTGTTGAATACATCTACGGCTACCCTGGTGGTTCGGTGCTACATATTTACGACGCATTATTTCAACAAGACAAAGTAAAACACGTTCTGGTCCGTCATGAGCAGGCGGCAACACATATGGCTGATGCCTATGCTCGTGCTTCAGGCAAGCCTGGTGTGGTGTTGGTGACTTCCGGTCCCGGTGCTACCAACGCGGTTACAGGCATTGCCACAGCCTATATGGACTCCATTCCAATGGTGGTAATCAGCGGTCAGGTGATGAGCCACTTGATTGGTGAAGACGCATTCCAGGAAACGGATATTTTGGGAGTATCTCGGCCTGTGGTAAAACACAACTTTGCCATCAAAAACCCTAAGGATATAGCGGAGACCATTAAGAAAGCCTTTTATGTGGCCAGTAGTGGTCGCCCAGGGCCGGTGGTTGTGGATATTCCTAAGGACATGACGACGCCCACGGATAAATTTGAGTATAGCTATCCCGAACAGATAGAAATGCGCTCCTACAATCCTGCAACCCGCGGCCATAGCGGGCAAATTAAGAAAGCGGTAGATATGTTGGTTGCGGCGAAGCGGCCAGTTATTTTGCTGGGTGGTGGCACGGTTGGTGGTCGGGCTTGCGATGAGGCGGCCGCTTTGGCGCGTGAACTAAATACGCCAGTGTCGACCACGTTGATGGGCTTGGGAGGTTTTCCCGCGTCTGATCGACAGTGGTTAGGCATGCCGGGTATGCATGGTTCTTATGAAGCAAATATGGCCCTGCATCACGCCGATCTTATTTTGAGTTTAGGGGCGCGTTTTGATGATCGAGTCACTAACTCAACAGAAAAGTTCTGCCCAACGGCGCGTGTAATTCATGTGGACATTGATCCGTCTTCTATCTCTAAGACTATAGCCGCAGATGTGCCTATTGTTGGTCCGACAAAAAGTGTGGTTACGGAAATGTTGGGGCTATTGGGTAAAAACAAGGCCCGCCCGGATGCGGATGCGCTGGCAAGCTGGTGGAATCAAATTGATCAATGGCGTGAGCGTCACGGTGGTCACTATGAGACCAATGATAATGGCCTATTAAAACCTCAGCAGGTCATCGAAGCCGTGCACAAGGTTACTAACGGTGAAGCCTATGTTTGTTCTGACGTTGGTCAGCACCAAATGTTCGCCGCCCAGTATTACAAATTTGATAAGCCTAATCGTTGGATCAATTCTGGCGGCCTAGGCACTATGGGTTTTGGCTTTCCTGCCGCTATGGGCGTGAAGTTGCACTACCCGGATGCAGAAGTTGTATGCGTTACTGGTGAGGGTAGTTTTCAGATGAACCTGCAGGAGTTCTCCACTTGCAGTCAGTACGGTTTGCCAGTGAAAATTATTTGCATTAATAATGGTTCTTTGGGCATGGTGCGTCAGTGGCAGGATATGAATTACGAAAGCCGTCACTCCCAGTCGTACATGCAATCATTGCCTGATTTTGAAAAGTTGGCGGAAGCCTATGGCCATGAAGCGATCACTGTAACCCATGAATCTGAGCTGATGCCGGCCCTAGAAAAAGCCTTCGCGATGAAAGATAAATTGGTGTTTTTGGATATTCATGTAGATGCCGCCGAGCACGTATACCCCATGCAGGTGCCCAAGGCATCCATGCGCGATATGTGGCTGAATAAGACGGAGAGAACATAATGAGACATATTATTGCCGTGCTGATGGAAAACGAAGCTGGTGCCCTGTCTCGCGTAGTGGGTTTGTTTTCTCAACGTAATTTCAATATTGAAACATTAAATGTTGCACCGACTGAAGACCCTACCTTGTCGCGTTTGACTGTGACTACTACTGGTAGCGACCGTGTGATTGAGCAGATTACCAAACAGTTGAATAAACTCATTGAAGTGGTAAAACTGGTTGATTTGACTGATGGTGATCATATCGAACGTGAAATGATGTTGATAAAGCTCAAAGCGGCTGGCCAGCATCGTGATGAAATCAAACGTACGGTGGATATCTTCCGTGGTCAGATTGTGGATGTTACCAGTAGTGTCTATACGGTCCAGTTAGCGGGGGATCAGGGTAAGCTGGATGCATTTATTAATGCGATTGGTGAAACCTATGTATTGGAAACTGTGCGTACAGGGGTTTCCGGTATTGCCCGCGGTGAAAAGGTACTCAGCATATAGCTGTCAGTGCCAGCCCAAATGAAAACGCAGCCAACGGCTGCGTTTTTTGTTAAGGGTAAACTTGCCACTCTTATGATAGAATTTTAAGCATATATTTAGCACTGGATAGTTACATGAGTGAGATTAAAACCAAGCCAGAGGTCGATGAAGCGGTTGAAACGGTTGAAGCCGAAGCGGTAGTGTCGGTGAAAAAGCCGGCCAAGGGCGTGTACTTACTGCCTAATAGTTTTACCACCGCTTCTTTGTTTGCTGGTTTTTATGCCATCGTGGCCGCCATGAATGGCGATTTTGAATATGCCGCTATCGCCACCTTTGTGTCTATGGTTTTGGATGGTTTGGATGGTCGGGTGGCGCGTATGACCAACACGCAAAGTGACTTTGGTGCTGAATACGATAGCTTGGCTGACGTGGTGGCCTTTGGTGTGGCCCCGGCTTTGGTAGTCTTTACCTGGGGGCTGCAGTCGTTGGGCAAGTTTGGCTGGATTGCTTCTTTCATATTTGTGGCAGGTGCCGCGTTGCGTTTAGCGCGCTTCAATGTGCAGTTGGAGGTGTCGGATAGCCGTTACTTTACTGGCTTGCCGAGTCCGGCTGCCGCGGGTGTGCTGGCCGGTATGATTTGGGCCAGCCAGGAATATGGCTTTAGTGGTATTGAATATGCTGTCCCCGCTGCCTTGTTGGTTGCCGTTACCGGTATTCTAATGGTGAGCAATTTTAGCTATTACAGTTTTAAGGACTTGCGTTTTAAAGGTCGGGTACCTTTCTTTGCCTTGTTAATTGTTGTTTTGGTGTATGCATTGGTTGCCATGGAGCCGCCAGCCGTATTATGGGGCTTCTTTGTTATCTTTGCCTTATCAGGCCCCGTGGGGTGGTTGTTTAGGTGGAAGAAATCCTAGTCATAGAATCAAAGATAAAAAGGCCAGCGTTAGCTGGCCTTTTTTGTTAATCATTATTTGCTTTTTTTTGGCACTAATTGACAAAAAGGTATTGCGCTTTGTTTGGGGTTGGTTATAATACGCCTCCCTTGATTGAGGTGAGTCCTTAAACGGTTCTCAACAAGAAGGATTTATTCTTCTAGATCAAGGGCTTAGAGAGATTTGCAAAAACTTTCTAAGGGTGAAAAAGTTTAATTAAATTCACTTTTTCACTTGACGCAGGATTATACGGATGTATAATACGCGTCCTCGGTTGAGGCAACGCCCAAGGGCAACGCAGCAACCC